>Ga0272448_1004301_pt1 | contig 16325 bp, 15 predicted proteins | sample YNPCB0191_FD_202220 | JGI IMG/M metagenome (GOLD analysis project Ga0272448, IMG submission 202220) | Hot spring sediment microbial communities from Yellowstone National Park, WY, United States - YNP-CB-019-1 | ecosystem: Environmental > Aquatic > Thermal springs > Hot (42-90C) > Sediment...
AGCTGCGAAGCGCGGTGCACGTGGGGTCGGACGATGTCCCAAACTCATGGCACACGTCCACGCCCCCCGGCCCGGTCAACCGGCACCAGCCGCCTGCGACCCCATCCGGGTTGGACACCTGGATGAAGTGGAGGGCTACCCGGGCCGGCCAATCGTTCTGTTCCCCCAGCAGCCACGCGAGCATGCCGTCAATGCAGTAGGCTCCCGACGTCTCGTAGGGATGGTTGCCTGCCTCGACCAGCACGACCGGCCGCTCGTCATTCGGGCTCTCTCGCGGCGCGACCGCGATGGCGAAGATGTCGCGTCCCTCCGCAGACCGTCCGATCCTGCTCACCACCGCGCGCCCGTCAGCTCGCAGCCGGTCGAGATCTGCCAGATGGTCCGAGTAGCTGTATTTCGGGTTCAAGGATACCCACGTCTGCCCAGGCGGGGCCGCAAACCTCACTGTCACTACCGTCCCGTCGACCTCCCCAGGCACGCGCTCCCAGTGGTCTGCCGAGCGCACGAAAAGATGATGTCGTGGCTCCATGTACACCGGCTCCCGCCAATCGACGCGAAGCGTCACCTGGCGGGGCTCGGCCGCCCGGTTCACCACAAGGGTATCCATCCGAAACTTGTAGTTGGGGTTATCCTCCTCCTGGGTGGGGACGATCAGGAAGCAGGCCGGCCCCTCGCGGATCACGCCCTCGGCGCTCTGGGGGTTCGATCCCTCGAACTCGGTGGTCACCGTGAGCTCATCTGCCACGATACGCGCGCTCCTGTGGACTGCGTCAAGGGGAGAATTCGCAGCGCAACGGGCGCGGTCCTGCCCGCGCCGGACGGGTGGGGGCGACGTCGTCTGCGCTCGACCCCCCGACACCATGCGGCTCGCTCGCCGCCGCCCGAGCTGACGTCTCCGAGCTCCTCCCCTGTGGCACCTCCACCAGACAGCCCCTGCGCGGACCACCCGTGCCCGGCGCCCGACCGGCTGCGGCCCTTGGGCGACATTGTGCTCGTTTGAGCACGCGGACAACGCGGCTCACCGCCGAGGGAACCGGTGGGCGTAGAAATGCCCGGCCTGTGCCGGCGCGCGGCTCGCGCCGCGGCCGTCTGGAGGGAGTTACATGAAGGCAACCGAGAGCCTGGACCGCGATCACCGCGTGATCGAGACAGTGATGCCGGCGATCGAGCGCATGGCAGAGATGGCGCAGGAGGGCGTGTTGGCCGAGCTGGAACACCCCGGCAGGGTGATCGACTTCCTCCGCGAATTCGTCGACGCCTACCACCACGGCAAGGAGGAGCAGCACCTGTTCCCGGCGATGGAGAAGCGAGGCGTTCCGCGGGACCGGGGCCTGATCATGGATCTGCTGCGCGAGCACGGGCAGGGGCGGCGGCTTGTGCGCGCCATGTCGAAGTCGCTGCGGGCCGCGGAGTCAGATGTCGATGCGGCCCGCGATCTCTCCGACCGCGCGCGGGAGTACCTGCATCTCATCCGCGCTCACATTGCGAAAGAGGACTCGCAGCTCTGGCCGCTTGCCGAGAGCGTCCTTACCCCGGAGGATGATGCCCGGCTCGCCGACAGCTATGCCCAAGTCGAGGCCGCCACCCTAGGGGCGCACGGGCTTGCCCGGTATCGGGAGACTGCGGCGGAGCTTGTCACGCTCGGGTGAGCGGTTGGAAGAAGGACCACCGCGTCGATCCCGAAATACACCCCTCGCCCAACTTGGCCGCCCCGCACACGGCGAGCACGGGAGAGGACGTCATGGATGTGCGCGTGCGCTGCGCCGTCATCGGCACCGGGTACTTCGCGCAGGACTGCCACATCCCGGGTCTTCAGACACATCCGCATGCCGTGGTCTCACTGGTCTGCGGGCGAGACCCGGAACGAACGAAGACGGTGGCGCAGCGGTTCGGCATCGCGCACTGGATGACCGACTGGCGCGCGGCGGTTTCGGCCGCCGACATCGACGCCGTCACGATCGCCTACCCCGACCACTTGCACGCGCCTATCGCCGCGGCCGCTCTCCGGTGCGGCAAGCACGTGTTCTGTGAGAAGCCCCTCGGCATCAATGCTGCCGAGACGGCGGCGCTTGTGAAAGAGGCGCGCCGGGCGGGCCGCGTTCACATGGTCGCCTTCACGCTGCGCTACCTCCTCGCGACCCAGCGGCTCCGCGACCAGCTGCGCTGCGGCCGCCTGGGGCGCGTCCGCTTCGCCCGGACCCAGTCGGCTTCCTGGACCCCCCGGGCGCCCAGCCTGGACCTCGGCTGGCGATACCGCTCCGACCGCGGCGGGACAGGGGTCCTCGGCGATGTTGGCTCGCACCACCTCGACCAGCTCTCGTGGCTCCTGGGGCCCATCGAGGCCGTCGCCGGGCTCAGCGTCTGTCTCGAGAGCCCCGGCGAGGCTTCGGACGGGTCGGCTCTGCTTGTCAGCGACCTGGACGAGATCGACGCCGCGCTGGTCCGCGCGGGGGGAGTTCCTGCGCAGGTGTTCCTCAGTCGCCGCGCTACGGCCGGGGCGGACGGTTCCTGGGTGGAGATCGTCGGCGATGAAGGCGCGCTGCGCGCGGCGCTCACGCGGGGGCAGGTTGAGGACCTCCTGTTCGAGCACCTCGACGGCTCCATCGAGCCGGTCGACCTCCCGCAGGGGGGCGAGACATTCCCGCTGCCGGCGCGGGGACGCATGATGCGAGCCTTCGTCGACGCTGTGCTCAGCGGAAGGCCGCGGCCGGGAGTCGACGCGACATTCGACGACGGCCATGCCGTGCAGCTTGCCATCGACGCCCTCCGGACCTCCTCCCGCGAGTTCCGCTGGGTCAGCCTGCCGCGGCCATGAGGGCCGGCGCGGTCGGGCTTTACTCGGCCTGCGCCTTCATGATAGAGTAGGACGCGTGCACGGGAAGCAGAGGGTCGCATGCGCTCTCGCCTCAAACTGGCGGCCTTCGCGCTCTTGGCCTGCCTGGCCGGACAGGGACAGCGGGCGGAGGGCGTAGCGCCCCAGATCCGCATCGGACTCTTGCAGCACGCCGAAGCCGTTCGCTTCGCGGGCCCAAGTGGGATCTTCGTCCGGCCGCTTCGCGGCGCTGGGGATATCGGCTCGGGAGAGCCCGGGGAGATATGGGAGGCGAGGGCAGCCGGCGGCCAGGTTCGGGTCACATCGCCGGCGGGCGAGGCCCGGCTCGTCCGGCACGGGGTCCGCGTCGTCGGCGCTGACGGCGGGACCGTGACCGTCTGCGGGGTTGCCGGACACTGGGACGACCTCGTTGGCCGCCAGTACCGGGGAAGCGTCGAGATCAGACCCGGGCCCGGCGGGGGACTGAGCGTCATCAACGTGGTCGACATCGAGGAGTACCTCCGCGGGGTCGTCCCCTCCGAGATGCCGCCCGACTATCCGGAGGAGGCGCTGAAGGCGCAGGCCGTGGCCGCGCGCGGGCAGGCGATCATGAAAGCGCGCCGGCACTGGCGCGAGGGCTTCGATCTGTGCGCGGCACAGCATTGCCAGGTGTACGGCGGTGCGAGCGCCGAGGACCCTCGCACCGACAGAGCGGTCGCGGAGACGCGCGGCCAGGTGCTGATGTATGGCCGTCACATCGCGGACACGCTGTACTCGTCCAACTGCGGCGGTCACACGGCGAATAACGAGGACTACTGGCCGGGCCAGCGCCCCGTGCCCTATCTGCGCGGGGTGCCGGACTTCCATCCCGGGGAGGGTGACACATACCATTTCCCGCTGGCCGAGGAGCAGTTGAGGCGGTTTCTCAAGTACGCGCCGCGCGTGAACTGCAACCAGCCGCAGTACGCGGCCGCGGAGAAGATCCGCTGGTGGTCCGTGGTGCCCGTGTCCGATTTGCAGGAGACTCTGAGGCAGTCGATCGGAGACTTCGGCGACTTGCTGGGGCTGCGGATCGTCGACCGCGCCGATTGTGGCATGGTGGTCGCCCTGGAGGTAATCGGCAGTCGCAGGCACGTCCGCCTGACCGGCGGCGCAGCAGTCAGGAGCGCCCTGGGCGGGCTGAACTCGGCTACGTTCGCGCTCGAGCCGGTGCTTGCGGCAGACGGCCTGCCGGTGGCGTACATCATCTGGGGCGCAGGCTGGGGCCACCAGGTGGGGATGTGCCAGGTGGGCGCCGCGGGCCTCGCCGACCAGGGCTGGAGCTATGTGCGCATCCTGACGAAGTACTATCCGGGCTGCCGGGTTGTGAAGCGCTACTGACGGGGTTGTCGAGATGCAGAGGATAGCCGATCTAAAGCCGGGCGAGCAGGTGGAGGGACGGTTCCTCGTCGCGCGCAAGGAGCTGCGGCAGGGAGGCCGGGCCGGGTTCTTCCTGGACCTCATCCTGTGCGATCCCACCGGCCGCGTTTCCGCAAAGGTGTGGGAGAATGCCCGGCAGCTCTCTGAGGAGTTCGCCCAGGGAGACGTGGTCGCGGTGGCGGGGCTGGCGGAGCGGTTCCGGGAAGAGGTGCAGGTCCGCGTGGACGACCTGCGCCCGGTGCCTCCGGAAGAGGCCGACCCCACCGAGTTCCTGCCGCGCAGCGCCAAGGACCTGGACGCGCTCGAGCGGCGGCTCGCGGAGGTCGTGAAGTCGCTGGCGAACGAGCATCTGCGCGAACTGCTGGTCGCCATGTTCCGCGATCCGGAGTTCCGGCGCCGGTTCCGCACCGCCCCGGGAGCGAAGGTGCTGCACCACGCCTACGTCGGTGGCCTGCTCGAGCATACCGTCGAGGTCGTCGAGATCTGCCTCAAGGTGTGCGACATCTTCCCGGCCCTTGACCGGGATCTGCTGCTGGCCGGGGCTATCGTCCACGATGTGGGTAAGCTGGAGGAGCTGACCTGGACCACGGCCTTCGACTACACGGACGAGGGCAACCTGCTGGGGCATCTGGTGCTGGGTGAACGGATGGTTCGCGAGCGGGCCGACCGGATCGAGGGATTCCCGGAGGAGCTCAAGCTGATGCTGAGCCACCTGATCCTGAGCCACCACGGCGTGGCGGAGTTCGGGTCGCCCAAGGCCCCCAGCACGGCGGAGGCGATCGCGCTGCACCACGCGGAGGACCTGGACGCGAAGGTAAACATGTTCCTGACAGAGATTGGCGCCGCCCGGGACCAGGGCAGACGCTGGACGGAGCGCCACTTCCTCTTGCACCGGCCCCTTTACGCCGGCGGTCCCGAGGTCGTCGACGAGGACTGAGGGCGCATGAGAATCAGCTACTCCCGCTTCTCGACATACCAAACCTGTCCGCAGCGGTACAAGCTGCAGTTCGTCGACCGTGTCCCCGTGCCGGTCGCGCCGGCGGTTCACTTCGGCGCCGCCATCCACGAGGCGCTCAGCTTTATGTACCATCCCAGCCACCTCCGGCGCCCGCCTGTTGAGGAGGTGGTGGCGGTGTTCGTCAAGGCCTGGGCATCCCGCGGCGCCGACGCCGAGGAGCGGGAGCGGCAGGCCTACTTCGAGCACGGCGTGGACATCCTCCGCCGGCACTACGAGCGGCACCCGCCGCAGGAGGAACGACGCACCGCGGCCACGGAGAAGCCGTTCAACATCCCCCTGGATGGCGAGCACATGATCGGCGGGGTCATCGACAGAGTTGATGTCCTCGCGGGGGACCGGCTTGAGGTCATCGACTACAAGACCAGCCGAACCATGCCGGATGAGCGCGAGATGGCGCTGAACGCGCAGATGGCTATCTACCGCATGGCCGCGGAGCACCTCTACCCCGGGCGCGAGGTAACGACGACGCTGATCTACCTGGTGCACGACTACGAGATGCGCCTGAGCCAGACGGACCAATTCCTGGCCGAGACGCGCGCGCAGCTGCGCGACGCCATCGTGGGCATCCAGCTGGAGGACTTCGACCCCAGACCCGGCCGACACTGCGACTGGTGCGACTACCAGAGATACTGTCCGCTGTTCCGCGAACCCCAGGTTCCGCCCGGCCTCGAGGTGGATATCGCCGGTCTGCTGGCGAAGTACGCGGAACTCGCCGAGCAAGAGAGAGCCGCCAAGGCCGAGCGCGAGATCGTGCGGCAGCAGATCGAGGACTACCTCGACGCGGCCGGGACCGAGACGGTCGATGCCGGCGGCTTCGTGGCCGAGCGCCGAAGGATAAGGAAGGTGACGGGGTGGGACGCGGGGCATCTGCGGCAGGTGCTCGATCCCCTCGGGCTGTGGGACCGGGTGACTCAGGTGAGCAGCGCGGCCGTACGTGAATTGCTGGCGTGGCCCGAGTTGTCGCCCGCGCAGCGGCGCGAGATCGAGGCCGCGGCTCGCCGGAGCGAAACGTCTCAGCTCAGGATCAAGCGCAAGGGCATCCCGGAGGACTCTGAGGAGCGAGAGGAATGACTGATTCGGGCCTGACGCGCCCGTGCGTCTCACGGCTCACGCCGTACACGCCGGGCAAGCCGATCGAGGAGGTGCAGCGCGAGTTCGGGCTGACCGACATCGTGAAGCTCGCCTCCAATGAGAACCCGCTGGGGCCATCGCCGAAGGCCGTGGAGGCGATGCGCCGCGCGGCCGAGGAGGTTCGTCTCTATCCAGACAACGACTGCTATCACCTCAGGCGAGCGCTTGCCGAGAAGCTCGGGGTCCCCGGGCACCAAGTGGTGATCGGCCACGGCAGCGACGAGATCATCCACAACATCGGGCTGGCCTTCATCTCGCCCGGCGACGAGGTGATGATGTGCTCCGGCCCCTTCAGCCAATACGAGTTCACGGCCCTCGTGATGGACGGCACGCCGGTATACGTGCCCATGGTCGACTTCCGCTACGATGTCGCAGGGATGGCGTGCCGGCTGACCGACCGCACCAAGGTGGTGTTCATCGGCAACCCCAACAACCCCACCGGCACGATGGTCACCCGGGACGAGCTGGCGCAGTTCATGCAGGCGGTCCCCGACCGCACGATCGTGGTGCTGGACGAGGCCTACTGCGAGTATGTCGAGGATCCCGAGTATCCCGACAGCCTGGCGCTGGTTCGGCAGGGGCAGCCGGTGATCGTGCTGCGCACGTTCTCGAAGATCTACGGGCTGGCCGGTCTGCGCGTCGGCTATGGAGCGGCGCGGGCCGATCTCGCGGCCGCGCTGGAGCGCGTCAGGGAGCCGTTCAACGTCAGCACCCTGGCCCAGGTCGCGGCCCTCGCGAGCCTGGCGGACGGAGAGCAGGTGGAGCGCACCCGTAGGATGAACAGCGAGGCGAAGCGCTACCTCTACCGTGAGTTCGAGCGGCTCGGTCTCCGGTACACGCCGAGCCAGGCCAACTTCATATGGCTGGATGTTGCGCGGGAGTGCCGCGGGGTCTTCACCGAGCTGCTGAAGCGCGGCGTGATTGTGCGCACCGGCGACATCTTCGGGGCTCCGACGCACATCCGAGTCACGACCGGGACGCCCGAGCAGAATGTACGATTCGTGAAGGCCCTGGAGGACGTGCTGGCGAGCTGAGAACCGGTTAGGGCCCCGGAAGGCGCAGGTGGCCGTGGCGCGGGAGTGGAACTCACATGTCGGGCTGGCGCGACAGGCCACAGTGGTGCGGCGTGGGCTCTGGACAGGCGCGGCCTTGGGTACCATAATGGCGGGGAGGGCGGTTGCAGCATTCAGTCACTGTTAGCCGGTGGGGTGGCCGGGGTTACTGGGAAACGGCAGGAAGGAGCATCTGAGGAATGTTGTGCCGAAGATGCGGCATGGAAAGCAGCACCACCGATGTCTGTGAGTGGTGCAAGCGCCCGATGTTGCCCGAGGGAGCGACGCTGTCCAAGAAGCCCCTGGGTGGCGAAAAAGCGCCGCCGCAGGGTGAGGAGGTAGCGGCCGCGGAGGGCGAGCAGAAGGCGTCAGCCCAGCAGCCCGAGCTGCCGGAGGCCGGCCCCCAGGCCGGCGCGCCGGCGGCTCCGGTCGAGCAGGAGCCGGTCGAGCACGTGCTCAGGCCGCTGGGCGCAGACGCGCCGGCGCCCCGGCCTGTCCCCTCTGGCCCCAGCCACGGGCTGAGCGAGGAGGCGACGCGCACCTCGGTCGACATCAGAGATTACATGGGCTCGGACCAGTCGATATTCCGGCCGCTCACGCGCCCCGAGTCGAAGAGCACCCTCATCAGCGGCAGCGATCCCCTCGCGATGCGGCGTGCTCGCGCCAGGGAGGAACGCAAGGTTAGCGAGATCAGTGAGAACGTCCGACTGATTCGCTGCTTCGTCGGCGGGCTCGCTGTCTGCGTGCTGGTTTCGATCGTGCAGTACCTGGTCACGGCGAAGACGCCCACCCAGCTCTACTTCTTGCGGCTTGGAAGTGAGGACAACATTGTCACGGCCCTGCTCTTTGGCGCCGCGTCGGGGGTGCTCCTTGGCGGCATGCTCGGCGCCCTGCTGGTGCGTTTGCAGAAGGGGCCTTTCCTCGGGCTGGTGATCGGCGCCTTCCTCGGCTGGGTCGGGCTCCAGAACGGCTACTGGGGCCTGGCCATGGGCGTCCTGTCCGGGATCATTACCGGCCGGTTTGCGACGGTTGGAATCCGGCGGGTGTTGCAGGTGTAGGCTGGAACGTCGGCCGACGCAGACGGGAGGCATGGCCAATGAGCATCGACCCGGCGCTGCTGGAGATTCTCGCGTGCCCCAAGTGCAAGGCGAAGGTCGAACTCGAGGAGGATCGCCTCATCTGCGTGGAGTGCGGCCGGCGGTATCGGATCGAGGACGGCATACCCATCATGCTGGTGGACGAGGCCGAGCCCCCGCCGCCCAACTGGCGGCCGAAGCAGGGCTGATGCTGGGCCGCGGCTTTCCGGAGCACCGCCGGCTGCGCACGGCCAGACCCCTCGGGGCGCGCGGCCGCCCGACACCGGCCAAGGCTCTCGAGGATTCCTGGTGCATCCGGGGATCGGCGCCGAAGACGTGATGGCACCTCCCGACCTGTCGGTCTGCATCGTCAACTGGAATACGCGCAGCGACCTCGAGCACGCGCTCGACTCCGTGTTGAAGGCCGACCAGGGACTCGACCTCCAGGTCATCGTCGTCGACAACGCCTCCCGCGATGGCAGCGCCGACATGGTTCGCGAGCGATTCCCCCAGGTGTCGCTGATCCGCAGCCCGCAGAACCTCGGCTTCGCCCGCGGCTACAACCTTGCCGCGCGCCAGGCCCGTGGCCGCTACTTGCTCATCCTCAACCCCGACACCGAGGCGCGGCCGGACGCCCTCAGGCGACTGGTTGAGTTCATGGACGCCCACCCCGCCGCAGCCGCGGCCGGACCCCGCCTACTCAACAGCGATGGGACTCTCCAGCTCTCCTGCCGCCGCTTCCCGCGTGCGCTCGCCGGCGTGTTTCGCAACACGTTCCTTGGCCGCCTCTTCCCCGGCAACCGCTACGCCGCCCACTACCTGATGACCGACTGGAACCACGCGGAGCCCCGGGAGGTGGACTGGGTGTCGGGGGCCGCGATGTGCGTGCGCCGGGAGGCATGGGACCAGATCGGCGGCTTCGACGAGCGGTTTTTCATGTATGCGGAAGACATGGACTGGTGTCTGCGAGCGCGGGAGGCCGGCTGGCAGATCCACTACGTCCCTGACGCCGCGATCATCCACCGGGTCGGCCGCAGCAGCGACCAGCGCCCTGCGGCGATGGTCGTGCAGTTCCACCGGAGCATGGCGCGATTCTACTGCAAACACTACGCCCGCCGCTGGCCCTGGGGTCTGCGTTGGCTGCCCCTGGTCGGCATCTGGGTGAGGGGCGCGCTCGTGCTCGCGCACACCGCATGGCAGATGGGCGGGGACAGAGTCCGCCGTCTCGGGAGTCCGCCTCCATGAGCCGTCCCGGGGCAAGCGCGGCCTACGCGCGCACGGCCGTGACGATTCACGATGCCGCGCTACTGATCGCGGTCTTCTTCACCCCGCTCGTGTGGGGAGCCTTCGACCCTGGCGGGCTTGCATTTGCGGCCGCATGCGTCGGCACCGCCGCGATGGCCGCGCTCGTCGCCCGCTCCGCATACGGCCGGCCCCCGGCCGTCATCCCCAACGCCGTACACCTGCCCGCCCTCGTGTTCCTGGGCGTATCGGCGGTGACCGCCATCACCTCTGTGAGCCACCACGCGAGTGAGATCGAGCTCATTCGGATCGCGACCGGGACCGCGCTGTTCTTGCTTGTGGCGAATCGCGCCCTGCTCCCTGCCGCCCCGGCGCGGTCTGTCTCCATCCTGCTGGCCTGCTCCGTCGTGATCGCCGCCTTCATCGGCGCGCCGGGCGAGCCGGGCTTCTCGCTCAGGCTTCTCGTCGTGGTGGGGCTGGGCATCACGTGCTGGCTCGTGTGGCGGGCGAAAGAACATGAGGGCCCCGTGTCCTGGCTGGCCGCGGCCCTGGTGATCTCCACCTCGTTCGTCGTCGCGCTCTACGGAATTCGCGAGAAGATCATCGCATCCTACGTGCTGAGCCCGCCGAGCCCGGGGTGGGCCATCTTCAGCACTTTCTTCAACCCCAACCCCCTCGGCGGCTTCCTCGCGATGGTGCTGCCGCTGGCGGTGGCGGCCGCGCTGACGGCTCGCCGCGACCGCCGCGCGCTCTGGACCGTGAGCGCGTGGATGTCTGCGCAACTGGCGCGCATGTCGCCAACTCGCCGCGGCCGCCGCGCCCTCTGGACCGTGAGCGCCCTGCTGCTTTTGGGGGCGGTGATTCCCACCTACAGCAAGGGGGCCATGGTCGCGCTCGCCGTCTCCATGTCGTGCTTCGCGCTCCTGTGCGCGGCCGCCAGCGCCCGACCGCGCCGCAACGTGGCCCTGGCGCTGGGGACCTTCGCCCTCGCGGCCCTGCTTGCGGGAGCGGCCGTCTCTCGATCGCCTTCTCTGCGAACCCGGGTTGTGGGCGCGCTCGGTGCGGACATGCACTCAAACATGTTCCGGGTGCTAACCTGGAAGGCCACAGGCCTGATGGCCGCCGCCCACCCATGGCTGGGAACCGGGCCGGGGACGTTCAAGTACGCCTTCCCCAGATATGCGATCGCGGGTTATGTGGAAGCGGCGCACCAGAACTACCTGCAGATCGCGGCTGAGCAGGGTTTCCCCGGCGCCGCCGCGTTCCTGTGGCTGATCGGCGCGATCATCTTCACCGCGGCGCGTGCGATCCGGCGCGGGAACGACCTGGCGTCACGGCTGCCCGCCATCGCAGGCATATCCGGCATCGTCGCGCTGCTTGCCCACAGCCTGCTCGACTACGACTGGTACATTGGAGCCACCGGGTTCGCGTTCTACTTGATGGCCGGCCTGATCGCACACTACGCGCATGGCAGATCGCTCGCGGCTGCCCGGGAGACGGAGGAGCAGCCCTCGCGGCGCAGGAGGAAGCACCCGCGCCGCGAGAGCGACATCAGCCTCGACGAGGGCGGCCCGGTCCACGCCCTGCTCTGGCCCAGGACGCCTCTGCTCCGGGGGCTGGCCTACGCCGGGGCCGGCATTGTCGCGGCGCTGTGCGTGGCCGTCCCCCTGCGCAACTCGCTCGCTCGTAAGGCCCTGGAGCGCGCAAACCAGGCGGTGGCCGAAGCGCAGAAAGCGCTTGCTCGCGCGGATATCGCGGCGTACGGCCGGGAACGGGACGCCGCGCTTCAGCATCTCATCGAGGCGAAGAGCTTCGACCCGGGCTGGGGCGCACCGTGGGAGAGCTACGGCCTGATGTGGGGCGTGTCCGGGCACAAGGAGGAGGGAGTGCGTGCGGTGGAGCGGGCGATTCGCTATGAGCCGACCAACTACAAGCCCCGCTACACGCTCGCCCGTCTTCATGCAGAGACCGGACAGCTCGAGGAGGCGGCCGCCGCCTACCAGGAGGCCCTCCGATGCTTCCCGAACTGGACGCGCGCCCTGCGCATGCTGGCCGAGACCTATCAGAGGCTCGGGCGCCCGGAGCAGGCCATGGTTACGTACCGCCGGATGCTCGAGGTCGAGGGCAGCGCCTATAACCGCTACCGCGCGCTCGAGGCCGACGTGGATGTTGACACCGATTACGCGTACGCGCACTATCACTTGGGTCGCGCGGCGGCCGGGGCGGGCAGCTTCGCGACCGCGCTGGACCGGTATAACGAGGCGCTCCGGGTCATCCGCAGTTACCTGGAGGGCGGGGCGCGCAAGACCGATGAGATGTTTCGCCAGATAGGCCAGCCGCGCGAGGACCGCCAGGCCGAATTGCAGCGATTGGAGGCCATGGTGAGGTGGCGCATGGCCGACACTTACCAGCGCCAGGGGGATGCTGTCGCCGCCCAGGCCCAGCGCGCACAGGCGCGTGTGCTGGACCCACAGGTCGACAAGTACATCGCCGCTGAGGACAAGGAGATGCCCGCATGACGGCCGCTCGCCGGCCGGCGCTGCCGTCGCTGCTGGTCCGCCTGACCGGTGCCGTCACCGGCCTGGGAGTCTTCTTGCTCGTCACCGTCGTCCTCGCCGCGTACATCGGCGCCGAGCGCGTCCCCCTGCCGGTGATTCTCGAGTCCGCGCGCGACCTGCTGGCGGGCCGCCCGCTGGCGGGAGACTCAAGACTGGCCCAGATCTTCTGGTACCTGCGCTTGCCGCGGGTGGCGATGGGCGCAATTGTGGGGACCGCCCTGACGGTCGCGGGGGGCTCCCTCCAGGGGCTTCTCATGAACCCGCTCGCAGACCCCTACCTGGTCGGCGTCTCAGCCGGCGCCGCGCTGGGCGCAAGCCTCGCGACCGTCCTGCACTTTGGCCACACGCTGGGGGGCGCGGGCCGCTGCGTGGTGGGCTTCGCCTCCGGGGCGCTGACCATGGCCCTCGTCATCTGGCTGGCCCGCAGCCGGGGCCGCATCCACCGCGACGCCTTCATCCTGGCCGGCGTTGTGGTCGGCTCCTTCATGTGGGCACTGGTGACGCTCCTCATGAGCATCTCAGGGCAGGACCTCCAGACGATTGTGTTCTGGCTCATGGGCAGCCTGTCGGCCGAGGCCGACTGGCGCGTGGTCGCGGTGGTGGGGGCAATCACCGGATTCGGGTGCCTGGCCCTCTATGCCTACGCGCGCGATCTCAACCTCCTATCCTTGGGCGAGGAGCAGGCGCGCCAGCTTGGCGTCGAGACCGAGGCGCTGAAGCTCTGGGTCATCGTGTTTGCGGCCCTCGTCACCGCAGCCGCCGTCTCGGTGAGCGGTGTGATCGGCTTCGTCGGGCTCGTGATCCCGCACATCGCGCGCAAGCTGTTCGGCCCTGACCACCGGCTGCTTCTTCCGGCCGCCGGCCTCATGGGCGCCGCTTTCCTCGTGTGGGCCGATACCCTCGCGCGGGGAATCGGCGAGGCCTTCCCGGTGGGGGTCCTCACCGCGCTGCTTGGGGCACCGTTCTTCTTCTACCTCCTGAAGACGCGGCCGCGGGCCGCATGATTGGAGAGCCGGCGTGCTCGAAGCCGTCTCACTGACAGTCGGATATGGCGCCGAGCCTGTCGTCCACGACTTCAGCCTGTCGCTCTCCCGGGGGCAGTTCGCCGGGCTGGTGGGCCCAAACGGATCCGGCAAGTCCACTGTCGTGCGCGCCCTGAGCCGGACCCTGCCGCCGCAGCGCGGCCGGGTGCTGCTCGACGGTGTCGACATCTACCGGATGCCTGCTCGCGAGCTGGCAAAGAGGCTTGCCGTCGTTGCCCAGGACAGCGCAGTCGCCTTCGACTTCCGCGTCCTGGACATCGTCCTCATGGGGCGCTCGCCACACCTGGGCAGATTCAGCCTCGAGACCGCGAGGGACTACGAGGTGGCTTACCGCTGCATGGAGCTGACTCAGACCGCGCAGTTCGCCGATCGGCCGGTGACTGGCCTATCGGGCGGCGAAAGGCAGCGGTGCATGATCGCGCGGGCCCTCGCACAGGAGCCGGAGATCCTGCTTCTCGACGAGCCGACCGCGCACCTCGACATCAACCACCAGATCGAGGTGATGGACCTGGCTCGCAGGCTGACGGCCGAGCGCGAGTTGGGCACGCTGGTCATCCTCCACGACCTGAACCTCGCCAGCCAGTACTGCGACCATCTCACGCTTCTCGCAGCAGGCCGTGTCCTCGCGTCCGGGCCGCCACACGAGGTCGTCACCGAGGACCGGATTCGCGCCGCGTACGGCACCCATGTTCAGGTCCGCCTGCACCCGACGACGGGCCGCCCCTATGTCACGTTACTGTCCCGACTTCCGGTTGCCCCGCCGCCGACGCGTCAAACGCGCATTCACCTGGTCTGCGGCGCGGGCACCGGCGTCCACTTGATGAGGCGTCTGCGACAGCTTGGCTTCGCCGTCTCGGTCGGCGTGGTGAACGTGGAGGACACCGACCAGATCGAGGCCGAGGCGCTCGACCTCTCGCGCGTTGAGGAGGCGCCCTTTTCCGCGATCACCGATGAAGCGCACAGGCGCAACTGCGAGCTTGCGCAAGCGGCCGACGTTGTCATCGTGACAGGCATTCCCTTCGGCCCCGGCAACCTCCGCAATCTGGAGGCGGCCGCCCGGGCCCAGAGTGCCGGCCGACGCGTGCTCCTCATCGACGATCCCCCCATCTCCGCCCGGGACTTCACCGGCGGCAAGGCGACAGAACTGCAAGGTCGCCTCCTGGAAGCCGGCGCCGAAGCTCTCGCCGACGAGGCCGTCGCGCTCGCAGAGCTGGAGAGCTTGCCGTGACCGTCGAGCGCTGGCGGTTCATCGATTCGGGCCCGATGCCCGGGGCGGACAACATGGCCCTCGACGAGGCCATGTTCGAGGCCCATGCAGCCGGCGCCGTCCCGCCCACCCTTCGCGTGTACACCTGGCGGCCATGGGCGGTGTCGCTGGGGAGATTTCAGCGAGTGGAGGGAAGCGTCGACCTCGAGGCCTGTCGCCGCCTGGGCATCGATGTGGTCCGCCGCCCTACCGGCGGCCGCGCGATCCTGCACACAGCCGAGGAAGTTACCTTCGGGGTGGTCGTATCGGCCGCGCGGCTGGGCACGACGGGCATCATGGACTCCTACCGCGCCCTGGCCGCCGCCATCGCGGCCGGTCTGAAGCTCCTGGGTCTGGACGCGCGGCTCGTCGAGCGCAGGCCAGCCGCGGGCGCGCAGCCCTCGGGCCAGGACCCCGCCTGCTTCGCGGTGAAGGCGCGCTGCGATCTGGTGGTGGGCGCGGCCAAGCTCGTGGGCAGCGCCCAGGTCCAGCGCGAGGGGGTCATTCTACAGCAGAATTCGCTGCCGCTGCGCATCGACCTGACCCCGTGGGCCGATGTCTTCGTGCGCTCCGGCCCTGCCCCGGAAGCGACGGGCCTGTGGGACGCGGCCCACAGACAGGTTCTCTATGGCGAGGTCGCTTCGGCGCTACGCCAGGGGTTCGCGGCGACGTTCGCCATAGACTTCGAGGACAGCGAGCCCACCGCGGAAGAACAGCGCCGCGCGCGACAGCGGCGCGAGGAGAGGGCAATCCTGGACGCGGGGACATCCAGCGGCTAAAGCGCCGAGCGGGTGCTCCGGCGCGAAACGGGCAGGAGCACATGCTCCTGCCCGGCAGATCCGCCGCGATCTGGATTGCTAGCGCATGCGGCCACCCATCCCCGGGCCGCGGCCGCCCCCGCCACCCATGCCCGGGCCGCGGCCGCCCCCGCCCCGCATCCCCGGCCCGCGGCCGCCGCCTCCGGCCGGCGCCGCCGGGCCGGTCGCCGAGGCCGCTGCGGGCTGCGGCGCAGCCACGGCCGCCACCTGCTGTTGCTCCGCGGGAAGCTCCGCGATCCTGGCCAGCTCCTCGGGCGAAGTTGTGGCCGTAACCGTTGCCTTCGAGATGACCTTGGCCGTCGGCTGGCCGGCCGCCCGGTAGACCTGGAAATAGCCGGCCAGCATCTTCGGGTCACTGGCATCCAGCACCATGCGCAGCGGCATCCGCACCGCCATTGGTGGCTTACCCTGAGCCTTGTAGGTGAAGGTGACGAACTTGAGAGTGCGCCCGTCCCAGTTCTGCTCCTCCGTCACCGTCACCGGGCCATACTCGCTGGCAAACTGCCTCAGCCGGTTGGCCTGCTCCGCCCCGCTCACCGCAGGCGCCTGCGCCGGCCTGGGTTGGGCGGGCTGATTCGCGGGCTGGGCCGGGGTGGGTTCTGCGGAGGGGGTCGCCACCGCATCCGTCGCCTGACCCGTGTCCGTCGCGGTCCCCGCCTCGTTGGCCTTCTTGCCACACCCGGCGATCAGCACGGCGCCCACCAGCGCCAACGCGAGCAGGCAGCCAGCCACCCACCAGAGGCGGTGTTTTCCCTGTGACATCGCTTGCCAACCTCCTTGGCGGTGCCGGCACGGCGCTTCGCCGCGGCCACGCCTGTTCGGCGCCGGGCACGGCCAGCCACCTGTCATGTTCGATACGGAAGTACCATTTCCTCGCCGCGGGATCAGACGGTTCTGCCACGCGATCCCC
>Ga0272448_1004302_pt1 | contig 16324 bp, 11 predicted proteins | sample YNPCB0191_FD_202220 | JGI IMG/M metagenome (GOLD analysis project Ga0272448, IMG submission 202220) | Hot spring sediment microbial communities from Yellowstone National Park, WY, United States - YNP-CB-019-1 | ecosystem: Environmental > Aquatic > Thermal springs > Hot (42-90C) > Sediment...
GATCTTGGTCATGGCCACCAATACCTCGTTCAACGGATTTCCCCGGCTGAGCGCTTTACTGGCTATTGACGGCTTCCTGCCCCGCCAGCTGACGTATCGCGGCAGTCGGCTGGTCTTCTCGCGTGGCATTGTAGCGTTGTGCCTGATTGCCAGCCTGTTGATCATCGCCTTTCAGGCCAGCGTTACAGCCCTGATCCCCTTGTATGCCATCGGCGTTTTTCTGTCCTTCACCTTGTCTCAGGCCGGCATGGCGCATCGCTGGTGGAAGATCGGACACCTGGCACCTGGTCAGGAAGTCCAGGAACGCGGCTCCACTTTGCGTTACGAATCGGGTTGGCAGACCCGAATGGTGGTCAATGGTTTCGGCGCCGTGTGTACCGCCGTGGTCATGCTGGTGTTTGCGATCACTAAATTCACCCAGGGCGCCTGGTTGGTGCTCATCCTGATGCCCTTGTTGGTGGTGATGTTCTCTCGCATCCACGGCCACTATCGCGAGCTGGCGCAACGCCTATCGCTCGATTCGCATGGCGCCCCGCCGCCCATCTCACGCCACCGGGTGATTATGCCCATCAGCGGGGTGCATCGCGGGACGCTGGCCGCCTTGCGCTATGCCCGCTTTCTCTCGCAGGACGTCACTGCCGTCTACGTCTGTCTCGATCCATTGGATGCTGAGAAAGTACGCCGCAAGTGGGAACAATGGGGAGAAGGGGTGCGTCTGGTGATCCTGGACTCGCCCTACCGCTTGCTCATGGAACCATTGTTGGATTACATCGAGCGCATACTTGCCAGCCGACAACCCAACGAGATCGTCACCGTGGTTGTGCCTCAGTTCGTAACCCGCAAATGGCAGCACAATTTGCTGCACACCCAGACGGCCTGGATGTTGCGCCTGGCACTGATGTACAAACCAGGGCTGGTCATCATTGACGTGCCCTACCAGGTGGAATAAAGCGTGAAGCGTTGGTGGGTGGTTGCCCTGTTGGGTGCCACCGTCTTTCTGTATTGGATGGGCATGTACCTCTACGTGCCCACCTTGCCCACCTATGCCCGAACCAAGACCGAAAGTCTGACCCTGGTCGGGGTCATGGTTTCCATGTATGGTCTGTGGCAGGCCGTCATCCGCTTGCCACTGGGTATTTCGGCCGACGCCTTGGGCTGGCGCAAACCGTTCATCCTGGTTGGCTTGCTGCTGGCCGGGTTGGGCGCCTGGATCATGGGCACCGGCGCCGGCATCCACGAGCTCATCGTTGGCCGGGCGATCACCGGCCTGGCAGCCGGTGCCTGGGTACCGCTGGCGGTGGCCTTCAGCAGCCAATTCCCGCCGGATCAAGCGGTGCGCGCCAGTGCCCTGCTGAGCTTCATCAGCTCGGCGGGGCGCATGCTGGCGACCAGTCTGACCGGGCTTCTCAACCAATGGGGTGGCTATGCCCTGGCCTTCTATGCTTCGGTAGGGGTAGAAGCCGTCGCCGTGGTGGCCTTGTTACCAGCGCGCGAGGCGCGTCTGGCGCCGCAACGCCCGGCATGGAGCCCCATTGGCCGTCTCATCGTGCGGCGTGACGTCCTGCTGCCTTCGCTGCTGGGTGCCGTCTGCCAGTATGTCAACTGGGCGACGACCTTTGGCTTCTTGCCCATTTTGGTCAAGCAACTGGGCGCCAGCGATATGGTGCAGAGCGCGCTGGCCAGCATGAACATCGGATTGGGCATCGCCTGCGGCTTGCTGGTCAGCGGGATTATCCGTCGCGTATCAGCACGCCTGTTGGTCTATGTCAGCTTCGGGCTGCTGACCGCCGGCGTCGTCGGCCTGGCACTGGCACCCTCGCTGGCTGTTGCGGTGGAGACCCTCGCTCAGCAGCTGGGTCAACTCGGCCTGGTCAACCCCGACTGGAATGACCAACTGGTGGTCGTCTACCTAGCGCAGGTGTTTATTGGCCTGGGTCAGGGCATCAGTTACCCGGTGCTCATGGGGTTGAGCATCCAGAACGTGCCCAGCCAACAGCGCTCCACGGCCATGGGAGTCTACCAGGCGGTGTACGCTGTGGGTATGTTCGGCGGGCCATCGCTGGGCGGCTGGCTGTCCGACAACCTGGGTATTCCTTCCATGCTATGGATAACCGGGCTGGTCTGCCTGGTTTCCGGCCTGTTCCTGACGCGCTTGCTGCAAGACGCGCAACGCCCTCCAGTTTGAAACGCCTTGAGGCCGCGCCCATCCCCTATCGGGAGACCTGCTGACACACCCGCCGGAAGTGAAAACCATAGATGGCCAGGGTGATCGCCAGCGGGAACAGCCTGGGCCGGTGGAAGAGCGTCCAGAACCACAGTTTCCAATAATGGACGCGTTCCGAGCCAGCAATGCCCAATTGATAGATAGATCGCAGCAATGCCAGCACGTGCTCGGGCTGGATGGGACTGCTCACGGGCGGCGGCGTATACTCGCGCAGGAAGGTGCGCACCCGAGTGTAATAGTGTTCGGGGGCGTAAATGTAGTTCAGGATGCGTTGGTAGCCTTCGCGCAGAACCTCGAGATTCATCTTGGGCACGAAGTTGGTCGTGCCGTCCACATTATCGCCCGAGATCTCGGCCAGAAGCCGCCCCTCGCGCTTGAGACGCTCGTAAAGTCGGGTGCCACGCGGTGCCTGGAGCAGGCCGACCATAGCCGACACGATGCCACTTTGCTGGATGAAAGCGATCTGCTGTTGGAAGATAGAGGGAGTATCATGGTCGAAGCCGACAATGAATCCGCCCAGCACCTGCAGACCAGCGCGCTGGATGCGCCGCACGTTTTCCAATAGATCGCGGCCCCGATTCTGGTTCTTGCTGCATTCGGTCAAACTGTCTTCATTGGGGGTTTCGATGCCGATGAACACCGTGTCGAAACCGGCCTCGACCATCAAACGTAGCAGCTCGGGATCGTCGGCCAGGTTGATGGATGCCTCGGTGGAAAAAGGCAGACCCGTCTTATCCTTGCGCCACTCGATCAAGGCCGGCAAGATCTCCGACTTGATCTGCTTTTTGTTGCCGATGAAGTTGTCGTCCACAAAGAAAACCGAGTCTCGCCAGCCCAGCTTGTACAGACTATCCAACTCGGCGATGATCTGTTGAGCCGTCTTGGTGCGCGGCCGGCGTCCCAGCAGTGCTGTCACGTTGCAGAAGTCGCAGTCGAAGGGACAGCCGCGCGAGAACTGGACGGCCATGGTGGCGTACTGGCGCAGGTCAAGCAGCTGCCACATAGGGGCAGGCGTCTGGCGAATGTCCGGGAACTCGGTTGTGCTGTAAACGCGACGAGCACAACCTTGTTCCAGGTCGGCCAGGAAGGGGGGAAGCGTCAGCTCGGCTTCGTTGAGTACGAAGTGGTCAACCTCCGGAAAGTTTTCGGGTTCGCTGGTAAACAGCGGCCCACCCGCCACTACCTTGACGCCGGCCTCCTTGCAACGGGCGATGACGCGGCGCGATGACTCTCGCTGTACAGTCATGGCGCTGATGAAGGCATAGTCGGCCCAGGCCAGGTCGGCCTGAGTCAACGGCTTCACGTTGGTGTCTACCAGGCGCAGCTGCCAGTCTTTGGGCAACATGGCCGCCACGGTGATCAGGCCTAGCGGCGGGGTACTGGCCTTCTTACGCACGAACTTGAGAGCGTGCTTGAAGCTCCAAAAGGTATCTGGAAACTCTGGATAGATCAACAATACGTTCATACACCTACTCCTGCCAACTCAGCTATACCGGGGTTCGATATACACCGAGTGTCCGCACACGTGTGACCAACTGCAAGCCATGCTATCAGAAGCCAACCTCGTGCACAAGTGTGCTGCGGTTGCAAAAAGGTCGGTTGCGCACCGTATTTCACTGAGAATAATTGATATTTTAAGAGAAAATGATAGGATTCAGACGGCGTCTCTGCGCCACCCCGCTACGGCAAACGGAGATTGTGCTGCAGCTAAAGAGGAGTAGTTTGGTAATTTGGGAGAGGTGGTGTTTCAGTACCAAAAAAGACCTGCCAGGTTATCCCAGCCTGGCAGGCAGTGCGGCGATCGAAGCTTTCAGGAAGCTAAGTGCACACCAGGTCTAGGGATCCCAATACCCCCAACCCCAACCGGGGATGCACAGGTTCCGCCCGGCGTACAACATGTTCGGATTGCGGATGCCGTTAGCTGCGGCAAGCGCCCAGGTGCTCACCCCATACCAGGCGGCAATGCCAGACAACGTCTGCCCATACAGGACATGGTGCCAGGCGACACAGCCGCCACCCTGGTGACGCCAGCCGTCCCAGGGACCTGGATGCCAACCGCCGCCACCCGGGATCCACAACCGCTGGCCGGCATAGATGTAGTTGCAGTTGGCCAGGCCGTTGGCTGCGCAGATGGCGTAGGGGTTGACACCGTACATCCAGCCAATACTGGCCAGCGTTTCACCCCAGCGCACCCAGTGATAGAACCCGCCGTCCCAGGGTGGCGGAGCGGCCGAGCTGACCGGCACCCATGCCAATTGCAAGAGCAGCGCCAGTGCCGCTACCAGTAAGATCTTTTTGCGCATTGGTTACCCTCCCTTTCGTAGTGAATGGTTCAACCGATGTTCCACAACACCGGTGGCTGTAACGGGTATGAACCAGAGGGCTCTCCTCCCTCGGTCTCCCTATCATTTACCGCCACTCTCATTATACCTGGCAAGCCTGACGATTGCAACGGATAATATACATAAAGACGGGCCAATTGTTTGCATAACTTAGGCAACATGCGAAAAATACGTGTTAATACTGAGCAGTCCTATGCTATCCTGGGCGCGTGGCCAGACAGTTGCATTCAGTTTGGCTGGAGGAGATTTGACAAAAATGAGCCAGACTCAGCATATTCTGTAACCTATACATCTTACCCTAAAAATTTTCAGCAACACCAAACGTAACCGTCTGCTCTTGAGGGTCTGTCCCAGATTTTTGGCAGGTTTACTCCGCACCGGCCTGAAGAGCCGGTGCTGGGCAAGCCGAAAGCCCAGCACCGCCTGTTTACGGCGGTGCGAGAAATCCCCCGTCGCTTCTCTCCTCCTAAAATTCTGGACAGACCCGGCTCTTGAACCGAGTTGTAACTGACGGAAGAACAGGTGTATAATGAATTTTGTTGAGTTGGCAGTGGCTCAGAGCACCTGCCGCTGTGTGGAGTGTGATGTAAAATGGCAGAAGACATTTCTTTGGACGAGCAGCAATTCATTGCCAAACGTACCCTTTGCCCGGTTTGCAAAGCGGAGTTCAAGGCTTGGCAGCCGCGCATCACTGCCTTGCGCATCAAACGCGAACACAGTGAGATGCTGTACACGGAATACGAAGGCCCCAACCCCAACCATTATTCGGTGGTGGTGTGTCCTGAATGCCTGTATGCCTCGTATGAGAACGATTTCTCCGAGGTAAGCGGGATGACCAGAGAGCGGATGCGAGCCGATACCGAGGAGAGGCGTCGGTTGTTCGGTGCCTTCGACTTCCGTGGCAAACGCAGCACCGAGGTTGTTCAGGCTTCCTATGAGCTGGCGCTGCATTGTTATGCTCTGCGCCGCAGAAGCCGATACGGCCTGCAGGCAGCCCTGTACCTCCAAATGGCCTGGCTGGCGCGCGAGATACGCCAACCTGAAGCGGAGCGAAAGTATCTGGAACTGGCCCTGGAGCATTACCGTCAGTCGTACCTGCACGAAAAGCCCAGCACAACCAAAGATGAGATCAAACAAACTTTCCTGATCGGGGATCTGTCGCTCAAGCTGGGGCAATACGACGAGGCAGTGCGCTGGTTCCAGGAGACCGTCAAACACCCGTACATCAGCCAATTTCCAGAAATGGAGCGGCGCACACGCGAGCGCTGGAGCGAGGCTCGTGCTGCCGCGAGCCAGGAGTGAAGCAGGCCATTGAGTTGAGTCTCTCGGGCCGACGTATGGAGATCACGGTAAAACTGGGCGAACCGCTGAGCCAGATCGTAGGTCGGTCGCAGGTCAGCCTGGAGCTGAGCGAAGATGCCAGCGTCACGCAGGCGTTGGAACGGCTGGGCGTCGCGTATCCCTCGCTGGCTGCGGCGCTCGCCGGCGCCGACAGCCGCCCCGGCCTGAGCTTTCAGTATTTCGTCAATCGCAAGTGGGTGCGCGACGAAGAGCTGGCCCAGCATCGGTTGAAGGCGAGAGACAAGTTGTACATCCTGGCGCCGATAGTGGGTGGATAGGTACACGCCGCGCGCGGTTACCTTCCTGCCTTTCGCATTCACTGCCTGGCAGCGATCTAAGTGGTGATACTTTATGTCTTCTCCTTTTGAGAACCTGACGAAAATACTGAGCCAGGAAAGACAACGTGGCTACGACAACAAGACGGTAGTTGGTGGATTGGACCGCTTGTCGGATACCTGGGCCGGCCGGGCGGTCTCCCAGGTCGGTACCCCTGAGGAACGCGCACTCATTGAAGAGATAGCCGGCCTGTTGCGCCGTTATCCGGATCTGGAGGTGCCCGAACGGGCTGCGCTGATCGAGGCAATATTGGGCAAGGTCGCTCAGGTACCTGAGCTCGTTCCGGCAATGCGAGAACACGCGCCGGCCGGCGCAAGCCCGGAAGCCTTGGCTCCCGCCCCGTCCGAGCGTCCACCTGAGACGCCTCACAGCGGCCCCGCCGCAGCAGCGCCGCAAATGGTCCGCGGAACGCGCCCCGAGTCGGCCAGAGAAGTCACCAGCGGTCTGGATGCACCGGTCACTCGCATGAGCGGCATCAAGAAAGGCTATGCCCAGAGGCTGGCCAACCTGGGCGTACACACCATCGGCGACCTGCTGTATCTATACCCCCGGCGTTACCTTGACTATCGTTGCCTGAAGACGATCAACCAACTACAATATGGCGAAGAAGTGACCATCATTGGCACGGTATGGGATTGCCATGCCCGCGACACGCGGCGCGGCCAGCAGCTGATCACCTGCACCCTGTCAGACTACACCGGCACTGTTCAGGCCGTCTGGTTCAATCAGCCGTGGCTGGTAGATAAGTTCACGCCGGGTACCCAGCTGGTGATCAGTGGCAAGGTGGACCAGTACCTGGGGCGGCTCGTCTTTCAGGCGCCCGAATGGGAGCAGCTCGACAGGAAGCAGATTCACACCGGCCGTCTGGTGCCCGTCTACCCCCTGACCGAGGGGATAACGCAGAAGTGGCTGCGCAGCATCATGAATCAGGTGGTGGAATATTGGGCACCGCGTTTGCCTGACCATTTGCCGGCCGAGCGCCGCGACAGCCTTCAGATGATGGCTCTGGGGGAGGCCGTCAAGAACATTCATTTCCCGAACAGTCCCGAAGCCCTGGAGGCCGCGCGTCGGCGGCTGGCCTTTGACGAATTCTTGTTCATTCAGCTGGGCGTGTTGCGTCAGCGGCATCAATGGCGTTCGGCGCCCGGGCGGCCGGTGCAGGTGCGTCAGGAGGTGCTACAGGCCTTCCTGGACTCGCTGCCATATCAGCTGACCGACGCCCAGCGCAAGGTGTTGCAGGAGATTGTGACCGATCTGGGACAGAGTGTGCCGATGAATCGGTTGCTGCAGGGCGACGTCGGGTCGGGCAAGACTGTGGTGGCGCTGGCTGCTATGTTGGTCACAGCTGCCGACGGAGGCCAATGTGCCATTATGGCCCCGACCGAGATCCTGGCCGAGCAACACTTCCGCAGCATCACAAGCCTGCTTGATGCCTTCCAACAGGCGCAGCCTGACTGGCAGTTCCCGGTGTACCTCTTGACCGGCAGCGTGCCAGCCAGTCAACGCGAGCCGCTCTATGAGGCGGTGGCCAGTGGGCAGGCCAAACTGGTGATCGGTACCCATGCTCTGATCCAGGAGACGGTCGAGTTCAACGATCTGCGTTTGGTTGTCATTGATGAGCAACACCGCTTTGGGGTACAGCAGCGTACTATGCTGCGCAGCAAGGGATATAATCCACACGTGCTGGTGATGAGCGCGACGCCCATCCCTCGCTCACTGGCCCTCACCCTCTATGGCGACCTGGATCTATCGGTGATTGATGAGATGCCGCCAGGGCGACAGCGGGTGCTCACCTACTGGTTGTCCCCCTTAGAGCGCGAACGAGCCTACGGCTTCATCCGTTCTCAGGTCGAACAAGGCCGCCAGGCTTTCATCATCTGCCCACTGGTGGAAGAGTCTGAAAAGGTTGAGGCCAAATCGGCGGTGGAAGAGCACGCCCGCCTGGCTCGAGACATCTTCCCCGACCTGAAGCTCGGGCTGTTGCATGGCCGCATGAAAGCCGATGAAAAGGACGCTGTCATGGCGCAGTTTCGCCGCGGTGAGCTGCACATCCTGGTCTCTACCGCGGTCGTCGAAGTAGGCATAGATGTGCCCAATGCTACGGTCATGCTGGTGGAAGGGGCCAACCGGTTCGGTCTGGCGCAGCTGCACCAGTTCCGGGGCCGGGTTGGTCGAGGCGAGCACCAGAGCTACTGCCTGCTGTTGGCCGATACAACCACGCCCGAGGCGGAAGCCCGCCTGAGCGTGATCAGTTCCACCCACGATGGCTTCAAGCTGGCCGAGGAGGATTTGAAGATCCGCGGGCCAGGCGAGTTCTTCGGCACCCGCCAAAGTGGATTGCCCGACATCAACTTGGCGCGCCTGAGCGACGTTGGCCTGTTGGAGCTGGCGCGCGCCCAGGCCAAAGAGATATTCGAGATGGACGCGACCTTGAGCCAGCCCGAACACCGCTTGTTGGCACAGAAGCTCCAAAAAGTCTGGCAGATGTCCACCGATCCGAGCTGAGCATTCCTGATGACAGGAGCGAGAGCGTCTGTGCGCGCCCGGCCTTCGGCTGTTCCGTGGGCGCGCAGCCTAGAGTGCACAAGCAAACGAGGAAAAGACGATCCATGATACGAGCGATTTATCCGGCTACCTTCGATCCCATCACGCTGGGCCACGTGGATATTGCCACGCGCGCCGCGGCTTTGTTCACTGAACTGGTGGTAGGCGTGTACGATCGACCCATCAAAAACTTGCTGTTTTCTGCTCAAGAGCGCTGGCAAATGACGCGGGATGTGTTGGCACATTTGCCCAACGTGCGCGTCGAACGCTACCAGAGCCTGACGGTCGAGTTTGCACACCAGCAACAGGCCAGCGTCATCGTGCGCGGGCTGCGGGTTGTCTCTGACTTTGAATGGGAATTTCAACTGGCGCTCACCAACCGGCGGCTCGATTCGGGTGTGGACACCGTGTGCCTGATGGCAGCCCAGGAATACCTGTTCCTCAGCTCAAGCGTGGTGAAAGAAGTGGCTTTCGCCGGCGGCGACGTCAGCGATATGGTGCCGCCTCAGGTTTTGGAACCCCTCTACCGACGCATCCGTGAGCTGGGTGGTGAAGGCATAGGCAAAGTCAAGATTGTGTCGCTGCGCGATTGAGTCGGCAGCTCGCCGGCACGGCGTACTCGCAGCCAGGGCAGCGCACCTGCTTACTGGCAACAACAAGGCGAGGGCAATCTGATGACCGCCCTCGCCTTGTTTCTTACCGGTCAGTGCTCACGAGACTTCGACGTTTGAGCCCGGCATAGCCATTTCTACCAGGGTGGCCGATTCGTCTTTGCGGCGGAAGGTCAGACCATCCTCGTCTGCATCCACAATGACGGTGTCGCCGGCCTGGAAATCGCCGCGCAACAGCCTGATCGAGAGCGGACTCTCCACTTGTTTCTGCAGGGTCCGCCGCAATGGGCGGGCGCCGAACTGCGGGTCATAACCTGCCTGTGACAACCAGTCGCGGGCTGCCTCAGTCAGCTCGATGGTGATACCGTGCTCAGCCAACCGTCCTGAGATCTCTTTCATTTGCAGGTCCACGATCTGCTTGACGTGCTCTTTGGTGAGCGTGTGGAAGATGACGATCTCGTCAATGCGGTTGAGAAACTCCGGGCGGAAGGTACGCCGCAACGAATCCTGGATCTCGTTGCGCATCTTGCGCTCGTCCACACTCGTTTCACCGCTATCGCGATGGAAACCGATGTTCCCGCCCTTCGCACCGAACTGGGTGCCTACGTTGCTGGTCATAATGATCACGGTGTTGCGGAAGTCCACCATTCGGCCCTGTCCGTCGGTCAGGCGCCCGTCCTCCAGGATCTGCAGGAGCGCGTTCCATACATCCGGATGCGCCTTTTCGATCTCGTCAAACAGGATCACCTGATAAGGACGACGCCGCACCGCTTCGGTGAGCTGCCCACCCTGGTCATATCCGACGTAGCCGGGCGGCGCACCAAACAGGCGGCTGACAGTGTGGCTTTCGTGATACTCGCTCATATCAATGCGCAGCAAGGCATCCTCATCGTCAAATAAGAACCAGGCCAGCGCCTTGGCCAGCTCGGTCTTGCCCACCCCACTGGCACCCAGGAACAGGAAACCGCCCGTTGGCCGCTTGGGATCCTTCAAGCCGGAGCGAGCGCGTCGGATCGCATCCGACACCACGCGGATAGCCTCGTCCTGGCCGATGATGCGCTCATGCAGCTTGTCTTCCATGTGTAGCAGCTTGTCGGCTTCGGTCTGCATCATATCGCGCAAGGGTATGCCGGTCCAGCCGGCGATCACGGCCGCGATGTCACTGGCTTCGACCACTTCGTCCAGGTTGGTCTCGCGGCGCCACGCGTCTCGTTCGGCCTGGAATTCCGCCTCGAGTCGCAGGCGTTCGGCCTTCTGTTCGGCTGCGCGCTCGTAATCCCGCTGTTGCCAGGCTGTCTCTTCCTCTGTCTGCAGCTGGGTCAAGCGCTTCCGCTTGGTCCTCAGCGGCTCTGGCATGGAATAGATGGCGATGCGCAGCTTGCTGGCGGCTTCGTCAATGGCGTCAATAGCCTTGTCCGGCAGACGTCGGTCGGTGACGTAGCGATGCGTCAACCGGGCAGCCGCGGCCAGCGCCTCGTCGGTGAATTTGACTCCGTGATGTGCCTCGTAGCGGTCACGCAGGCCGCGCAACATCTCGATCGTCTCTTCAACGCTTGGCTCGTCCACGAACACCGGCGCAAAGCGGCGCTCGAGGGCGGCGTCCTTTTCGATATACTGACGGTATTCGTCCAGGGTGGTGGCGCCCACACACTGCAGCTCGCCCCGCGCCAGGGCTGGCTTCATCATGTTGCTGGCGTCCACTGCCCCCTGGGCTGCCCCGGCGCCTACCACGGTGTGCAGCTCATCTATGAACAGGATGATCTCCCCCTGGGCGCGCTGGATCTCATCCATAACTGCCTTGAGCCGTTCCTCAAATTCGCCCCGGAACCGGGTGCCGGCGATCATCGCACCCAGGTCGAGGCTGACCACCCGCTTGCCCACCAGGAGCTCGGGCACATCATCGCTGGCGATCTTCTGGGCCAGGCCTTCGACAATGGCCGTCTTGCCTACCCCGGCTTCGCCGATCAACACCGGGTTGTTCTTGGTCCGCCGACACAGCACCTGGATGACACGCAAGATCTCCTCATCCCGCCCGATCACCGGATCGAGCCGCCCCTCCCGCGCCAGCTGAGTCAGGTCGCGGCTGTACTTCTCCAACGTCCGGTAGCGAGTTTCGGCGGTGGGGCTGGTCACGCGTTGACCACCTCGAATCTGCTTGATGGCCTCCAGGACCCGCTCACGGGTGATACCCAGCTCCTGGAATATGCGCGCGGTGGGTGTGGCCCGCTCGGTCGTCATGGCCAGGAAGATATGTTCGGTGGAGATGTACTCGTCGTTCAGCCGGTTGGCCTCCTCGTTAGAGACATCCAACACCCGTTTCAGGCGGGGCGTGATAAACACCTGGCCAACCGCCATGGGGCTGATATCGGGCACGCGCGTCTTGGGGCTGTTTTGCAAGATGGCTTCCACACGTGTACGCAGTTGGTCAACGTCTACATCCAAAGTGCGCACGATCTCTGGAATCAGCCCGTCGGTCTGTTCCAACATGGCCAACAACAGATGTTCTGTGTCGGCTTGACTATGTTGATAACGCCTCAGGATTTCGTAAGCCCGCATCGCGGCATCCTGGGCACGCTCGGTAAATCGATCAAAACGCATCATAGCTTGCTCACCTATTCTATTACATCAACCCAGCTGGTCACGGACATCTCTTAAAGTGCCCCTGACCAGCCACCCATCTCTTACCCAAAGGTATCTCGTCACTCGACCTCGCCCGTGGCCAAACGCGCCGGGCGTCGCTCTGTTTTTAGAAAACTTTCCTATTCTTTTTATAATCGCACATGTTTATTAGCGCAACATTAGCGCCAGCATTTGAAATACGTTAGAGACCCCTGACCGCGATAAGGACGTGCAGGATGGTCCCGAATCTCAATCCGGCCGGATCGCGCAGTTGCCATTCGCCGTAGTAGATGCCGTTGGCTGCCGGCGCGGTCATCAGCACGCTGACGTCAACGGTTGCGCCGGGCGGCGTTACCTGGTTCAGGAAGACCGGACTCTGTCCACCGAGTTGAGAACCCCGTAAGAAGATCAACTGGTAATGTGTGTCCCAGGTGCATGTTCCTGTGTTGCGCAGTCGCCAGGTCTTGGCAAAGGTTACGCCCGGCTTCAACTGGCTGTTGTCAGGAATGCCGAGATCCTCTGCCACTTGAGCCTCGTTGGTACACTCAGCCATAGGCACGACGGGAATGCCTACGTCGGGACCGGGCGTGGTTATGAAGACTGGCAACGCAGTGGCAGTGGGCACAGGAACGAGGGTCGGCATAGGCAGCAGGGTCGGTGTGGGGTAAAGCGTAGGAGTGCTGGTTGGAACCGGAAGGGGAGCGGGTGTCGGCAACGGGCTGGGCGTAGCGGTTGCCGTGCCCCCGCGCGCGGCAGCGATCGTCATTGGCAAGTAGTTCGAATCAGTGACGTACAAGACGATCGGTTGCGATTCGCTGGAGCGACCCTGACGATTGGCCGCGACGATCTTGATGGTGTGAAGCCCGATCTGTTCAGGCACCCAGAAATAGGGACGATATACCTCGGTGCTGGCGACGGGGCGATCGGTAACGATCAGCCGTGCGTTGTCCCAGACCTGGATCCATTCGATGCCGGTTGCATCCTTGACGCTCACCTGGATGGCGATGTGGGTGCCTGTCATCACCGTGCTGTGGTTGGGTGGTGCTAACACGTGGATGGCAGGTTTGGAGGCGACGGGCATGCCCATCTCAGCAGCGGTAGGAGCATAGCGAATTAGTTCTTGCACGATGAAGAAGCCCAACACCAGAACACCCAGAACAAGTACGAGGTCCAGGATCGGCGGCGAGCGGCGCCCGGCCGCAGGCGGTGATGATTCCTCCCGACGCGCTGGCGGAACACTGCCCGTGCTAGGCCGTGGCTGGCGACCGACCGCGGCCGCCCCGGCTACTTCCGAAAATGATGGCGGCCCGCCGCCAACGGGAAGCACTGTACCTGCCAGCGGCAGGCTCCCTGGCGTAACAGGTGCCGACGCGCTCGACTCAGCAGACACTTTCGGGTCTTTCGTTGGGTCGGGCGGCTTGCGTGGGGCAGGCACGAGCTTGCTTCCAGTAGCCGAGGCCGAAAGCTTGGATTGCCGTCTCCTGCGCAAGGCGCGTCTGGCGCCCGATGAAAATAACCACCTGCTCGGGCGCAGGTGTCTGGCAAGCAGCCGGCGACGCTTCTTGCTCATAGCCAGGCCAAGTCACTGTAATGAAAGCGGACTTACAGAAAGACACCTGCCAGTCAGGCTTCAGCCACCCCCGGCTTGCGCCACTCCTCACCAAGATAACACCCGGTGTCCTGATCACCCAATGTCTGGTCGCTCATTTGTACAGCTTGATGGTCAAATCCATCGGATCTTCCTGGTCCTCTGCCACCGGGAAATCTTGCTGGGCAGATGCTTTGTACCCCGTGGCCGTGGCCAGCACGGGATAGGATTGCCCACGTGTCAGTTTCTTGTCGCACACGAATTTCCCCTTGGCATCAGTTTGGCCGGAGGAATACACCATATCCTCAGGATAGCCATTGCCGATCCAGTCGTCAAGGGATGCATCCTGCCTGAGGACATAGAAGGACGCTTTCTTGATAGGCTTCTTGGTCTTGCCGTCCAAAATGACACCCTGGACAGACACGCCCTCCCCGTCTGCTCCTGCGCCGGCGACCACAACTTGACCCTCGCTGATCAGAGTCTTGTTGGCATACCACTGTACCTGCCATTCGCCTTCGGGCAGGGGCGATAGGTCCTCGAGTTCGAAGTAGCCCAGGAGAGTCCCCTCCTCGTTCGAGGGTTTCGGCTTCATTTTATCACTGCCCACTGGCTCGGTGTCGGTTCCACCCCGATAGAAAATTACGGCCAGGGTGGTATTCCGGGGAATGCAGCGGTAATTGATACCGGCTGCCAGAGCGATAGTGCCAGCTGGATATCCCTCTTCGGATACATCCCGCAAGGGTTCCTCCACCTCGCCATCCGGTGTAGTGGCAAACCACAACGACGGATTGCTGGCCTGCATATCTCGTACCTTGCTACACTTGGTGGCGGCTGCCGCGGCAGTATCGAACGGCAGGCTGGAGCCTGCACCGGATACCAGAGGGATGGAGACAAGACGCGCCACATATGAGCTCGGCACATCGGCGATGGCCACCAACGCACTGGCAGCCAAGAGCATCAACACACCTGCGATGGCCAGCAGCAATCTAAATTGCCTGTTCATCTCAAAGGGTGCTCCTTTCCCGCGGTCAAAACGAGATGCTCAGGCTGCTAACAAAGCGCAGAAAGAGCGGCTCAACGGCGGGCATGTCGTCAGGGTTGGCCAACAAGGTGATCACAGCTGCCTGGTTGCCCTCGGTTACGATGTAGTCCATACCCTCAACGACTTGCGGGATCTGCCCGGTCGAAACGCGGGCATCAACGTAGGCAAAGCGCTGGGTCAAGGCCGGCTTGCCGCCGACGGTGGCTTCGCCCCTGTCCCAGACCTGATAGACATCGAATTCGGTGGCGCGTTCACCGGCCAGGTCGTTGACAATTCGCTTGGCGTCTGCAGCCTCGCCCTCGATGGTCCTCTTCTGGATGATAAACTGGGCGCCGGTACCCAAGATGTCGGTCACCTGAAACACGACAGGAGCCGTCAGTTTGTCCTCTTTCTCTCTGCCGAAATCGGCTGGATAGGCTCCCTGAAAGCCGGCCGTACTGAAGGCCGTGGTCTGATTGGTGATCGCCAAGGTGCTGACAATACCCACGATCATGAGGACCACGAAGGTGGCGACCACGGCCCAGTTGGAGCGTCGGTCGCCCACTGCAGCATCCAGGGCAGCCGACGGCAGCTTGTTGCTCTTGGTCAGGGCAATGTCCCGGTGGATCAGGAAGGCTACCACCAGGGCGACCACTATGGCCAGTGCCCCTGCCAGGATCAGGCCCCAGAGCGCCGGAACGGGGCTGCCGGCGCCGATGGTAATGCTGCCCACTTCCAACTGGTTGCGCAGGATGTTAAATATCCCGTTGAGGAGCGTGGACAACAACAGGCCGAGCGGCAGCCACCAGATGCGCTCGCGTTCCAATTTGGCCCGTCCCAAGAAATAACCCAACACCCCGGCGAAGGCCGCATGGGCGAGCGCTGCCTCGACCATGTACACCGTGGCCGTTCCGAAGGCAGCCCCTCCGCTGCTCAGGATGAACTGGATGTTGAGGGCGGTGGCATAACCCAGGCCGGCGGCGGTGCCATAAACCATGCCGTCGGTGCGTTCGTCGAATTCGCTCGAGTCGTAGATGAAAAAGCGGACGGCGGCATAGACGATGAATGCCTCAACCGCCCCGATCACGAAGATCGACCCCAGCACCATCGCCACCGCCCCGCGATTGATCCAGCCCGGAACATTGAATATCTGGTCAGTCAGGGGGATGCCTATGGCAGCTGCCAGGGCCAGGCCAATGAAAAAGATCTTGACGACTTCGGACTTGGGCTCCGGTTCCAGGCGGTCTTGCGCATAGAACACGACCAACCACAATATCGCCGGAATCAGTGCCAGGATCACGCCGATAAGGAGCATACCGGTGCCAGCCGGGCTTGGCTTCAGGGCGATCTCAAGCCCGATCACAATGGCCACAAACACCACCAGGCCAATGACGGCTGCCACGATCGAGAGCCACCAGGCCTTTCTCTGGGATACAACCTCCTGTTGAGCCATACGGCAACCGCCTCCTCTCCTACTAAGCTGATCTCAATGAGGCGACCGGTCAACCGCCCGCGTGCCCCGGTCACCCCTGTATCTGTTCTTCAGTATGACATAGTTTTATGGTGCTGTCAATGGTTATACGGTGAGCCTATCCCAAATTTTTGGGCAGGTTTATTCCGCACCGGCCTGAAGCGCCGGTGCTGGACGACCAGTTCCCAGCACCGCCTGTTTACGGCCCCCAGCACCGCCTGTTCACG
>Ga0272448_1004305_pt1 | contig 16318 bp, 15 predicted proteins | sample YNPCB0191_FD_202220 | JGI IMG/M metagenome (GOLD analysis project Ga0272448, IMG submission 202220) | Hot spring sediment microbial communities from Yellowstone National Park, WY, United States - YNP-CB-019-1 | ecosystem: Environmental > Aquatic > Thermal springs > Hot (42-90C) > Sediment...
CCGGAGCGGGGAGGGAGCTCAACGACCCCACCCCTGCCCTCCCCGGAGCGGGGAGGGAGCTCAACGACCCCACCCCTGCCCTCCCCGGAGCGGGGAGGGAGAGCAAGCACCCCACCCCAACCCTCCCCGGAGCGGGGAGGGAGCCCAACGACCCCACCCCAACCCTCCCCGGAGCGGGGAGGGAGCCCAACGACCCCACCCCAACCCTCCCCGAAGCGGGGAGGGGGAAAGCAAGCACCCCACCCCAACCCTCCCCGGAGCGGGGAGGGAGCTCAACGACCCCACCCCGACCCTCCCAGGAGCGGGGAGGGGGAAATGACGTGAATCGAGTTTGCTGCGATAAACGAAAGAGCACGCGCGGCCCGTCCATATGTAGGCAGCTTGGGTCGAGCACCACCATACGTAGTGTGTCAGACTTGTTCATTTAAGTCCATCCGGCTCTATGGCAACAACCTCGTGGCCCTGGTCCATTTGTTGCCGCAAGACTGAAGTGATACTCTCCGGATTCCACTTCGAACCCGGTCTTGACCCGTGAAGTATAATGGTTGGCAGACCTGGACGGAGAGCAAGGCCGTGCCGTATACGGACGAACAACTGATGCTGCGCCTCAAAGCCGGCGATAGGCAGGCGTTCAACGCACTCGTGGAGCGCTACCGCGACCGCATAGTATCATACGCCTGCCGGATGGTCGGAAGCGTCGAACTGGCGCAGGACGTGGCTCAGGAGACGTTTGTAAGAGTCTACAGGAGCGCGGCGACGTTTCGAGACGACGCCCGGTTCAGCCCGTGGCTCTACAAGATCGCAAGCAACGTGTGCCTGTCCGAGAAAGCCAGGCGCGCCAAAGAAGCGCTCAACGTGGACTATGATACGCTGGAGGATACACACGACTCCGGCGAGTTTGTGGAGGATCAGGTCCTGGCATCGCTGACATCACAGCGATTGAGCCGGGGCATAGCAAAGCTGACCGCGCAGCACAAGACGGCCCTCGTGATGCATGTCTACCAGGGACTTACCTACGAGGAAATCGGCGACATCCTCGGAATACCGACCGGAACCGTCAAATCCAGACTGTTCTACGCGATACGAAAGCTGCGCGATGTGCTGGAAACGGAGAGCTAGAATATGGAAGCACGAAAGCCCAACAAGATGAAATGCGAGCGCGTCCAGGAAGACGCCATCGCCCTTCTCGGAGTCGAGTTGACGGACGATGAGGAGCAGGCCATCTATGCACATATGTCGAACTGCCCACAGTGCCGCGAGCATTTCCGTCGGGATCGAAAGATCTGGCGGGCGATCAGCGCTTGCCCGCCTGTCACTGCCGATCCGAGTTTCGACCGGATGCTCTGGTTGAGGCTTGCACTTGAGGAGCACGAGCCGAGACCTGAGCAGGTGGACCGCGTTCTGCCTGAGCTTGTAGGTGAGCAAGATACCCGATATGATCCGTCGCGACTCGCATCAGTCTTCGCGAGCGCGATGCTGCAGTAGCTTACGGAGGTGGTGAGATGACTGGGACAGAAAATGCAGTCCTGCCGTTGATGCCCTTGCGCGACATGGCTCCGCAGCCCGGGACCACCCTTCCCATGTTCGTGGGGCGCGATATATCCAAGAACGCGGTGCGTGCCGCCGCATCTGCCAAGTCGGCGATCATACTGGTCTCTCAGAAGTCGATTGCAGTCGAAAACCCGCGTCCGGCCGACCTCTACGGCGTGGGCGTTCTGGGCGAGATCAACCAGATCTTGGAGCATCCAGACGGCACGCTGCGCATCGTCGTCACGAGCAAGTCTCGCGGCTACCTGCATAATATCAGCGTTGCAACGCCTGCGCGTCCTGAGCTTGTCGAAGGACGCGGGTCCGTCGAAGGATATTTCACAGCCGAATTCGAGGAGATCAAGCCTGCGCCCGCATCGGCCGACGTGCCAAAGGCTGCCAGGAGTGCGGTCAAGAGCTTCGCCGCCTACTGTAAGATCAAAGAGGACGCCCTGCTCGCCGAGTCGCGGCAGTTGCTCGGCAGGCTGCACGAACTTCAGAACCAGATTCAAGCCCTGCGTGCGGCGAACGACTCGATCGGCAACCTTGCCGATCCCTTGAAACTGGCCGACCTTATTCCCGGCTGCATTCATACCCAGGTGCAGCCCGACAAGCTCTCCGACCCGGCTGTCGTCAAGGCGATTGACTCCCGCATCCGCGCGAAACAGGCGATCCTTTCCGAACCCGACCCCGCCAAGCGCCTTCAGCTTCTGCGGAAGTTCGTGGAGGAGCAGACCAAGCAATAGCGGCGAGCGGCCGGGTCCAGATGGAAATCGGCGTAGGACAGCGGCAGACCGGCGGCTAAGCTCTCTTTGGTCAGTATTAACGCATGGTCTGCAGGCAGCTTTCATCCGGTTTCAGCTTTGCCGAGTTAGGAGGAAAACCGTGATTCCATTCGCCGAGGCGCTCAAGTCCGATAGGATACTGATATTCGACGGCGCGACGGGCACCCAGCTCTCCGCGCGATGCGGCGCTAGCGGCCCGCTTACGAATCTCGAATACCCCGACGTCGTCAAGGCCGTCCACGCCGACTACAGGGCGGCCGGAGCCGAGGTCGTACTCACCAACACCCTCACTGCGAACAGAATCTTGCTCGAACATGCGGGCCTTGCCGACAAATTTGAAGCGATTAACACAATCGGTGCGAGGCTGTGTCGCGAGGCCGTGGGCAAAGAGTGCTACGTCGCGGGCGACATGTGCTCGACGGCCCAGTTTCTGGAGCCGCTGGGAGATTATACGGAACAGCAGTTTGCCGACAACGCCGCCGAACAGGCAAGGCTTTTGGCCGACAACGAAGTGGATCTCATTCTCATCGAAACCATGACCGATGTTCGCGAGACCGCAATCGCCGTTCGCGCGGCCAAGGAAGCCACGGGGCTGCCCGTAGTCGCGAGCCTCGCATTCGACGCGGTGGCCGACGGGTTTCGCACGATGATGGGCCACACGCCCGAACACGCGGTAAAGGAACTCGTGAAGGCCGGTGCTGACGCGGTCGGCTGCAACTGCGGCACGATCGACCCGTTGGAGATGAGCCTCGTGATCGCAGATATGCGCTCTCATACTCCCCCTTCATCCTCCCTTACCAAGGGGCGGATGGATGGCGTGGCCCTTATCGCCATGCCCAACGCTGGCAAGCCGGAACTGACCAGCGGCGAGGTCGTATTCAGGCTCTCGCCTGAGGAGTTTGCGCAAGGCGTCCTAAAGTGCATCGAGGCCGGCGCTACGCTTGTCGGGGGCTGCTGTGGAACGACGCCTGACCACATAAGAGCCCTTGCGCAGGCGGTAGGGGGCCGGGGATAGTGGAAAGACCGCTTCGCCTCGGCGTTTCGGGCAGTTGTTTCATCTGGGTGATGCCGCGCGAACTGCTTGCAGGCGCGTATCAAGCGTCCGTAGATGGAACACTCGTCAAGTTCGATGAGCGCCTAAATGAGATGATGGTCGAGTTCATGCGCGAGCTGATGCACGCGCTCAACACGCTCGACATCGATGCGTTCGAGTGCTACCATTCGCTGGCGTGGGACCGGGACCGCGTTCTCGAAGTCGCGCTTGAGAGCCCAAACGTGGAGTTCTGGTCGGCTCACGCGCCCTACGGGCTTTATTGCGACCCGTCATCGCCGATCGAACGCGCAAGAGAAGGCGCGCTGGCGGGCGCTCTGGACACGATCGAGGTCGCGCGGCGCTTGGGCGCGAATGTCGTGGTCGTCCACCCCGGCATCAGCGTTGAGTACGACGCGCCCAGGACCACGAGGATAGGATGGGTCGCGGACGTGCTGCGGCAGGCCGCCGACGCGGCCGCTGAGCACCGGTTGCGCGTGGCGGTCGAGCCAATGCCAAGGGACGAGATAGGCAACACGTTGGACGAGGTACTCGACATCATTGACCTGATCGACCGGCCAAACGTGGGCGTCAATTTCGATGTCAATCACCTGTTTCCTCCGGAAGCCATTCCGGGAATGATTCGTCGGGCCGGTTCACGCATCCTGAACGTGCACATCTCCGACCAGGATGGCACCGAGCGGCACTGGCTGCCTTTTATGGGAACAATGGACTGGGCCGAGGTGCTCAAGGCGCTGATCGAAGTCGGCTACAGCGGCCCGCTGGTCTACGAAACGCACATCCACGACGCGCGGACGTGCTTGGACGCGGGCAAGATCATCGTGGACAACTATCGTCGGCTGATCCAGTTCGCACCATCGTAGGGTATGGACAACTCGCAAGACATGAGGCTGGTCGAGTCTCTGCTGGCGTCAAACCGGGCGCTGTTTGTCGGTGCGCACCCGGACGACATCGAGTTTCGCGCGGGCGGGCTTGTCCATCTTTTGCGCAGGCGCGGCGCGGAAGTCATATTCGTTATTGCCACCCGAGGCGGAAAGCGGCTGCGCTGGCCGCTCAATCGTCTACTCGAACGAATTCGCAGCAGCAACCAGTTGCGCGCCGCTCGGATTCTCGGCGGAGCAGAGGTCGTCTTGCGCGATTACCCGGACGGCGGCCTGCCAAGTCATATCGATTCGTTTGCAGAGGACCTGAAGTCGTTGATAGAGCAGCGAAAGCCCGACGTGGTGCTGTGCTGGGACCCTGAGTTCGTGTCGCACCCGCATCCCGATCACAAGGCTGCGGCCGACGCGACCGCGGCCGCGTGCTCGGAAAGGCCCGGCAAGCTAGGTGTCGGCGTCTGCTTCTATGGCGCTCCGCGGCCCAACCTATGGGTTGCGCTCGACGATGGAGCGGTTCGCGCGAAGATCAAGTCGATCAAGGCACACGCAACGGAGGCGCCGTGGCCGTATTTCGACCTGCGCGGCAAGAGGTGGCTTCTTTCGTGGATGCGAGCCGAGGGCGCCAAGGTCGGGGCGGAATACGCCGAGTCGTTCAGGGTGAGGCTCACTCCACCACATCCACCATCGTCGCCTTGAGAACATCTGCTACCCACTCGCCCTTGACTTCGACCTTATCGCCTTTCTTGAGCTCGCTGAAGCGGCGCGTGGAGCCCTTGCGGGTTACGGCGGCATCGGCGGCGTCGATTCTTATGTCCTTCATTTCGGAATCGACCGAAAGCTCGAACTTGACGTAGTCGATCTCGACGATACGGCCGGTGACGGAATCAGGGCGAGGCGTCTCCGGAGCAGGCGACGGAGCAGCGGGTGTGACGGCAGTAGGCTGCTCAACTGCAGTTTCGATGGGTTTCTCACCGCTTTCGATGCGCGAAGCCACGAGAGTGCTGCCGGACCACGTGCCGATCGCGCGCACCTTGTCGCCCTTGATCAGATCGTGTACGCTGGCCGGACGGCCGCTGATGACAACGTCTGCATCCTTGGGCACATCGACCTTGCGCTCGCCGTAAAAGGTTTTCACCGCGAGGCTGCGGTCGAACATCGATGCGGGAGTGGTGACGGTGCCTTCGATGACGTCTTCCCTGTGACCCGAGATCGAAGCCGCCGGAGGCCGATAGCCCTTGCCCGTAGGATAATAGGCCGCTCGTTCGTCGGGGCTTGCGGATACGCTGACCTGCACCCGCTCCGCCACGATCCTGCCGTCGCGGTCAACCGTGCCGACGACGCTGATGTCGTCGCCCTCGTTGACTTCGCTGATGTCGGCGACGTAGATATACCGCCTGATGACGGATCCGGCCTTGACGAGCACGACGTAGTTGCCCAGCTTGGTGCGGATATCGATCTCGCCGAAGCGGGGATCGACGCGGGTGACGTAGCCTTTGGTGTCAACGTGGTCGTTGGGTCGATAGCCCTGCGAGGCGCGTTCCGTATAACCGCCGGATTCCTCGAGCACCGTGACGGTCGCTGCAAGAATCGTTCGAGCCGAGAGCTGCTCTCCGATCACTTCAACCTTGGCATTGTCTTTAAGGTCGCGTATGGTGATGAACTTGCCGCCCTTGAGCTGCACGGCGGCGCGGTCGGCAAGGATCGTGTAGGTGAATCCATCGACGACCATGTCGAATGCTTCCGCGCTGCGGTCGATATTGCCGGCAGCCCCTGTTCGGCGGAACTCTCCCGGACGCACGTAGTCGGTGTTCGGCTTGTAGTCGCCCTGCGCGAAGACGAGCGCAGGCGCCATCGCCGCCAGAAGCGCGATAAGGCCGAGGCTGATATACCGGGGTCTCATTCCAGCCGCCTCTCTTTCCGATCTCACTATATACTACACCAAGACGAGCCGATGGCGCGAACGTTGCCAGCGTCAGCTCAGTCTTGCGGGATGGAACTCCGCCGTCGTTGAGCGAACCCGAGAAACAACGGTCATATCGAAGCGCCGCAAGCCCTTGGCGTCATTAGATACCCCTCGCATTCAGGGCTAGCGGGGTGGACGTTCCCTGCAGACCGAACAGCCCCGCGACGCGCTGTGGTATAATATGCCGAACACTCTTACGGAGTCAAGCAACCATGTATGCAGCAATCATAGCGGGTGGGTCGGGCACCCGACTCTGGCCCAAGTCCAGACAGCACAAACCCAAGCAGTTTCAAGCGCTCTATAGCGACAGCACGATGCTCCAGGACACGGTGAATCGCCTGGAGCCGCTCATTCCGCATGAGAACACCTACGTCATCGCTAACCAATCTCACGAGATGATCGTCAATGAGCAGCTTCCGTGGCTGCCGGACGGACATTTTGTGGGAGAGCCGGTGGGCAAGGATACGGCGCCGGCGGTCGGCGTGATCGCGACGATCATACACCACTCCGACCCCGACGCGGTCATTCTAATCAGCCCCGCGGACCACGTGATTCTCAAGCAGAAAGCATTCCTGCGAATACTCGAGGTCGCCGAGCAGGTTGCCTGCGAAGGACCCAACGTCGTTACAATCGGCATCAAGCCCACCTCACCGGAAACCGGCTACGGCTATATCCAGATGTCCGAAGAGCACCGCCACATCGCCGACATCGAGGTGCACGAGGTGATCAGCTTCAAAGAGAAGCCCGACCTCAAGACCGCCGAGGAATACATATCGAGCTGGAACTACGTCTGGAACAGCGGCATGTTCATCTGGAGCGCCAAGACCGTTCTCGAGCTTTTCAGACTGCACGCTCCCGATATACACAAGCTGCTGATGCGCTACGACAGCGTGATCGGCACGCCGGAGGAGTCAAAAGTCTTCGAGCAGATATATGACGCGTTTCCGCGGATCTCCGTGGACTACGCGATTCTGGAGCATGCAAATAACATCTTCGTGATCCCGGCCTCAATCGGCTGGAGCGACCTGGGCAATTGGGCATCGCTGCGGGAAGTCAAGGAGCCGGACGAGAACGGCAATGTGGTGGTCGGCGAGCATATAGGACTCGACACACACAGCTGCATCATCCACGCCGAACACGACCGTTTGATCGCGACAATCGGCCTCGACAACCTTATCATCGTCGACGCGGGCGACGCGGTGCTGGTGCTGCCCGCCGTGCGTTCGCAGGAAATCAAGCACCTGCTTGAGGAACTCAAGAAGGAAGGCAAGACGAAGTATCTCTGACATGCACGCCATAACACAGAACGTCGTAACCGAGTGGTCATTCGTATCCTCACGAACCTATCCGGACCCATTCAACGATGTCGAGTTGGACGTCGTGTTTGCCGGCGAGAACGGCAAACAGATGCGCGTGCCGGCCTTCTGGGCAGGCGATAGCGTCTGGCGAGTGCGCTTTTCGTCGGCGGAGTCCGGCGCATTTGGCTATCGGACGGTGTGCTCCGACCAAGGCAACCCCGATCTGCACGGCATCGAGGGCAGCTTTCAGGTTACGCCTTACACAGGTTCGAACCCGATCTATCGGCACGGGCCCATCCGTGCGGCGGCCGACAGGCGCCACTTCGAGCACGCCGACGGCACGCCGTTCTTCTGGTTGGCCGATACGCAATGGATGGGGTTGTGCAAGAGACTGAGTTGGCCTGAGGACTTCCAGACTCTGACCAACGACCGCGCACGCAAAGGTTTCAGCGTCGTCCAGATCGTCGCCGGGCCGTATCCGGACATGACGCAGTTCGACGAGCGCGGCGCAAATGAGGCCGGCTATGCCTGGACGGATGACCTGTCGCGCGTCAACCCGGCCTATTACGACATGGCCGACCGGCGAATCGCGTATATGGTCGATCGGGGGCTGGTGCCGTGCGTTGTCGGTTGCTGGGGCTATTATTTGGAGGAAATGGGCGTCGATCGCATCAAAAAGCACTGGCGCAATTTGATCGCCCGTTACGGCGCGTATCCGGTCGTTTGGTGCGCGGCAGGCGAGGCGGCCATGCCGTTCTACAGCTATTCGGGCGACCGGCGGGAGTACGACAGTAGGATCAGGTCGCAGTGGACGGATGTGGTCCGCTACATACGGGAGTTGGACCCGTTCCGACGGGCGATCGGCATTCACCCGACCTGCGGGCCGACGCCGGCTTCGAAGTGCGGCCACAGTCAGGTGGACGAGGCCGGACTACTCGACTTCGATATGCTCCAGACCGGCCACGGCGGCCACCACGACCTGCCAAGCGCACTCGCGACGCTGCAATACGCGCTCGATCACGAACCGCGCATGCCGGTTATCAACTCGGAATCCTGTTATGAAGGCATTCTCGAAATGAACAGGGAGGAGATCCAGCGTTTGCTGTTCTGGACGAGCGTCTTGTCGGGCGCCGCGGGACATACCTACGGCGCGAACGGCATCTGGCAGGTCAACCGCGTTGAAAAGCCCTACGGGCCCTCGCCGCACGGATCGTCTTGGGGAGACAGACCGTGGCAGGAGGCCATGGCGCTTGCCGGCTCGACATGTCTGGGCCTCGGCAAGAGACTGCTGGAGCGCTACGAATGGTGGCGTTTCGAACCGCATCAAGACTGGATCGATTGCTGCCAGATCGGAATATACAACGCCGACCACGCACCCTTCTTCGTTCCGCGCGCGGCGGGAATACCGGGCAAGGTGCGCGTTATCTATACGTCGCCGCTGCTGGGTCGCGTGGAGCGTGTGAAATCGATCGAGCCGGACGCGCGGTATCGCGCGTTCTACTTCAACCCCAGCAACGCCGCCGAGATCGAAGTCGGGGCGGTGGTGCCGAACGAATCCGGCGAATGGCGCCCCCCCGCACCGCCGATCTTCCGCGACTGGGTCCTCGTGTTGGAATCCTGAGCAATCGGTGCTATAATGCGTGCTGAGCAATTCGCGCGCGAACTCGCATTCCGTTGTTCCGAATGCAGTGAGAAATCTGCTTTTTCTGCGTCTGGGGAAAGCAGATTTCTCGCTTTGTTCGAACTGACGCGCGCGCAAGCTGCTAAGCGAAATTCAATTCGTAGAGAGGACGAACGCCTTGGCTAACAGAAAGATAGGTATTACCGAAACGTCGCTTGCAATGCCGTTTGACGAGATGCTGCCGCTCGCCAAAGAACTCGGCATCAGCGGCATTCAGATATGGGGCGTTAGCGGCATTCACGACGCTATGTCTCTTTCCAGAGACGACCGCAAGCGGCTGCTCGATCAGATCAGGTCGCACGGCCTTGAGATATCGGCGCTTTGCGCAGAGGTGGGTGGATTTACCGATCCCGCGACTGTGGAAGACCACCTGATGCGCGCAAGAGCGGTGATCGATATGGCGGTGGACATGGACGTGCGCGTGGTATCCGGCCACGTAGGGGTCATTTCCGAGGACCCCAACGACCCCGGCCGCGTGTGCATGACTAAGGCGATGACCGAGTTCGGCAAATATGCCGAGGATCGCGGCAAGGTCTACGCAAGCGAGACCGGCCCGGAGTCAATAGAGCTCATGCGCGAGTTCATCGAAGCGCTTCCCAACAACGCAATCAAACTCAACTACGACCCGGCGAACCTCGTCATGAACGGCTTCAACCCGGTCAAGGGAGTGCTGGTCGCGGGCGATCTGATCGTGCATACGCACGTCAAGGACGGCATTCGCTACGACGACGGCCGACGCGAGGAGGTACCGGTCGGCAAGGGGCAGGTTCCGTTTAGCGAGTACTTCGCGGCGTTGGATGCGATCGGCTACGATGGATACTTCACCATCGAGCGCGAGGGAGGACAGAACCGGCTTGCCGACGTCAAGAGCGCAATCGAGGTAATAAGGTCGCTGTGAGCCATCACAACCGCCACAACAAACATGCCAGGACCCAGCCGCGACTGCCGGGGGTAGCGCCGCCCGACACGCTCTATGAGGACTATGCCGCCCTCGACGCAAAAACCACGCTGCGCTGTACGGCGGACGTCGAGGAACTGATTCTGATGCAGTCGATCGAGGGCCACGCCCACGAAGGCCACGGGCTTTTTCACGGCAGAAAGTATGCCAACACCACCATAGATGATGTGGCGCGGGCGCTTCGCCTCAACCCCGACGATGTCAAGGAAGAACGTCAGCTCCTGATCGACGAGATTCGCGAGTTCGCCGAGCGCGCAGCCGCGGGGGAGAAGCTTCGGTTCGCGGTGAATGCGGACGGCCGCCCCCTGCTGCGGTGCGGCTCACTGCGAAACGTGCCCATCGACCCGGTCGGCGTGATGAAGGGTCTCTATGCAGGCGGCCTGCGGGACGGCGTAGAGGTGCGTAGGCTTGCGAATCGGCGCTACGGCGTCGATATGGGCTACGGCGAGTGCCATTTGGTTGACCAAGAAGTGCTCCACCGGCTGGGAATGGACGGTTACGAACTCGCACGCAGAGGCCACGAGCATGAGATCGAGCGGTTTCGAGACGCGGGCCTGTTCGCCGAGAACGGCAACGAGCACGTTGCCTATATGTACGTGCGCTACAAGGAGGGGCTGGGCGCTTCGGACGACGCGGCGATTGTGATGGCTGGAAAGCTGTGGGGGCTTTCGGCGGCGGTCGGCTGTTTTCTGGCCGACGCGGTGGATACGCTAGAAAAATACGTGCCCCAGTACAGCGATCAGGACTCCGAGATCGCCGAGCTGGTCGCGGAGCACGTCGAGTTGACCATCGACGACGCAGTCGATCTGGCCTATCTTTGCTCGATTCCGGAAGAAATGGATGGCAAACTGCCCGATGACTCGCTCCGGCACATGCTCCAGATCGACCGTAAGCAGGATCAGTGCGCTCTGGAGAGCCACCTGGCATACGTGGGGGACACACCGTATTCGCCGATGGTGCTCGATCACGGCGAATGCACTAATGTGGAGTTCTACGACTACATCGAGCGGCGGCTGATCGAGTTCAGGCCATAGCGCCGCGTGCTCGCACCGACACCTATGCCGATGATACCCGTGGCAAGCGCGAGAATGGCGGGCGCTTCGGGAACGGGCCCCGTCGTCCTGCCGCGCAGAGCTTCGGAGTTGCACTCGACGACGTGCACGGCGGTCGCGTCCACCACGCGCTCCGCGCCGATGCTCGTGACGGCCCAGAATCCTCCGACCGTGCTGCCGGGAAGCAGACCGGGCGTGGTTCCGGTCCACTTCCATGCAGGCTGCGAAGGCGATTCGGTGTCAACCACCCAGCCGATCGGCGCGTGGCGCGCCACGGTGACGTAGAGGGGCGCTACGCTCCAATCGACGGCGAAGGCGGTGATGCCCATATCGGCAGGATCGTCGAGGTTGCCGACGTTCAAATTGGTGACGGTGTAGGAATACAGGCAGCCGACGTGATCCGTTCCGTCGCCGTTGCGTGCGAGAATGGAGATTGCTGAAACAGGATCATAGACGGTCTGCTGAACCTTGACCAGCACTCGTCCGATCGGGATGTTTTCCGCAAGCCAATCGGTCGACGGGTTGAAAACGGTGAGCAGCCGGTCGCCGTCCCGGTACCAGTATGCCACATCCTCGTGCAGCATCCCGGCGCAGGCGGGTATGCATGCAACCATCAGCGCGGCAGCGAGCAGACAGATCAGACAGGTATTCTTCATGGCGCGTCTCCCCGATCCGAAAAACGTGTGCCCACGGGAGAGCGGCGAGTCCACCCGTCGATAGCGGGTATACCCAGTCTGCCTGCAAGCCGAAACGATTCCTCCAGGCGTCTTCCCGCAATCACGCCGGCGTGGTAAAATGATGCGCGTGAATCCTACGGAATCAGCACTCAGAGCCATTAAGGACAGAATTGCGGCAGCGATGGGTGAACTCGAGGACGCCGCACCCAATACCAGTCGAAAAACCGAACGCGAACGCATTCGCGCGGCGGCAGCCGAATTGCACCGCTGCGCGGACGAAATCGAAAGCGTGCTGATGCGGATTAGAAGGTAACAGCGGCGTACATAAGGCTCGCTGAAAACCCAAAACCGCCGGAGCAGCGGTCGACGATCGCCGTGTGCAGGCGCCTCTTACGGCCTGCCGGCACTAGGAGACGTGATTTGGACAACATAAAGGCAATAGCGGAGCATATCCGCGGCATACTCAACGAAACGAACCGCGTCCGCGAGGAAGCGCTGCAGCTCTCCCGCGAGGTCATCAGGCTCTCGGCCAACTCCATTCGAGCAAGCCACCGGGAGGAATACGACGAAGCTTGCGATCTCAAGAGCCAGGCGCGGGCCAAGGTCGAAGAGACCAAACAGATGCTGTCGGACAAGCTGGAGATATACTATACCGGCTACGTTCAGGACGCGCAGAAAGAATATGCCGAATCCGAGCTGACCTACGCGATCATTTGCGAGATGCAGCTTCCGAGCCACGAAGAACTCGGCGTCGAGCCCGCCCCCTATCTTAACGGCCTCGCGGAAGCCATCGGCGAGAGCCGTCGGCACGTGCTCGACGTGATGCGGCTGGGCGACATGGACCGCGCGGAGCGAATCCTGAGCATAATGGACGACGTCTACTACACGCTGATTACCTTCGACTACCCCGACGCCGTCACCGGGGGACTGCGCCGCCAGACCGATATGGTTCGGGGAGTGCTGGAACGCACCCGCGGGGACCTGACACTTCTGCAAGAGCAGCGCCGCCTCGAAGAACAGCAGCGCAGGCTCCAGGAGTCCATAGAATCCGCATCCAAGCGGCTGGGCTAGCAAGCGCGACTCCGGCGCGCTCGGACGAACGCTGAGCGGGCCGTGTGTAGGGCAGCATCGGCGATCAATGCGCCGGCCCTGAGTAGGTCGCGACCGGCGAGCGTATCGAAGGACGAACGGCTGTGCAATCGTCCTTCGATACGCTCCTTTGTCGCTACTCGGGGCTTACGGAGTCGAAGATCGCAACAAAAGATGAAGACCGTCCTCGACAAACTCAGAACCGCCACCGCCGGCACCGCCTACGACGGCCGCCTCTACCTCGTTGGCGGGATCGTGCGTGACAAGCAGCTCGCCGAGCAGCCCGACGAAGACATCGACATCGTGCTCGAAGGCGATGCAGCCGAACTCGCCGAGTTCCTTTATGAAGCCGGCGTTGCCGACCATCCGCCCGTCACCTACCCTCGCTTCGGCACCGCAATGGTCAGCGTGGACGGCCGCCCCATCGAGCTTGTCGGGGCCCGCAAGGAATCCTACGATCCAACAAGCCGCAAGCCGTCCACCGTCCCCGGCACGCTGCTCGACGATGTCGTTCGCCGCGACTTTACGATCAACACTCTTCTTGAGAACCTCCATACCGGGGAAGTCCTGGATCTCACCGGTCGGGCTTTCGCGGACATTTCGAAGCGCATCATCCGCACGCCGCGAGACCCGATCGCGACCTTCGACGACGACCCCCTGCGCATGCTTCGCGCCGTCCGATTCGCCACCCGGCTCGACTTCACAATCGATCCCGACACTTATGCCGCGATCAAAGCCCGCGCGGCGCGGCTGTCGATCGTCTCAGCCGAGCGCATTCGCGGCGAATTCGAGAAGATTCTGATGTGTCCGAAGGCTCCCGTCGGCCTGGAAATGCTGCGCGACACGGGATTGCTCGACCAATTCGCCCCTGAGCTCAGCGCCATGCACGGCGTCACGCAGAACGTCCACCACATCTACGACGTTTGGATGCATACCCTTAAAACACTTGAGTCATTGCCGCCGGATTCGGGTATTATTCTCAAGCTGGCGGCTCTGCTTCACGATGTCGGCAAGCCCGAAACGCGCAGCGTTGACGAGCAAGGTACGGTCCATTTCTACCGCCACGAAATCGTGGGCGCCGAGATCGCCAGACGTATGCTGCGCAGGCTGCGCTTTTCCAACGCGACCGTTTCCGAGGTTGCTTTTCTTATCAGCATGCATCTGCGCGTCGGAGAATACGACGAGAACTGGTCGGACGCCGCCGTGAGACGGCTCATCCGAGACGCGGGCGAACATCTGGACGATCTCGTCGCGCTGACGATCGCTGACAAGGCGGCGTCCAACCCGGCAATGCCGCGCGTTGACATCGAAGCGTTCCGCGCGCATGTGAAACGAGTCCGCGACGAGCTTGCGGGCCAGCGGATACGCAGTCCGCTAAGTGGACGCGAGATCATGGAGTTGTTGGGGCTGGAGCCGGGGCCTGAGATCGGGGCGATGAAGGCGTATTTGGAGAGCCAGATCGTGGAGGGCAGTTTGCTTGCCGGCGACAAAGCGGCCGCCGCCGATCTGCTGCTGCGCAAATATGGGAAAAAACCGGACTGACAAGCACAGCGGGTGTCACGCGGGAATTAGTTGAGCAAGCCGTTGTCACGGGCGCAACTCAGCATTGACAGTCCAATATTGCCATGATATACTCCGGTTAGAGTTAGTGAAGCAGCCCTCCGAAGCCAAAACAGAACCGGGCGCAGTTCCGGACCAAATAAACCCCGCAATATCGGTCTCGTTGCGCTGAGCTGGTCTTGAATATCCCTTGCATGGCCGCCAACTGTGGAATAATCAGGCTGGAAGCGAGGGAGGTGAGTTAGTAATTGCTGATCGAGCAGGGTCTGAGGCAAACTCTATCCCAGAAGATCGACCCTAAGTTGATCATGGCCAACAACATCCTCCAGCTTACGTCGCTGGAGCTGCAGCAGGCCGTCGAGCAGGAGCTCGCCGAGAACCCGGCGCTCGAGGTTCCGGAGGAGGACCCTTGCGAGAACTGCGACCAGCCCAAGACGCTGTGCATCGACTGCCCGTTCCACAAGGCCGCCATCTCCACTGACGACACCGACCTCAGCATCTACGAGCTCGAACAACCTCTCGACTACGCTCCAGACGCGGACGATACCGAGGGCGACTTCATAGCCAACATCCGTGCCGAGGTCACCCTTCACGACCACCTTACCGAGCATCTTCGCGCCGCGCTTTCCTCGAATCACTGGAAAACCGGGGAGTATATAATCTCCAACATCAGCGACTCCGGCTATCTGGAAGTCACCGTCGAGGAGATCGCCCACGAGCTTGGGCGCGATGTCGAAGAGGTCGAGGGCGTGCTGGCGGTGATACAGACATTCGATCCGCCCGGAGTCGGCGCGCGCGACCTGCAGGAATGCCTTAAGCTGCAGCTTGAACGGCTCGAAGAGGACGAAAAAGGCAATCCGGTTGCGCTCGCGATGGTTCGAGACTACTGGGCGGAGATGCTCGGCGGCAAGATCGGTCGAATTGCGCGCAGACTTCGAGTGACCGCAAAGGACGTGCTCGCGGCGATCGATTTCGTCAAGCGCCAACTTAATCCGTATCCGGGCAACGCGTTCCGACCGCCCTATCAGACCGACGCCGGCGATGTGTCGGCAACCGTGCGGCCCGACGTGATCGTGCGGCGCACGCCCGCCGGGTTCGAAATCGAGGTGACGGGCCACGATCAGTATGCGCTTAACATAAACCCCACCTACCGCCGCATGTATGACGAGATCAAGAACGGGGGCGCGTCGCGGTATTCCAAGGAGGATAGGAAACACGTCATCGAGTTCGTCGAGCGTGCCGATCTGTTCATCCGCAACATCAACCAGCGCCGCCGCACCCTGCGCCAGATAACCAGGGCCATCGTGGAGTTCCAGCAGGCGTATCTCGAGACTGGGCAGCGAGCCTACCTAAGACCGCTCACCCGGACCCGAATCGCCCGACAACTCAAGATGCACGAGTCGACCGTCAGCCGCGCAACCGCAAACAAATACGTCCAGCTTCCCAGCGAGGAAGTGGTCAGCTTCGACTTCTTCTTCGACGGATCGGTCTCCGTAAGAGATCTGATCGGTGAACTTATCGCCACCGAGGACAAATCCTCGCCGCTGTCCGACCAACAGATCGCCGAAATTCTCAAGTCCCGCGGACTCAACGTCGCCCGACGAACGGTGGTCAAGTATCGCGAAGCCCAAAAGATTCTCTCATCTCGCCAGCGCCGACGCTAAGCCGGCGCGGCAGCACAATTTGCTTGCTCCAAGCCAGGACTGCCAGAAACCGGCGCTTATGGCATATCCCCGCTCGGCCGGCCGGTTTGGAGCGCCGCCGAGCCCCCTTCGGTGCGCCGCGACTCGTAACTCGTC
>Ga0272448_1004309_pt1 | contig 16314 bp, 10 predicted proteins | sample YNPCB0191_FD_202220 | JGI IMG/M metagenome (GOLD analysis project Ga0272448, IMG submission 202220) | Hot spring sediment microbial communities from Yellowstone National Park, WY, United States - YNP-CB-019-1 | ecosystem: Environmental > Aquatic > Thermal springs > Hot (42-90C) > Sediment...
GGAGGATCGCGGCGATTTCACGCATCGCCGGCGCGCCCAGATCGCGGCGGATGGCGTTCCCGCCGAGCGGCAGCGGCAGCCCCGTTTCCCGCTGCCACCAGACGCCGAGGTCCACCACGCGGTGAAGACGCTGGTTCGGATACGTGAGCTGTCCCTCGTGAATGATCAGGCCGGCGTCGGCCCGACCCGCGGCGACGTGATCGAGGATCCGGTCGAACATGACCACCTCGTACTCGAAGCGGCCCTTGCCGAGCAGGAGGTTGAGCGCAAGGAACGCCGTGGTCATTTCGCCGGGCACGGCGATCCGCCTGCCGCGGAGCCAGTCGACCGGATGCGGCTCGCGCGCGACGACCAGCGGGCCGTAGCCGTCGCCCATGCTTGAGCCGCACGCGAGCAGGGCGTACCTGTCCGCGACGTACGGGTAGGCGTGGATGCTGATCGCGGTGATGTGCAACTCGCCGCGGAGGGCGCGTTCGTTGAGCGTCTGAATGTCCTGCAGGATATGCCGGAACCGCCACGGTCCCGTGGGGATTCGTCCGCGGGCCAGGGCGAAGAACATGAACGCATCGTCCGGATCGGGGCTGTGGCCGAGAAGGAGTTCGTGTGTTTCGCTGCTCGGTGCGGGTGCCGGATCCATTGGCTCCTCATGTTCTGCTCAAAGGACGGATTCGGACGGCCAGTGCGCGACAAGCATTAACCGCGTGGCCCGGCGTCCGGAGGCCCGCACGATACGCACTCTATCATGCGTTCGCACCGGAAACGATCAGAGGAGATCGAGGAAGCTTTCCAGCGTCAGGCCCGCGCCGTCCAGGATGTCCCCGAGCGTACCGGTTGCCAGTGCCCGATGCGCGGGCACGATGACCTGGGCAAAGGGTTCGTCGCGTACCATAACGATGTGGCTGCCACGCTGACGATGCACGCGAAAACCTGCCCGACGCAAAGCGGCGATCACTTTCCTGTAGGACAGTGGGCGCGGGAGCTTGCTCACTTGCCGACCACGCTAAGTTCCACGACTTCACGACCGCTCTCGGTCGGAACGGGCTGTCCGTGTTCGATCAGGGTCTCCACGTACAACGCAATAGCCTCCTTCACGTTTCGCATCGCCTCGCGTCGATTGCGGCCTTGTGAAACGCATCCCCTCAGCGCCGGAACGTGCGCCACGAACAGCCCGCCCGGATCCCGCTCGAGAACAACAGTGTAGCGCATCGCACGATCTCCAAACTGCGGTGTCATTATATCGTAGCGGAGCGCACGACCGCCAGCCGGACGGTTATCCTTAACCGGGCCCGGCCGTTTGCGAATCGCGCGGCGACTGGCATTTCCAGCACAGATCGAAGTTGGCCGGCACTTCCTCGCCGCACTGCGCGCAGGTCCATGCGGGCGGCTGGTCTTCCGGTCGCGAGCGGATGAAGTGCAGCGCGTCCAGGTAATACCCGCGGGGGACACGGAGCAGGACGGCAGGGCTGAAGCCGTACATCGTGCTGAGCGTGTCCGACGCGAATTCGAGCACGCATGGAATCCCTTGCGTGCGGAGGGCGTTGAAGACGAGTTGGGCCTGGGGTTGATTGCCGCCCGCCGGAATCGGCACCCACTTTCCCGACGGGACGCACGCGGCCAGGTCGAACGGCTCGCCGCACTCCGGGCATCGGCCGCCGGGCAGGCCGCGCAGGGGATAGTCGCAGTTTGCGCACGTCAACCCAAGCTCGGGCACGGGCCGTGTCGTCGGCGTGATCTCGGGCGGGCGGAGCGGGGTGGTCGGCGTGATCAGGTCGTCGATGTCGAACGCCAGCCCGCACTCCGGGCAGCGGTGCTCGGGCAGGCCCCGGAGCGGGTAGCCGCACTGCGGGCAGGAGAGATCGAGCCACTCGGGGATCGGCAGTTGTCGATAGGCGTCGGGGTTCATCAGCTCACGCTCGTGGAATCCTCGTCTCGGCGTGTTTACACAGCCGGCCGCGCTCGCGTATTGTATGCGGCCCGGCAACGGAGAACAAAAACGAATGGCAAAGATCAAGGCGACCAACATCACCTGGCATGAGGGGCACGTCGGGCGTGCCGAACGCGAGGCCCTGCTCGGCCAGAAGGGGGCGACGGTCTGGTTCACCGGGCTGAGCGGCTCCGGCAAGAGCACGATCGCGTTTACCGTGGAGCATGCCCTCGTGCAGCGCAAACACCTGGCGTACGTGCTGGACGGCGACAACATCCGCCACGGGCTGAACAAGAATCTCGGCTTCTCGGCGGAGGACCGCGAGGAGAACATCCGGCGGATCGGCGAGGTGGCCAAGCTCTTCGCCGACGCGGGCCTGATCACGCTGACGAGCTTCATCAGTCCCTACGCGAGGGACCGTGACCAGGTCCGCCGGCTTCACGAGCAGGCGGCCCTGCCGTTCATCGAGGTCTTCGTGAACACGCCGATCGGCGTCTGCGAGCAGCGCGACCCGAAGGGCCTCTACAAGAAGGCCCGCGCCGCTCTGGCCCAGGGCAAGGGCATGGGCTTCACCGGGGTGGATGATCCCTACGAGGCGCCGCCGAAACCCGAGATTGCGATCTCCGCCGAGAAAATCACTCCGCAGGAGGCGGCCGCCGTCGTCATCGAATACCTCGAAAGCAGGGGCATCGTGCCCGCGCTCCAGGGCTGAACGCACGAGCGGTTGGCCGCATCCGTCCCACGGCCGAATGCGCCAAAGGGACTTGCCGACGGTACCCTCCATGTGCCGTGCCCTGTTCGCACGGGAGGAGGGGCCGGTTGGGGCCGGCGGTCGGAGTTGCCCTGTGTCGTATCATTCGGCTGCATTTGTTGAATCTCGAATTGCGTGGTGCCGGTCCGGTTGGTTGCAAAGCCCGGTCGCGAAAGCTCCTCCTGCTTTCGAGTGCTACCGCTCGTAATCGCGATTTCCGCGGCGTCGCAAGTCCCGTAACTCCAGTGCGGTCAAGGGACTCTCGCCGAAGCGGGTGCCTCCAAGGGCGATGATGCGCCGCAGAATCTCACAGCCTCAACAAGGACTTTGCGCATTCTTGGCGCTTTTCCTCTTGCCTTTGCGGGACTTTTCGGCGACAATCCAGGTGATTTCGATGCAGGGGGTCGGCGGAACGTGGGCGAAAGAGGCGAGCGTGTCGACAGATCGAATCGGATGCAGGTCGAACGGTTAACCGGAATCAGTCGAATGGAGGTACGAAGGATGTCGAGAATACAAATGGTTTTGCTGTGCGTATCGGGTGCCTGGATCGGCGCGGTCGCCCTGCCGGCGCTCGCCGCGAATCCGGGCGACGTCATCATCACGGAGATCATGTACAACCCGGCCTCCAACGAGAGCGCGCCGGCCATCACGGAATGGGTTGAGGTTTACAACACCACCGGCAGCCCGATCAATCTGACAGGCTGGTATATCGCGGACGAAGACGGCCGCAGCGGCGACTTCGAGTCTTTTACGCTGCCGGCTCACGGTGTCGCCGTCGTTATCTGCAAGGGGACCGACGCCAAGCCGCTGACGAAAGCGGACTTCACGGCCGCGTGGGGCGTACCAGCGAGTCAGTTGATTCAGCCGACGGCGACGAACGACGCGTCCGGTCCGCGTCCGACTAGCGGTACCGGCGGGAACCTGCCCCAGGGAGGCCTCGGCGGTAGCGGTCTCGCGAACAGCCCCACGAACGACGGTAACGACGGCAACGATCTCGTCAACACGCCTTTCGATCCGACTTCTCCCTGCGCCTATTACCAGCCGTTATGCGTGGGCGGGCCTCCGGACAACGAAGTCTTACTGCTGGTAGACAACACCAATAAGGTCATCGACAAGGTGAACTACGGCGCCGGCGGCAGTACCGCCCCGAACATCTGGCCGCCCTCGCTCAACGGGCCGAGCATCTACCTCAAACCGGGGTTCCTGAACGCGACGGACAATGATGCGGGGACCAGTTGGGCGTCCTCGGTAGCGGGGGCGGGCGGGGCGCGCCAGAACACACCGACGGCCATCTTCAGCGGCCCCGACGTCGGCTCGCCTGGATTCGTAGACGACGGCTCGAACATCCCACCCGTTGCCGTGTCGATGAGCTACCCCACGGGAAAGGGGGTCGAGATCGTGGTCGCGCTGGACGTAACGGATCCGGACGGGCCCGAGCCGCTCACCGTGGAGATCTCCACTCTTCCGACGCACGGCGTGGTGAAGGACGGCGGTACCCCCGTTGCCACCGTTCCGCACACGGTAACCGGGATCGTGACGTACCAAAGCACCGGCGAGTACGTGGGTGTGGACAGCTTCACGTTCGTGGGGCGCAACCCGCTGCCGCAGGCGAGCACGCCCGGCACAATCTCGCTGTACGTACAGAACGATACGGTGGTTATCACCGAGATCGCGTACAACCCCAAGAGCGCGGATGGTACGGATGAGTGGGAGTGGGTCGAGATCTATAACGCCGGCGCGTCGACGGTAACGCTGGGTGGAATCGGCACCTCGTTTCCGCTGGCGAAGCCGGCCAACCTGGGCTCCGCCCAGATCAACGCGGGCCAGGTTCTGATCCTCGCCCGCGATGCGAACGGGAACCCGCCTGCACACACACAGCAGCAGTTCCTCGACCTGTGGGGGCTGCAGGCTGCGCAGGTCGTTTTCGTGCCTTTTGCGGATTGGTCGCCATTGGTCAACTCGGGCGGCGCGAGTGTGTACCTGACCGACTCGAGCGGTGGTCTGCTCGACGTTGTGGCGTACGGGGTGAGCAACCCGTGGCCCAACTCAACCAACGGCCCCAGCATCTACGTAAAGAATGGTTTCACCAACACGTTGGACAACGACGCTGGTGCCAACTGGGCGCTTTCCGTGTACACGACCCCCACTCCGACCGACGGCGCGAAGCAGACGGCCAACGGCGACATCGGAAGCCCGATGTTCGTTCCCGGCGTCACCGTGGGCAACCAGGCCCCGGTCGCCGTCGGCCAGACGGTCTGGACCGCCCGGAACGGATCGTGGGACATTTATCTCCAGGGGGCCGATGACGGTCTACCGGACCCACCCAAGCAGCTTAGTTTCGTCATTGATACGCTGCCGGCCAATGGCCAGTTGATCGATGTGAACGACAGCAACCATGTGATTACGCCTGGGGAACTGCCCTACACGGTAAAGGCCCAGCAGAACCTGGTGCGTTACGTCAACAGCGGCGCGTGCGGGGACACGTCGTTCACCTTCCATACGAGTGACACCGAACTGACTTCGAACATGGCGACGGAGACCATCATCGTCCAGTGCGGCGACCTGATCATCACGGAAGTCATGTACAACCCCGCGTCGGCCGAGACGACCCCGAAGGTCACCGAATGGATCGAGGTGTACAACACGACCGACACCGCCATCAACGCGACCGGCTGGTACATCACCAAGGGCACCAACGGCGCCGCCAACCGCTCCGGCGACTGGCCCTCCACGGCGATCATTCCGGCCCATGGTGTGGCGGTCATCGTTCCGCCGGGCAGCGGGGCGCGCACGATGGATCCGGCGCAGTTCCGCGCGGCGTGGGACGGCTATGATGTGCCCATCATCATCGTGCCGACGGCGACGAACGATTCGGCCGCCGGCGAACTGGCCGCCAGCGGGCTGGCGAACAGCCCGGCGTACCCGGGCGAGATGCTCCGCATCATCGACCTGTCGGGCCGTGTGCAGGACATGGTGAGCTACCGGGACGGCAGCGGCTGGCCCGGCGCGACCGGCGAATCGAGCATCTATTTGAAGTCCGGCCACTACACCGCCGGCGACAACGACAGCGGTGCGAACTGGGGCAACTCTCGCTCCTGCGCGGGAGGGGCCTACGGCTGCAAGGTGACCGGCGCCTGGGACAAGACGGACTTCGGATCGCCCGGGTTCCTGGAAGGCAAGACGTGCGGCAGCAACAACCTTCCGCCGACACCTCTCTGGCGGCGCGTGGGCATCGTGATGAACACGCCGACGCTGGTGAGCCTGACCTACTGCGACGACGGCAACCCGGTGGCCGGCCCGGTGACCTGCACGATCACCGCCATGCCGGCTCCCGATCCGGCGCTGCCGGCCCACGGCACGCTGACGGACCCGGCCAACAGCCACGTCATCGTGGAGTCCGACCTTCCCTACACGCTCCTGAACCACGGGAACCAGGTGCTCTACACGCCGAACCCGGATTACACCAGTGCGTTCGGCGGGCCGGACGGCAAGACGGATACCGGCGACTACTTCAGCTTCGCCGTGAACGACGGCGAGAAGGACTCGCGGGCGGACGGCCACATCGCCCTGGTGGTGCAGAAGGGCCAGCTCATCCTCAGCGAGATCATGTACGATCCGGCCCACCTGAACGCCAACCCGGTGACGGGCGACAGCGACTGGGAATGGCTTGAGGTGACCAACGTGAGCGGGAGCGACGTCACGCTGGCAGGCGTCACGGACACGATCGGCGAACCCGACGGCCTGTTCGCCGTCGGCGCGACGATCCCCGCGGGTGCCACGCGCGTGATCGCCCCGGACAATTCGGGCCGAACGCAGCAGGAGTTCCTGGACGCGTGGGGGCTGAACTCGTCGTCGGTGATCTTCGTGTACGGCTGGGAAACGCTGGTGAACACAGGGGATCGCCTCCAGTTGATCGATGATACCGGTGCCTTGCAGGATGAGGTCTACTACGGCGGCTCGACGAGCGGCCCGTGGCCGGATTCGAACAACCAGTCGAGCATTTACGTTCGGTACGGGAAGCTCAATGCTATCGACAACGACCAGGGCGTGAACTGGGCGCTTTCCGTGGTCGGGGTCGACAACGCCGTCGCGAGCAGCACGACGCCCAGCGATGTCGGCAGCCCCGCCGCATTGCCTAACACGCCGTGCGCGGTACCGACGGTAGCCTCCATCACGCCGTCGAGAGGATCGCCCGGACAGAGTCTGGCGGGCGTCTCGATTGTCGGCCAGAACTTCCTTGCCGGTGCCACCGTCCGCTTCACGAAGCCCGGTCAGGCGGACATCGTGCCGAGCGATGTCGCCGTCATCGACGCAAACCATATCGCCTGTGATGTGGCCCTGCTGAGTTGCGTGGCCGAGGGCAGGTGGAACGTCGTGGTCACGACGGAGTGCGGCTCGGCGATGCTCGCGGAGGGCTTCGAGGTCGGTGCGGCATGCACGGCCCCGACGGTCGACTCGATTACGCCCAATGCCGGCGTGCAGGACTACGCCGAGATTCGCGTACACCCGCCGTACGACGGCGTGCCCGCCGCGACGGGCCCAGTTCACGTGACGATCACGGGTACGGGCTTCGTCTCAGGGGCGACGGTCAAGCTTGTGCAGGCGGGCAAGGACGACCTCGTGGCGACGAACGTGGTTGTGGTGGACGCCAATACGATCACCGCGGACGTCGACCTGCGCGGCGCGGCTCCGGGCGCGCTGGATGGCGATTGGGACGTCGTGGTGACGACTTGCGCGTCGGGCACGAAGCCGGCCGCCTTCACGGTCTCTATGTGCTTCTACCCGCGCGAGGACGTGGATGGCGACGGGGACGTGGACTTGGCTGACTTCGGCACGTTCCAAGCGTGTTTCAACGGCCCGAACCGCCCGTACAAGGGGACGGCGGATCAGCGGAAGTGCGCGTGCTTCGATCTCGGGGATAACCCCGTGATCGCCGACGTGGATCTTGCCGATTTCAACAAGTTCCAATCGTGCTTCAACGGGCCGAACCGTCCGGCGAAGCAGCCCGCGTGCGACTTGGCGAATCAGCCGTGACGAAGCCCGGTCTTGGGCTGAGCAGGTCAGTGCTGAGCGTTTCCGGGGGTCCGGGCCCATGCCCGGGCCCCCTTTGTCGGCGCAGATGCGGGGTCGCTGATGGGGTTTTTGCCCAACAGGCTTGCCGATTAGCGGCCGTCGCTCGAATTATTTGATAGGGGGCCGGGAAAAAGTCGATTTTATTGTTGACAAGACGCGGCTTATTGGGTTAACATTCTATGTGGCGGGCGGTCGTAAGTCCCGCTACATGTGGCAGGCGTTCACGGCGAGCCGGTCGCGACGTGTGTCGGGCCGGTTGGTTTGCGGACGCATGTGTTTGGCTGGGTGAATCAGCAGGTCACGCCGCGACATTTCGCGCGGAGGAGACGTTGACATGAAGGCGAGTGCTCAGATGAAGGCGCGCGGCTTCACGCTGATCGAGTTGCTGGTGGTGGTTGCGATCATCGCCCTGCTCGTATCGATCCTGTTGCCGTCGTTGTCCAGGGCCAGGGAGCAGGCGCGCAGGGCCGTCTGCCTTTCGAATCTGCACCAGTGCGGCGTGGGCTTTTCGCAGTACGCCGTGGACTATAAGTACGTGCTGCCGATGCGGGGCGGCTACACGTACGACATCCGCGAGCAGAAGAACTATCACCTCAAAGCCTCCTACAGCTCGCCGAACACGCGCGAGCCTATCAACTACGGCGCGCTGTACGGCAAGTACTGCGGCAAGGAGGGTCTCTTCTACTATTGCCCGAGCGGGACGCAGTACACGTACTCCAACCAGACCAACGGCTGGAAGACATTTCTGGCGACTTCGACGAGTGACCCGAATTACCCCATCCAGGGGGTGACCTTCGGCGGCTACACCTACGCGGCGACGGTGGACGCGGGTTGCTTCCCGCTGGAGGGCGCGCGGAGGGTTCCGGTCCCGAACCCGAACCTGCTGATCTATGAGCCGAACTGGCAGCAGTATGAGGGCGCGACGGACGATAAGGATCTGGGGCCTTCGCAGATGAATTACCGCTCGTGGATTCAGACGCAGATGCTCAACCCGAAGAATAAGCCGTACATCGGCAAGTATCACGCACTCATGAGCGATTCGCTCGTGCAGAGCGTTCCGAATCACCCGGCCGGCCACAACGTACTTTATCTTGATTACCATGCGAAGTGGGCCTCGGACCCCGATGCATACGTGTGGTCCAACCCGCGGAGCAGCGGGCCCGGCGGCCGTAAGGGTCTGTATGCCGCGTTCAATTTCTTCGCCAGGAAGTACTGAGTCTCCAAACACATGGCCGGAAAACAAGCTGACACGTCCTCGGCGCCGCCTCGTGTGATATACGCTCTGGTCGCCGCCGGGATTGTTATCGCCGTAATTGTGCTCTATTCCCAGTTCCGCCCGGGTCGCACGCCGCAGGTTTCGGCGTCCCATGCCGAGGGCCTTGGGCCGGTCCTCGTACGCCAATGCACCAGTTGCAAGAAGGTCTTCGAGTGCAGCATGGACGAGGCGCGCGCGAAGGGGTACCTGGACATCGAGGGAATCCGTCTGGTCGACAAGGGCAAGACGTGTCCGGCGTGCGGCAAGGACACCCTGGAGATCGCCCAGAAATGCCCGCGCGACGGCACGGTCTTCATCCCCGACCTCTCGCAGGGGCCTGATTCCAAAGCCGCCCGTTGCCCGAAATGCGGCTGGAACCCGTATCCCCAGTAAGCTTCACACCGCCCGCGCACCGTCCGGGCGGCCGCTCTGACGTTGGCATCCGCGCTCGAGCCGCGTGGGTGGCCGACCCACGTATTCGCACTTGTGCAGGAAGCGCCGGCAGAAAGCACAAGGGAGTGTCGCCGGGGCATTCATAATCGGGGACGTCACGGACGGTTCGTTCTCGTGGCGGTCTCGTCGCGCGGCCTTCGGCGGCGCGGCGTTGCCGGCCCCGGGGATTGCCGCGCGAGCCGCCGGTCACTATCGTGGGGCGTTCCTGCACAGCCCGTGGGGAGCGCCTCGCCGATGACCGTCAGAACGATGCGTCGCCTTGACCGCTGGATCGGCACGCCGTTGTGCCTGCTGCTCACGTTGCACCGGCGCTTCGGCGATGCCTGGCGGTGGTTGCGACGAATCGGTCCGCCGGCCTTCCGCATGCCGGGCGATGCGCGGCCGGGTCCGTGCGTCCTGTTCGTGAAGCTCGCCGAGATGGGCAGCACGGTACTGGCGGTGCCGGCGATCCGGCGGCTGCAGGAGATGGCGCCCGGCGTTCGGCTGCACTATCTGTGCTTCGAGGAGAACAAGGCCGTGCTCGACCTCCTGCCCGGTGTGCGATGGGAGGGCGTACATACGATCCGCACCCGTTCGATCGTGAGCGTGGTTGCCGATGTCCTGCGCGTCGTGTTGCGGCTGCGGAGGCTGCGCTTCGACGCGGCATTCGATATGGAGTTCTTCTCGCGCGGGTCGGCGGCGCTGGTGTACCTCAGCGGCGCCCGCGTGCGGGTGGGCTACCATCGCTTCCATGCCGAGGGGCTTAACTGCGGCGACCTGTTTACGCACCGCCTCGCGTACAATCATCACCTTCATACGAGCGGCGCGTTTCTGGCGCTGGCCGAGGCCTTAACGGCCCCTGCCGGCGAGGTGCCGCTCGTGAAGAAGCGGGTCGATCGGCCGGTGGCGCTGCCGGCTTTCGAACCGGCGGCGCACGAAGTGGAGGCCGTGTTGGAGAAGCTGCGGTCATGCGGTTACCCGGCTGCAGGCCGGCCGCCGATCGTGATTCTGAACACCAACGCGAGCGACCTGCTTCCCCTGCGGCGCTGGCCGATGGAGCGGTTCGAGGAGCTGGCACGGCGGTGCCTGTCCGCGTATCCCGACTGCTGGATCGTGTTGACGGGCGCGCCGGCCGAGGCGCCAGCAGTCGAATCGCTCGCGCGGCGGATCGGCAATGGGCGGGTCATCTGTCTGGCGGGCCATACCACGCTGCGCGAACTTGTGACGCTCTACGGCTTCTCGGAGGTTATCGTCACGAACGACAGCGGCCCGGCCCACTTCGCGGCCCTCACGCCAATCCGCATCCTCGTGCTGTTCGGGCCGGAAACGCCGGAGCTGTACGGACCGCTCAGCCCGCGAGGGCGCGCCGTCTCGGCGGCTCTGGCGTGCAGCCCATGCATCCATGTGTTCAACTCCCGCAACTCGCCGTGCACGGACAACCGCTGCATGAAGCTCATCAGCGTGGACGACGTTTTCCGGACGATGCGCGAGCTCTGGGACGGCGCACGGACGGCGACGGGGGGGGTGACGAGTCCCGGATGAGGCGGGGCGGGGCTTGCGCCGGGCGGCCGGCCCGCAGTCGTGTGCGTCCCCGAGCCGATTGGTCTCAAGGCAGATCCTGCCGAGCGGCTTCGGATGCTCCAGTGGCTCGAATCTGCCAGATATCGGTCGCGTGGGTCAAGTCATAGGGTAACGGCAAGACAACCACGTTCAGCACATCAACGAGAAGGTTGCGCCCGGGCCTATCCGAATGCGCTGTGTCGCGAATCTGTTGGCTGCAATAGGCTACGAAGTGCGGCGGCGCTGTAAGTTGCTGCATCGGCATGATTCTCCGACGACCGCTCCGGAATCTGGCGCAGAGGCCCTTGACAGCTCCATGTTGACGAGGTATAGTAGTTTTGGTTGACGATAGTGCGCATGCGCTCCCGGTTGCGTTGGATCTGCGTCGATGGGCATCGTGGTGGCGGGAATCTGACGTGGTTTCGGGCGGATTTCCGTCGGCCGGTGGCGACTGAGATCCGTCGTTCGGCTGTGCGAGGTGAAAAGGCGGGCGTCGGGCGAGAATCCGGTCGCCTGGAGACCTATCATTAAGGAAAGAGGCCCCATCCGGGGGGATTGTTTGAGGAGGCGCAATTCGATCACTGTATTTCGAGACGGGTATGCCGGTCGGGCGAGCGGACGCCTGCGGCGATAAAGGTATGTGGCGCGTTCTGGAGAGCGCGACCACGGGGAGTGTTGCACATTTCTGATGGCTGCTGCGGCAGCGGAAATGGAGGGTTCTGGATGTCAGCGAAACATTGGTACAGGATCGGCGTGGCGGTGACGGCGATCACCGTATTCGCCGGCGTCGCCGCTCAGGCGGTGACGATCACGCCCCTTACGACGGTTACGCCGGGCAACGCCACGACCGTCAGCGGTATCGTGGTCAACGCGATCTCCCCGGACGCATCGGTCGTGGTGGGGCAAGCTACGTTTGACGGCGCCGCGTACGAGACGCCCGCGCTGATCAATGTGGCTACGAACACGATCTACAACCTGGGCGACCCGAACTACTCCACGACGACGGCCAGCAGCGCCGTCGGCGTCGGAATCAAGTCGACCGGGGAGGTGTGGGTGCTGGTGAACGGGACGAACCTGCTTGGTTACAGCCAGGCGTATCTCTGGGCCGGCGATGCGTCAGGTTCGGGATCGTACACATCCGATCTGATTCTGCCCGTGGATCAATACGGCAATCCGACGGGGAACAACTCGACCGGTACCGCGCTTGCCGTGCAGACCACCGATGAGGTGATGGTCTGCGGGACGTGGGCCGTAACGCCGCCCGCCACGACGGTGAAGGGCTTCCGTTATCGCACGATGCCCTCCTTCCTCGATATCGACAAGCCGCCGAGCAGCAACTACGCGAACTACCCGGGTGGCATCTCGGCGTTCGGCGACATCGGCGGGCACAGCGCCGCCTGCCAGGTGGGCGGCGGCAACCACCGGAACTCCTGGACGTGGACCAGCAGCACGTACACGTGGATCTGCACGCTGGCGGGCACGATCAGCAGTAAGACGGAGTCGACATCGGCGCTCGCTCGGCCGTGTATGTCGCTCGACGGCCTGCATGTGGTCGGGCGCAGCTACATTCAGGTGAACAACGGGACTAACTGGCACGCATTCATGTCGATCCCGAGCCTCAACTCCAGCGGTTGGGCCAATAGCATCGACTTGGGCGTGCTGCCCAACCGGCCGAACCCGCATGGCTATAGCGAAGCCACCGCGGTGAACGGTTACGGGACGGTGGCGGCGGGCTACAGCCAGGCGGTGACCGAGCCTATCGATACACGCTACGTAATCTGGGACGCGACGAACGGTATGCGCGACCTGCTTGCGGTCGCGGGCAATCCGCCCGAGTGGACGGCGATCGCGAATGTGAAGGCGCTCTCGCAGGACGGGGCGACGCTGATCGGTCACGGGACGTATAACGGGACGGCGAGCACCCCCTTCATCATGAAGCAGATTTACGATCCGCCGCTGCCGCCGCCGGTGCCGGATATCGATACGGTGCCGAACGACGACGCCTGGGTGGCCGGCAGGCCATATGTGAAGGACGTCACGTTGCTGGCGGGTCGGCTGCCGGTGCCGAGCTGGAGCGCTGCGGGTGCCCCGGGCCTGACCGCCGCCCCCTATGGCAAGGGCGGCCGCGTGAGCGGGTGGACGCCGGGCGCAAGCGACATCGGGAACGTCTTCAACCTCTCGGCGACGGCAACCAGTTCGTCCGGGTCCGATACGGAGTCGTGGACGGTGACGGTCGTGGCCCCGGCGGCGCCGGTCGTCAATGCGCCACTGGTCGCCGGGAACACGTCGGTGACGGTCAGCTCGATCTATTCGTATGCGACCCAGGTTGACCTGTACCTGAACGGCGGGGCGACGCCGATCGCGACGGCGACCGCGCCGCCGGCGAGCTTCAGCAGCGGCTCGTACACCTTCACGGGGCTGGCCCCGCTGGTGAACGGCGATTGCTACACGGCGAAGCAGACCGTCGGGACCGTGGAAAGCCCGCTCTCGGCCGCCGTGTGCGTGGGCGCTCCGAATCCGCCGCTTGTCAACCCGGTTCTGCTGGCGGGCGGTACGCAGGTGACGGTCAGCTCGATCTACACGTTCTCGACGGATGTCTCGCTGTATGTGAACGGCGGCACGACACCGGTGGCGTCGCAGAACCCGAACGGGGCCACCACGGTCACGTTCACGCTGCCGTCGGGGATGATTGTGGACGACTACTACACGGCCACGCAGACCTCGGGCGGCGTCCAGAGCGTGCAGTCGGGCAAACGCTATGTGCTGCCGACGGCACTGGGCCTGTTCGAGGACTTCGAGACCGATCCGATGAATCCGCAGTGGATCGTGAACTACAACGGGCTGCCGCTGACCACGCTTCAGGCGCACAGCCCGACGCACTCGGTCCTGCAGACCATCAACCCGGCCAACGGCAACGGCGGCCAGCTCCTGCGCGATGTGACGCCGGCCGATCCGTGGCCGCCGGGCAGCCCGTACGGTCAGTACGATCGTCCGATTCTGGTGGAATGCTGGTTGTACGAGTCGTTCACGCCTCCGGTGACACAGGGCGCGAGCCAGCGGTTCGGGTTCGACCAGTGGAGCGGCGGCGCCCGCAACTGGGGTACTCTGCAATACTCGCTCGAGATCGGCGTAGGCACGGGGATCAGGAACCCCGAGTCGACCAACTCGATCCCGGCGGATGCCACGACGTACGATCCGAACTACTACGACGGCAACCTGCTGATCCAGAATCCTGGCAGCCGTAGCTGCCGGTTCCTGCTGAACGACCCGCTCTGCCCGACGCGTACGCCGGGCTGGCACAAGCTCAGCATCAAGATCGGCGACAACAAGTCGTGGTGGTACGTGGACGGCCGGCGCGGCAAACAGAAGCAGAACGTCAGCCCCAGCAGTCTGTGCGCTCTGTGGATCGGGAGCTGGTCGGGATCGCCCGATGGAAACGATTCCTACTACGACGACGTGAAGGCCGTGATCTTCGAGGAACATACGCCGGTGGTGACGGTGCCGCCGAGCCCCGTCGTGGCCGGGCTGAATCAGCCGTTCACGATGAGCATAACGGCCTCGGACGTCGACACGCCCGACACGATGCGGCTGAGCATGGTGGGTACGCTGCCTGCCGGCCTGACCATGTCGGAGACGCTGCCGAACAACTACCCGGCTTCGGCGACGGCCGGACCGTCCGTTACGCTGACGATCAGCGGCACGCCGACGGCGTTGGGCGAGACCACGCTCACGTTCAGTGCGGCTGATGACTGCGGTCATACGGGGACGGCCAGCGTGACGATCAGCGTGCAGCAGCTCTGCACGCCGCCGACCGTGTCGGCGATCTCGCCGAACGTCGGCGTGCAGGATCGCAGCAACGTCCGGCCGCACCCGCCGTATGACGGCGTGGCCGTGCCGAGCGCGCCGGTCCACGCGACGATCACGGGCGACGGCTTCACTGCCGGCGCGACGGTCAAGCTGGAGAAGGCCGGCTCGCCGGACATCGTGGCGACGAACGTCGTCGTGGTCAGCGCGACGCAGATCACGTGCGACCTCGACCTGTCGGGTGCCGCGCCTGGAGCGCTGGATGGCGCATGGGACGTTGCCGTGACGACCTGCAACACGGGCAGGCTGATCGGCGGGTTCACGATCTCGATGTGCTTCACGCCGCGGCAGGATGCGGACGGCGACGGCGATGTGGATCTGGGCGACTTCAGCGTCTTCCAGAACTGCTTCAACGGGCCGAACCGGCCGTACAAGCTGCCGGCGGGCTTCAACAAGGATTGCTACTGCTTCGACAATGGCGACAACCCGGTCGTGAACGACGTTGACCTGTCGGACTTCAACGCGTTCCAGAGTTGTTTCAACGGGCCGAACCGGCCGCCGAAGGCGGGCTGCTAGGCTCGAGCGGTAGGGATCCGCGGTACGGAGTATGAACGGCCGCGCGGCTCATGCAGAATGGGCCGCGCGGCCTTATCTTTTTGTGCCAGGTGTCCAGCCGGCTGGGAGGGTGACCGCTTCGCGGGCCGACGCCTGCTGAGGCGTCAGGGCGTGCCCGCCAATCGGCGCTGCCCCGACGGGCGAGCGGGGCGAGTGCATGATTCGCGGCGGGCATGTTCGTTCGGGGGTTCGCAGGCGATGATCTTGGGGGGGCGTCGGTTCCGGAAACCCCTCATCGCCATTCGTCGCGGATGGGCAGGAGTGTCTGTAGCAGGCCCGTCAGGACGAAACCCGCCGGGAGCCAGAAGATCACGTTCCAGCCGGCGCCCCAGGTCACCAGCACGACGGCCGCCGACAGCAGGAGCCACGAGCCAAGGCGAAGCGATGGGCTTGTATGCGGGGGTGAGGGCATGCCCCCCGCGCCGGCGGGCCGAAGCGTACGCCGCCGATGCAGCTCCGCCCGGGCATAACACCACAAAAGCAGAAGAACATAGCCGACGCCGATCTTCCACATGGCGCCCGTCCCGGCGATTCCTTCAAACGCAGTACTGTATACGGGGTTTCGCTTTTTGCAAGGCGGCGGCCAAGGCGACCGAAACGGTCTGGCGGTGTATATGGGTATGAGCGAGGATGGGGGGGGATGGGGGTGGGGCGGGCGTTGCGCGGATCATGCCGGGCGCGATGTCAGGCGCGTCGCGGGCTGGATTTGCCCGCTCGTGGCGTTTGGTGTATACGGTTTTCTGGACGTCGCCGCAGGCCGGCGGCGATACTGAATCATCCAAAGAACGAGGAGTAACTGATGAGCGACAGACTGACACGCCGGGCGTTTCTGAGTCACTCCGGCAAGACCGCCGCCGGTATCGCGGCGGGATTGAGCGCGAGCACCCTGCTTCGGGACGC
>Ga0272448_1004311_pt1 | contig 16312 bp, 11 predicted proteins | sample YNPCB0191_FD_202220 | JGI IMG/M metagenome (GOLD analysis project Ga0272448, IMG submission 202220) | Hot spring sediment microbial communities from Yellowstone National Park, WY, United States - YNP-CB-019-1 | ecosystem: Environmental > Aquatic > Thermal springs > Hot (42-90C) > Sediment...
GCAGCTACCGATCGTTGCACCGACAATCCGTTTCATCTTTTATACCCCTGTTGTGATGTATTTCCTCAACCTCTTTATGCTATAATCCTGGATCCCCATCTTTTCCAGTGTCCTCCCCTCCTCTCTAAAGTCTGTATCTAGCAGTATGCTGCCAAGGGTGATGATCGCACTTATTGCCGGTGTTTCCACCCGCGTAGATTTACCAAATTCCTCAATTGGTACAAGGCTGAAGGGAATATCTTCCAGCAGGTATCTGTGGTAGAGTGTTCTTGGAGCAAGAACACCACGATAGGCAGCGTTTCCGAGGATCGCATCGTATAGTGTTTTCCCCGGGCTGTCATAGGAAAGATAGAGCCATTCCCTTGCAGTATGTACCCTTATTCCAAGTGATCTCGCAATGGTTACACGCTCATGATCCATTTTCTCAAGGATTCTGGATGTTATCATCCCAACACCTTCGAGATAAAACTCGAAGTCTGATCTTTCATCCTCGATCCTTGCGGCGTTAAGGAGTGCAATCCCGGGATGAAATATCGCTCCTATATTGTCAAGACTGGTTTCAAGCACATTACTTGCTGGCACAAACTGCGGATAGATTTTGTTAATTACCCTGAGCGCTTCTGGTGTTCGGTAACTTGGTAGTGCTGCGCATGCAACCGTATTCTTGATCTGGAAGATCTGTGCCTGTGCGACATCCGTATGCCTGGAAACATAGATGAATGTCTGTGCCTCACAAACAATCACATCGGATTTGCATCCCTTATTTCTGAGGATATTGACAAATTCAAGTGCTCCACCGGTTCTCCCCGGATTCAGCACTACAATCTGTCCATCCTCCAGATGTGGAGCGCACTGTTCTCCATAATATGAATGGCCCATCGCAGGGACAGCCACCATAACCACATCTGCTCCATCAAGACAATCTTTCAGGCTCATGGTGGGGTACACCTTCCCGAATCCTGTAATGATACCTGTCAACTCGATCTTCCCATCTCGCTCCTGAAGTGCTCTTATCCGCTCCGGGTTTCTGGTATAAATTCTTGTTTCGAACCCCATTGCGGAGACATGGGCAGCCATTGCCAGCCCTCCATGTCCTGCTCCAAGAACTGCGACCTTTGGTTTCTCTTCCCGGGGTGCTATCCTCGTCTTCGCTTTATTACGTCTCATCGCCGGAGGGATGACATGAGAGTATATAATTCTATTATCTCTTTCGATCCCGGTTGAGGTATGGAAATGACCTACTTTCTCTGTCGACTTTTCTTTGGCAGAAGAAGAAAAGTTGCAGGGTAAAGACCTCCCGCGGTTCGGCTGCGGTTCGGTTGTTAAGGGAATAGTGCATTCAGATAAAATGTGGCGATCAGGGTGGTGAGTATGGTTACCGGGAGACCGGCAACTAGAAACTTCTTGAATTTAAGTTCTGTGCCGTATCCCAGGGCGACCTCGGCGACAATTATATTAGCGGCTGCGCCGAGAAGTGTGGCATTCCCTGCGAGTGTGGATACTGCTGCAAGGGTTAGATAGAATGCATATGTATTCGGGATCACCCCTGATGCAGGTGTGAGCAACATTACTGCAGGCACATTGCTTATGAGGTTTGAGATGAGTGCAGTAACGAATGAGAGATTGAAGATTGTGGGGTTTGCACTGAAATAATTCGTAATATAGGCTATCAATAGGGTGTTCTCCACACCTTTGAGTAGGATGAACAGACCGGCAAAAAATATGAGGATGCCCCAGTCAACATTTTTCATAATATCCTTTGAAGAGACACGGCATATCGGCTGTGCCAGTGCAAACACCAATGTGCCCCCGGCAATTGCTACAATGGAAATGGGGAGGGATGAACTTGAAAATATAAACCCGAGGAATACACAGATGAAAATCGCAAGTGTAAACACGAGTAACCGCTGATTCTTTATTTCTCCAGCATGAAGAATTTTCAGGATTGAAATCATCTGAAACGCCTTTTTAGGGTGCATTCCATGGATCATTTCATGTTTGTAACTTTTTATAGGTGCAATTGGCTTTTTTAGTTCCTTCTGGAATACGATGCAGAGCACAATGATTTCTACCACAAGACTCAGTACAGCGATCGGAAAGAGATAAGCTACAAAATGCGTAAATGGTATCCCGGATTTCATTGCGATGTATGCGTTCTGCGGGTTTCCGATCGGTGTAGCTACACTACCGATGTTTGATGCCATTGCCTCGCCTACAAGGTATGGTATGGGGTCGACCTTCAGGGTTCTCGTGACTTTTACGATAATCGGAGTAAGGAGGAGAACCACCGCATCATTCAAGAATAGGGCAGAGAGTAGTGCAGTGAGTAAAACTGTAATTGTAAGGAGATGCAATTGGGATGTGGCGAGCCTTGCCATCTGCACAGTGGCATAATTGAAAAACCCGGAGATCTCGAGTGCACTGACGATCAGCATCATTCCCAGAAGGAGAAAAATCGTGTGCAGATCGATTGCACTGATCGCATCACTTGCACTGAGTCCACCAGCAGCAATCATGGCGATGCCGCCGAGCAGTGCAATTGCAGGTCTCTCGATTTTTATTTTGCTTACACGCCTTACTGAGATGAAAATATATGTAATTATGAATATACCTATGATGAGATATTCCATATGACTCCATCGATAAGGAAAAAAATGGAGTAATTAAGGTTTGGGTGAACGAAGTTTTCAATAAAAACTGTTACATGCAATCAGATAACAAACGAATATATACATCAGATGGATACACTGCTGGATGAGTCTGATCCAGTTCCTTGGCGGTGCAGAGGAGATAGGGCGCTCTGCGATGCTTCTTTCCATGGATAAGTTGAAGTTAATGTTTGAGTATGGGCTGAAACCTGCAGACCCGCCTCAACCACCGATGCCAGCACCACATGATATCGATGCACTCTTTCTTACGCACTGTCACCTTGACCATTCCGGGATGGTACCGGACCTTGTCTCACGCTCCGGGTGCAGGGTTTATTGTACACCATTAACCCTGGAACTATCTGACCTTCTCGCAAATGATAGCCTCAAGATTGCAAAGGAGGAGGGGTATCCCCTGCCCTTCGGAAGGGATGCGCTCAGACACATGTATGCGAATAGTGAGGAGGTTAGCATGGGGGATATCATCCCGCTGAGGAATATCGAGATTGCAGTTCATGATGCAGGTCACATCCCCGGTGCGGTGATGTATGAGATTATAGACCAGAATACTATCTTATATACAGGGGACCTGAATACGATAAAGACAAACCTTGTCATGGATGCAAAACCGTTAAGGTGCGACATACTCATTATGGAATCCACTTATGCGGGGAGGGAGCACCCTCCGAGGTTCAAGGTTGAGGCAGAGTTCGTGGAGAAGATTCATGAGGTTGTTGATGCCGGAGGAAAGGTAATCGTACCCTCGTTTGGTGTGAGCAGGACGCAGGAGATCCTAATCATGCTGATGAAGGAGAGGTTATCCGTCTGGCTGGATGGGATGGGCAGGGATGTTAACCGGATTTATTTTGATTATCCGGAATACATTCGAGATGTCCGGAGGCTGAAAAAAGCCGTTCGGAGAGTGAATATTGTCAGAGGAGGAATGAAACGCGAGCGTGTTCTCCGGGATGCTGATGTCGTTATCACAACGAGCGGGATGCTTAACGGTGGGCCTGTAATGGATTACATCTCCATGATTATGGATGACCCTGCGAATGCGATCTTTCTTACTGGTTATCAGGTTGAAGGGACAAACGGGAGGATGCTCCTCGAGGAGGGGATGATTGACCTTCAGGGGGTAAAACAGAGGGTCGAGTGCAGGATCATGCAGTTTGATTTCTCTGCGCACGCAGGTCATTCCGACCTCATCAGGTTTGCACGCATGTGCGAACCTTCAAAGGTTATCCTCATGCACGGAAATGCTGATGAACGCCTGGCTATTGCTAACGAACTGAAAGGGGAGATGGATGTAATCCTTCCCCGGGCTGGAGAAAAAATCGAGATATAGATAAAATAACCTATTACTTAGAAGATCCGTTTTACCCTCGGAAAGTTCAGCCATACCTTTACCCCGCACCACCGTTTTCCCTCCGGGCAGGGAAACCCTTCGCGGGAATCTTCTCCCTGGATCGGGGAGACGCAGCGAGGTGAGATATACTTACCCAGCAGGGGATGGACACGCCTGACCTGTTCCAGTTCCTGCATTGAGGCATCGAATATCTCTCTCTGGGCGAGGAAGCATGTCCGGAGACGCCATTTAGACCGCATGGCAAGGTATGTTCCGCTCTCGGTATACCTGATTTTTGTGGCATTGGGCAGGATATAACATGCATCCTTTGGATCCTCTCCATCATTGAGTAATGCCTCCTTTGTTTCCCATAGTGTCTTCATCACATCGTGAAAGAGGGTCTCTGCTTCATGAATTGAGGAGATACTTTCAGGGGTGACTGCATCCGGTTTAGATGTATGCATCAGGGAAAGGAGCGGTCTCGATGCGTTTACCTCTCGATGTCGCTCTTCCTGGGAGTCTGCTGCATGGCTCATACATTTCTTAAATGTATAACACACATGCGAAAAGACCCTGAATAACGGGTACTCGTATTTCAACCCCCGGTGGAGAAGGGCATCCATATCGATATCACTTTCCGAAGGGATCCCGTGAACCTCTCTAAGCCAGTCGAGGATCACCGATTCATCCTCCGGAGAATACCCTGCAAGTTTCGAGACCTTTCCCTCAAGGATCGAATCGAACTCCCGGGTGAACTGATCCCCCCGGGAGATCATGGGTCGATCCACGGTTTTCTCACCCGAAGGAATTGGTATGATTTCTGCAAACCCGGGATCCACCCGTCTGATCTCGTCTCTCATCAGGGTTAAGAGTTCTTGACCTTCCTTCGGGGTATCACAATCGAGGCACCATCGTGCATATCGTATGAGTGTCATCCCATTAATAGTATGATACAGGTGGGTATGCGCCGCCACAGGAAGCACATACCTTGCGGATTCGGCTGCCTTTCTTTCTGCCTCACGGTTCATCTCCTCACGGCTCAACCCCTTTATTCTTGCGATAGGTTCATACTGTTCAAGGAGCACCGGGTGAAGTGTGCGCATTATCTCGAAGTATGCATCCCATGCGATCTTCACCGCATCAAGGTACAGCCTCATGCACTTTTCTGATTTGAACCCGGGTGTGTAAACATCCGGAACCTTCAGGATATTGTACCTCTGGCTGCTCTGCTCCGAGTTGTAAAAAGGGTGCGAATGAAGGAGACTCCATACTGCATGGCGGGATACATTCTCGATCGCAAAGACAAATGTGGGGTGCTGATACGGGGTTATATGACCTGAGGAGAGGAGTTCCCGTGAGAGCCTCTCTCTCAGTGAGGGGGTAACCTCCTCCGGGTATATCACCCGGCGGGAATAGCATGTCCTTGCGGAGGAAGCAACAATAGAGAGCGGATCCGCTGTGTATGCCACAAGGCGCACACGCATCGGTGATGAACGAATACCCTGTTTTGACATCTTGTATAGGCGGGGTAACATGTTTAAAGATAAATGCCTTTGTACCTGCATCAGTAGTTCCGCAGGTGAACCTTTTTCCGCCATCGATTTGTCGCTTTAACCCCCATCTGCGTTGCTATAACCGGGGTTTTTACCGATGCCCTTATATTCTCTCAGAGTATTCCCATCTGCAGGGTGAGAGGATGATGTCCACCGGTAAAAGGGTCCTGGTGATCGGCTCGGTTATGATACTATTTGTATGCATGTTTTCAATGAATACCTCTGCCGGCAATGATAAGGTAATGGTGCTGGCAGGGATCCCTGATGGTGTAAGGCTTGACCCGGAGTGGAAGGTGATCGAGGATTACGGGTTTTACACCCTTGTGGAGATGCCAGGATATGCGTTTGACCTCATGAAACTGAGTAACCCCGGGGTCGAGTCCATGGACTATATGAAAAAGATCGGATTCCTCCAGGTATCGTTTGATCCTCTGAGCGAAACACCATTCATACCTTCTGATATGAGGGCATCATCATCATACTATCAGGAGAACCCGTATTACATTGTCCAGTTTAAAGGACCGATTAAACCCTCATGGAAAGAGGAGGTATCACTATATGGTAAACCACTCAAGTATATTCCATACAATGCATTCATCGTGAAGGCGGATAAGAAGGGAATCGGGGAGATCCGTGGACTCCCGCATGTTCGCTGGGCGGGTCATTACGAACCCTATTACAAGGTTGAACCCGCACTCCTTCAGGAAAAGGGGAAGATCCGCATCGTTGTTGAGCCGTTCGAAAAAAAAGATGTGGAAAAGGTTATTCGTGCTATAAGGTCGTATGATGGGTGGATTGAGGGTGTATCCACATTTATTAATCCCCGGGTGGTTGCCCGCATCCCGCATGAACATGTGATTCACCTTGCCATGATGCCTGAGGTCTTCTGGGTTCAGGGGTACCGGGATGCTACATTTTTAAACGGTCAGGCACAGTGGGTAATCCAGTCCGGACAGAGCAACTCCCGTCCCATATGGGATAAGGGTCTCAAGGGGGAGGGGCAGATCATAGGATACGGGGATACCGGGCTGGACTATGACCACTCATTCTTCCGTGACCCATCGAATCCGAATCCGGGACCCAACCATAGAAAAGTGATTGGATACAAGCACTGGGCATCCCAGGATGGAGATCAGATGGGTCATGGGACGCATGTTGCCGGGTCGATTGCAGGAAACGATCGCCCTGTCGGCGGGAACAGCGTCAATATAGGTGAGGCGCCCGAGGCAAAACTTTTTGTTGACGATGTCTCAAACACAGGGTCTGACTGGTCAACTCCGAGCGACCTGAACATCTTTTACCTAGAATCATTTAACGCTTCTGCAAGCATACATAGTAACTCCTGGGGGTGGCCGCAGGAGCATACATACACGAATGCTGCACATGATACTGATGAGTTCATGTGGAACCATAAGGATATGCTGATTGTTATTGCAGCAGGAAATGAGAGGGGCGCCGGGCAGAACTCATTACGGTCACCTGGTCTTGCGAAGAATGTTGTAACGGTTGGTGCTACGGGTAACGGTGCTGGTGCAAATGATATGGCATCGTTCAGCAGTGTGGGTCCGACGAACCCCGACGGGAGACTGAAGCCCACGGTATGTGCACCGGGTGTAAGTATTATGTCAGCAGAGTCTGACGGTCAGATCGGTTCAAATAACAACGGCGAGGTCCAGATGAGCGGGACGAGTATGGCTACGCCCACAACATCAGGGGGTGTGGCGCTGATCCGCCAGTACTTTACGGAGGGGTGGTACCCCTCGGGGACAAAGACGATCGGGGACGAGATCATTCCCAGTGCAGCCCTTCTTAAGGCTACACTGATGGCAGGTGCCGTGGAGATCACCGGGAGCGGAAGTGATTATACCAACGATGGTAAGTATCCGAACAACTCACAGGGGTACGGGAGGATACTCCTGGACAACTCACTCTATTTCAGCGGGGATACACTGAAGTTATCCATTATTGATGAGAAGGTGGGTCTGAACGCAAGTGAGACCCTGACATACGGTCTTGATGTCCTTTCAGATACGAAACCACTCAGGATTATCCTTGTGTGGACGGATTATCCGGGGCAGGTCAATGCAAACCCATCGATCGTGAACAACCTTGACCTTGAGGTGAAGGACCCATCCTCGACCGTTTATAAGGGGAACAACTATCAGGGGAAGAACCCCGGGCATTCGGTCCCCGGGGGGAATGCGGATACGATAAATGTTGAGGAGGGTGTGATCCTTCCTGATGCATCACACGGGTTAAAGGCAGGACATTACGAAATCACAGTTAAGGGTACGAATGTCCCTCAGGGTCCACAGCCGTTTGCGATTGCAATCGTCGGGGATGTGACACCTGCAGGGGGTGGACCAAAACTCTCCCGGATTGAGGTTATTCCGCATGATGCAAACATCACTGCTGATCAGACACAGCAGTTTACTGCAATAGGATATGATGTGAACGGGAACCAGACCAATATTAAACCCGTGTGGTCGGTCACGGGCGGGAGCATCTCGAACACCGGGTTGTACACCCCGGGACCCGTGGGGACATTCAGGATCTATGCAAACCAGAGCGGGGTAACCGGTGTGGCAAATATTACAGTTACTGTTGGGTCGCTGGCATCGATAGATATCACCCCGAAGAACCCGACGATCAGCGTGGAACAGACACAGCAGTTCACTGCCATGGGCAAGGACTCGAAAGGGAATGATATCCCGTTAACAGTGAACTGGAGTACGAACTCCGGGAGTATCTCAGCAGGGGGTCTTTACAACCCGCCAACAAAGGCAGGAACTTATACCATCTGGGCAAACGCCTCGGGAAAGAGCGGAAACACGAACATCCAGGTGATCGGAGGTGCACCAGCAAGGGTTCTCGTGAGCCCGAAGAGTGCGACCATAACTGCGGATGAGACAAAGCAGTTCACCGCCACCATCGAGGATAAGTACGGGAATCAACTAAATCTCACACCGGTATGGAGTGCATCCGGAGGGAGCATATCTCAGAGCGGATTATACACACCGAGCAGTGTGGGTACATTCACAGTAACTGCATCGACGGGCTCGATCTCGGATACTGCATCGATAACCGTTACGCCGGGTGCACTGGCGAAATTGAGTATCTCGCCGTCATTCAAGACTATAACTGCAGATGAGACTGTCCAGTTTACAGCACAGGGAACAGATGCCAGGGGGAACTCCGTACCCGTATCCCCATCGTGGAGTGCAACAGGGGGTAAGATCTCGCCTGCCGGTCTATACGAGCCGACCATTACCGGGAAATTCACAGTCACTGCGACGCAGGGTGGTATCTCTGCAAGCGCTGAGGTTACAGTAAAACCCGGTGCCCTTAACATGATTACGATTGATCCGTCGAGCGTAACGATAACTGTTGACCAGACCGTCCAGTTTACTGCGAAAGGGTTTGATGCAAAGGGGAACGATGTCCCCCTTAAACCTGTATGGAGTGCAGAATCAGGAACGATAACCCAGGCGGGTCTCTTCACGCCGGATAAGGTCGGTAAATTCCAGGTTACGGTATCGGATGGGGGTATATCTGCGTCAGCAGAGGTCACGGTTACACCCGGAAGATTGAAATCGGTAGTAATCACACCGAAGAATGCTACCCTGAAGGTGGGTGAAACACTTCAGTTCACCGTCAAAGGGTATGACGCAAAGGGGAACGAGATCGAGACGATAACCATTGCATGGAGTGTCTCCTCAGATATCGGGAGTGTTACCCCGGATGGGGTGTTCACTGCAGCCAGAGCGGGAAAGGGAAAGGTCATTGCACAGGTGAGTACACCGGAGGATACGCAACTTGCACAGGCAGATATCGTGGTCAGAGAAGAATCCTTTTCTGAGGCGGTAGTGAAATTCTTCGGAGGGGAGATGAACCTTCTTCTATTTCTGATCCTGATGGTTGCGCTGATCGTGGTGATTATTATTGCAGCAGTGTTGATCAGAAGAAAGAAGAGGTGGCTTCAGGATTATGAACGGGCAATGTTTGAAACCCCGCCCCCTCAGATGGAATACTCACAGATGCAGATGCCCGTGCCATCGCAGGAACAGTACCCCGGTTCACCCGGGTATCAACAATACCCTCCACCATGAGCATGCACCAGATCAATCCGGAGAAGGGAGAAATCTGCACCTCAAAGTTTAAATATGTACACCGGGATTGAATACCCATGTGGGACATACTAAAAAAATATTTTAAGGAGTATCCGTCGCAGGAAAAGGTCGCAAAACTGATGTTAAGGTACGGTCTGCGGATTGAGGGAAAGGGTGTCTATTGTGGCGAGATAAAGATTACGGATAGTGCACTTGCCAGGGGGGCCGGGGTAGATCGGAGGGTAGTTGCATCGACGATCGCCACCATACAGAGGGAGAAGAGCCTCAGAGATGTGTTTTTACACCTTTCTCCTACGCCGCATCTGAAAGAGGTTGCACGGGCAATGGGCTGGGGTGGAATCGAGATCATCCCTACTGATGCCAGACAGAAGGGTATACTTGCGCGCACATCATCGATTATAGCCGATGCCGGGATATCCATCCGTCAGGCGATTGTGGATGACCCTTATCTTACCGATGATCCGCACCTCTTGATCGTTACAGAGACACCGATACCAGTTATGCTTCTGCCGGTGATTAAATCCATCCCCGGGGTAAAAGACATCATTCTAATCTAATACTTTTATACGAACTGGCAAACCATCGGGGTCTGTCTGTTTTTATCTCCGGTCCAGCCCTTCTGCTGCTTTTATAAACACACCTATATTGGTGGGAAGGTCTTTCAATAATTTTTCCTCGATGGGTGTAGCAAAGATCTCCCTTCGTGTTCGGTGTTCGGTCCCGATGAGTACAAGGTCATATTCTGCCGCCTCCGAAAGAAGTGTATGACGGATATCCCCTTCCTTCATGATAACACTGGGGACGATCCCTCCACTCTCTAACGGCTCAGTCATGAGTCCGATCATCTGACTCTCTTTTTCTCCTTTCCCCTGAAGGAGTGTTACACTGGCGTCGTTATCTCTGGCGATAGCGTAGGCAATCTCAGCCACACCTCGAGCCGCAAGCGGGGAAAGGGATGTCACAAGGATCCTGGTATATTTCGTTTTGAACGATGGACGGAGAACCAGCAGGTCGCAGGGGGTTGTGGCGAGGATCGGGTTGATAGTTGTTCCGATATGCTCACCCTTTTCAGATGTGCCCTTCCATCCGATAACCAGAAGGTTGACCTCACTCGATATTACTTCCTGGATAATTGCATCCGAGGGGTCATGGGAGAGTGTCATTACAATCCTCGGTTCTGTTCTCACGCGGGTTTTTAACCCTTCGAGGAGTTCAGTCCTTTTCTGTAATGCCTCTGCAGGTACATCGGTTAAAGGTACGGCAAGGGGAACCTCATAGACATTTAATATGGTCATTGCGCCACCCTTTGCAGAGGTGATTGCATCTGCAACAGGGAGAAACCGTTCGGATGTCGGGCCGGATACTGCAACCAGAACATGGAACCTCGGCTCGGATACGGAGGGGGTCTCCTTGAAGGTCTCGCCTGAGATCAGTTTCTCCTTCCTGTAGATCCTGTAACAGAGGAGAAGCCCGACCTCTATCAGAAGGAGGGCGAGATACCAGCACAGAGGATCAATAAAGAAGATAAACAGGGAAAGGGAGAGGTCTGCCATAAGGACAAGTAATGGAGGTAAAAGTATTGATGGCGGTCGAATACCGGAGAGGACCCTTTTCCTCCGGTTAATCAGCGAGGCGATCCCGGGAAAGATAAATGCAAGGAGAAATAGAAGGCTTGCAGTGGCAGCAAGGGTGATAAATGAGAAGAAGAGAAGAAACACTATGGCAAGAGACCCTGTAAAGATCAGCGGCATGGTGGGGGTACGATACCTCGGGTGGATCTTATGGAATCCCGGGGGGAGATACCCTGTTCTACCCATGGTAAACAGTGTTCGTGAAGTGGAAAAGAGTGTGAATGCAAGTGCAATTAGACCGGAGAGGACGATACCTGCGGAGAATATTGCCCTTCCCGGGGATCCAAAGATTGCCCCGATGGCAAGGAGTGTTCCCCGTTCCCCTGCAGGAGAGATCTCCGCCCCGGGGATGCACAGAACCATGAAGATATAAAACAGTAAATATATAGCGAAGACACTCCCCATCGCTATAAAGACTGACCTGGCGAGAAGGTGTCTCGGTTCACGGGCTTCCTCTCTCAACTCGGCGATGACCTCAGCCCCCTCGAATGAGATAAATGTGAGGGCCATGGCGAGGATGATACCCGGTATGCCATGAGGCATGGCGGGATCAACAGCGGGTTGAGTCCTTCCGGAGAAGGTGAGGTATACGATCCCCGCTGTGATAACACTCATGAAAAGGGAGATCTGCGCGATCACAAGGGTGTTCCTTATCTTTCTTGAGGCACGGAGACCAAGGTAACTTATGGTTACCAGGGATACAAGGATTAATACCGCAATAAGTTTTCTTATACTGATAGGGATCAGGGGGAGTTGATAGTCATAGGGATAGATTACCTCCAGCATAAAAATAGAGATCACCTCAGCATAGAGTGCACATGCCACAACCTTTGCCATGCATGTAATCCACCCGGAAAGGAATCTCAACGACGGGGGAAGGGATGGATCAAGAGGGGTGAATATGCGGGGTGGTCTTCGTCCGGAGATGGCGGCAGGATCAAGGTATAGGGCAACATTGACAAGCATCAGAATGCTGTTAAGAAATATTGCAAGTAAAAACCATGAGCCGGAGAGTGTAAACGCTGCACCTCCGAGGGCAAAGATGCTCCCTCCGAGCATGCTTCCGATTCCGATCATTATTATATCGATGGGTCGGATCCCCCTACCCACCCGGATTTCTACCTTTTTTGCAGGGGTCATTATGCCCTCAACATCACCATTATTTAAAAACCCTGGTATTATACCGGATAACAGAAGTAAACCGTATTCCACGCAAAACAATTTATAACAGGATATGGTTGGGGTGAGTAATGGCCGCAGAAAGAGAGGATATCCTCAGGGTGGTTCGCAGGGCGGAAAGTGATTCCGAAAAAAAGATAGCGGAGGCGAAACGCAGGGCAGATGAAATCATAAAGAAGGGTATAATCGAGTCTTCCGGGATTATCAGGCGGGCGGAAAAGGAGGGTGAATCCATCTATAACACCATCCTTGAGGAGAAGGTCTCGCAACTCGAAGAGATGAAGAAAGGCATGAGATCCTCTGCAGAGGACGATGTGAGAAAGATGAAGGCGGATGTGGAATCGAGGATCCCGCGGGCAATTGATCTCCTCCTGACGAAACTTGATTCCTGGGGGTGAACATCCCTTGCCTGAGCGGGTGTTGAGGGCAGTTGTTGTCGGAATGAAGGGCGACGAGATACCGGTAATGTCAGCCCTTCATGCGCTCAGCTGTGTGCAGATTATCGACTGCGGCGAAGATGATGGGTTTTCCCGGGGGAGACCACCCGAGAGGATATCCACCCTCTCTGAGAAGGTTCTGATGCTTCGCACACTGATCTCTGAACTTGAACTTGAGGATCAGGGTATACCCCCTCAGCCGAGAAGTGAGATATTAAAGAATATGGATAAGAGGCTCACCTCGATCAGAAACGAGATCTTATCACGGTTAAAAGAGAAAAAAAACCTTGAAAATGAGTTAAATGCCCTCACCCGGAAAAGAGAGGAATATGCCCCGTTTCATGCCCTCGGAGTGGATATATCCGCATACCGCGGGTACAGGACCCTTCATGTGTTTGTGGGGAGGGTCTCAAATGATATCTCTGCAGAGGTCATGAGGGTATCCCGGAGGGGATCTTCATGGAGCGCAAGATCAGAAGATGGGTTCTACATTTGTGCGTTTGTCCCGAAGGAGGATGCTGAAAGAATAGGAAACATCCTATCTCAGAACGGGTTTCAGGAGATCCCCATTCCTGAAGGTGGTGGCGACCCCTCGAAGATACTCGCAGACCTCGATGGAAAGATTGCAGACCTTTCAGACAGGGTGCTCAGGGTTGAAAGAGAGATTATCCGCCTCCGGGAAAGGTATTGCAGGGACATCCTTGCCCTCGAGGAGCTGCTCACCGAGGAGGTGGAAAAACTTGAGACCCCGTTAAGAATATGTGCATCAAAGACTACATTCATTGCAGACCTGTGGGTCCCGGAGAAGGCATACCCCAGGGTGAAGGAGACCGTGGAGCGCTCCTCTGAAGGGCGTGCAATATGCCTGAAAATAAAAAAGAGAAAGAACGAAGATGAACCCGTAATCATGAAAAACCCGAGGATCCTTTCCCCTTTCGAGGCGATGGTCAGACTGTTTTCCCCGCCGAAATATGAAGAGATAGATCCTACGGTGATGGTGAGCATCTTTTTCCCCATATTCTTCGGGGTGATGGTAAGTGATGTGGGGTTTGGCATCGTTCTGACAATCTTAGGGATCCTCTTTCTCCGGGGAAGGACACTCGGACTGGAGGGGATCGTATCCAGAGACGGGTTGAAACAGATGGGGGGAATCCTCTTCTATGGCGGGATAGCAGGTACACTCCTGGGGTTACTGATCTTTGGCGAGATGTTCGGGGTTCCGTTCACCCCGGCGCATGAAGGAGAACTTGCCTGGGGGATCCCCCTGCTCATTCCGGGTGCTCATATCGAGAAGTTCCAGAATATAGGCGACCTTCTTGCCCTGTCAATAATGTTTGCAGGAGCACACCTTGCCCTTGGTCTATGTCTCGGCATCGTAAATAAGTACAGACATGAAAAGAGGCATGCCGCCGGAAAGATCGGGTGGCTCATGGTACTCATCGGCGTGGTAAGTGCTATTCTGATCTTCGCATCCGGAATGGGAAACCGCCTCTCCCGGGTCACAGTATCCTGTATCTTATATCCGCTGGGGATCATGACATTCCCTCTCGGCTCGGTTTCATTTCCGACCATCCCTGTAATCCTTGTTCTTCTCGGTCTTCCTGTTGCTGTTGCTGGCGAAGGGGGTATCGCACTTCTTGAGTTGTTTACCATGGTATCAAACATATTTTCCTATGCGCGTATTGCCGCCATAGGAGTTGCTGAGGCTGGGATCCATCTGGGGTTCAACATGATGATACTCCCGACGATCATCTCGGGATCCCATGAATTAACACCCCTGTCGATAGCATTAATAGTGGGATCCGTATTCCTCCTCATCATGGCACACATGCTCGTCTTCATCCTGGGCTCGATATCCGCAGGGATCCAGTCATTGAGGTTACACTTCTTTGAGTTCTTCACGAAGTTCTACGAAGGTGGTGGAACTGAGTTCACACCCTTCGGCAGGAGGTTAAAGTATCTTAAGGAGGTATGAAAATGCGCAAACCGAGGTTGGTTGTATATGGATGGATTGCCCTGTGCGCTGTGCTGTGCACGATGTGTGTACTCACACCCGGTGCATCTGCATCTGAGAACGGGCAGGTACCCTGCACGGGTCAAAAGGGTTCGCCCCTGGCTACAAATGCTACCCAGGATAAGGTCTTCTGGGGGTATATTGCAATTGCTGCAGGGATTGCAATAGGTCTGACAGGGCTTGCCACAGGCATCGCACAGCAGAGCATCGGTGCGGCTGCAGTAGGCGCAATGGCAGAGGATCCAAAGTTTTTCGGAAAGGGGTTGATCCTCGTAGCCCTTCCGGAGACCATCGTGATCTTCGGGCTGGTCATTGCCATTCTCCTCTGGCTGAAGATGGAGTAGGGTTGAATGATGAAGGGGTCGAACGGGCTCACCGGGTTAGAAGAGCATGCCAGACGGATCCTTGCCGAGGGTGAAAAAGAGGCAGAAAGGATTATTGCCGAGGCAGAAAAAAAATATCAAGAAGAGGTTCAGAAGGCAAGAACCCGGGCGGAAGAGATCATAAGGGGAGCGAGGGAACGCGCATCTGCTGAGTGCATGAAACTGGAGAAACGAGAGCGACTCCGCATGGAGATTGAAACCAAGAAACTGATGCTCATTGCAAAGAAGGATCTTCTGGACTCTGTTCTTTCTGGTGCAATGAAACGACTTTCCGAACTCCCTGCAGAAAGGAGGAGGGTGCTCTTGGGAAAGATCCTCATGAAGGCAAGAGAGGAGATCCCGAACGGAAAGGCATACTGCAGGGTTGAGGATCAGGCACAGGTACGGAGCGCAGGGTATGAGATTGCAGGCACAATAGACTCTGCTGGCGGGGTTATCCTTGAATCATCTGATGGTGCGATCCGGGTTGACCTCAGGTTCGAAACATTATTAAAGCAGATATGGGATAAACATATCCCGGAGATCTCTGCAATCCTCTTTGGATGACAGGGGGCATATCTGGTGGGTGGATCCGGGAACCTTGCATATGTGGTTGCACGAGTCAAAGCCAGAAAGAGGTTTCTTCTGAAGACGGAGGAGTATCAAAAAATGATGGGAATGGGTATCCCAGCCATTGCAAGGTACATCGGGGAGTCTCAGTATGCCAGAGAGGTTAACGAACTCGGACTGAGGTTTTCAGGTGCGGATCTGGTGGAATATGCGCTTTATTCTAACCTAGCGAGGTCGTATTCCGAGGTTCTGGGGTTCTGCCGGGGTGATCTCAGGAAAGGCGTGGAGGCGTATATGAAACGATGGGATGTCTATAACATCAAGACAGCGATGCGAGGCCGGTCCTACGGAGAAGACCCGGAGAGGCTGGTCCACTCATTCATTCCTGCAGGCACTCTGAAAAAAGAGTGCATTCATGCCCTTGCGTCGGCACAGGATCT
>Ga0272448_1004312_pt1 | contig 16308 bp, 10 predicted proteins | sample YNPCB0191_FD_202220 | JGI IMG/M metagenome (GOLD analysis project Ga0272448, IMG submission 202220) | Hot spring sediment microbial communities from Yellowstone National Park, WY, United States - YNP-CB-019-1 | ecosystem: Environmental > Aquatic > Thermal springs > Hot (42-90C) > Sediment...
TGTAAAACGGCGCAAACCCTACAGCAATGGTTCCGGGTGCTTTATCGCTGTAATAATGTCCGTTCACGACCGCCTTGTCGGTTGTGTTGGTGTGCCACTGATCAATTTCCAAGGTTCCGTGTTCGACAAGCGCGTGCAACGCGTCAAGTCGCGATACCGGGGTAGCGAAGCGATACTGCCGCTGGTGCACAAATGCGGCAGCCCAGAAAAGCCCAAGCCAGAGTAGGATCAGGCCAATCTTATGCCGGGCCTGTTGCGCCTTGTCGCCAGCCATACACACAATTTACGATCCCAGTTAACAGTAGCAGCGCAGCTATTATGATCGCAGCGATTTCTGCAGTCGACTCGGACATGCCAATCCAGTCCCATGCAGAGCCAAGGCAGGGGCAGCGCCCTCGCCAGCCAGCGAGCCAGAGCGCTGCATGATACCAGAGGAACTGGGCTCCGACGGTTGCCAAGATAACGCTCCTTAGGAGCGTGGATGAGGTGCAGAGAAGCGCAGTCGCGACCGCAACCTCAGCGGATCCGCCAACGAAATGTATCCAAGACTCCCGCACATGCAAGATCGGGTCTGTAAGATCAATCTCTGGCGGGTGTTGGAGAAACGTCACAAGCTTCAAGGCCGCCGTAATGTAAAGCACAACTACGCTCGCCTTTACGGCAGTCTCAAGCCAGCGCCTGTCGTAGGAGCCCATTGCTGCTACTATTCCGGCGGCGTTCCAGGGCCGACGCACCCGGTGCCCTCGAATTTGCTATTTAGCTCTCCGGACAGAACCTTCGATATTTCGTGACCGCCACAAGATTGGCAATAGCCGGTGCATCGATAGGTACACGCGTCTCCGGGCTTCGTAACCGTCATTCCCGGTTCATTTGTGCCCGCCGGTACCGATACATAGCGCGTTGACGTCCATGTGACCGTGGCTTTTTTGGTGCATTTGAAGCACAGATCGCACTGGACACCACCAAGTCCATAGCAGTATGGGTGCACGCAACTGCTATTTAGGTCTCGACAGTTCGAGGTGTTTGTAGCGTAGCAAGGCGATCCAATTGCAATCTGGTTCGGAACCAGTCTGAACAGGAACGCAATGCCAAGCACAGCCAGCAGGGGTATGATCGCTCGCTTTTGCATTGTCGTATGTTAGTTCTTGTACTCGTTACCTGACATGCGCCTTCGTTGAGCCACAACAAAGGCCACGGCGCAGCCGAGCACAATTGCCGCGCCGAAATAATAAAACGCCGGATTTTCACGCATTCGCTGCTGACGGTTGATGCGTCTGAGGATTGCGGGGTCGATTTCAGGCATTGGAATTAGGCCCGTAGGGGTTTCGAGCCATTTTGTCTTACCGCGAATAACGACGGTTTTCGCACCGGCAGGAACGCGAGGCTCAAACCTGCTTTTAGGCAAAGGATCGCCGTTGACCGCCATTCTGTAATACATGAACCCATCAAGGTTCGGGTTTTCACGCGGTGGACGTAATACAACGTGCTTTACGGTGAGCAAGGCAGAATTTGTTTCGCCGTTCTTGCCGTATTCGAGAGTAGCGCGTCCTTCTATTTTATACGGACCGCTCTTTTCAAGGAGCGACCGAGTCCATTCAATGCTACCTACTGCGCCTTGCTCATTTCTGATGAGCCGGCCGGTCACAACCATTTCGGGCTTGTTGGTCGGTCCGCAGGTCCAGCGCAAGACGTCCTTCTCCACTATTTCGGGTTTTAGGCCAAACGGGATTCCAAGTCCAAGAGAAAGGAGCCTTCCGCCTTGGATTTCGATCACCGTGTCGGTCAGCGTCCACCCGGACAATTCTGGCGTTTCGACCTTCGTCAAAGTCTGCGTGTTCGGCCCCATTCCGGCGCCAACGTACCATACGATGCCATCATATGAGCCTGCGCCCTCTTCGTAATGCTGGAACTCGCCATCGCCGAATACTTCCTCAGCCACGGGCCCGATCCTGATGAAACAGGCATCAGGTTGCCAGCGGAATAGATAGAAGCTTGGCGGCCCGACCGGATTCATGAGGCGGCACATCAATTCGCCGGTTTTAGGCGGGTTTTGCAAGAACTCCGCTATGTCGATTGCAGCGTTGCAACTAATCGCTGCGATTATTGGAATGATCTTGAACAGCTTCATGGCTGTCTCCTGTATTTTTCAGCTAAAAAGACCACATTCTGCAGCCGTATCAAGTCTGCCCTATCCTCAGCCGTTTCAGCGGCCTTCCAATATGTTGTGCGGTCTTTGAACCGTTTGGGAGCGCGCCAAATCCACGTCTCAAGGTGTCCGTCACAGAAGGACAGCACTCCAGCATTCGCGTGCCGGCCCGATGGCATGTTTACCCATCTGTCGTCGGGGTACGGCCAAACGAGGAAATGGCCGTCGTCAATGCTATCTTCATGCTCACAGATGAACGAGAGCAGTCTTGCCGGTTCTGGTATTTGGTCCATGCGAAAGGCGACGTTCTGAACTTCGTTCGTTCTACCAGCGAGATTGCCGTTGAGCGAGTAGGACCGAACCCGTGGTTTTCGTGTCCTTGTCAAAGAATGATCCGATGGACAAACAAAAACCTGCGCTGCCTGCATGTACGGCCAGAGGCTGCCTTTCATTATCTGTTCTGGTGTCTCGTCGAGCACGGCGCTGCTGAAACCGGTCCACGAGTTTGATTCACTGCGCCACACCCTGTTCCAGACTGCTGTGTTGATCGGGAGATGGCCATCGTTCTCGTCCGCGTACATCGTCCAGCCAAGCTGAAGCTGTCGCAGGTTCGAGACGCAGCGGGCGGCTGAGGTTCGTTGCTTTGCCTTGGACGTGGCAGACAACAGCAACGACGAAAGTACAGCAATTATCGAGATTGTGACCAGAAGCTCGATCAATGTGTAACCAGTCGTCCTGCAGAACTCGGCGCGCATTTTTAACTATCCGTTTCATACGTGCGCGGTTTATGTCCCCGCAAGCAAAAAATTGTGAGATTTGATTACATGCTGGTTAAGGCGATGTCGTGCCCAGCGCGGCGTGAACCGCGCACCGCCGAAGCCTTTGATTATCCAACGACCGAATCCGCACTACAACCAGTCCAACGCGCGGATCGGCAAGTCGCCGGAACGCTGCGGCGCTGAGGTCAATTGCCCTGCCGAGGTGTTTTGCGGGCCCGCGATCTGTCACCGTAACAACGACAGATTTCCGTCCTCGGCTGACGAGAAGTTTCGCGCCGAGAGGATAGTCCCAGCAAGCGCATGTGAGCGCGTCTGGATCAAATCGTTTCCCGTTCGCCATGATTCGGCCACGATGCGATTCACCATACCACGATGCGATTCCCGTGGTTCCAATGCTCTCGCTGTCGGCGGCCGCTTGGAGCAACGCTGACGCGGTAATGAACGCAAGCGCGGCAGTTTTCATGGCGTACTGGCCGAGGGTCTCGTCAAACGACCGTCGCAATCAGGCCCGACCGCCAATTCCCACCGTTTCTTTGGGCCGAGCGGATGCAGATTGGGTCCCAGTCTTTTTGGCCGGTTCCAGTTGTTTCCGGTGGCGCGGGTTACGCCGGTCAAATTAAAGCCCGCCGCGATCAAACTGGTTCCGGGCTCAGAGTGCAGCGTATAGGTTATGAGCCGCTTGTAGCCGAGCGCCGCAGTAACACGCCACGCGGCCCGGTAGAGTGCGGAGCATGCGTTCGGGGTTCCATCGGTGCAATAGCGGCTCACCTCAAGCGTCAATCCATCATCCTGAGCGCGGGCAACCGGTCTGCCGATAATAGCCACCCCGACAAGCCGGCCATCCTCATCTGCAACGCCGACCGAGAATTTGTGACAGGGCAACCTGCGATGGTGCTTGTGATACCGCTGAACAAAGGCGTTCGCCTGATCAAGCGTTACTGGGATAATGTGCAACCGGGGTTGCCGGATTTTCTTTCGCGTTTGAGTCGTCGCTCTGATGTCGATTTGCGAACTCGGCGTACTTGAGCATGTCATAAAAGGTGTCCGCGCTGTACACGCGGGCCGCGCGATGGGCTTTGAATATGACCAGCATAAGCTCAACGAGCCAGTCCGGCAGCGGATGCGGCAGCACGATGCCGTAATGCTGGTTGATGAGCGCGGTCCATGAAATGCCGATGTTTCGGTGCGATTCGCTGGGTAGGCCGTAGATGCTGCTCTTGGGTCCAGGTGCGTCGTTCATTTCTCCAACCTGTGAAAAGGCGTAAAGGCGAACACGCCGTGCTTCGCGTCAACGAGGAAATATCGTGTCTGTCCCCATATTCGGCCCAGCATGCGCCTTTTCGGTCACCCCATTGAACGTTGAGAGTTGAACGTTGGACGTTGAACGTTCGTGATCGGTATACCGGTAAGCTTGTCCTGTTGATAACGCTCAACGTGCAGCACTCAACGTGCAACGTCTAAAGGCCGAAACTCCGTGTCTGTCCCCACATTGCGTGGGTCAGATGCCCGAGCTCGGTTCCACAGTCACACGGGGCTGGGGTGCCAGCGAGGTTTTGTTCCAAAGCGGCGGGCTTTCTCTGGGTAGCCTGTTAACAGCGCGCTCGACCTCCCCCGGCAAACCCGGATCAACACGGCCTTCAACCCACCAGTTCTCGTGCAGCAGGAAAGCACTCGGGGGGGCAGCATGGTCGTTCTTCGCAACAGGCACCAGCAAGACCGGGGACCAAACGTGCGAGCCGTTCTGCGTGGAAAAGCTTTTTTTACTGGTATCTAAGGTCGCCCTGTTCAGCGCGGCGCGATACAGCAGTATTCCTGCAACCAGCGTGGTTTTTACGCCTCGAGCATTTGGTTGCGGCTGTGCCGCGCTGAGAGATTTCCGGGTTGGCAATTACTCAGGCCAAAAGCGATCGTGCTTTGTCGAGTGCAACGTCCAGCCGCGAAACATCTTTTCCGCCGCCGCGAGCGTTATCAGGTTTGCCTCCGCCTCTGCCGCCGACGATAGGCGCTATTTGTTGAATGAGTTTGCCGGCATGCACTCTGGCGGTGAACTCAGGACCAACTGCCGCGACAAGTGCGACAGCGCCGTTGGCCACGCCACCCAGCAGGACCACGCCTTTGAACAGCCCTTTGAGTTCGTTGGCCACGCCCTGCAAAGTGTCAACATCTGCGTTTCCCATGTTTGCAATAATCGCAGGAATTCCGTTGATTACGCTGGATTTTCCAACAAGCCCGCGCGCAGTCTCGGCTGCTTGTTTTTGCGCAAGGCCACGAAGTTGCTTTTCGATGGCGCGCTGTTGTTCGAGCAGGTTTTCAATGCGCTTTTCGAGTTCGGGGATTGGCGCATTGACCTTCAGGGCGACTGTTTCGAGTGTTTCGATTGTCTGGCGCGCGCGCTGATAGGCTGCGAGCCCGGCGACGGCTTCGATCCGTCTTACGCCGGCAGCGATTGCATTCTCACCAACGATGCTGAACAAGCCGATTTCGCCCACCGCGCGGCAATGTGTTCCGCCGCACAATTCCATTGAATACCCGTCAAGTCCGGTTGGCGTGCCGCCGATTTGGACCACACGAACCCATTCGCCGTATTTTTCACCAAAGATTTGGCGTATGTCACGCCGGTGACTGACATGATCGTATTTGACCTCGGTCCAGTACACGGGGGCGTTTTCGACAACACGCTCGTTCACCAGGCGCTCGATTTCCGCGACCTGCGCCGATGTCAGAGGCGGGCTGTTGAAGTCAAACGTGAGTTTGTCAGGTCCAACGAAAGAACCCTTTTGTGCGACGTCGGGGCTGACAACTTCGCGCAGCGCCCAATGAAGCAGGTGCGTAACGGTGTGATGTCGTTGGATGGCCCTTCGCCGGGGAACATCAACGGTTATGGTAACTTCTGCACCTTCGACGGGCGTCTCTGCGGGCTCTTCGCCGCCCTCGGGTTGCTCGATGAAATGGAGCCACGCATCTCCCACCTTCTGAGTGTTGACAATTCGCCACAGTTGACTGCCATGTGAAAGTTCGCCAGTGTCGCCGACCTGCCCGCCCATTTCAGCGTAACATGAAGTTATGTCCAAAATCACCGCAGTTTTCCCCTTGACGTTGACGACGTCGAGCACGCGCGCCTGAGTTTCAAGCAGATCATAACCGACGAACTTTGTCGTTGTGGCGGCGTCGATTTGCGACAACTCGATTACCTCTTTCTTGCGCGATTTACGGGCGCGCTCGCGTTGTTCGTCCATCAACCTGTTGAACCCGTCCAGATCGACCGCGAGGCCACGTTCGCGCGCCATCAGCTCCGTCAGATCAAGCGGGAATCCGTATGTATCGTACAATTTGAACGCAAGCGCGCCGGGAACAACAGGTTTGACTCCGGGTTTGTCCGGTTGCTGTTTGAGGATTTCCTCGGCCTGTTGAGTGAACAGTTCAATGCCTTTGTCGAGGGTTTTGTTGAACGCCTCTTCCTCGATGCGGACGACTTCGCGGACGTGGTCCTTTTTTGCTCTGATTTCCGGGAACACATCGCCCATTGTATCAGCCAGCACATCAACAAGCTTGTAGAAGAAAGGTTCGTGGCAGCCAAGGGACCGCCCATAGCGCACGGCTCTGCGCAGAATCCGCCGCAGGACATAGTTCCTGTCGGTGTTTCCAGGCAAAATGCCGTCAGCTATTGCAAAAGACAGCGTGCGGATGTGGTCGGCGATGACGCGGAAGGCGACGTCTGTTCTTTCGCGGTCGGTAGCGGGCGGGCATCCCGGTTTGGGGAGGGACGATCCATATCGCGTGCCGGAAATTTTCTCGAGTCGCTGAAACAGCGGGCGGAACACATCGGTTTCGTAATTCGAAACCGTGCGCGAAAAGTCTGTGAAATTGGCGGTGCACTGGATGATGCCGGCGACGCGCTCGAAGCCCATACCGGTATCGACGTGTTTGGCCGGCAGCGGAGAAAGACTGCCATCTGGGGCTGCGTTGAACTGGATGAAAACGAGATTCCAGATTTCGATGCACTGTGGTGTGCCATGGTTGACGAGGGCCCCGCGTGTGTCGCCGTTGGGCGTCAGGTCAATGTGAATCTCCGAACAAGGCCCGCAAGGGCCGGTGTCGCCCATCATCCAGAAATTATCCTTTTTGCCGCCGGTTCGGACGTGGATTTTTGGGTCAAGGCCGGCGGCGGAAAAAATCTTTGCCCAGTATTCGTGGGCTTCGTGGTCGAACTGGCCGGGGTCGCCCGCGCCGGGCTCGAAGACCGTTGCGTAGAGGCGATCTTTTGGGAAATGCCAGACCTCGGTCAGGAGCTCCCATGCCCACTCGATTGCTTCGCGTTTGAAGTAATCGCCGAACGACCAATTGCCCAGCATTTCGAAGAATGTGTGGTGGTAGGTGTCGAGGCCGACGTCTTCGAGGTCGTTGTGTTTGCCGCCGGCGCGGATGCATTTTTGTGTATCTGCGGCGCGCGTATCTCGTCCCGGGATTGCACCTGCCCAGCGGCTGACGTCTGGGGTTCTTTGCCCGAGGAAGATCGGGACGAACTGGTTCATGCCGGCGTTGGTAAAAAGCAAGTTAGGGGCGTCCGGCATCAAGCTGGACGAAGGAACAATGGTATGTTCTTTGGACTTGAAGAAGTCCAGGAACGACTGGCGAATTTCTGCGCTTGTCATGTGTTTCATCAACCGAGTCCGGCCTTCGAGTTGGTGGCGGACGTCTGAATCACGGACGCCCGGGCTGCCGAACAGGCCGGAATTGAAATCAATATTCTACCAGACACGCAAGAAACAAAGCCAGTGGAAGTTTCGCCGTCTTTCGCCTTGCCGCACAGGAAGAACCGGCTAGGCTCTGCGGCATGGATCGATACCGCCTGTTCAAGCCGATCCGAGCTTTGTTGACCGCACAATTTCGAAGTTTCGCAGTGCCGATCGCGGCCATGCTCTGGCTCGCCGTTTCCTGTTCCAAACCGCCAATTCAGGAAACAGAGTTCATCCAGACCATGAACACCGGCAAGAACTACCTCGACCAGCAGCAGGCGGAAAAAGCAATACAACTGTTCCAACGCGCCGTCGAACTCGAGCCCGGCAGAGCAGACGCGCACCTGAACCTTGCAAACGCGTATCTATTATCCGGGCAGATTGACAAGGCGCTCGAACATGCGCAAACAGCGTTGAGTTTCGATCGGAACCTTGCTGCGGCGTATTATGTTGCCGGCTGCGCCAACTTGCGCGCCGGTCGTTTCGCAGAAGCACTTCAAATGCTGCAATCGTGCCGGGATTTGGACCCGGATGTTGCGGCGGTGAATTACCAGCTCGGTTTGGCACATCAAGGATTGGATCATCTCGAGGATGCAATAAGCGCGTTTCAGGACGTTATCAGGTTGGAACCGAATCATCCGGCTGCGCATTACGCGCTGAGCAGGGCCCTGATGCGGGCAGGGCGCGAGGACGAAAGCAAAAAGGCGCTGGAACGCCACAACCAAATCCGGGCAGCACAGCAATCGGCGTCATTGACGCCCGAGGTGCTTGAACGGTGCAAATACACACAGGCTGTTGTTCCACAGAAAATCCCCAAGCCGGACCCGGTTGGTGTCAAGGTGCGGTTTGTTGATGCGACGGCTACAGCATTCGGCGCCGCCGCCGGCAACTACCGCGGTCCAATCGGCGTGTTGGACTACAATCACGACGATCGAAACAGTCTGTTTGTCGCCGAAGGAACAAACGGCTTCAGGTTGCTCGACAACCGCAACGGGGTCTTCAAGCCTGTGGCGGATTTGTTGCCAGCACCGCCGGACGGACAATACACCCGCGTGCTCGTCGGCGATCTCAACAACGACAGATTTGAAGACCTTGTCGTGCTCGGGGAAAAATCGTCGTTGGCTTTCAGATTTGCCACAAACGGCGCGGCTCGTGATTGGACAGCCGCGTCCGGCCTCAAAAGCCTCGGATTGGTGGCGACCGACGGCGCCTTGTTGGACATCGATTTCACAGGCAAACTCGATATCATGGCTGTTCAGCCGGGGGGCAATGGACTGCGCGCGTTGCGGAACCTTGCGAACATGTACTACCGGGATGTGACGGCTACTTCAGGCATCCCGGCCGGGCTCACCGGGCTCGTGCAGATCGTCATCGATGACTGGAACAACGACGATCTCATGGACCTGATCGTTTCGAGGAATAACGCGCCGCCCCTTTACCTGCAAAAAATTCGCGGCGGCCCGTTTTTCCCGACCAACCTCCCGCCCGGAAAGCTCGAGGGAACAGTTCTGGCCATTGGCGATGTCAACGGCGATTCACGCGCCGACCTAATGGCCGGTGGGCCGGACCACATCGATCTGTTGCTCGGAGGCGTTAACCGTTTCCATCGTATCCAGGCCGCACTGCCCGGGCTTTCGCTGTTGAAGTTGATTGATTACGACAACGACGGCTGGCTGGACTTGTTTGCCGCAGGCGACGGACTCCGCGTTTTCCGCAACATCGGCGACGGCCAGTTCAAAGAGGTCACCGAAAACCTCGGTTTCGGACAGCTCGGCAACGCCCGCGTTCGCCATCTGGCCGCAGCCGACTTCGACATGGACGGCGACACCGATCTTGTGTTGGACATTGAAGGACGCGGCCTGCAACTTTGGCGCAACGACGGTGGCAACGCCAACCTGCAACTCAAACTCCGCCTGCTTGGAAATCGCTCGAACGCAAGCGGGATCGGCATACGACTCGAAGTCGCGGCAGGCGCATTCCGCGTGCACCGCACAGTCTCGACCCTGCCAATTGAAATTGGTGTCGGGAACAATCGGCGCCTTGACTCGCTGACCGCGCGATGGTTCGACCTTGCCTACAATCAAATCGACATCACGCCGGACCCCAAGAGCTCGATGCCGGTTTTCGAGCCCGTCCTGCCCGCAGGGTCTTGTCCTTACGTGTACGCGTGGGATGGCGAAAAGTTCAGGTTTGTCTCCGACTTCCTCGGGTCGTCACCGGTCGGCCTGCGTGTGACCGACACGGTCTTCGCTGACGCCGATCCCCACGAATACCTGTGGCTGGGCTCAGATGACATTTTCAAGCCGCGCGGCAAGAGTTATGTCATTCAGGTAACCGAGGAACTGCGCGAGGTTTTGTACTTGGACGAGGCAAAGCTGGTGGTTGTCGATCACCCAAAAGACACGGAAGTTCATACAACCGACAAGTTCAGGCCGAGCAAACCTTTCCCTCGAGGCGAGCTATGGACAGTGCAAAACCGGTATCCCCTCCGCCGTGCCAGAACATTCGAAGGCGCGGATGTCACAGATGCACTGGCAGAAAACGACGGGCGGGTCGTCTCGCCAACACGGTTGCGGATTCCGCAACTACGCGGGTTGGCTGAGCCACACGGTGTGGAACTTGACTTTGGCCCGTTGCCGGTGGACCGGCCTTTGGTGCTTGTGCTCACAGGATGGCTGAGATTTGGCGGCGGGATGGCCAATGTTGCGGCTTCCCACGACCCTGACCTGCCGTTCCCATTCCCGCAACTCGAGGTCGAAGTCCCGCCAACCGGTTGGCAAAAACTCGACGTTGTGGTCGGCGCCCCATCGGGCAAAACCAAGACGATTCTGGTTGATCTTGCCAATCGATTGCCGCCCGGCGCCACAAGGCTAAGACTCTCCACCGCTTTCGAAATCCACTGGGACCGCATCGCGCTTTTCGAGCGGAGGTTTGCTGATGATACTCGGATCAGCAGGCTTGCACCGCACAGCACCGACCTCCACTGGCGCGGGTTCAGCGAGTTTGCCGACCTGCCATGGTATGTACCGTTGACGCCCGTGTACGACCGCGTTTTTCAACAGCCACATTGGGCAATCACTCCGATGGGCTGGTGCACACGGTACGGCGAGGTCGCGCCGTTGATTGAAGCCGAAGACAACGCAGTTGCAATTCTCAACGGCGGCGACGAGCTGACCCTGGAATTCGACGCAGACCGCCTTCCACCCAAGCCCGCCGGGTACACCCGCGATTTCTTTCTCTACAGTGTTGGATGGGACAAGGACGCCGATTTCCACGTCGAACTCGGCTGGAAGGTCGATCCCATTCCATGGCATGGGATGAACGACCAAACCTACGGCCAAGAACCGCGCCCGTCGTTTCCGAGTGACTCGCTCATGAACCGGTACACTACGCGATGGGTCGGTCAACTCACCCTGAACCGGAAATCTCAACGGAACGACGGCAGGGGCGCACCTTCTCCGGTCAGCCGTTGAGATTCCCGGGTTATTAGCGGCACTGGCCGTCCGAGTGTGGTGTCTCACCGGGTCCTCGGACTGGCGCGGTTGTTTCTGAGCGCGCCATCTCCAGAAATCCCGTTCCTGACAAAACCCGATGCCGCCGCTGCAATGTCCGCTACCTCGCCACACTCCCGCTCCCCACCCCCATTTTTCTGCCACCCATTTTTCTGCCAACAATGTTCCTGCCCCTGCATCTTTCTGCTTTGTAACGTTTGAGCCCAAAATGCCAGCCTTGAAAAAGCTCGATGCCGCCGCTGCAATGTCCGCTACCTCGCCACACTCCCGCTCCCCACCCCCATTTTTCTGCCAACCATTTTTCTGCCAACAATGTTCGTGCTTGCCACCGGAATCGGTTGCTCGAAGCATTGCCTCATGCGAAATCGGATTTCATGTATTCCGTTCGGAGGAGTCAGCCTCGCTGTTGGATTCTGTTTTAACATGGCCGCCGCAGACGATCAGCCGGGAGCGTTTCCACTGCGCAAATGGACCGAGACGCCGGAGCCGACAATTGCCGTCCTGACGATTCGCGCTGACCTCAAGGCACCGCACCGCGTTCCGAAGTTTATCACCGGCAAGTTCGCCGAACACCTCGGTTGGAACATCAACAACGGCATGTGCGCCCAGATTCTGCGAAATCCGACGTTTGCCGATTACCCGTTTTGGACCGGCCAAATGACACCCGATGGCCTGACCAAATTCCACGTTGACGAGGCGCGGATCACCGAGGAAATGCGTCGTTTGGCCACACGTTTCGGGTGGCCTGACCGCCAGCTCGATAACCTTTCACAATCGCGCTCGGACACCCTGGCCTGTTTTTGGAGCCGCATCGGATCGCGCGAGAACGTTGATGTCAGCCCGGACACTGCGCAGGGCGGCAATCGCGCTCAGCGTGTCCATGTAAAACGCGCCGGGTGCGGCATTGCACAATGGACATGGCTGCCGCTGCACCGCATTCGGAATTACGAATTCGAGATTTACGCCAGATCACCGGACATACCGGCCCTGCGAGTTGGCCTGTCCACAGACGAGTCGGACGAGGATGTGGTGAATGCTGTTGTTGCCGGTTTGGGAGCGGACTGGCGCAAACTGCGGGGCACACTCCGAGTTCCAGAAACCGTTCCCGATGACAAACCAATGCGGTTCTCGGTGCGCGCGGAGTCGCCCGGCCAGTTTGTCATCGGTCACGCTTTTCTCTATCCGACTGATCATGTGAACGGCGCAGACCCTGATGTTATCCGGTTACTGAAGGATTCACGTCTCCCGATTTTGCGTTGGCCAGGGGGAAACTTCGTCAGCACGTACCATTGGGAGGATGGAATCGGCCCGGTCGAACTCCGTCCAACGCTGCCCAATTTTGCCTGGGGCGGTGTGGAACCGAACCTGTTTGGCACCGACGAGTTCATCGAGTTTTGCCGCGCGATTTCGTGCGAGCCGATGATTTGCATCAACGCCGGTAGTGGCACCCCTGAGGAAGCCGCGCGTTGGGTCGAGTATTGCAACGGCGACGCCAACACGCCGATGGGCCAACTCAGAGCAGCCAATGGCCACCCCGAACCGTTCAAAGTCATGCATTGGGAAATCGGCAATGAACTCTGGGGCCGGTGGCAGTATCGCTGGACAACAGCAGCGGGCTACGTTGACCGACTGAAACGCTTCGCTCGCGCAATGCGTGCGGCAGACCCGAAGATCCGACTCTATGCGTGCGGCGCGCCGGTGTTTTGGGGCAAGGACTGGAACGACACGCTTGTGAACGGTGCTCCAAACCTGTTCGACGCCACAACTGATCATCCGCTGATCGGAGGCAATGTTGACCCTGCCACTGATCCGCTGGATGTGTACATCGACTTTATGGCGGTGCCAGAAGTCCTCGAACGTAAATGGACAGAACTGCGCGACACCATGCAACGCGCGGGGATTGCAAGGCCGCGACTCGCAGTAACAGAACTCCAGGTGTTCGCCCACCTTGGCGCGCGATCGGACAACGACCAACCCGTTCGCTTAAACCGCCAGAACCTGCCCGACCAGGACTCGATAACCGAAGCCGTTTACGACATACTTGTGTACCATGCGGCCCTCCGTCTTGGTTCACTTGTCGAAATGGTCACCCACTCGGCGACAGTTAATCATGGAGGCGGATTGCGCAAAGAGCGCGAGCGTGTCTATGCCAACCCGTGCCACTATTCGCAATCAATGTTTGCAAGTCTTGCAGGTGCAACTCCGATTGCTGTCGAAATCCAATGTGCCGCGCAAAAGGCTCCGCGGGTGTTGCCCGATTTGCAGCGCGCGGTTCCGGAATGTTCGTTTGGCATCGTTGACGCTTTTGCAGCCAAGACCGACGACGGCAATGTGCTTGTTTCGATGGTGAATCGCGGGGTCTCAGGCCCGGTGCGTTTGCAGGTCAGGTTCAAGGGCTTTTCCCCCGGCCAACATGCGACGCTCAAGCGACTCGAGGGCACAACTCCATCGAGCGGCAACACACTCGACGAGCCCGGATCAATAGTCCCCACAGACTCGGTCCAGACCTTGAAAGACGACCTGCTTGAACTTGAATTACGTCCTTTTGCCGTTTACCTGCTGCATGTTCCACCGCGCTGAAGTATCATCCCAAAACATCTTCGCTGAAATCGCACATTAGCGGACCGTCCCAGAATTCTGCCTTTGAACTGTTTGGCCACTGATCCAAACATCATCTCCTCCGTGGGCGACGAAGTCGCCCCTTTCAGCGTGGCGCGGCCGCAACCGAATGATCGCGGCGAGATAAATACGTTCGTTCCAAGCTCGGCACTCCGTCGCGCCACGCTGACCGGGAGACCTTGGAGGCTGAAATCCGCTGCATCGACTTTGCAGATTTGGGAGTTGGGGAGGAGAATGTGCGACTGTGGTGCTGCCTTCGTTGGTAACTCTATCGTGCGCCGCATGCGGCGCAGGTCACAGGTGGCTGGATTGACTGTGTCAGATTCATTTTCTCGAGACGCAACCGCCGCGCATCAAAGCATGCAGGGCAATCTGCAAACTGGTCCAGCGACCAAAGGTCTGCGATCACCGGTCCTCTGCGGCTTTTAATTGCGGCCTCGAGGGTTCTCTCAACAGTCGTCAGCCGTGGCCTGACAAAATCGCCGGTGGCAGCCAATGCTTCCATCGCGCCGTTTCCCGCCCGTGTGGGGATCAACGCCACGATCGACGCGCCGCAGTCAAACGCAAACTGCATCGAGTCAATCGCGTCATCAACCGCAGTTCCGGGGCTCGTGAACGGTGGCTGAATGAGGACGAAGACGCGCACATCGATCGCATTGTTAACCAGAAACTCTGAGCTGCGCACGAATTGCGTTCGAGTGAGGCGCTTGTTCAATTTGGCCAGAACGTCCGGGTTGGCGGTCTCGAGTCCCATCGCAACTTCGAGTTTACCCGGAAGGAGATCACGAAACTCGAGTACACCGGTATCCACAAGATTCGGATGGCACTCGACGATGACCCTGCGGAAACCGCTGATGGACTGTGCAATGGCATGGTAGTCAGCCGGTGGAACAGAACGTCTGTCGAAGAAGCTTCCGCTGTTGTAAAGTTTCACGGCCCCGATATCGTTTGCGCCAAGCCCGTCATGCGCCATCGCCAAACCGGCGTTTATCTGTGCTGGCACGGCTCCCTGCGGCATCGGCTCGGTGATTGTGTTCTTCCACAAATCGCACATCACACACCGCCACGGACATTCGCTGCCCGCAAGGAGCATTATCAGCACCCGTTCAATGCCCCCGTTTGCAGACGGTTCGCTCTCGATACCTACAAAGATCGGCTTCCACGGATCGACCGTGGCACGCGGTGAACGATGTTCGAGAATCCAGCCGTCTCTCCCGGATGTTGTTGAAGGATAGGAATCAATCCGCCTACTCATCGCTCACACAAAGCAAGGAATTGGCGGCGCAGGTCCGTTTCCCGCTCGGGAATCCTTGATCTCATGGACTCCGGGCGTGTTGCCCCGTGCTGGAATCGCCGTTTTGGAAACACGGGCATGTCCACGCCCGTTACAGCCCGAACTCCCCGAGCAACAATTTCACCCTTGAGCGCATAGAGCCGTTCCTCTGACATTTCGGTGAGTGTCTGAAACGGGATCCCTTCCGCCACTTCAATCACGCTCGGTCGTGTGAACGGGCTTAAATTGACGAACCCAAACCGCCGCGCCGTGGCGTACGTCCGCGTGTAGCTTCGGCTCAACCCGCCGCTGTATGTGAGTGAATGTTTCATCCGGCCAACACCCCAACCTTCATGATAAAGCATCAGATTGTTGACAACGCTGCGAATCGTAAGTTCCGGATTCTCATGGATGGGATAATCCTTGAGATTTTCGTCACCGCCTTCGCCATCGATCACATAACGCCAGTCCGGATACCGTCTGCGGATGCCGCGGAACAGTGCAAGTGCCATCGACGCCGCTTCGATGTCCAGAGGCTTGTAATCTTCCACGACGCGAACTGTCTCGGCGACATCGAGTTCATTGAGACTTGCCTCGATTGGTTCGAGATAGAACGCCATGCCGATCTTCTCGAGAAAGCGCGAGGCTTGTTCGAGGTCCGGACCATCGCCAAAAGTCAGCGTGAATGCCTTTAATCTGGCCGGGTTCAACCCCAACTTCCGCAGAACATGCTCTGTCACGACAAACACGGCGCCACTGTCAATCCCACCAGAAAAGCAAACGCCGACAGGTTCTCGGTCCGGCAGGGTCATCAGCCAATCTGCAATTTCGTTCGCCAGAGCCCCGATGTATCTCTGCCCGATCTCATCCAGATCGGCCGGCAATGAGTTCCGCTTTGGAGTGAAAAACCGGGTGTAGGTGGGTTCGGGATCGGGACAACCCACGAGTTGAATTTGAACAACGTAATGAGCCGGCACCATGCGCGTGTAGCTCGGATGAAACTGATCACCCAGCCCTGCTTTCTCGAGCCATGCGCGAATCACGTCGATCCGGTCCGAAACAATCAGCGCGGGTCCGTCGCCCCGCTTGGCGAGAAAATATCGCATGGGTCTGTCCAATGACCTTGCCATGCGCACTTCGGTTCCACGCCTGGCGACAAGAGCAAACGAACCTTTGATTCCAAGCACGGATTCTGGCAAATCGGCGAACAGCCTTTGCCGTGCCTCCTCAGCGGGCATGTTAA
>Ga0272448_1004313_pt1 | contig 16296 bp, 13 predicted proteins | sample YNPCB0191_FD_202220 | JGI IMG/M metagenome (GOLD analysis project Ga0272448, IMG submission 202220) | Hot spring sediment microbial communities from Yellowstone National Park, WY, United States - YNP-CB-019-1 | ecosystem: Environmental > Aquatic > Thermal springs > Hot (42-90C) > Sediment...
GGCTCTGGTGTGAATGATGAGGGTTTGAGCCGTAAACATATCATGTATGCTGTGAGAGAGAGTCTTAGGAGGCTTGGCACCGACTACATCGACATACTTTATCTTCATAGACCAAGCAACGTGGATGTTGTGAAAGGGATTGTCGGCGAGCCTGTACCACTAGAGGAGACATTCCATGCTCTGACAGACTTGGTCAGAGATGGTAAGGTCCACTATATTGGATGCTCGAACTTTCCAGCTTGGCTTATATGCAAGTCCTTATGGACAAGCGATGTCAACGATCTTGAACGCTTTGTCGTAGCTGAACCCCTCTATAACCTCCTCGACAGAGAAATAGAACGTGAAATAATACCATTATGTGTAGACCAGGGGATCGCAATTGTACCATATGCACCATTCGCTGGCGGCGTACTGTCTGGAAAGTACAAAGCTGGTGCTCCACCTCCTGCGGGAAGTAGAGCGATAACCAGCCCTAGATTCTTTGCAATGTATAAAGGACTATCTTGGGAAAAACCGGACAACATTAAGATGATACAAGAGCTAGAAGACTTTTCAAAGCAGCTTGGGCGGCCGATGGTTCAGATAGCCTTAGCTTGGCTGCTCGCTAACCCTGCTGTCACAGCGCCTATCGTCGGCGCATCGAGTGTAAAGCAACTTGAAGAAAGTTTTGGTGCCACGGAGCTCACTTTGAGCAAAGCTGATCTGGATAAGATTGATCAAATTTCCCCCCCAAGAGGCCCATACTTCACATAGAGAAAGATCGAATCCTTTATTCTAATCGGACAAAGGTAAGATATTCAGCTAAGTTGTTCAAATAAGCATATTCCGTTGGATGAATCTGGCTTTTGCATTACCTTTACTTCCAAATGCGGCTGGCTTCCTTGCTTTGCCCATACTATCGTTCTTGTCAAGGTTAGGCCTTCATATCGCTGTCATTCTGAGTGCGGTTGCATCTTTGGCGATAACATTTTCATACTATAGGCTTGCCCTCCATAATGCAACGAAGTTCTTGGCATGGGGGCGGACTTAGATGCTTAATCGATTTTGATCGTTGAATGCGTAAAGCCGCGACTATATTATTGGAAAGTTCTTTCATGATCTGGATTGGTTGTTGCAATGCTTTTGGTGAATGGAGAGACTTAGATGGCTTGAGATTGCCTGTGACCTGTTCTAAAACATTTATAATTGAACTATTTCCTATTTTGTATCATGGAAAAGTTTGAGATGGCGGTCTGCTGCTGTTTCTTGTCCAAGAGTATGGAGTGAGCAGTGTGTGCCTGCGATAGAGGTCTTGAAGGATATCTTCTGGGTTGGTGCTGTTGACTGGAACGCCAGAAACTTTCACGGCTTCACATACTCGACTCACAGGGGAACCAGCTACAACGCCTACTTAATAGTCGACAAGAAGGTTGCGTTAGTCGATACTGTCTACGGGCCATTCTCAAGTGAGATGATTGAAAGAATTAGAGAGGTTATCGAACCGTCAAAGATCGACTACATCGTCGCGAACCATGTTGAAACTGACCATTCTGGAGCCATAGGTGAAGTGCTGAATCTGGCTCCTGATGCGAAGGTGATCGGAACCGCAAAATGTAGGGAGGGTTTAGAAAAACATTACTTTGGCAACTGGGGCTTTCAAGTCGTAAAGACTGGTGACACAATAGAACTGGGAAAACATACCTTAACCTTTCTTGAAGCGCCGATGCTTCATTGGCCTGATAGCATGTTCACTTACATATCACAAGATGAGCTGCTTCTGCCGAATGATGCATTTGGCCAACACCTAGCATCATCCAAACTCTTCGATGATGAAGTAGACGAAAAGATACTCATGGATGAGGCGTCTAAGTATTACGCGAACATACTCTGGCCTCTTAGCTCCTTGGTCAATAGGAAGATCCAAGAAGTGCAGAGGCTGGGTCTCAAGATTAAGATGATCGCGCCAAGCCATGGTATCATATGGCGTAGTAATCCAGCGAAGATAATTGAAGCGTACCTCAGGTGGGCGAATGGAGAGTCAAAGGGGAAGGTTGTTGTCGTCTACGACACGATGTGGAATAGTACAGAAAAGATGGCTTTCGCAATTGTTGAAGGCTTGAAGAGTGAAGGTATCGAAGTAGCCCTATTTAGAATTCCATTATCTGACAGAGGAGACATCTTCAAGGAACTGCTTGAAGCTAGGGGGATAATGGTTGGTTCGTCGACGATCAACAACAGCATCCTTCCAACATTGGCTCCGTTCCTTGAAGAAATAGGCGGGCTTAGACCACTTAACAAGGTTGCCGCGGTCTTCGGCTCATATGGCTGGGGTGGGCAGGCAGCCAACATCATAGAGGAGAGATTGGAGAAGGCTGGCATACAGGTGATACTCCCATCTCTTAAGGTTAGATGGGTACCTGACAGGGATGAAATCAAGATGTGCTTCGAATTTGGGAGGAAGTTTGCAAATAAGATCAAATGAGAAGGCTCTCATCCTATGTATGTCTGATGACCGAAATCTGCATATTGGCGGAGTCAGGTAAACGTTGAAGTTGATAATGTCAATGTTTACATGCAAACCAGCTTAAGTCCTCTTCATGGTTGAGTTGCAGGTTTCAGCCATCCATCTCAGTCCATAGCCTACGCTATCCCTCCACGCCTTTGGGTTGAGGAGGAAGGCTCTTACAGTCTTGGCTCTTAGATGGGAGTCTCTCGCCTTTGGCGACGAGCTGCCTCTAGGCTTGATGGCTGCTTCAGCCTTCAGGGAGTGGAGGAGGTTGAAGTTTGCCCTTGAGTCGTACGCTGTATCGGCGTAGACCTTCGCTATCCTCCCCTTCTCAGACGCCTTCTCGATAAGGGGCTTGAACATCCTGGAGTCGCCTACGGATTCATCCGCCACCTCCACGCTCACGACCTTCTTAGACTCCACATCTACAGCTATGTGAAGCTTCACATATCCCCTCCTCCTCTTCCACTTCTCCCTCACCCAATCACCCCTATTCGACACCTTGTAGCCTGTGCTATCTATGGATAGCTCGTAGACCCCACTTGAAGCATCCATATCTATTGGTATGGTGAGCTTCCTCACCCCCCTATTCAGGGTTGAATAGTCTGGCACAGCTATACTCCACACCTTAGAAAGCGCCCTCGCTAAGCCCTCCGTCTGACGATATGGGAGCCTAAAGTATGAGCGTATTAACGCAAGAAGGATTATCAAGCTGTTCGGATAAGGAGGCCTACCAACCCCCTACCTTCAACATCGAACCTCTTCAGAGACTCGAGAACCCTCCTGCTGAAGAAGAAGCCGACCTCCCTCACCAAAGCATCATTATAACTACACCAATCCCCAGACATAGATTACAACTGAAAGCGGAGGCAGATAACCTGCCATGACAAACATATTAGACAATCAAGTCAATTTTACAACAAAGCACTTTTAACTGTTAATTACCCTTCTAGCTGGGGTCACTAGAAGGTTGGGCTGAGGTATTTGGCAACTGGAAACTTCATTTTAGCATTGTTGATATTTGTCGGAACCTATGGTGCCATAGCCTTTAGGAACATCAAGGGTGGAAGTATACCTGTCTGGAGTGTGATGCTGGCTGGCGCGGTTGCCATGGTCTTCTCAGGTGTCATCAGTGTATCTGACGCCTACAGTTCAATTAATCTTGAAGTGATCGTCTTCCTGTTTAGCATGTTTGTCTTTGTGACCGCGATGGATGTTTCCGGGCTGCTTGAAGCATTTGCCACAAAGCTTTTTCTTAGAGCTAAGAAACCTGAAGACATCATCTATCTGACATTTTTCGGGTTCGGTTTCGCCTCTTCTATTCTAATGAACGATACCCTAGCCTTGATGGGTACGCCTATCATGCTTTCTCTCGCGAAGAAGATGAGGATATCCTCAAAACCTCTTCTCTTGACTTTAGCCTTTTCTGTCACGATCGGCAGCGCGATGACGCCTATGGGGAACCCTCAGAACCTGCTCATTGCCCTTGTCAGCGGTGTTCCCGCACCCGTAATAACATTTGTCCTCTACCTTATACTGCCAACTTTGGTAAACATGTTTTTAACCTATCTGATTCTAAAGCGGATCTATCAACGTGAATTCTTGAAGGCCAGAGAAAAGTTCACAGAACTGATCAGCTTTGAAGCCTCAATCAAGGATTCAGGTATAGAAGATCGAAGCTTCGCCAGAAAGACTCTGGTAATACTGTCGCTTACCATATTCGGGATTGTTCTCATCAACGTGTTGGAGACGTTGGGCATCAAGCAAGGGTTTGGCATCAGCGAAGTTTCGCTTCTTGGTGCAACGGTGCTGTTGGCATCCAGTAGCCGAAGAAGGGAGCTTCTTAAGAAGATGGATTGGAGTATTCTACTCATGTTCGCGTCACTCTTTGTCTTGATGCAGGCTGTCTGGAATGCTGGAATCGTCAACGAACTGTCAAAGTATCTTCCGCCACTAGACAAATCAAATCAGGTGGCTTCCTTAATGTCAATACTTGTGTCAAGTGTTCTGCTTAGCCAAGTCTTGAGCAACGTTCCAATGGTGGCACTCTTTCTCCCAGTTATGAAATCTGTCGGCTACGACTCAAGTAGCGTGGCATCATGGGTTGCCCTTGCAGGCGGAAGTACCTTAGCTGGAAACCTTACGTTGTTGGGAGCTGCAAGTAACCTGATCATCGTTGAAGAAGCCGAAGCAAAGGGGCATACCCTCGGCTTCTTCGAATTCTTCAAGGTCGGCGTCTTGATCACAGTTGTCAACGTCGCTGTCCTATACCTTTTCCTCCTACTCCTGCCATAATATACGCTTCAAATAGCGTTGACGCAAAATCTACATCGACAACCGAAGAACCATTTAGGGGTCTTCGTGGATTGTTGATAAGATTATGGCATCAAGACCTTGACGAGTAAGGTCATCGAATAGTATGTGGCAACAGTGCCCAGCACTGCGCCTGCTACAGCCTGAGGCCAACTGTGCGCCCTCACTTCGACTCTCGCCCACATCAAGACAGGCACCAACGCATACAAGGGAACCGTAGCCCCATTGGTGATCATCGTAAGGATTGTTAAAGGTGTGCAGAAACCTATCAAGTGAATACTTATCTTCCATCTAAATGTAACAGCCAAGGTTAGGGTTGCAACAATCAAAGAAGTCAGAGAGAATATCGCATAATAGAACGGTCCGACTGTGATGAAGGCAAGTGATGTGATCGCATAGACCGACACGCCCACGATGAAATTCCTCGGTCTCTCGTTAAGCCTCGAAACATAAATGTCCTTTTCCCTCCTCGCGATTCTAACGAATGTGTGCATAAATGGTAAGATACCATATATAGTTATCCCAGCCGAGATCAAGGAAATCTTTGTAAACATGTCAACATAACCCAAGATAAAGGGAGCAAGTATACTAAAGATCGAGCTTATAACCGGCGAAGACAGTGCGTTCGATACAACATTCGCCAATTCCTGTCTATCTGTCAATGGCATGGAGTCAAATGCTTACCCATGTAGCGCAGAAAGCGCACACCGTTTATTGGTGGGGTGAATGGGCTTAAATACAGCTCTCTTCAACACTCTTTTGAGCGGGTCGCTCATGCTCGCAAAGAAGACGATAAAGGTAAAGATTCTTGAACTTAGAGAAGGAAAAAGACGGCTTCTCGAAGAAGAATATGAAAACTATCAGAGATACCTGAGGGGAGATAAAAGCGTCAAGTTATATTCTGCAACAAGACGGCAGGCTGAGAGGTTCCCCCATGAGACTAAGGGGACAGAATGGTGGAAAGGTTGACCCGCAAAAGACTATCCATTGGTATTGCGGAACGACGTCTACGACATTCATAAGGAGGATACAAAGCTGACACCTTACTGGATAAGGATCCCAGTTGCAGGAAAGAGAGGTGGAATAAACTGCCCAATCGCACTTTCTTCCCCAATACCGGAAGGAGCAAGAATGAAGGAAGCGAAGATAATCAAAGAAGGCGAAGAATGGTATGTCTACGTCACAATCGAAAAAGAGGTTCAAGAGAGAAAGACAGATTCCATACTTGCTGTTGATATGGGAATAAGGAACATAGCCACAACAGTGAATTTACACAATCCAAGGCCAAAGTTCTATGGGAAAGAGTTAAATAAGGTCAGAGGGCACTTCTTCAACTTGAGGCAGAAACTTCAGAAGAAGAACGCCTATGGCACGATCAAGAAGCTAGGCAACCATGAAAGGAGAAGGGTAGATGCAATCCTTCATATAATAAGCAAGGGGATTGTGGCAGGGGCTGTTCTGACACAGCCCATAACCAGATAGGATGAGGCACCATGAAGAGCGCCAACAAATCTGGAACCTCACACCCTTCAGGGGTGAGAGGATGTCAGGTATAAATATGTTGGTTAAACAACCTAAAAAAGAGGGCCGGTAGTTCAGGGGTAGAATACCCGCCTTGCACGCGGGTGGTCGCGGGTTCGAATCCCGCCCGGTCCACTATTTTATGTCTTCTAAACAGATGTGCACGCGATGATCTAGAATCCAATAAGAATCTTGGCAAATTTAGTGTTCTGCTGCATGCTGTTAGTCCTCTTTTCCTCCGCCTTCAATCGTGAAATAGTTCTCCTCTCTTTAACTGTGGACGGGTGTATACAGTATGTGGGATATCTTGGCCTCTATTGGTAGGCGGAAAAGACAAAAATATTTAGATGGGGAAATGATGTGTCAAGATTGGTAAATGGCTACAAGAAATCTGGTGATCTTGGTGCTCTTGGCTGTTCTCATAATCGGCTTTATGACGGCAAGTGTGCTCCTTAGAGGGCCTGAAGCGAAGCCGACTGGGGCTCAAACGACGACTGGGCAGCCAGCAACGGGAAGACAGAATATTCCAATTTCCAAGAGAAGCTTTCTCATAGGTCTTGTTCCGAATCCGGCGAATGCTCCATACAGTAGCTTCGACGACATTGTGAATGCTTATGAAGAGACGGGAAAAATTGCGGAAATAAGTATGGTATGGGTTGAGAAGCAAGGAATTGGAGAATTCGATCTTCTAAGACAAAATAAAGTAATAACAGCGGTTAGAGTTTATGGGTTGAAGCCTTTCATAACACTTGATTTTGCTACAATAAGGAAGGGGGCTGGTGGGTTGGAATATGTGGTTGATGCTCCGGCAGGCATCACCCCAAGTCTGTCATATTCAGGATTCAGAAGCGCCTGGGTTGATGAGGCAAGAAATATCGCGAGGGAATTCAAGCCCGAATACCTGTCGCTTGGTAATGAGGTGAATGATTATTTCTATTTTCATCCGGAAGACTTGGATTCCTATCTATCCTTGGTCGACGAAGCATATTCTGCAATAAAGGAGGTTTCTCCTAACACGAAAGTCTTGGTTGTATTCTCATATGATCATTTGGTTGAGAACAGCCAATGGGAATTATTCCAAAAATTCAATGATAAAGTTGACCTGGTTGGTTTAACGACTTACCCTTATCGAAGGTTTTCGTCGCCTGAAGCGATTCCAGACGGCTATTACTTGAGGATAAAGCAATATACTGACAAGCCTATTGCGTTCACAGAAATTGGCTGGAGTTCTGTGGGAGCAAACTCTGAAAAAAATCAAGCTGTCTTCTTGATAAGATTCCTAGAATTGACAAAGGGGCTTGACATGGAAATGGTCAACTGGCTTTTCCTGCATGAGACAACTGTCAGTGGAATTCCTGGATACATTTCAAATCCAGACGTTGGAACAGTTGCTCTGAAAAAGGCGGATGGTAGCAAGAAGGAGGTCTATGATGTGTGGATTGCATTGAAAGAATTGAAGTGATCTGAGGTCCTAGGCTCTGACTTCAGAAGCAGAGTATGGCGTAATAATTGAGATGATGGTACGGGAGATGCTCCAAGTTTGTGGCTTGTGGGCATAAAGTTACCATGGTGTACTTGAGTTGTCTTTTTAGCTGCATGTTTACAGGCAGAGGATGCGAGATACCTTATTGAAGGCGTTCTATTTGTCTTGTGGTCGTTTAATCATCACATAGTTTGGCTGTTTTGAAAGTTGAAGATATGAACATGCCTAGTCCTTTTTGTTTATAGCCGACTATCGTGGACAGGATGGATGTTATTCTATCTCTATTTTGGAGCCTGTAATCTTCTTTGGGAACCTTACCTCTAGGATTCCGTTCTTGAATCTGGCTTTCGCCTCTTTAGGTCTTACGGCGACTGGAAGCCTTATGGTCTTCCTGAACTTATCGAATTCGACTTCTTTTCGAATTGACCCCCACGGCTCTATTCTTATCGATCTGACTGTTGAAGCCTCTATTCTTAGGATGTCTTCGGTAGCGTATGTGTTTATGGTGTCTTTGCTTACAAATGGTAGGTCAACTACTACTATGACTTCGTCATCTGTCTCTGTGATCTGGGTGAGTGGTTGAAGTTCTCGTCTTTCCACGTCGTGCATGGGGTACTCTGGATATGTTTCGAAGGATTCTTGTAGGAATTCATCCATCTGTTTTCTGAGTTCTTCGAACATGTCAAAGATGGAACGTCTTCTCCTATACAATCTTCTCAACACCTCTCTATCTGTACATTCCTGGGAGCTCCTGCTCCTGCACCATCGGCATGCCTTTCATCTGCTGCTGTGTCCTCCTCATCAGCTCTCTTGTTCTGACTCTGATTTCGTCTGCTTTCTCGATCAATGACTGTACGTCTATATTCTTGTCTAATACCCTATTTAGTGCTTCAACTATTGATGCAGCGGCTCCGGGATCAGGAAATTCTTCGAATGATTCTGCTAGAAGGGTTACGTTTGGAATCTCCTGTCTTAGGCATTCCTTTACGAGTATGGCATATGTTCCAACCAACATCCCCTCCTGTAGTATCTGCACCTTTCTGTTCTGGAGATATCTGTTTGCTTCTCTTGTTGTAGCCAAACCTAACACGTTTGGCTTCTCTATTTCGAGTCTGTTTGGTACGGGGATTCCTGTTGCCCCTAGCACCATTTGAATCTTCTTTGTTTTGGCCCATCTGGCAAGTCCCTTTATCAGTTCTATGGTGAGCGCCGGCGTTAAAGCGATTTCTGAGATGACTGCGATCATGTCCTTGTCTTCGAATATTCTTATTGGAGCCTTAACTTCGCCTCCGTGGACTGTAACTATTGGAGGGAGTAGCTCTGAGTCCACGTATCCGACTTCATGCATCTTTGACTCGGAAGCTATGTGAGATGCGACTATTAACCCTACCAATCCTATGTCTGGAAGGCCTACCACCATCAAGTTCTTCCTCTGCTCTATAGGCTTGACTTCGACGATCGACACCGAGTCGGTTTCAGCCATATCTATCACGAACAGAAAATTACTTACAAGAAGATATATCCTTTTCTGTTATATGGGATCTGATGTCGTATTCTATGCTGTTGTCTATTCGAGGTATATTGCTGGCCTGAATGGTAGCGCATTCTTTGCCTTGTTCTTTGGGTCGTACATCTTCGGCTGGTTTGAATAGGCAATTTCCACTTCGGTCTCCGTTTCCCTCTCTATGTACTTGAGGTTTATCTGATATGTCTCGAATTCGCTGAATTCTTTGATTCTTCTTATTTCTCTGAATAGGTCTTTGTCTACCATATTCACGTGCTTTATTAGTTGAGGTATGTAGCTTAAGAGTTTCTTGTCCTTCACCTTGGTGCTTACCCTCTTTATGGCCTCTTTTTGCGGCAGCCCTTCTTCTACAGCCGCCACATACTCTAACGCTATTTCAGTCAACTCTTTTGGTGCCACATATATGTACGTCTTTTTTGATGCTGTCTTAGTCATCTTCTGAATTTCCCTTATGTCCGATATGAGGTATTCCACGAGTCGGCTTTGGGTCTGTAGGGACATGTCTTCTTCGGAGAGGGTTAGAGAAGGCCAAGCTTCCTTTGAGATAAACGTCTTTCCTCCTATTTGATGCCACAGTTCTTCGCAGACGAAGGGTATGAATGGTGCTAACCCCTTTATCCAGTAGTCTGTGACTTCCTCGATTGTAGACTTCTCTGGTGTTTCCACCTGTCTGAGATACTTTCTTATTGAGTTTTGGATGTCAAAGAAGGCGATCTGGAATGCGGTCTTTGTCTTCATCGACTCCAAGTTTTCAGCTACTGAGATGATCATGTTCTTGACTTCCGCCAGCAGTAGCTTCTCGAATATTCCTCTCTCTCTTTCTACAGATTTTTTTCTGAGCTCTAGGACCATATCGTATAGGCTGTCTATCTTCTGTTGCATGAGTTTTGCAATATTTTCATTCCAGTCAGGGTCATCCATCTGTTCTGCGCCATAGATTAGAGATGCTCTGACCACGTCAGCACCATACTTCTCCATCTCCTTGGCTATCGTCGTGAAGATTCCTCTGGACTTTGACATCTTTTTCCCCTCTATTGTTATCATGCCGTTTACGCTTATTCCTTTGGGCCAATGTTCAGGTGGAAATATTGCGGTATGCTGGTATAGGAAGAAGGTCAAATGGTTTGGGATCAGTTCTTTGGCTGAGTTCCTTAGGTCTACTGGATACCAGTAGGCGAAGTCTTCGCATACTCTGTTTATGACTTGGCTGCTTAAACCCGTCTTCTTCGAGATGTCGTTTATGTTCCCTTCCTTCAATAGGACGTAGTCAAAGAATTCTGGGCTCATCTGTTCGGGAAGTATTTCTCCTCTGTTCACATATTTGCTTACAATATAGTATGCCATGTATATTGTCGAATCGCTTAGTGTTTCAACTATCCATTCTCTGTCCCATGGTAGTGGTGTTCCCATGCCTGTCTTTCGAGTGCACGGCCAGTTGTTCAGCCAGTTGACTGTTGCAAGTATCCATGCTCTAGCTTCTTCTGGTAGAACCGTCATCGATTCAACATGTCTTCTGACTTTTTCTTTCCACTGTAGGTCACTGTAGTTTAGGAACCATTGGTCCCTCAAGATTTTGACTATACATCTTGTACCACAACGGCATCTTACGACTTCTGGGAGATCGTAGATCCTGTCTCCTAGTCCCTCTGATATGAGTTCTTCGACGACTTTTGTCTTGGCGTCCTTGACTGCGAGTCCGCTGAGTTGTCCGCAATTTTCTTTCATGACTCCAGTGTGAAATTCTTTGCTGTAGATTATTTCTGTTGCTTTTTCGGCTTGCTTGTCTGCTTGGTCTCTAACGCCAAGCTGGTCGACTATCTCGATGGCTGGATATTCTCCGAAGCCTTCAACCTTTATTATTGAAATCGGCTTTACGCCTTTTATGATCTCCTCCAGATCTTCAGGCGGTGTTCTCTGGAGGTCTCTGAGTGCTAGCCAGTCGTATGGTGCATGGGCTGGAACGCTGTATACGACGCCTGTTCCATAGTTGACGTCTACGAAGCCGGCTGGCAGTATTGGCACGCTCTGTCCTGAAAGGGGGACGGTGCATCTTCTGCCGACGAGCTCTGCTCCCTTCAATGCTTCGACGACTTCCACCTTCCTCTCTTGGTCGACGATCTTCTGCGCAAACTCCTTGGAGACTATCAGTGTTCTCCCATCCACTTTTGCTTTCACATATTCTCCCTCGGGGAGGATCCAGACGTTTGTTGCGCCATAGATTGTTTCCGGTCTGAATGTGGCTGCTGCCAAGAAGGCGTCTTCCATTTTGAAGTATACGATGTAGAATTCCTCTGGAGAAACTCCCTCGCCTTCTAGCCTGTCATGGTCTCCTGTTGGACTCTGGTCCGATGGACACCAGACCACAGGATGGGATCCTCTGATCACGTACCCCTTCGATCTGAGTTTTTGATACTGCCATTCTATGAACTTGCTGAAGCCTTTATTGTAGCTTGTTGTAAAGAATTCTCTACTCCAGTCTACAGACAGTCCAAGTTTCTGTAGTGCTGTCCTGCTGACCCTTGTATAGTATTCTGCAAGATTATATGGGGAAGTGAACTTTGGAAGCTCTTCTTTTGGTATGCCATCTATTTCCACGAAGGCCTTTATGACGGCAGGGTCTCCTTTCATCAGCCTGACTGATTGTCCTGCGACGGCCTCGCCTGTCCAATGCCAAGCGAATGGGAAGAGCACATTGTATCCTCTCATCCTCTTGTATCTTGCGAAGGCGTCGAGTCGGGTGTATGTAAAAGCATGTCCTATGTGAAGTGGTCCATTCATGTACGGAAATGGGGCGTTGACGAAGACCTTTGCCTGAGAGCGGTTCACTTCTGGCTCAAATATTCTGTGCCGAAGCCAGGCTTCAACCCATTTTTCCTCGAATTCTCTGTTCATCTTAGGTCACCGTCTTCAGATATGATTGTAGCGCCTCTTTTGCTTCCCCAGTTCTGTCGACGCGACCTCCTCCCCCTCTCCCAAATCTTCTATCTCCCCCTCCTGATCCTCCGACTGCTCCTGCAATGACCTTTACAACTTCGTTTGCATATATTCCCCTCTGCTGGGCATATTCTCCTGAGAAGACCACTATCTGTATGGCGTCTTTGTTTGGAATCAAGGCGCAGAATAAGAGGTTCGGCATCTGCTTTATGGCTTGGCTACCTACCTCGATCTCCGTGCTCTCATCTAGGTCTGGGTCTACTGTAAAGTATACCGTTATCTCTGAAACTGGAACCGCTTTCTCCCTTATATATGATAAGCTCATCTCGGAAATCCTCCTTCCATATCTTTTTATCTTCTTGGACAATTCTTCCTTTTCTATGAGGATCTTCTGTATGGTCTCTGGAACCTTCTCTGGTGGAATGAGCAGCCTATTTGAAGCGTCTTTGATGATGTCGGATGCTACCTGCACCTTTTCAAGTGCGGCGTCTCCTGCTGCGAATATAATCCTTTCCACTCCATCCTGTATATGTTCGACCTTTGTTATCTTTATCAATCCTAATTCTCCAGTTCTCTCCATATGGGTTCCTCCACATGCTTCCACATCGTGGTCCGCGATCTTTACTACCCTCAGCTCTTTTCCTGGCACTGCCCCTCCCTGATATAGCCGATATCCATATCGCCTCTCCGCCTCAAGCCTAGGAAGTTCATATACTTCAACAGGCAGGTTCTCTCGCACGATGTTGTTGGCTACCCTCTCTATCATCTTGACTTCTTCTTCGGATATGTTCGCATAATGTGTTATGTCGAGTCTTGACTCTTTGACATCTTTCTGGGCTCCCGCCTGCCAAACATGTTCTCCTAATACCTTTCTTGCAGCTCCGTTTATTATATGTGTTGAAGTGTGATGTATGGAAAGCGCTAGCCTCCGTTCCCTGTCGACGTGCCCCTTCACCGGAACCCCCACAGGTGGTACATTGTCTACTTTGTGAACTATTACGCCACCTATTTTCGTGACATCCTTAACTTCTGCTTCTCCGTCTTCCCAGACGATCTTTCCCAAGTCAGAGAGTTGTCCTCCGCTTTCCGCGTAGAAGGCTGTTCTGTCAAGTACCACATATTTGTCATATGTGAATATCACATCTGCCTCGAAGTCGAAGAGCTTTGTGCTCTCATAGAAGAGCTTTCTTGTCGGAGGAACCCTTTCCCTGGCTATGATTTCTTCCAGTTCATCTGTTTCCTGCCTCTGAACTTTTGGTGCATGCATCTTGACGATCGAGGAGAAGAAGTCTGAAGGGACTTCAACCTGTAACCCAAGCTCTGAAGCCTTTTCTTTGACCTGCAGTGGATGTATGCCATGGGATTCATAGAATTCTATTAGGGTGCTGTTTGGCACCGTCATCCTGTTGTTCTTCTTCAGCATCAGGAGGGTCTTTGACACGAACTCTATTTCCCTTTCCAGAGTTCTTTGATATTTTCTCGATTCAACGTCTGCCAATTTGATGATCTCCTCTCTGGACTCTCCCAGATTCTTGAAGTGTTGTGACCAGTAGTCGATTTGGTACCTCATAAGGTCTAGTAGTCGGTCCTCTCTCGAGAACTCTGTCAGCATTCTGTAGACCCTTCTAAGTAGCATTCTAGCTAGGTATCCTGTCTTGACATTGGATGGTACAACCCCTTCAGAGAGCAAGAATGTTAGGGATTTTGTGTGATCAAGGATTGCCGAGAGCTTCTCGAAGGGTTCGATTGCTTTCTGATACTCTTGGAGGCTCATTCCCAGTCTTTCTGCCACGATTTTCCTGCTGTTCAGCATGAGTTGTGGGTGTTCGATCTTGAATGCTCCAGAGAGTTTTCCCGTCTCGTATAGGATCTTTTCCTCGACTTCCACCCCCAGGGTTTCAGAGAACTTGTTCAGTAGAGGCCCAAATATGGCATGGAATGCGGTCGGTTGTCCTGTGCTCAGCCAAGCCCATCTCTCTATTCCGTATCCCGTGTCAACCGTCTTGACGGGTGTAGGCATCCAATTGCCGTCCTCCATCCTATAGCACATGAAGACCAAGGTTGAGATTTCGAGTCCATCGACTATCGCCTCTACTGCCGGTCCTGCATTTCCTCCACCTGACCAGAGGTGTTCTTTATAGGAAACCTTTTCACTCTTGACTCCGAATACTTCTGTTATTAGTTCATGATGGTAGGCGACAGTCTTATCCTTCCAGTACACGTAGTGGTCTGGGTAGTTGAAGGCATGAGCTCCTCCCATTTCGAATATCGTAAGATGTCTTCCTGATGTTATTCCCACGTTATCTATGTCTTCGAACCTCAAGCATGGCTGGCTTACAACAAGCGGGTTGGCTGGAGGCGGTATTTCGCCGTTTGTCACATACGGTTGGAAGTCTACGATGCTGGCTATTGTAACGAATAAGTCATCTCTCCACCTGGCTACGACAGGGTATGGGTCTATGACCTTGTGTCCTTTAGAATTGAAGAAGCTGAGGAAGGCTTCTCTTGTCTTGTTCAAGTCTAGATGGATCTTGGTGGGCGGATGGCCTATGAAGGTGTTTTCTACACATGGGCTTTCTCCACATGTTTCAGAGGCTTCCTGTGACCAAAAGTAGGCTCCACATTTCTTACACTGCTGCCTGACGAACCTGTTTTCTCTGAAGTATTCTAGGTCGAACTCCTTGGGGTCGATGGACATTATGGTGATACCCACTTAGAAAGCGAATATAGTCTTTTCCATTCTGTTTGTCTAAGGTGGTGTGGGTGGAAAGGAAATATTTTAAATACTGGCTGAATTAGCAGGTATGCAGAGCTGATTTAAGATGGAGTATGTTTACGCGGCATTGATCTTGCACAAGCTAGGCAAGGAAGTGAACGAAGAAAATGTTTCTAGAGTGATTTCCGCTGCAGGCGTTGAACCGAATCAGGTGAAGATTAAGGCGCTCATAGCCGCGCTTAGCGAAGTAAATATTGATGACGCTTTGAAGACAGCTGCGATGGCTGCTCCTGTGGCGACGGCGTCGGCTGCAGCTGCTGAAAAGAAGGAAGAAAAGAAGGAGGAAAAGAAGGAGGCTAAGAAGGAGGTTGTGCAAGAAGAAGCCGTTGAAGGGTTAGCCTCGCTGTTTGGGTAGGTCTAGCCATATCCTTTTTCTTTGAGTACATCGTATAATATTCTTGCCTTCGTCTCATATTTCTGTACGAGTTGTTTTATGTCGTCTTCTGACATGTAGTCGGAGTTTATCGCCAGATTCTGTGCTTCAAGATAGGCTTTAGCAAGTATTTCTCCTATTACGTCAGGGATGTAGTAGTGTGAGTTGACGGCTAGATTTTTTGCCTCCCAATATGAGGTCTGCAGGTCCCTTGTGAACCGTTCTATGTCGAGCAATAGATCTTGTTCGGCCAGAGCTGTTCCATCCATTAACGCGTAGGCGATTGTGAGCCCTGCCTTTATGGGTTTTATGTTCAATCTATTCAGCAGTCCAGCCAGCTTGGGAGATATGATGTCTCCTTTTTTGGCGACTATCGTATCCTTCGCGATCCATATGCTGCCGCCGTCGATCTTCGTTGGCACATTTGCTTCCTTGAATTCACTGAGTACAGGTCCAGGGGCGAGTCCTGTGTTCCCAGATGGGATTGTTATTTCTTCTGTTACCATATCTCCTGCCTTAGCGGGCAAAGAAATCTTGTTCTTTGATAGGAATAGTGATAGCTCAAATGGGTTCTTGTCTGTGAATATTAGCAGTATCTGTCCAGAGAACTTGTCCACTAACTTGTCTACGCCTTTGAACTTTGCATCTTCGAGAGCCTTTAGGGCGACCCTGTTCTTTACAACCATGAATCTCGCCTCCTTCCTCATGATCTTTCTTAGCATCATAAGCTGCACCGATCTCACCTTCTCGAGTCTTGAAAGGCACAGATATCTGTACTGTTTTGAGAGTGAAGTGATCTCTGAATACATGTGTTCTTTCTTGGGCGAATGTTTTGTCCTATTGCTCATTCTTTGGCACCTACTATCATGCTTAAGGGTCTTGACAT
>Ga0272448_1004320_pt1 | contig 16285 bp, 10 predicted proteins | sample YNPCB0191_FD_202220 | JGI IMG/M metagenome (GOLD analysis project Ga0272448, IMG submission 202220) | Hot spring sediment microbial communities from Yellowstone National Park, WY, United States - YNP-CB-019-1 | ecosystem: Environmental > Aquatic > Thermal springs > Hot (42-90C) > Sediment...
CATTGATGTCATCGGCCATGAACTGACCCACGGCGTGACGCAGGATGAGGCGAAGCTCTTTTACTTTTTCACACCGCGCGCCTTGAACGAATCGATCTTCGATGTGTTCGGTTCGCTCATCAAGCAACACGTGCTCGACCAGACCGCCGATCGAGCCGACTGGCTCATCAGAGCCGCCGGGCACGGCGTATGACGATCCGGTGCTAGTGCAGCAACACCCTGGCACTCCCCGGCACTCCCTGGCACTTGCGTTCCCGCCAGGGCAAGTGTGAAAAAGTTGCACGCTTCGCGCAGCCCCACGTGGAAACATCGACCAATGGCGCTTGAAACCGCGTATTCACTACGCACTTCCCTGGCACCGCCCCCAACCTCCATGGCGGGAGAGTGGAGGTTGGGGGCGGTGCCCGCGCACCCCGCGAACGGCGCGGGGCAGGTGGCAGGTGTCATGTTGCGGCACTAGTTCAACTCGCTCAGGGACGCGTGTTTCTTTCCAGTTCAAAGTTGTTGTCCGCGTCCCTGAGTAGCGGCAGCGCGGCATCTTTGGGGGAGAGGATCGGGTCGCGGATGGGCCACGCGATTCCGATCGCGGGATCGTTCCACACGATGCCGCGATCGAGTTCGGGCGCGTACTCCGTTGTCACTTTGTACGTCACGTCGGCTTGTTCGCTGAGCGCGCAAAAGCCGTGCGCGAAGCCGGGCGGAATGTAGAGCATACCGCCGTTGTCGACGGAGAGGGTTCGACCGACCCAGCGCCCGTGCGTCGGCGATCCCTTGCGGATGTCCACCGCGACGTCGAATATCTCGCCGCGTGTGACGATCACGAGCTTGCCCTGCGCTTGCGGCTGCTTTTGATAATGCAGTCCGCGGAGCACGCCGCGAATCGAATGAGAGTGATTGTCTTGCACAAATAGGAATGGGATGCCGGCGGCGGCGAATTCGGACCGTTTGTACGTTTCGCGGAAAAAGCCGCGGTCGTCTTTCAGATTAGATCCCTCGATGAGGATCACGTCAGGGATTTCGAGCCGCGAGAACCGAAAGGTCATGTCGTCGTCCTTGGTTGGAGAATAGATTGTTCGCTGCAGAGGGCGCAGAGTTTCTATGTTCTTCTCAGCGCCCTCTGCGCCCTGCGGTGGATCACGGTTTCAACGCCGTTTGCGGTCCTTCGATCGCGGGTTTGGCGAGCGGCTGCAACACGGCGTCGAGTTCACGGATGCGGTCATCGAGTTCGCCGGCGCGACCTTCGAGCGGAATGTGGTGCAGCCGGACGACGAGCAGGTTGAGCTTGTCATCGAAGGGCGAGAGAATGTAATCGAACTGCCACTCGCTGTCCGTCTTGTTGTCGAGCGCCGCCTTGTGTCCGTACCGAATCTGCGTGTCCCGGTCGATGTATTCTTTCGTGCTCGTAAAGTATTGGGCGCCCCAGGTATCAATGTTCTTCACGATATCGTCCGCGCGCGGTTTGGGGCAGAGGTAACTCTCGGAAATTTCCTCGCGCTCTTTCGCGCGCGCCAGCCATTCCTCGCGGCGGATAATGAAGAAAGCGTACAAGAGCGCAAACGCGGTCACGGTCGGAAAATAAATCTCCGGCGCGATGCGCCAGGTCGCGCCACCCTCGATGATCGACGGAATGCCGCCTTCGTGGATGAACGAGTGCGCGGCGAGCGTCTGTCCCAGCCCGAAGAGGAAGATCGAGACGGTCGCGTTCCAATCGATGATGAGAAACGCGATGAGTCCGAGTGGGATGCCGTAATACCAATGGTGAAAGTGCAAGTTCAGCCCGATGCCGCGCTCGATCAGATGGATCTCCCAGCCGCCTTGGGTGTAATTGCTGACGCTGCTCGCGGTGAACCAGCCGACGAGCGCGGACGCGACGAGCGTGAGAATGGCGGGACCATAGCGGCGCGAAAAGCGCGTGAGGAGAAGCCGGTATGTTTTTGCGCGCGTGCGGAGGTCTAGCGGTGTGGCGGTGTTCGTGCCAGTGGCCATGTAACGCACCAAGATTCATGGGAAAAGTGTGACTTGCGGCTCAGCGCTTGTCCGTTCAAGACAACCAACGCGGTATGATCTGACCCGTCTAACAAGTTGCACTACGGGTTCTTCAAAATCTGCCTCAGAAACTGCCCCGTATACGAATTCTTCATCTGTGCCACTTCTTCCGGTGTGCCCTCCGCAATCACGCGACCACCTGCCTCACCGCCTTCCGGTCCCAGGTCGATCAGCCAATCAGCAGTCTTGATCACATCGAGATTGTGCTCGATCACCACGACCGTATTGCCCGCATCCGCCAGCCGGTTCAGCACTTCGAGCAGTTTTTCCACATCGGCGGTGTGCAAGCCGACGGTCGGTTCATCGAGAATGTAGAGCGTGCGTCCGGTCGAGCGGCGCGACAATTCCTTGGACAACTTGACGCGCTGTGCCTCGCCGCCGCTCAGCGTCGTCGCCGGCTGACCGAGATGGATGTATCCCAAGCCCACATCGCGCAGTGTCTCGAGTTTGCTCTTGATGCGCGGAATGTTTTCAAAGAATTGCAGCGCCTCATCGACCGTCATTTCGAGCACATCGGAAATGTTCTTGCCCTTGTAAAGAACCTCCAGCGCCTCGCGGTTGTAGCGCTTGCCGTGGCACACCTCGCAAGGCACGTAAACGTCCGGCAAGAATTGCATCTCGATCTTGATGATGCCGTCGCCTTGGCACGCCTCGCAGCGCCCGCCTTTCACGTTGAACGAAAAGCGCCCCGCTTTATAGCCGCGCGTCTTCGCCTCGGTCGTCGTCGCGAACAGATCGCGAATGTCGGTGAACAAGCCGACGTACGTCGCCGGGTTTGAGCGCGGCGTGCGCCCGATCGGCGATTGATCGATGTTGATCACCTTGTCGAGATTGTCCGCGCCGACGAGCGTGTCATGTTTGCCTGGCTTGTCCTTGGCGTTCCAGAAAATCTGCGCGAGCCGGCGATACAAGATATCGATAACCAGCGATGACTTGCCCGAGCCGCTGACGCCGGTCACGCACACGAATTTGCCGAGCGGAATTTTCACGTCGATGTGCTTGAGGTTGTTTTCCGCCGCGCCTTTGACGATCAAGAACTTGCCATTGCCGGCGCGACGCTGCTTCGGCACTTGGATTTTGCGCTCGCCGCGGAGGTACGCCGCGGTGATCGAATCCGGGCAGCGCAGCAACTCGTCGAGCGGACCGGCGCAGACGACGTGCCCGCCGTGCTCGCCCGCGCCCGGTCCCAAATCGACGATGAAATCCGCGGTGCGCATCGTCTCTTCGTCGTGCTCGACGACGAGCACCGTGTTGCCGAGGTCGCGCAGGCGCAGGAGCGTATCGATCAAGCGTTTGTTGTCGCGCGGGTGCAAGCCGATGGACGGCTCGTCGAGGATGTACAGCACACCCATCAACTGCGAGCCGATTTGCGTGGCGAGCCGGATGCGCTGCGATTCGCCGCCGGAGAGCGACGCCGCGCTGCGGTCAAGCGTGAGATAGTCCAGCCCGACGTTGGCGAGGAAACCGAGCCGCGCTTTCAACTCTTTTAGAATCTGGTACGCAATTGTTTTTTGCTTCTCGGAAAAGACCTCCGGCAAATGGTTGACGAACGCGAGCGCCTCGGTGACGGACATCGCGGTGACCTGGACGATGTTCTTGTCCGCGACCGTGACCGCGAGCGCTTCCGGCTTGAGCCGCTGTCCCTTGCAGACCGGACACGGACGCGAGGTCATGAACTGCTCGATTTCCTGGCGGATGTATTCCGAATCGGTCTCTTTGTAGCGGCGGAGTTGGTTGGGAATCACGCCTTCGTACGTCGTCTCGTACTCGCGCCACTGCCCGAATTGGTTCTCGTACCGAACGCGAATTTTTTCTTCCGAGCCGTACAGGATCAAATCGATTTGGCTGCGCGTCAGTTCGCGCACCGGCACGTCCATCGAAAAATTGTGCTTGCGCGCGAGCGCTTCGATGAGTTTCGCAAAGTACGTATCGCCGCCGCTGTCAATGCCATTCGCGCGGATCGCGCCGTCGGCGAGCGAGAGTTCCTTGTTCGGGATGATGAGGTCGGGATCGAGTTCCATTTGCGTGCCGAGCCCGGTGCAGGCGGGGCATGCGCCATGCGGCGTGTTGAACGAGAACGTCCGCGGCTCGATCTCGCCGAGCGAAATGTTATCGACCGGGCAGGAAAAGTGTTCGGAAAACATCAAGTCTTCGGGCTGGCTGTTTCCGTTGGATGGTTGGACCGAAACATAGACCACGCCGCCGCCAAGCTTCAGCGCCGTCTCGATCGAATCGGTCAGGCGATTGTGGTCCCCGTTCATCTCCGGTTTGATGACCAGTCGATCAACGACAGCTTCGATGGTGTGCTGCTTGTAGCGGTCGAGTTGGATGTCTTCGTTCACATCGAGCACGTTGCCGTTCACGCGCACGCGCACGTAGCCCGCTTTGCGTACGTCATCGAAGACTTTTTTGTGCTCGCCCTTGCGGTCTTTGATGAGCGGCGCGAGAATCATGATGCGCGAATTTGCCGGCAAATGCTCGACCGCGTCCACGATCTGCTCAACGGTCTGGCGCTCGATCACCCTGCCGCACTTGGGGCAGTGCGGCACGCCGACGCGCGCAAACAGCAAGCGCAGATGATCGTAGATTTCGGTGACCGTGCCGACGGTCGACCGCGGGTTGTGGCTGACGCCTTTTTGATCGATAGAAATCGCGGGCGACAGCCCTTCGATCTGATCGACGTCCGGCTTTTCCATCTGCCCGAGGAACTGGCGCGCGTACGCGCTGAGTGATTCGACGTAGCGGCGTTGTCCTTCGGCGTAGATCGTATCAAAGGCAAGTGAGGACTTGCCCGAACCGGACAAGCCGGTGATAACGACGAACTTGTCGCGCGGAATTTCGAGGGTGATATTTTTCAAGTTGTGTTCGCGGGCGCCGCGAATCACCAGTTTGTCGTGCGGCATGAGAAGAAATCGTCCTCCGAATCAGACAAATATTCTAGCACGAAAAAGAAAAATGAGCAATGCCGACTCGAAGCGAGCCTGCCGTACATTCCGCGCGGCGGCGCGGGCGACGTGGACAAGTCTGTTTCACGAAGTATTTGCTCAAAAAGCGGAATTGGTATATCATAGAATTAGTTTGACGCCGCGCGGAATCGCGCGAGAGATCATTCTTCAAAGGAGGTGATGCGGAGGTATCGGACAGTCCGCGACTCTAAGTTGAGAATGCGTTGCCTGCCTGGTTTCAGAGGCAGACCAAGGTCAATGAGAAAGACCAAATTTCAAGGAGGAGAAGAAATGAAGAAGATCGTTGTGCTTTCTGCCGCGACGATCCTGGTTCTTGCCGCGATCGCCGCATGCGCTCCTGCGGCGACGCCTGTTCCGCCGACTCAACCCCCGGCTCCCACGGTGGTGCCTCAGCCGACTAACCCGCCAGCGCCCACGGCGGCTCCTACGAAAGCGCCGACAACCGCTCCAACCGCTGCGCCGACGACCGCGCCAACGGCTGCCCCAACCACCGCGCCGGTCGCCGCAGCACCGACGGCAGTGCCGACTCCGCCTCCGCCCAAGTGCGACAAACTGCCGAACATGCCCACCGTGGCAGCCGGTCAGTTGGGTTCCGCCGATAAGCCCATCGTCATCACGTTCGTTCCTTCGGGGGATGTTGCGACGATCAGCAAGTCGGGTGATGATACGGTTGCCTGCCTGAACAAGATGACTGGACTCACGTATCAAAGCACCGTCCAAACCAGTTACGCGGCGGCGATCGAGGCGATGGGCGGCGGCAAGGCGCAGTTCTCGTTCCTTGCTACGCTCGCGGCGATTCTCGGACGCCAAAAGTACGGCATTGAGCCGCTCCTCGTGGCGACGCGTGCATACCAGACGGTGGACATCGATCCGGACAAGGGTTTGAAAGGGACGCAGCAGCCGTTCTACAAGGGGCAGTTCATCACCAAGACTGGCTCCGGCATCAAGACCCTGGCGGATTTGAAGGGCAAGACCTTCTGCTTCACCGATCCGCTCTCTGGCTCCGGCACGATCGTTCCGCAGATCGTGTTGAAGGCAAATGGCATTGACCCGGACAAAGACCTCAAGTCGTACCAGTTCGCCGGTTCGCACCCGAATGTGGTGACCGCTGTCTACAAGGGCGATTGCGACGCGGGCGCGACCTACATCGATGCGCGCACCGATCCGTCGGTTCAAAAGACCTACCCGGATGTTATGGACAAGGTCACCGTCTTCTACGTCACCGACCTCAAGATCCCGAACGATGGCATGCAGGTTGCGAAAGACGTACCGCCGGCGATTCGCGATGCCACTGTTACTGCTCTGCTCGCGATGATGGCGGATCCGGGCGGCAAAGCGGTCGTGAAAAAGGCGTACACTTACGACGCGCTCGTCAAAGTGCCCGCGGATTACTATGATGCTTTCCAAGCCCAGGTCGAGAAAGCAGGCTACGACCTGAGCAAAGCCGTCAAGTAATTTAGACGACGCTTGATCGACTGGGGCAGAGGAGTAAAACGCTCCTCTGCCCACATTTTCAAATCTCCAGCGCGTGTCATTGCGAGCCCAAGTGGCGAAGCAATCTCCCCGATGGCGAATCGGCGAGTGCTTCGTCGGCACACTTGGCAGGAACGCCAGTGCCAGGGAAACCCGTCTCCTCGCAATGACGACCCAATCGAGACATCAAATGCTCCAAGTCGAACACCTTTACAAGACCTACCCCAACGGCACTCAAGCACTCAAAGATGTCAGTTTCGAGGTCAAGGACGGCGAATTCCTCGCGGTCATCGGACTGAGCGGTTCCGGGAAATCGACTTTGCTGCGCTGCATCAATCGCTTGATCGAGCCGACCTCCGGTCGAATCGTCTGGAACGACATTGACATCACGGCGACTCCGGCATCCGAGATGCGCAAGGTGCGTCGCCAGATTGGGATGATTTTTCAGCAGTTCAATCTGGTCAAGCGCTCATCGGTTCTGACGAACGTCCTCTCGGGGCGTTTAGGCTATGTCAGCCCGTGGCAGAGTCTGGTGAATTATTTTTCCGCTGCGGACAAGCAGCGCGCACTGGCGAATCTGGAGCAGGTGGGTCTATCGGAAAAAGCGTACGTCCGCGCCGATTCGCTCTCCGGCGGGCAGCAGCAGCGTGTCGGCATTGCGCGCGCGTTGATGCAAGAGCCGAAATTGATCCTCGCGGACGAGCCGGTTGCCTCGCTCGATCCCGTCCTCGCGCATTCGATTTTGAAATACCTCGAGCAACTGAACAAAGAGCGCGGCATCACTGTCCTGTGCAGCCTACACTTTCTTGATCTGGTGCACCGCTACGCGACGAAGGCGATCGCGTTGAAAGATGGGCAGCTGGTCTTCCAGGGTTTGCCCAAGGAGATCGATGACGCGCAGTTCAAAGCGATCTACGGTCAGGAAGCCGAACGCGTCAGCATCGTATAATGTTCGATTTTCGATTGCTGACTTGTGATTCTGCCTTTCGCACTACCTTCAAATCCAAAATCCTATGGAATCATCTGCCACTCTGCCGGTTCAAACCAAGAATGCCTCTCTCGCTGCCCTCCTTTCGCTTGTAGTGCCGGGTGCCGGACAAATCTACGCCGATAAACTCTGGCGCGGCATCACGATTCTGGTCAGTGCGGTCGTCCTCGCGTTCCTCACCAACTGGGGACTGGACAACGGGCACATTGGAGAGATCGAACTTGGCGGGTTTACAACCTCATGGCTGTGGTTTCCATTGCTGCTCTTTGTGCTATGGAATGTCGTCGACGCCCATCGTGTGGTCGGTGGCGAATCGTCGCCGACCTGGATCGGTCTTGTGCTCGCCGCGATCGTCCTTTATTATCTTGCCTGGAACGTCACTGACATCAGACCACAGCGCCTCATCACCGGGTTCCAAGACCTGCACGGGATTTTGACCGAATTGGTCCACCCGGATCTCATCACGACAGATCCAGCGACCGGCGCAACGATCCCCAGCGATAACTTTGGCGACATCTTTGGCAGGCTGGTGGACACGCCAGCGCCGGGCTGGATGGTCAGCTTGGGGCTTGCCGCCCCGGCGCAGATGATTCCGACCTACAAGCCGGGCACGCTGCTCGAGACCATTGCGATCGGCCTGCTTGCGACGCTTTTTTCCACGATCTTCGCGATCCCGGTCAGTTTTTTCGCGGCGCACAACATCATGTCGCGCGTGCCGGGCGGCAGCATCGTTTACTACATCGCGCGCACTGTGCTGAACGTCGTGCGCGCGGTGGACCCGCTGATCTGGGGCTTGATCGTCATCGTCTGGGTGGGGTTGGGTAGCTTCACAGGCATCATCGCGCTGACGATACACTCGGTTGCCGCGCTCGGCAAATTGTATTCCGAAGAGATCGAGCACATCGATATGGGACCGGTCGAAGCGGTTACGGCGACCGGCGCGAACCTGGTTCAGACGATTCGCTATGCGGTGATTCCGCAAATCGTCCCGCCTTTTTTGGCGTATACTCTGTTGCGCTGGGACATTAACATGCGCACGGCAACCGTGGTCGGTTTTGTCGGCGGCGGCGGCATTGGCTTTTTCGTCTTGCAAACCATCCAGAAGGGACTCTACAATCAGTATGCCGCCGCGCTGTGGGCGGTTGCTGTCGTCATCATCATCGTGGACTATATCAGCGGCACGCTGAGTGAGCGCATCCGCAAAGGCGAGACGCGTATCGAAGAGACCAAGCCACAACCGTTCTACCGGTCGCCGCGCAAATTACTGCTGCTTGCGTTGGGGCTGGCTGGATTTTACTACTGCGCGTACATTACCAAGATCGATCTCCGCATGCTGTTTGAGCCTGCGCCGACTTTTGCCAATGTGGTGAAAGCATTCATCACGATCGACACCGAGCCGATCATTCTGAACGCGGTTGTGAAGCAGATGATCATCACGGTTTTTCAGGCGCTCCTGGCGACGACGCTGGGTGCGCTGGTCGCGATCCCGTTCAGTTTCCTCGCGGCGCGCAACCTGACCGGGCGGAGCCAGCTGTCGATCTGGATCTATTATCTCGCGCGCAGTCTGTTCGACGTGCTGCGTTCGATTGAGGCGTTGCTGTACGTGGCGATCTTTGTGTTCTGGGTGGGTATTGGCGCGTTCGCCGGCACGCTCGCGCTGGCGATCACTTCGTTCGCGCTGATTGGTAAACTGTATGCCGACCAGATCGAAAATATCGACATGGGACCGATGGAGGCGATCACCGCGACCGGCGCGACGCGGCTGCAAGCGATCATGTATGCGATTCTGCCTCAAATCGTTCCGCCCTTCGTGTCGTACACGATCTATCAGTGGGACATCAACGTGCGCATGGCGACGATCATCGGGTTCGCCGGCGGCGGCGGCATCGGGTTGCTGCTGAACACGTACTTTGGACAGTTGCAGTATCACCGCGCCGGCACCATCGTGGCGATCATCGTCATTGTCGTCGCCGCGATGGACTTTGCGAGCGCGAAGATCCGGGAGCAGATGGTGTAGAAAAACTGAATGGATGGGGGGGGTGAGATAGAGCCTTGACCGATGGACCCCGAGTTCCACCTTCCCTTGAGCCCGTAGTCGATTCTGGGTTAAGATAACTTAACCTAGTGATTACTAAATTTGCGTCCATTTGTGTTATAATCATAGCGGATTCCAATGCCATGCAGTCGCTGATGTCCCAGTTGCTCGAGGAGGTGTTGGGTGGTTGGCTATTGCTTGTGGAACACGCTTGATCCGGGCAATATCAGCCGTATGCTTATGCAAGCACCTGTCGTCTGACGCGTATACGAAACGCGTCGGCGGCAGGTGTTTTTGGTTACGCGGGATAGCCGACGCGGAAAGGATAGAGCATGTCACAAGGTGAAAAGACGCTCTTTCGCATCGGTCGATTTGTTGCCGTCGTTGCGCTGGGTCTCTGGATGTGGATTCTGTTGCCGATCGCCGCTGGGTACGTCAAGCGCATCCCTGACCGCACAAAGAATTTGCCGTTCTCCGGCTGGCTACGAACTAACATGTTACAAGACAAAGGTGGCAAGTATGTTTTTTACGACTGGTTGAGTGGCTTTCTGTGGAGCTGGTGGAAATGGTCTGTAACTACCATGATAGTGATCGCGATCGCACTATCCATTATGATAATTTTTGTGACGCTTGCGCTGCCATTCACGTCGGTGCTGGTAAACAGTCCGGTCAAGATTGTCGCAATATACTATTTGGTCTCTGTGGTTTCAATCGGTTACATTGGATTCGATGTTGCCAAGTCGGAGCATTGGGACTATCTCATCGCACAAGCCGAGCCAGTCGCGCGCGCATTGTTAGGACAAGAGTACGATGACCTGACAGATCAACAAAAGAAGGAATTGCATCGGCACATTGCCGACGTTGAAGCTGGGATAAACAAAGGGACATGGATTATTAACGATGGCAAGTGCGTACTCGTGCACGTACCCGCCGGCTCTTTCGCCAAATTCGGTGGTCCCGGTGTCTTAATTGTGCCGGAAGGGTATGTCGTAGTCACGGAACGCGGCGGACGGATTTCGCGAATAGTCGGAGCAGGATACTACCAACTTGCTCAGTACGAGCGTCCCCAGATGGTTGTTTATTTGCCAGCGCGCGCCGAACGCGTCCTAGTGCGCGATGTGCTTACGCGCGACAAGATGGTTATTACGAGTTTGGAGCTGTTAGTGTTTCATCGTGCGGATCGGGGCGATGAAAGTAGTACAAGTGGTCAATATCGTTATGATCGCAAAGTGATTCTTGAGAAAATTTGGAGTCCCAATGGAACTGACTGGCGCGACACAGTCAAGTCCATATCGGATCAGGCCGCGCGTGACGTTATTGCCCAGTACGATTTCGAAGACTTGGTCGCCATTTCGGGTGAGGCACGTCGGAATTTCCTAGTCAGCCTGGTAGACCGAATGAATCAAACCACCAAGGGTTTTCTGGGTGTAGATGTTATTGCGGCTAATATGGGTGCCGTTACTATTTCAGAGGAAGCGAAGAAAGCGCTCGAAGAGAAAGGTCTGGTCCAAGTCCGTCGCCAAACCCAAATAGGATATGCAGAAGCCAGGAAGGAGGCGAAAATTGCCCTCGGTGAGGGCGAGCGTGAGTACTTGCGCAAGCAAGGCGAGGGAAGGGCGTTAGCTGCCCGCGAAGAAGGATTGGCAAAAGCGGAAGGCGAATCGGAGCGTGTACGCGAGATGTTGCTTGCCCTCAATCAACTTCCAATTGATGAAGTAAACAAGCTTGAATTGCTCAAGACGATGTTTCAGGGCGACCAGTATCGTGATGCGATGCGTATGTGGTCTAGTATGGGACGATCCGCTCGCGGTTTCGTGCCTCAATCTGCTAGCAGCGGTGACGGAGGCACGCCTTCCTCTTCTTCCGAAGGGACTCGGTCGGAATGAGCGATGGGTCATAACCTTGGAGGCCGAGATGACTACCATCAACAATTGTCCTAATCGTGCTCAGTGCAGCATTGGCTTACTGGCGCGGCGAAGATTTGAGTCAAGGAGCGCCGCGTGGGCGTTGCTTTTGTCTGCTGGACAAGACCTGTGTGATGGAGGCAGCAAAGAAAATGCACATCGCAGCTTTGAACAAGCCCTTAAACTGGCTGATGACCTCGTTGCGGTCAACGACAAGGATGCGAAACGTATTCAAGCTACCGGGCTAACTTGTTTGGGTGCGTTGAGTCTCTGCGACAAAGATGCCAAAGGCGCCATCGATCACTTGTTGCGCGGTGAAAGTATTTTTGAGCAAGACGGTGACAAGTATGGTCGAGCCGTCGCGCTCTTCGGCTTGGCACAGGCGCATTGGATGCGCAAAGAATGGGTAAAAGTCTTTCGATATTTCGAGCGAAGCCGGCGCGAATTGGATCATATCAGCAGCGACTCGGCTACTGTTTACTTTCGCCAGTTAGTCGAGGAACAGTATGCCGAAGCGATTGCAGAATGGGAAAGAACGCCCCGGGAGAAACCGGTCAAGTGGGGAATCGAGGATATACTCGGAGATGTGTCGATAGGCGTGTTTCCAATATTTGGCAAGATTCCGGCGGGAAATCCCCATCCGATTCCCCAGCTCGTGACCGATTACATCGAAACAGACCGATTCATCATCGACGGCAAACCGTACCGCGTCGTAGGCAGCCAGCGCGATAAATTTCGGCTCAGTTTTTCGCTCCATGCGACCTACATTGCTTTTCGAGTTGAGGGAGATAGTATGAACAAAGCGAACTTGGATGATGGTGATTATGTCATCTTAAGAGTTCCATCGGTAGGCGGAGCAGACCTTGAGCCGAATAACGGCGACATTGTTGCCGTCGCGTTGCCTGAAACCGATGCGGTTACATTGAAACGATTCCGTCGGAAGGGCGGTCAAGTCGTCTTTGAACCTGATAGCACGAATCCAAACCACGTGTCGTATCCGTTTGTGACATCGAGCGAATACGGTATCCCATTCAAAATTGTTGGAATCCACGTAGCGACTTTGAAGCCACAATGAAAACCTTTCTTGCCCTCGAATCCACCGTCATCGCGCACGGACTGCCGTACCCCCAAAACCTGGAGACCGCGCGCGAACTGGAAGTCGTCGCCCGCGCACACGGCGTTGAGCCGCGCACCATCGCGGTGATCGGCGGCGAAATACGCGTGGGGTTGACCGACGCAGAGCTGCAACACCTGGCGCAGGCACGCGATGTGATGAAGCTCGCGCGGCGCGACATCGCGGTCGCGCTCGTGCACAAACGCGACGGCGCGACGACCGTCAGCGCGACGATGTACCTTGCACATCGCGCCGGCATCCGCGTTTTTGCGACCGGCGGCGTGGGGGGAGTGCATCGGATCGTGGGCAGTGGGCAGTGGACAGTGGACAGAAAAGATAAGGAACCCCATCTGACCACTGACCACCATTCACGATCCGCTGCAATAGACATTTCCGCCGACTTGCTCGAACTTGCACAGACGCCGGTGGTAGTGGTGTGTGCGGGGGCGAAGGCGATTCTCGATTTGCCGGCGACGCTCGAATTCCTCGAAACGCACAGCGTGCCGGTGCTCGGCTACCAGACGGACGATTTTCCCGCGTTCTACTCGCGCTCGTCTGGCTTGCGCGCGCAAGCGCGCATCGATTCGGCGCGCGACGCGGCGCGCGTCATCAAGACGCATTGGGAGCTCGGTAATCCGGGCGGTGTGCTGGTGGGTGTCCCCATACCGCATGAGGACGAAATTCCGCGCGCGGCGATCGAGCCGTTCATCGAGCGCGCACTGCGTGACGCGGCGGAACAGGGAATTGTGGGAAACGCGTTGACGCCGTTCTTGCTCAAGCAACTCGAAGAGATGACGGGTGGAAGAAGTGTTCGCGCGAATATCGCGCTGCTGAGGAACAATGTCGCAGTGGCGGCGGAGATCGCGAAAGAACTCGCCCTGCTTGATGCTCCCAGGGTATAGAAACCAAAACGCCAGCCCTCTTTCCTCTGGCGTTCGGTCTGAAATCTGAAACTGCTTATCCCGTTGCCGCCGGCGTCTTCGGCGCTTCTATCACCGCGCCTTGTTCCGCCGGAGCGGTCTCTTTCTTCCGGAAGACGATTCCCTCTTTTTCGTCCGCGTCGACGATCACGCCTTCGCCCGCTTTGAATTCGCCAGCGAGCAGCTTGCGCGAGAGCGGCGATTCAACTTTGCGCTGCAGCATGCGGCGCAGCGGCCGCGCACCGAACTGCGGATCAAATCCTTCCTTCGCCAGCCACTCGCGCGCCGCGTCGGTCAGCTCGATTTCGATGCCGTGTTCTCTCAACCGCGCGGCAATCTCTTTCATCTGGAGATCGACAATCGACTTGATCTGGTCGCGGCTGAGGACGTGGAAGATGATCACTTCGTCGATGCGGTTCAGGAACTCGGGACGGAAAGTGCGCTTGAGCGATTCTTCGATTTCCTCATAGTCCTTTTCGATCTGTTTGTCTTCCGCCGCGCTCACCGCGCGCGTGCGGAAACCGAGCGTGCCGCCTTTTTGTGCGAACTCGGTGCCGATGTTCGATGTCATGATGATGACCGTATTCCGAAAATCGACCGTGTGCCCCTGCCCGTCGGTCAGCCGCCCGTCCTCCAGAACTTGAAGCAGCGTATTCCAGATCTCCGGATGCGCTTTTTCGATTTCGTCGAACAAGATCACCTGGTACGGTCGCCGCCGCACCGATTCGGTCAGCTGCCCGCCCTCTTCGTACCCCACGTAGCCGGGCGGCGCGCCGATGAGGCGCGAGACGGTGTGGCGCTCACGGTACTCGCTCATATCGACGCGGAACAAGGCGTCCGGGTCATCGAAGAGAAATTCGGCGAGCGCGTGCGCGAGCGCGGTCTTGCCCACGCCGGTGGGACCGAGAAACACGAATGAACCAATCGGACGTTTCGGGTCGGCAAGACCGGAACGGGAACGTCGAATCGCATCGCTCACCGCGTTGATCGCTTCGTCCTGCCCGACGATGCGTTCGTGCAACCGCGCTTCCATTTGCAGCAGTTTGTCTGCCTCGGTCTGCAGCATCTTGCTGACCGGAATCCCCGTCCACTTGGCGACGACCTGCGCGATGTCTTCCTCGTCGACGATTTCGTCGAGATTGTTTTCCTTTTGCCACGCGCGGCGTTTCTCTTCAAACTCCTGTTCCAGGGCGAGCCGCTCCGCGCGCGATTTCGCGGCGCCTTCGTAATTGCGCGCGCTCCACGCCGCTTCTTCGATCTTTTGTAATTCGCGCAGATGCGCTTTCAAGTCTTTCAACTCCTGCGGCATCGAGAAGATGGCGACGCGGAGTTTGGCTGAGGCTTCGTCGATCAGATCGATGGCTTTGTCCGGCAAGAAACGGTCCGAGACGTAGCGGTGTGAGAGTTTCGCCGCGGCGTCCAGCGCCTTGTCATCGATCTTGACCTGGTGATGCTGCTCGTAGCGATCGCGCAAGCCGCGCAGCATTTTGATCGTATCTTCGACGTCCGGCTCGTCGACGAAGATGGGCGAAAAGCGGCGTTCGAGCGCAGCGTCCTTTTCGATGTGCGTGCGGTATTCGTCCAGCGTGGTTGCGCCGACGCACTGCAACTCGCCGCGCGCCAGCGCCGGTTTCATCATATTCGATGCGTCGATCGCGCCCATCGCCGCGCCCGCGCCGACGACGGTGTGCAGTTCGTCGATGAAGAGGATGATCTCGCCTTTCGCCGCGTGGATTTCGTCGAGGGCGGCTTTGAGGCGCTCTTCGAACTCGCCGCGGAACCGCGAGCCCGCCACCATCGCGCCGAGGTCGAGTGCGACCACGCGTTTGTTCATTAGCGGCTCCGGCACATCGCCGCTGACGATCTTCTGTGCCAGCCCTTCCACGATGGCGGTCTTGCCGACGCCGGGCTCGCCGATCAGAACCGGATTGTTCTTGGTGCGGCGCGAGAGGATCTGAATCACGCGCAGGATTTCCTCGTCGCGTCCAATCACTGGATCGAGCTTGCCCTCGCGCGCGAGCTTGGTGAGGTCGCGCGAATAACGTTCGAGCATCCGATACTTGCCTTCGGCTTGCGGATCGGTCACCCGTTGTCCGCCGCGAATTTCGGGCAGCACTTGCAGGATGCGGTCCCGCGTCAACCCAAACTCGTTCAGCAAACGCCCCGCCGCGCCGTCGCGGTCCATCGAGAGCGCGAGCAGCAGGTGCTCGGTTGAAACGTAATCGTCCTTGAGGCGGTTGGCTTCTTCGTTGGCGATGTCGACGATTTTCTTGACGCGCGGCGTCACGTAAACTTGCGCTTGACCGCCACCGCTGTACGGATAGTACATCTTCGCACCGCTTTGAAGTGTTTCATCGACGCGCGCCCGCAGCGCTTCGGAATCGACATTGGTTCGGTCCAAGATGTTCTGGACGGCGCCGCCGGTCTGCTCGACCAACGCGAGCAGCAGGTGCTCGGCGTCGAGTTGCGAATGACGATAGCGCTGGATGATTTCGTGGGCGCGCGCGAACGCGTCTTGGGCGCGTTCGGTGAATCGGTCAAAGCGCATCATAAGCCATTCCTTCTTTCCAACTTTATTATATTCCGAAGTGAATGCGCCGTCAATGAGACCGTAGCCGTGTGTTGCTCGATCTCTGGACTTGGATTATAATGCGCCTCGTGTCTGCGGAAGCATCAGAATCCCTCGAAGTCGCTGTCGGAAAACTGCTGAGGGAGCAAAAGCAAACATTGGCAATTGCCGAATCCTGCACCGGCGGACTCATCACGCACCGCTTGACGAATGTGGCGGGCAGTTCCGCTTATCTGGTCGCCGGCGTGATTGCATACGCGTACGAAGCAA
>Ga0272448_1004323_pt1 | contig 16277 bp, 13 predicted proteins | sample YNPCB0191_FD_202220 | JGI IMG/M metagenome (GOLD analysis project Ga0272448, IMG submission 202220) | Hot spring sediment microbial communities from Yellowstone National Park, WY, United States - YNP-CB-019-1 | ecosystem: Environmental > Aquatic > Thermal springs > Hot (42-90C) > Sediment...
GCGATCCTGATCAGTTGGTTCTGGCTTGCGCTGGCGCGCGAGCCGGTCCAGAAGGCCGCGTCGTCCGCCACCAGCATTGCGGAGTACCTGGCCGGCCTGCCCGAGCTGTTGCGCCGCGATCATAACTTTCGCCGCTTCCTGGTAGCCCGCGTGCTGATGGCGTTCGCCGGCATGGGCAGCGGTTTCGTCACCGTCTCGGCCCTCAAGCGCTGGCACGTGCCCGATAGCACGGCCGGGTTGTATACCATCGCCTTCCTCGTTGGCCAGACGTTCGGCTATATCGCGTTCGGTTTCCTGGCCGATCGGCGCGGGCACAAGCTGGCGTTGGAGCTGGCGATCCTGGCTTCGACGATCGGCTTCGCGTGCACCTGGCTGGCGCCCGGGCCGGAATGGTACTTCGCGGCTTTCGTGTTGTTCGGCATCGGCTCCAGCGCGGTGGTCGGCTCGGCCATGCTGGTGGTGATGGAGTTCTGCGCGCCGGAACGCCGGCCCACTTACATCGGCATCACCAGCACCAGCGTGGGGATGGTGGGCCTGGTGGCGCCGCTGATCGGCGCGGGGCTGGCGAGCATCAGCTACGAGGGGCTGTTTGCCGTCTGCGTGGGGATCGATCTGGCGGCCTTCGGGCTGATGCGCTGGTGGGTGCGCGAGCCAAGGTGGAAAGCCCTATCCACTACATCTTGACCAACAAACGACCGCCGCATACTGTCCTGGGAATGGGCCGCGGATGAACGCGGATGAACACGGATAGAGGATGGAATCTGGGTTCGAATGGGCCGCGGATGAACGCGGATGAACACAGATAATAAGGATGAAATGTGTGTCCCTCCGTGTTCATCTGCGGCTTAGGCTTTCGGGCGTTATGGCGTCGAGCGCCGCATGGGCGATTATGAGGTCAGCGGCAGGCGCACCGGCTGGCCGGTTGCGGCCGAACGGTAGGCCGCCAGGGTGATCTCCAGCGCCTTGTAGCCGTCGTAGCCGGTGACGGCCGGCCGGCGGCCCTCCCGGATGGCAGCCACGAACTCGGCCACCATGGCCATGTCGGCATCCGACCCCCAGAAGAGCAGTTGCGCCTTGCCCACGTGATCCCCGTGCGCGGTGATGTTCTGTCGGAACGCGTCCACCGTGATCACTCCCTGCTCGCCGACCAGCTCCAGCGTCACGCCGCCCCACGTTTGATGCACGAGCGGCCGGCTCCAGCTACAATCCAGGCTGGCGAAGACGCCGTTGGCGAAGGTCATCAGGATCAGGCCGCCGGTATCTACCGTCACGGTGTCGGCGTGGATGATCCGATTGCCCTGGGCGTACACTTCCACCACCTCACTCTGCAGATACCAGCGCAGCAGGTCGGCCACGTGGACGGTGTGATCCATCATCGCGCCGCCGCCGGCCAGTTCCCTGTCCACGAACCAGGGCCGGCTGCGGCCGGGCATGGTGCCCTGGTTGGTGGTGTTGCACGCGTAGACTTGGCCCAGGCCGCCCTTGTCGAGCAGCGCCTTCACCTCGCGCACCGGCGCGTTGAACCGCATGGGGAAGGCGGTCATCAGGATCACGCCGGCCCGCTCGCAGGCGGCCAACATGGCCTGGCCGTCGGCGAGGGTGGTGGCCAGCGGCTTTTCGCACAGGACATGGGCGCCGGCCGCGGCGGCCAGCTCGGTGAGCCGGCGATGTCGCGCGTTTTCGGCGCAAATGATCACCCCGTCGGGCCGGTCGGCCAACAGGGCTTCGTAGGAGGGATAGAAGCGCGTGGCGTGGCGCCGCGCGAATTCCGCGCCGCGCGCGGCGTCGTCATCCGCAATGCCGAGCAGCTCGACATCGGGCAGTGCGGTCACGCAGCGGACATACGATTCGGCGTGCATGTGGGCGAAGCTGAAAATGCCGATCTTCATCGCGATGCCTCCTCGGCCGTAACCGGCGTGATCTCGACGGCCCGGCCGGTCTGTGCCGATTCGATGGCTGCCAGCGCGATCTGCAGCGCGGCCAACCCGTCGGTCGCGCTGATCCGCGCCGGCGCGTCCTCGGCAATGGCCCGATAAAAGGCCTTGATCTCGGTGACGTACTGGCTCTCGAGCAGCGGGTTGGCCGGCAGCGGCACCTCGGGGATGTCCTGTCTGGCCTGTTGATGCCGCAGAAACTGGATCGGCGTGGCGGCCGCCGAGTCGAAGGTGAGCAGGCCTTCCGATCCGGCGATTTCGAACGCGGTGTAGAAGGTGGGCGGGTAGGCCCACGAGCCTTCCACGTGGGTGATCGCGCCGCTGGCATGCGTCAGGATGGCCAGGGCGTGATCCACGCCGGCTTCGGGCCGCAAGGCGTTCAACGAGCGGGCGTAGACGCGGATCACGTCGCCCGCCACCCAGCGCGCGATGTCGAAGTCGTGGATCATCAGGTCGAGGATCGGGCCGCCCGAACGGCCGTAGTCCAGGAACCAGTTGTCCTCTTTGAGCCGCGGCTGCGAGACGCAGCGCGCAAAGCGCAATACGGCCGGCCGGCCCACCAGGCCGTCGTCTACGGCTTTCTTGGCTCGCTCGTATTCGGGGAAGAAGCGCACGACGTGGCCGACCAGCAACTTGACGCCGGCCGCACGGCAGGCGGCCACCATCGCGCGGCCCTGCTCCAGCGTGCGCGCCAGCGGCTTTTCGCAGACGACATGTTTGCCGGCCCGCGCCGCCGCCATGACGATCTCGTAGTGTACGTCGGTCGGGGTGGTGCAACTGATGACGTCCACATCTGCCAGCAGCGCTTCCAGGCTGGCGTAGGCCCGGCCGCCGTATGCGACGGCGTACCGTTCGGCCCGTTCCGGCCGGATGTCCAGATAGCCGACGACCTGGGCCGGGGTGGTTTTCCAGGCGGTCGTGTGCACCCGGCCCATGTTGCCGGCGCCGACAATGCCGACCCTCATGGTTATCCTCCTCTCGTAGGGCAAAGATGATGGTCCGATTATGCCATAGAAACGCGCGGGCGGGAAATGCGCCGCTATTTCGTGTCGGGACGGTTTCGGGCGATTGAAATCGCGGCTAAGGGGCGCCCTGCGTCGGGGCACCCACCTGCGTGGGTGCGGGTCGTCGGCGGAGGCCGACGGCCAGCCGCAGGCTCGTTAGCCGCGACCTCGGTCGCCCCCCAACAGACGTCGGGGCACCACCTGCGTGGGTGTGGGTCGTCGGCGGAGGCCGACGGCCAGCCGCAGGCTCGTTAGCCGCGACCTCGGTCGCCCCCCAACTGGATCGAATTGCAAAATTCGCGCGCCAAACCTGATAGTACTCATAGTTGCTTTCGGCAGGGTGCGCTATGATACACGACGTCAGGTCGCGAAATGTGTCCTGGTCGCCGATAGGGGCAATCATATCGTGTGGCAGGAGAGCAATGTGGCTGAGCCCGAACTGAACGCAGTGGTGACCCTGCGCGATGAGATCTCTCCCTGGCTGATGATCCTGCGCGTCGTGCCCGACGGGTGGGTATTGCCGGACTTTGTCCCCGGCCAGTTTGCCGTGCTTGGCCTGCCGGGATCGGCCCCGCGCTGCGCCCTGGCCGAACCCGATGAGCAGCCGGTCGCCCCGCATAAGTTGATTCGCCGCGCTTATTCGATCGCTTCCTCCTCGTTGACCCGCCAGTATCTGGAGTTCTACGTGGCGCTGGTGACCACGGGCGCGCTCACCCCGCGCCTTTTCGCGTTGAAGATCGGCGACCGGATCTGGCTGAGCCCCAAGTTTACCGGCATGTTCACCCTCGATCAGGTGCCGGCCGGCAAACATATCGTGATGATCGCCACCGGCACCGGCCTGGCGCCCTACATGAGCATGCTCAGCACGCATCTGATGTGCGGCGGCGCGCAGCGGATGGCGGTGTTGCACGGCGCGCGGCATTCGTGGGACCTGGGCTACCGCTCGCAACTGATGACCCTGCAACATCTCTGCGCCAATTTCACCTACATTCCTGTCATCAGCCGGCCGCAGGACGAGCCGATCCCCTGGCAGGGGGCCACCGGTTACGTGCAAAGCCTGTGGACCGGCGGCGCGCTCGACCGGGCCTGGGGCTTCCACCCCACACCGGCCGACACGCATGTCTTCCTGTGCGGTAGCCCCGCCATGATCGACGAGATGTCGGCCCTGCTGGGCCGCGAAGGCTTCAAAGAACATACCAGGAAGCAACCTGGTGAAATCCACGTCGAGCGCTATTGGTGAACGCCTGGCGGCATTCCATATGCAAAGGAGGTCTCTTTCATGCCTGTCAACGTCGAAATTCCTGTAGAAAAGTGGTCGGGCAGCGTCCGCACGGTTAAGCTCGGCGCCACCCCCGCGGAAGGCGGCACGCGCAGCCGCAGTGTAACCATCGGCGGCGCCAATACCCTGCCTTTCCTCGCTTTCGAGGGGAAGGTGCCCAATCCGCCGTGCGTGGCCGTGGAGGTGCGCGCCGTTGATCCGTCGGCAGATTGGCCCCCGCCTTTGGTCAAGGCGTGGGGATCGGTGTTGGGCGACCTGGCGGCCTGGACCAAGGCGGCCGAGGCGGCTGGCGCCGATCTCATCGTGTTGCAGTTGACGCAGACCGACCATGCCGGCGAGCGGATGAACGGCCCCAAGGCGCGCGCCGCGCTGCGCACCGTGCTCCAGGCTACCGGCCTGCCGATCATCGTGTTCGGCGCGGGCCAGGCCGAGTTGGACAACGAGATGTTGGTTGCCGTGGCCGAAGAAGGCGCCGGCGAAAGGCTGGTGTTGGGTCCCTGCGAGGAGAAGAACTACCGCACGATCGTCGCGGCCGCGCTGGCGAACGGCCACCTGGTCACCGCGAAGACGCCGATGGACGTCAACCTCTCCAAGCAGTTGACCGTGCTCGTGCACGACATGGGCATGCCGCTCGATCGCATCATCACCGACCCGACCACGGGCGGGCTGGGCTATGGCATCGAGTACGGCTATAGCGTCATGGAGCGCCTGCGGCTGGCGGCTTTGCAGGGCGACAACATGACGCAGCAGCCGATGATCGTCACCCCCGGCGAAGAGGCATGGCGCACCAAAGAGGCGCGCGCCGGCGAAGGCGTGCCGGCCGCCTGGGGCGATTGGGAGGAACGGGCCATCAACTGGGAGGCCATGACCGCGGCCGCGCTGATCGAATCGGGCGCAGAGATCGTCGTCATGCGCCACCCGGTCGCCGTGGCGCGCGTGAAGCAGATGATCGCAGAGCTGATGAAGGCATAACGCGCAACGCATTTCGTATCTGCACAGGACGCGTGAGCTGTCTGTACATTAGACCATCCTTGAGGAGGACCCATGGCCCTTTCTGGTCTCGATATCTACAAGCTGCTTCCCGGCGGAGTCAAGCCGCCGCATCCGAAGGCCAACTGCAAGGAGTGCGGATTTCCCACCTGTCTCGCCTTTGCCATGAAGCTGGCGGCCAAACAGGCCGAGCTATCTGCCTGCAAATACGTGAGCGACGAGGCCAAGGCCAAGCTGTCGGCTGCGGCCGCGCCGCCCATCCGCCTCATCACCCTCAGCGCGGACGGCCGCAAGATCGAGGTCGGCAACGAGACGGTGCTGTTCCGCCACGAGAAGACCTTCTACCATCCGACTGCCGTGCTGGTGCGCGTGCCCGACACGTTGCCCGCCGCCGAGATCGCGGCGCTGGCGAAGGCCGTGGCCGATTACAAAGTGGATTACGTGGGCATGTCGCTTCGGCTAGACGGCCTGGCGATCGAGGCGACCTCGGGCAACGCGGGGCAGTTCGCCGAGGCCGTCGCAGCGGCTCGCGGCGCCTGCACCCTGCCCCTGGTGCTCGTCAGCGAGGTCCCCGCCGTGATCTCGGCCGGCCTGGCCAAGACCGCCGGCATCACGCCGCTGATCTGCGCGGCCACGGAAGCCAACTGGGAGGAAATGGCCAAACTCGCCAAGGCCGCCAAGGCGCCGTTGGTCGTGCGCGCGGATTCGCTTGCCGGCCTGGCCGAGCTGACCCAGAAATTGGCCGCGGCCGGCGTGGAAGACCTGGTGCTCGATCCGGCCGTGCGTGGCTTTGCCGGCTCGCTCCAGGCGTTGACCCAGTTGCGCCGGCTGGCGTTGAAGAAGAACTTCCGGCCGCTCGGCTACCCGATCATCGCCTTCCCGTACCTGGGCGCGGCCGACCCGGGTCTGGAGACCCTGTTGGCCGGCCAACAGATCGCCAAGTACGCGGGCTTCGTCGTGTTGGGACGCTTCAATCCGGCCGATGTGTATCCGTTGTTGGTGTTGCGCGCCAACCTCTTCACCGACCCGCAGAAGCCGATCCAGGTGGAGCCGGGCATCTATCCGATCAACAAGCCGGGCCCCGATGCGCCGGTGCTGGTGACGACCAACTTCTCCATCACCTACTTCGCGGTGGCCAACGAGATGGAGTCTTCGGGCCTGCCGGCGTGGCTGTTGGTGGCCGATGCCGAAGGGATGAGCGTGTTGACGGCCTGGGCCGCGGGCAAGTTCGACGCCGAGAAGATCGCCAAGACGGTGAAGGGCACCGGCGTGGCCGAGAAGGTGAACCATCGCAAGGTGGTCATCCCCGGCCATGTGGCGGTGCTCATGGGCGAACTGGAAGAGGAGCTGCCCGGCTGGCAGATCAAGGTGGGGCCGCGCGAGGCGGTGGATCTACCGCGGTATCTGAAGACCGCGTGGTGAGGGCAACCGGGGTCGCCGGCCACCGAGGCTTTTCCCCTAAGGAGTCTGGTCCATGTATGAAATCCTCGAAAAGCATCGGCTCAGCGATGCGATCGTGCTGATGGTGGTGGCCGCGCCGCACGTGGCGCGCAAGGCCAGGGCCGGGCAGTTCGTCATCGTGATCGCCGATGAACAGGGCGAACGCATCCCCCTGACGATCGCCGACCACGATCCCCAGGCCGGCACGATCACCCTGGTCATTCAGGAGATCGGCAAATCCACGAAGCAGATGGGCCAGATGGAGCCGGGCCAGGGATTCTACGCGGTGGCCGGGCCGTTGGGCCACCCGACCGAGATCGCGACCTACGGCACCGTGATCTGTGTGGCGGGCGGCGTGGGCATCGCGCCCATGTACCCGATTGCGCGCGCTTTGAAGGAAGCCGGCAACTACGTCATCTCGATCATCGGCGCGCGCAACCGGGGGTTGCTCTTCTGGGAAGACAGGATGCGCTCCGTCTCCGATGAGCTGATCGTGTGCACCGACGATGGCTCGTATGGCCGCAAAGGGGTGGTCACCGTGCCGTTGCAAGAGCTGCTGGAGGCGCGGCGCGACGAGATCAAGAAGGTGTGGGCCATCGGCCCGACCATCATGATGAAGTTCGTCTCGCTGACGACCAAACCTTTCGGCGTCGAGACCATCGTGAGCCTGAACACCATCATGATAGACGGCACCGGCATGTGCGGCGGCTGCCGCGTTCCGATGCTCGAAGGCGCGCAGTTCGTCTGCGTGGACGGCCCCGAGTTTGATGGTCATCTGGTGGACTGGAACGGCCTGCTTTCTCGCATGCAGTTTTATCGGGACGAAGAACTGCTCGCGGTGGAGCGTTGGGAGCATCTACGGGAGACTCCCTCGCACGAGTGCCGGCTGGAAAAGATGATTGCATAGAGGGACGCATGGCCGAGCTTACGAATCGCCAACGGATGACCATTCCCCGCCAGGAGATGCCGACGCAGCCGCCCGAGGTGCGCATCGGCAACTTCGACGAGGTGGCATTGGGTTATACCTGGGAGCTGGCCCTTCGGGAGGCCGAGCGTTGTCTGCAATGCGCCAAGCCGCACTGCGTCGAAGGCTGTCCGGTCGGCGTACAGATCCCGCAGTTCATCAAGGCGCTGCGCAACGGCGACCTGCCCGGCGCGGTGCGCGCCATGAAGGAGAAGAACAATCTGCCGGCCATCTGCGGCCGGGTATGTCCGCAGGAGACGCAGTGCGAGGCCAACTGCGTGCTCGCCAAGAAGGGCCAGGCGGTGGCGATCGGCCGGCTGGAGCGCTTCGTCGGCGACTTCGAGCTGCGCGAGCATACCGCCGCGCCGCAACCCGCGCCGCCCACCGGCCGCAAGGTGGCCGTGGTCGGCTCCGGGCCGGCCGGCCTGACCTGCGCGGTGGACCTGGCCCGGCTGGGCCACAAGGTGGTCATCTTCGAGTCGTTGCATCTGCCCGGCGGCGTGCTGATCTACGGCATCCCCGAGTTCCGCCTGCCGAAGAGCATCATCCGGGCCGAGATCGAGTTCGCGACGAGCTGCCTGGGCATCGAGATCCGCACCGATCACGTGATCGGCAACACCTACACCCTGGATGAGCTGCTGGCCGAATACGACGCGGTCTTCCTGGGCACCGGCGCCGGCCTGCCCGCCTTCATGCGCATCCCCGGCATCAATTTCAACGGCGTGATGTCGGCCAACGAATTCTTGACCCGGGTCAACCTGATGAAGGGCTACCGGTTCCCGGAGTACGACACGCCGGTCAAGGTGGGCCGCCGCGTGGCCGTGATCGGCGCGGGGAACGTGGCCATGGATGCCGCTCGCAGCGCGCTGCGCCTGCAGGTGATGCAGGCCGCCAGAGAGCGGGCCGCGGGCATTACGCCGGCCGATCACGAGGTCCACATCGTCTATCGTCGTTCCCGGCACGAGGTGCCCGCGCGCGAGGAAGAGTTTCATCATGCCGAAGAGGAAGGAGTCATCTTCGACTTCCTGACCAATCCCGTGGAGATCCTCGGCGACGAGAAGGGCACGGTGCGGGGCATGGTGTGCATCCGCATGGAACTGGGCGAACCGGATGCTTCCGGCCGGCGTTCGCCCGTGCCCATCCCCGGCTCCGAGTTCGAGATGGCCGTGGACACGGTGATCTTCGCGCTGGGCACCAGCCCCAACCCGATCGTCTTCAACAACGCGCCCGGCCTGGTGCGCACCCGCCATGGAACCGTGGTCGCCGATCCCGAAACCGGCCGCACGCAGATGCCGCGGGTGTGGGCCGGCGGCGATGTCGTCACCGGCGCGGCGACCGTTATCAGCGCCATGGGCGCGGGCAAGCGCGCCGCAGCCGATATACATAAGTTTTTAACCGAAGAGATGTGAAGCGGAGTTGAGACACTGGCTACCTGTACTGTACACTTCGAGCCAGGCGATAAAACAGTCGTCGTGCCGACCGGCATGATGATTGCCGAGGCCGCGCGGCTCGCCGGCATCGAGCTGAACCAGCCGTGCGGCGGACAGGGGCGTTGCGGCCGCTGCGCGGTCGTCGTGGACGAGGCGCGCTCGGCCGTGCGCCGGCGCTCGACCATGCGCCTCACGGCGGCCGATGTGGCGGCCGGCTACGCGCTCGCCTGTCAGACCACCCTCGAAGGGGATGCGTGGATCACGGTTCCGCCGCAACAGACGATCGAGCGCCGGCTGACCACCCACAAGGTGGCTGCGCGCGTCGAGGTGCCGTTCGACTATGACCCGCGGCGCCATCAGCCGATCCAGCGCTACTACCTGCGCCTCGATCCGCCCGACCTGGCCGACCAGACCGACGACTGGTCGCGCGTGGCGCGCGAGCTGGCCCGCTTCGGGGTCGAGAACCCCCAGGTCTCGCTGGAGCTGTTGCGCGAGATGCCGCTCATCCTGCGCGGCCTCCGCGAGGAAGCGGCCGATGCCCGGCCCGCGCCGGCCGACGCGGAGCCGGCCGACATCTGGCACGCCGCGGCCGAGCCGTGGCAGGTGACCGCGGTCGTGGCGCTGGATTCCTGGGATCGGCCGAACGGCCCGCCTCAGTTGCTGGCGCTTCTCCCCGGCGATCACACCGACCGCAACCTGGCCGCGGCCGTGGATATCGGCACGACCACGGTGACGGTCTGGCTGGTGGACCTGGAAAGCGGCGAGGTGCTGGCGCAGGCGAGCGATTACAACGGCCAGATCGCCCGCGGGGAAGACGTGATCTCCCGCATCATCTATGCCAAAAAGCCGGGCCACCTGGCCGAGCTGCAAAGCCTGGTCGTCGGCACCATCAACCGGCTGCTTCAGGCGGTTTGCCGGCAGGTGCACGCCGACCCGCAGGAGATCATGAAGCTGACGGTGGCCGGCAACACGACCATGATCCACCTCTTCCTGGCCATCCCGCCGGAATCCATCCGCCTGATGCCATTCATCCCGGTCATCAATCATCCGCCGACCGTCAAGGCCGGCGAGCTGGGGCTGATCGTGCATCCGCAGGCGCAGGTGGATTGCCTGCCGGGAGTGGCGAGCTACGTGGGCGCGGACATCAGCGCGGGGGTCCTCAGCACGCGCATGGACGAGGCGGCCGATCTGACCCTGTTCATTGACGTGGGCACGAACGGCGAGACGGTGCTGGGCAACGCCGACTGGCTGATCACCTGCGCGTGCTCGGCCGGGCCGGCGTTCGAGGGCGCCGGGGTCGAGCACGGCATGCGCGCCACGGTCGGCGCCATCGAAGAGGTGTGGATCAACCAGGAGACGCTGGAGCCGACCTATCGCGTGATCGGCCGCGAGGGCGAAAAGCCGCGCGGCATCTGCGGCTCGGGACTGCTTTCGCTGTTGGCCGAGATGTTCATCACCGGCGTGGTGGACAAGGCCGGCAACCTCCAGGTGGGCCGTTCCCCGCGCATCCGCGAGGGCCAACACGGCCCGGAGTACGTGGTCGCCTGGGCCAACGAGACGGCGACCGGCGAGGACATCGTCATCACGAAGGTGGATATAGACAACCTGATGCGGGCCAAGGCGGCCATCTACGCCGGCTTCACCGTCATGGCGCAAAGCGTCGGCGTGGACCTGGCCGATGTGTCCACCATGTTGATCGGCGGCTCCTTCGGCCAGTACATCAACGTCGAGAAGGCGGTGCAGATCGGCCTGTTGCCCGACCTGCCCGCGCCGCCGGGCAGCGCCTCGCCGTGGGACCGCTTCAAGTTCATGGGCAACACGGCGATCCGGGGCGCCTACATGGCGCTCTTGCGTCGCGATGTGCGCGCCCACCTGACCGACGTGGCGCGCATGATGACCTATCTGGAGCTGTCGGCGGACAACACTTTCTACGACGCTTTTATGTCCGCGCTGTTTTTGCCCCACACCGACCTGAGGCGATTCCCGACGGTGGAGGCAGCTTTACGGAAGTGAGCGCACGACAGGGGGAAATATGACCGCAGAAACATTGACTGTGGAGCAACTGGCCAGCTATCGCCACCTGATCACCCTTCCCGACGGGATGCGGGTGTTGCTTCGTCCTCTCGTGCCCAAGGATCGCGACGCGCTGGTGGCGCTCTTTGCGGGCCTGCCGCCGAGCGAGACCCAGTTCTTCCGCAGCAACGTCGCCGACCCGAAAGTGGTAGCGGCATGGGCCGAGAAGCCGGATTATACGAGCGTCTTCCCGCTGGTGGCCGTGGTCGGCGATCGCATCGTGGGCAATTCAACCCTGCACCTGGGCAAGGGCTATACCCGGCACGTGGCGCAGATCCGCATCTTCCTGCTGAAAGAGTACCGGCGCCACGGCATCGGCACGGCCATGATCCGCGCCCAGGTCGAGATCGCGCGCAAGCTCGGCCTCCACCAGGTGATCGCCGAGGTGGTCGAGAGCCAGCCGCAGGTGATCCATGCCTTCGAGCGCCTCGGCTTCGAGCGCCAATGCGTCTGGAAAGACATGTTCATGACGCCGGAAGGCGAAACTCTGGACATGGTGGTGTTGGTCAACTTCCTGAAGAGGCCGACCAACGAGTTTTGATCCGATTGTGCGGAGCGACGGATGACGATCACGATCGCGGTGGCCGGCAAGGGGGGCACGGGCAAGACCACCCTGGCCGGATTGTTGGTGCGTTATCTTGTGCGACAGCGGCCGGGCAAGAAGATCCTGGCCATTGACGCCGATCCGAGCAGCAACCTGCACCTGGTGTTGGGGCTGCCGCTCACCCAGACCGTGGGCGACATCCGCGAGGAGTCGCGCACGGCCGTGGGACAGGGCCAATCGCGCACCGATTGGCTGAGCTACGCGGTGCGCATGGCGGTGGAAGAAGGGGACGATTTCGACCTGTTGGCCATGGGCCGGCCCGAAGGCCAGGGCTGCTATTGCGCAGCCAACCACATGTTGCGCACGATCATGGACGGCATCAATGCGGGCTACGACTATGTGGTGATGGACAACGAAGCCGGCATGGAGCACTTGAGCCGGCGCACCACGCGCGATGTGGATCATCTGCTGCTGGTGAGCGACGGCAGCCTGCGCGGCCTGGTGGCCGCCGAGTCCATGCTCGCGCTCAGCCGGGAGCTGGAGATCAACGTGCGCCACACCTATCTCGTGCTCAATCGGGTCATGGGCGAGCTGGCGCCCACACTGCGGACCAGGGCCCAGGGATTGGGCGTGCCGCTCTTGGGCGTCTTGCCCTATGATCCGTTGCTGGTCGAGTTCGACAGCCTGGGCCGACCGCTGGTGGAGCTGCCCGACGATGCCCCGATCAGTCAGGCGGTGACGCATCTGGCGCAGCAGATCGTGTGATCTGAGAGGGAGAGGAGCTCATGCAAGACGACCTGCTTCATACGATCGGCAACCTGTTGTCCAGCCACGACCCGGCCGACCTGCAACGCGGCCTGGATCTGGCCCGGACGGCCGTCGCAACGGCCAGTCCAAACGTTTGCGGGCAACTGTGCGATCTGATCCTGCCTATCTTCTACATTGATCCGTTGGATCATCCGGAACATGTGCCGGTCATCGAAGAGGCGATTCGCGTGATCGCCGGCCTGGGCGAGGCCGTCATCCCGACCCTGATCCAGAATCTGGAGATGGGCGATGTGAAGGCGCAGATGGCCATCGCGCAGGCGCTCGGCCAGATGGGCGCCCGCGCGATAGATCCGCTGATCGCCGAGTACAACTCGACCTGTCCGGATCCCTCGTGTCGGGCCTTCCTGCTTTATGCGCTGGGCAAGGTGAAGGCGCCCGAGATCGCGAAGGCCGTGCCGTTGGCGGTGGAGGCCGCGCGTTCGGCCGATCTGGAGCTGCGCGATACGGCCACGCGGGCGCTCGGCAAGTTTGTGGAGTCCATTCCGCCGGGCGGCCTGCCGGAGGAGATGCGCCGGGCCATGCTGGAGGTGCTCCTGGCCAACGTGGGGGACTACAGCGCGGGCGTGCGGGCCAAGGCCGTGCGCAGCCTGGGCAAGCTGGCGAAGTACGGGCACCTCAGCGGCCGGGAACGCTGGGAGCTGGCCGCGCTCTTGCGGCGCATCCTCGGCGAGGACGAGCGCTTCGAGTGGGACCGGGCGTATGTGGTGCGCAAAGAGGCAAAAGAAGCCCTCGGTTACGTCTAATCATTTCCCAAAGGAGGGGGTATTCCAATGAGAATCATCGGCGAAAACATTCACATTTTGTCGCCCAAGGTCAAGGAGGCGATCGCGAATCGGGACCGCAAGTTCTTCCAGGACCTGGCGGTGCGACAGGTAGAGGCCGGCGCGTGGGCGCTCGACCTGAACATCGGCCCGCAGAAGAAGGCCGGCCACGAGATTCTGCCCTGGCTGGTCGAAGCGGTCCAGGAAGTGGTGGACGTGCCGTTGAGCCTCGACACGACCAACCTGGCCGCCATCGAAGCGGCCTGCGAGATCGTCAAGCAGCAGCCGATCATCAACTCCACCTCGGCCGAGGCCGAGCGCCTGGAGAAGGTGCCGCTGGTGGCCGCCAAGTATCACACCAAGCTGATCGCCCTCACGATGGAAGCCGAGGGCATCCCGGTGAGCGCGGAGGCGCGCGTCAACATCGCGTTGGAGAAGCTGATCCCGCGCTGCGAAGAGGTGGGCATCCCCCTGGACGACCTGATGATAGACCCGCTGGTGTTGACGGTCAAGGGGTGCCAGGAATACGTGCCCGAATGCATCGAGGCCGTGCGCATCCTCAAGGTGACCGGCGCCGGCGTGCAGGTGGGCCTGAGCAACGTCTCGAACTCGGTGCCGAACGAGATGCGGCCGCTCATCAACCGCGTCTACTGCGTCATGCTGATGGGCGCCGGGCTCGACACCATGATCGCCGACCCGCTGGATAAGCAGTTGAAGGAGTTCATCCGCATCGTCGAGCAGCGCGACGACTCCACGGCCGTCGGCCGGCTGTTGCTGGCCCTGCACGATGCCGTCGCCGCGCAGGAGCAGCTCAGCCCCGACGTGGTGGATATGGACGACCCCGAACAGGTGGCCATCTGGAAGACGGTGCAGATCCTGCTGAACAAGGTGATCTACGCGGATTCGTACTTGCGGGTGTGAGTTGGTAGGTTGGTATAACTGTGCGCAAGGAGGCGCATATGACTGTAGTGAGCGAGGCCCCGCAAATGAGCGCCCAGGAGCGGGTGGCGAAGGCGCAGCAGCCGGCCGTAGATGCTCTGCGCCTGCACCCGTTTTACCGGGGCAAGATCGAGACCGCTCCGAAAGCCTGTATCCGGTCGCTCGATGATTTCGCCATCTGGTACACGCCGGGCGTGGCCGCGCCGTGTCGGGCCATCGAGAAGGACCCCGAGCTGGTCTACGAATACACGAACAAGTGGAACACGGTCGCCGTGGTGTCCGACGGCACGCGGGTCTTGGGGTTGGGCGACATCGGGCCGAAAGCCGGCCTGCCGGTGATGGAGGGCAAGGCGCTCCTCTTCAAGTGGCTGGGCGGCGTGGACGCCGTGCCGATCATGCTCGACACCAAGGACCCGGACGAGATCATCCACACGGTGTTGATGCTCCAGCCGGCCTTCGGCGGGGTCAACCTGGAAGATATCGCTCAGCCGAAATGCTTCCGGGTGCTCGATACCTTGCGCGAGAAGGCCGAGATCCCCGTGTGGCACGACGACCAGCAGGGCACGGCCTGCGTTACCCTGGCGGGCCTGATCAACGCACTGCGGATCGTGGGCAAGCCGCTCAACGAGGCCCGCATCGTCTTCGTCGGCTCGGGCGCGTCGAACGTGGCGATCAGCCGGCTCTGCTTCAAGGCCGGCGCCGATCCGGCCCGCTGTCTGGTGGTGGATAGCCAGGGCATCCTGCACCGCGACCGGCAGGACATCTACGTGCGCCGCGCCGAGTTCGTGGACAAGTGGCGGCTGTGCCAGATCACCAACGCCAAGGGGCGCAAGGGCGGCATCGCCGAGGCGCTGGTCGGCGCGGACGTGTGCATCGCGCTGAGCAAGCCCGGCCCGGGCACGATCAGGCCGGAGTGGATCGGCCAGATGGCCGAGAAGGCCATCGTCTTCGCGTGCGCGAACCCGACCCCGGAGATCTGGCCGTGGGAGGCGAAGGAGGCCGGCGCGGCCATCGTCGCCACGGGTCGCTCCGACTTCCCCAATCAGGTGAACAACTCGCTGGGCTTTCCGGGCATCTTCCGCGGGGCGCTCGACGTGCGGGCCCGGACCATCACCGACGAGATGTGCATCGCCGCGGCCGAGGCGCTCGCCGCGGCCGCGCCCGATGGCGGCCTGAACCCGGAATGCATCCTGCCGACGATGATCGAGTGGGAGGTTTTCGCGCGCGAGGCCGTTGCCGTGGGCATGAAGGCGCAGGAACAGGGGATCGCGCGGCTGTCCCTGTCGGCCGACGAGCTGTTCGGCCAGGCCTCGGAGATGATCCGCCGTGCCCGTCGCCTGACCGAGGTGATGATGGAGACGGGCCTGATCGCGGAGCCGCCGGCCGCGTAGTGGACCCAAGATAGGAGGCACACCCATGTACGACCTTCTCATCATCGGCGGTGGGCCGGCGGGGTTGACGGCCGCGATGTATGCCATTCGCAAACGGCTCAACTGCGTGCTGGTCAGCCCCGACCTGGGGGGCAAGGCGATGGCCCGCATGCAGGTCGAAGGGGTTGACACCTATCAGGTGATCAACGGCGCGGACCTGGTGCGCCGCTTTCGGAATGAGATCGAATATCTGGATTTCGCCCGCATCCTGGAGAAGGTGGCGCGGTTGGAGAAAGCCGGCGATCGCTTCGTGGCAACGACGGCCGCCGGCCGCCGGCTGGAGGCGCGTGCGGTCATCCTGGCCACCGGCGCCGATCCGGTGCGCTTGCAGGTGCCGGGCGCCGATCGCTTCTTCCTGCGGGGGGTGGCCTACTCCACGGTGAGCTACGCGCCGCTCTACCTGGACAAGACGGTGGCGCTGGTGGGCTCGGGCGGGATGGCGTTGCGCGGGGTGGGCGAGCTGGCACAGATCGTCAAGCAGCTCTACTGGATCGCGCCGACGCACGGCGAGCTCGACACTCCCCTGGGCCGCCGCCTGCGCGCGGCCGGGCACGTGGCCCTGTTGGAGAATTGGGAGCCGGTCGCGGTCGAAGGGGACACCTTCGCCAGGCGCCTGGTCGTGCGCTCCCCGGCCGGCGAGGAACGCGGCCTGGAGGTGGAT
>Ga0272448_1004324_pt1 | contig 16261 bp, 12 predicted proteins | sample YNPCB0191_FD_202220 | JGI IMG/M metagenome (GOLD analysis project Ga0272448, IMG submission 202220) | Hot spring sediment microbial communities from Yellowstone National Park, WY, United States - YNP-CB-019-1 | ecosystem: Environmental > Aquatic > Thermal springs > Hot (42-90C) > Sediment...
CGGCGACCGTATCGAACCGCGGCACGCGGGGAGGTCGGCGGACGCAAGCCGGCCAACCAATCGTTGAAAGAACCATACGGAGGATCGTTTTGCGATGCGCTTCAAAGTCCCGATAGCGGCGGCAGCGTTCGCTCTGGCCTGGTGCGCAAGCTGTGCCGCCGCGCCGACGCTGTTTGCGTGGTACGGCGGCAAGCAGTTCGCCAAGTGCACGTTTTCCCGCGCGACGTATCTCAAGAGCGCCAAGGGAGTGGTGTTCAGCGAAAAAATCCCTGTGCGCGAGGGCGAGGATGCGGCGGTCGGAGTGGTCGAGACTCCGCAGATAAACCCGCCGAAACCGTTCGATCAGGTAGTGCCGTCGTGGAGCTCGTATACGCCTGACGGGGCATATCTGATCGTGCTTGTCAGGGTGCGCATCGACGGCAACTGGACCCGCTGGTATACGATGGAGCTCTACAACGTCTCCGGCAAGCCCGAACCAAAGAAAAGCTTTAAGGACGGCGATGATGTCGCGCGTGTCGGCATGGACACGCTCGAAATTAAGGGCGGAAAGACGGCCGACGCCGTTCAAGCGCGCTTCGAACTGCGATCGACCGACGGCAAGACCTACCCCACCCTGCGCTTCGTCGCAGTCAACACAAACGATCCCACGGGCATGGTCGAGAAAACCGAGCCGATCAAGAGCGCATGGGGAATCGAACTCGACGTTCCGTTCTACTCCCAACTATCCGTTCCCAGGGGCAACATCTACTGCTCGCCGACTTCGACCGCGATGGTGCTCGGTTACTGGGCGCGCAAGCTCAAGCGGCCGGAACTCGACGTTGGCGTGCAGAAATGCGTCGACAACTGCATCGACCACGCCACGCCCGGTCTGGGCCATTGGAGCTTCAACACCGCCTACGCGGGCGAATTCAAGGACATGATCGGCTACGTGGACCGGTACTCGAGCCTCTCACGCGTCGAATGGTGGATCGCGCGAGGGGTGCCGGTGATCGTCAGCCACGACTACGGCGTGCTCAACCGCTGGAAGAAGTCCGCGGGCCACCTCGCCGTGATCCGCGGCTTCACGAAGGAAGGCGATGTCGTTCTCAACGATCCCTGGGCGCCCGCCGACAAGCTCGATCAAGTACGCAAGGTCTACAAGCGCGCCGATTTCGAGAACTGCTGGCTGGGCAAAGTCGGCTCGCAGGGGACTGTGTATATCATTCATCCGGAAGGATGGAAGCTTTGAGAGTTGGATTTGTTGTTTTCAGTCGGGGCTTGGTAAAGGGAAGTTGCGTGACTGTCACGGTCGTACAAAGAGTATCGGAGGCACGCAACCACGCGGACGGCGGCGATAGCGAAACTGAAAGCCGGGCTGTCCGGCTGTTTGGAAAGCGTGAAGGTTGGTGAAATGCTGGTCACGACCGACCGCGGCCGCCCTGCGGCTCTCATCGTCCCGATCGCTCCCGGCATCTCCGAGGACAAGAAAAGGACAGAGCTGAGGGCAAAAGCGCTCGTGAGGCCCGCAAGCGGGCCGATCCCGCCGGGTTTTGTCGAAGGAGCCGTCGCCCGCCGGGCTTACTTCCGAGCGCGCTCCAGGCCGTAAGAGGGAGTCGCGAGGACCCAATTTGAAATTCCGGGAGACTTCCGGCCTGTTCCTGCTGCCAAGGGTGGACCGGGGCAGCTCAATCGCTGCTGGGGTGTTTGCCTTCGATCCTGAGATCGCGATGTGGTGGGCAACGCCGGTCGAGCCGGCGTCTGCAGCAGCGAGGGTGCACAGGATGGGCGAGGCACATGCCGACAGGCATCGGCTTCGCGTGTAGGAACGACAGGCTTCGTGCCGCCGCCTGTAGAGAGGGTTTCGACGTTGCGGGATAGCGGCGGCGGAACAATGGGTTCGGGTACGGTTATTAACGTATGAAGGTAAGAGCGTCGTACTATCAGCAATTCGATGCCGACATCACGCTCGACGTCCCAGGTGAGGGCTACGGCGGGTGGCGATCCGGCATAATCGAGATCGCGCCGGAGCACACGGCGGTCGTGGTGATGCATGCCTGGGAGACCGGCACGCCCGATCAGTACCCCGGCTGGTATCGCTGCGTCGAATACATCCCGCGTGCTCAGGCGATCTTGCGCGACGTCTTCCCGCCATTGCTGGAGGCCGTGCGCAGCTCGAATATCAAGCTCTTTCACGTCGTGGGCGGCGGCGACTACTACAAGCATCTGCCCGGCTACAAGAGAGCGCTCGAACTGGCCGAACCTGCGCCTGAGATCGAGCGCGCTGCCCCCGATCCGGTGCTCGACGCCCTGCGGCAGTTCAAGCGCGAGCACGTCTACGTCGGTCTGCACAACGAGGCGGATGTCGCCCGAGGCTTTGCCGACATCGATTTCGCCCCCGAAGCCCGGCCTGTGGGCGACGAGGGAGTGGCCGAAAACGCCGAGCAGCTCTTCGCCCTCTGCAAGGCCGACGGCGTCAACCACCTCATCTACATGGGCTTCGCCATCGACTGGTGCCTGCTGATGTCGCCGGGCGGGATGGTCGACATGAACCGCCGCGGTATGATGTGCTCGGCGATTCGCGACGCCACCACCGCCGTCGAGAACAAGGAAACCGCCCGAGATCAGCTCTGCAAGCAAATCGGATTATGGCGGGTCGCGCTGCTTTTCGGGTTCGTCTTCGATTCCGCCGACCTCATCGACGCGCTGCGGAAGGTATAGCGCGCAAGAACCGCAAAGGTTACAGTATGGTACTCAAACTTATTTGCATACTCACGGCGTGTGCGGCGCTCAGCGCGCCGTGCTTGGCAAAGACCCTCTGGGTCAAGGGCAACGTCCACTGCCACACCAACGGAAGCGACGGCGACAGCCCTCCGCAGGTCGTCGCGGACTGGTATCGGTCGCACGGCTACGGCTTTCTCGTCATTACCGATCACAACGTGCTCACCGATCCGGCGGCCATCAAGGCCCCGGACGGCTTCGTTCTGATTCCCGGCGAGGAGATCAGCGCCGACTTCGAAGGCGCACCGATCCACGTCAACGCGCTCGGCATATCCAAGCAGCTTCCGGTCGCGGCGGGCGGATCGAAAATCGAGGTGCTGCAGCGCAACATTGACCTGGTCGTCGCCGGCGGCGGTCTCGCGCTGATGGACCACCCTAACTGGCACTACGCATTCGGGGCCAAGGAGATGAGCGCGGTGACGGGCTGTATTCTCTTCGAGGTCTGTAACGCCAGCTCCGACTGCAATAACGAAGGCGACGCAACCCACCCATCGACCGAGGCCATGTGGGATGAGATGCTCACCGCGGGCCTGACCCGCTACGGCGTCGCGTCCGACGACGCGCACCACTACGCCAAGTTCGGCCCGCAATACCATAACCCCGCCAAGGGCTGGATCGTCGTTCGCGTTGGCGAGCTCACAGCCAAAGACATCTTGGCGGCCATTGCGGCGGGCGATTTCTACGCATCGACGGGCGTGGAGCTTGAGGACGTGCGGTTCTCCGACGGCGTTCTGAGCGTGTCGGTCAAGCCGGCCGAGGGCAAGACGTATCGAACGCAGTTCATCGGCCCCGGCGGAAAGATCATAAAGGAGGAGGCAGGCGTGAGGGCGTCGTGCAAGGTCGGCCGCGAGCCAAACGCGTATCTGCGCGCGAAAGTGATCGCAAGCGACGGCTCGATCGCATTCACGCAGCCCGTAAGATCGATGGCAGCAAATCCCAGTTTCAGCGCGTGGGCGGCCGACCCGCTCGTAAAGGTCCTACCAGGCGCGGCCAAGCCCGCAAAGACGCCGAAGGCGGTCACCATAGACGCCGTCCGCAACGAATACGAAAGCGGGCAGATCGTGGTATCGGCCGCGGAAAAGATCCACAAACTGACTGCAAAGTGCGGCCCGGTCACCGGCCCTGACGGCCCCAAGCCGCAGATCAAGCTCAACTTCGTGGGCTTAGTGCCCGTGAAGCGCAACACGACCGACACCCCGCCGGAACATCTCGTCGGGCCGCCTGGTGAATTCCCGGATCCGCTGCTGGAGGAGGAGTCGGTCTCGGTGGAACCCGGCAGGAACCGGTCGATTTGGCTCACGGTCTATGTGCCCAAGGGCGCGGCGCCCGGCGCGTATCGCGCGTCGGTCGAGATAACGGGCGACGGCGCGTGCGTTTCCGTCCCCGTCGAGATTACGGTACATCCGTTCACGCTGCCCGACGCGCGCACCCTGCACGTCACCAACTGGTTCTCGCCGCCGAATCTCGCCAAGGCGCACGGGTGCGAGCCCTACACTGAGCCGTTCTGGAAATGGCTGGAGGTCTGGGCACGGTTCATGGCCGACCACCGCCAAAACACCGTCATCACGCCGATTATAAATCTCATCACCGCCAGCGACGACGGCGCAGGCAACCTTACGTTCGACTTTAGCCAGTTCGATCGCTGGGTGGAGTTGTTCAGGAAGGCGGGCGTGATCGGCACGATCGAGGGCGGGCACATCGCGGGTCGCACCGGCGGAGCGTGGGACGCCAAGGACTTCGACGGCTACTACCCGGTCATAACTATGCCGGACGGCTCCCGGCGTCAGAACCCGAACGTGACCGTGACCTCCGAGGAGTATAAGCAGTTCCTCGCGCAGTTTCTGCCCGCGCTCGTAAAGCACCTCGAAGCGAAGGGCTGGCTGGACTGCTATGTCCAGCACCTCACCGACGAGCCGATCCCCGAAAACGCCGAAAGCTACAAGAAAGCGGCGCAATACATCAGGCAATATGCGCCCCAGCTCCGGATCATCGACGCGAGCATGTGCGACCAGATCGCGGGCGCGATCGACATCTGGGTTCCGCAGCCGCCTGAGTTCGAGCAGAAGATGGACTTTTTCAAGGAGCGCGTCAGGGCCGGTGAGGAGGTCTGGATATACACATGCCTTTCGCCCAAGGGCAAGTATATGAACCGTTTCATCGACTACCCGCTCCTCGACGTACGCTTACTGCACTGGGTCAACTTCAAGTATGACCTGCCCGGCTACCTGCACTGGGGATTCAACTACTGGCACGGGGACCCGTTTGCCGACCTCGAACCCAACTGGGGCGGGGACAACTTTCTACCCGCCGGCGACTCGCACATCACCTACCCCGGCAAGACCGGCCCGCTGAGCTCGATAAGGCTGGAAGCCATGCGCGACGGCATCGAGGACTATGAACTGCTGCGCCTTCTCGAATCTAAGGACCCCAAGCGCGCCCACGAGATATGCGACTCGATAGTCCGCTCGCTCACAGACTACTCCCTGGACCCGGCGGAGTTTCGGAAGGCGCGGCGAAAGCTCGTCTTATCGCTGGCGCAATAACGTGGAATGGTAGTGCTCGGTATGAAGCCCTGAAAGTGGCAGCCGGTCTAACGATATTAGGCACAACTACCTCAGGGCTACCGTCTGACGACGCCCGTTATTTCGGCGGATATGACTCATGCTCGTCCCATTCCACTGCGTCCGGGCCGGTGCCGATCTGAGGAAACGCCGATATTCTCAGCCGCTGGCAGCCCATCGGTACCAGCGTGATTTGCTCAATGGGCTCGGTTGACTTCACCGGACTCATCTGCACCTCTCCGACCAGCCCGTTGGCTGCCTGCCGCCAGTGCGGAATACGCCTCCCCTTCGCCTTCAGCAAGACCGGTGCAGCATCCGGCGCAAAAGGCTGCGCGGCGAGCGGACCTTTTGCGAATTCGATTTCGAACGATTTCGCCGGATCCTTCGCATCCAGCTCGAGGCCGTAGTTCCACGGCGTGGTAGGAAAGACCTCGTAGCCCGGCCACTTCTCCGAATCGCCGTACTTGCGCCACTGCTCCCCGATCGCAAGGGAATACGTAAGCGGCCCGCGCGCGACCGACACCGTCCTTCTGTTCTCGGTCCACTCGTGCACGGCGATTTTCATAGGGAGTTGCAGATTCACGTTGTCCCCGTTCCGCCACGCCCGACGGATCGTAATCCATCCTTTCGCCGGCGACGGAACCGTAAGCGCCTCGCCGTTCACGGCGACCGCCGGAGCCTCGCACCACCCGGGCACGCGCAGATACAGCGGAAACTCCACCGCCTTCGGCGAACTGACGGTCAGGTTGATCGTATCGCCGAACGGGTAGTCCGTTTTCTCGGCGATCGTAACCTTGACGCCGTCGCCGACCTTCGCCGTCACCGCGCACGGGCCATACATCACCGCCGCGAGGCCGTTGCCCTGCGTCGCCATCCACATATACTCGCAGTAATACGGCCAGCCGAACGCAACGTTATGCTGACAGCAGCGATATTGATAGGGGTTGTAAGAGAGCATGTCCCCGCGGTTCTGCAGCAGAGGCGATTTGTCGACACGGTCGAGCTGGACCATGTTGGGCGCGGTCAGATAGTGAAGTCCCTTGAGGTCGGGAGTCATCGACGCGGGCAGCGAGTTGAATGCGATCTCCTCGCACCGGTCGGCCCAGATCACGTCGCCGGTGATCGATTCGAGCAGCTCGTGGCTGTACATCATCTCAACCATGGTGCACGTCTCCGCCGCCTGCCTTGGCCCGTAGCAGCCCTCGCGGCAGTTCTCGTCGGCCCCGAACAGTCCGCCGGGAACCCGGCCGTAGCGCGATTTCACCTCGTCATAGTTTCGCTCGGCGGCTTTCAGGTAGCGCACGTCCTTGGTCTGCACGTAGTATTGGCCGGGTCCGCGAAAGCCCTGAGCGAGGTTGACTCCGTGCCAAGTCGGGATGCCGCCGGTCCAATCGGCGGTGCGTTCGTGGATGACGCGGGCCGCGTCGAGCAGCCACTTTTCGCCCGTGCGATTGTAAAGCCAGTAGATGCTGTCGAGGTTGTCTGCGCCTCTGATCTTTTGCCAAGACCCCGGCAGCAGTTTGTCGAACGGCACCGTCATCTGCCACCTAAAATACGCCGACATCAGCGGCGGAACGCGCTTGTCGCCGGTAGCTTCGTAATACGACATCAGCGCATGCAGCATGGGCATGTTCGGCCAGAGATCCATTGAGTCGAGGTTGGACTGCGGGCCGAAATAGCCGTTCTTGCGCCGGCTTGAAATGACGCCCTCAATCCACCGATTGGCCTCGGCGATTATGCGCTTGTCGCCGAGGATGTAGCCGAGGTCGACAAAGCCCTTTAGCCAGTAGGGAACTTCCTCCCATCCGTGCTCGCCTTCGCCGGTCGGGCTGACCCAGGCATTGCCTTCGATCTTGCAGAACTCGCTGAGTTCCGGCAGATGCCCCGTGAAACCGTCGGCCATCAGCTCCAGTTGGGTTCGCACCCAGCCCTCCGGCCGGACGCTCGCCACAGGCAGCTTGATGAGCGGACTCGGCAGCAGCGGCGCGCGATTGCCCGGGTAATGCGCGTTGCCGCCGGTCGTTGTTGGACGGTTTACGACGCGGATTGTGGTCTTCTGCGGCACCGCCGAGACCGCACACGCACAAGCGCATAGCAGCGCCGCCACAGGCAGCAGCCTGATGATCAATGAAGTTTCGGAGCTCAACAGCATGGCCGACGACCTCCTGACTTGAAATCGACTGAGTTTGATTTCCCCGCGGCGAGCGGCTCATCCTCCGCAACCATTGCTCGGGCAGACTGTTGATTCTTTTTGAGGAATCTCTACTCCGACCGCCCTGAGTGGGCGGCGACAGCCGCCGTATAGGAAGGCGGCCTGCGCGGTCATTGTCCGTCCTGCGGGGGACGCATCGCCGATTGCGTGGTATACTCTGTGCGGGAGCACGACATGCAGGCCGCCTACCTATCGCTGACGGATGACGAACTGCGGGCCCGCGCGCGGGCGCTGGTTGAGATGACCAATCCCTGCGTCGTCTGCCCCCGCAACTGCCGCGTCAATAGGTCGGAGGGCCAACTGGGCGTGTGCGGGATCGCGGCGCAGCCGGTCGTATCCAGCTACGGCGCGCATTTCGGCGAGGAGCGTCCCCTGGTGGGCAGGTTCGGCTCCGGCACGATCTTTCTCACGGGCTGCAACTTGCGCTGCGTGTTCTGCCAGAACTACGACATCAGCCAGCTCGGTCGAGGCGAAACGGTGACTGTCGACGTGCTTGCCCGAATGATGATCTCGCTTCAGAACCGCGGCTGTCACAATATCAACCTCGTCACGCCTACCCACCAGATCGCCGCCGTCATCGATGCTCTCACGATCGCCATCCCGCTCGGCCTGACGCTGCCGATCGTCTACAACACCGGCGGCTACGACTCTGTCGACACGCTGCGACTGCTCGACGGCATTATCGACATCTACATGCCGGATATGAAATTCGGCACAAACGAATCCGGCAAGCGGCTGTGCGGAGTGTCGGACTATTGGGACGTCAATTGCCAGGCGGTCCGCGAGATGCACCGCCAGGTCGGCGATCTGCAGACAGTCAAATCCCCCGGCGGCTGCGAAATCGCCGCGCGCGGGCTGCTCGTGCGACATCTTGTCCTGCCGAACGGCCTGGCTGGCACAAAGCAGGTTGTCGATTTCATCGCAAGCGAGATCAGCCGCGACACCTACATCAACGTTATGGACCAATACCGCCCCTGCTTTCGCGCCTCATCGTTCCCGGAAATCGCCCGCCCGCTCACTCAGGCCGAGTATGCCGAAGCGATCCGGCTCGCCCGCGCGGCTGGGCTGTGGCGGTTTGATAGGGGATAGGATTCAGTCTTGCGCAAACCCCGTCATGCTGAACCCGGTTCAGCATCTGCCTGGTAACGTTAGCCTCCGCCCCAAATCCGTGTATAATGTTCGGGGAGGCGCGGTCTTGTCTGAAAACCACCTTTCACCACATGTAATCGAGCGGGCCGTTCGGCTGTCTTACGCGCAGGCGATGCTGGCGTCGGTCTACGCGGCCTCGACCGGCGGCATGTTCATTGTCGGCTACGCGCTCAAGCTCGGCGCGGACGACGTGCAGATCGGATTGATGTCTACGATCCCGATGTGCGCGGTGGTGTCGCAGCTTGTATCGGCAGCGATGATCGAGCGCGGAGCGAGCCGGCGGCGGATGACGATTGCCGCGGCGCTGGTCAACGTGTCCGGCTGGGCGCTGATCATCCTGCTGCCGTACGCAATGTCGCACGCTTCCGCCGACGCACGGATCGGCGCGCTGATCGGGATCATCACGCTGGTGACCGTGTTTGCGCACGTATCCGGCAATGCGCGTTCGAGCTGGCTCGGCGACCTTATTCCGGAGGACAGGCGCGGCGGGTTTTTCGGCAAGATGACGATGTACGGCGGCATCATCGGCGCGGTGTTCGCTGTTGTCGAAGGCAGGTTCCTGGACTACGTCAAGCGGATGGGCGTCGGAGCGTTCAGTTGGCTGTTTGCGTTCGGGATGCTGTTCGGGCTTGCAAACGCGCTGCTGTTCGTGCCGCAGTCCGACGTAAAGGCCGAGCGCCACGTCAAGGGCGGCAATCTGCCCGCTATGATACTGGAGACTTTGCGCAATCGCGCCCTGCTGGTCGTGATGGGCTATGCGATCCTGTGGAGCTTGCAGGTGATCGCAGCGCCGTTCTACGCGACCTATGCGCTGCGCGATCTCAAAGTTCCGTTCTTCGGACTCGGACTGGTCAACTCGGCGGCGGCGCTGACGATGCTGGCCTCCTCCCCGTTTTGGGGCAGGGTGGTAGACCGCTACGGCTGCAAGCCGGTGCTGACCGCGTGCACGGCCTGCATCGCGCCGACGCCCCTGGTCTGGTTGTGGGTGACAACCCCGGTCGCGTTCTATGCCGCAATCGCGCCGGTGAACCTTCTCGTGGGATTCGCGATAGGCGGGTTCTCGGTGGCGCTGAGCACGTTGATCTACAAGGTGACGCCGAGCGCGGGCCGCTCCGTGCAGCTCGCGGTCTACTCGACCGTCGTCGTGCTGCTGGCAGCGCCGATGCCTTTTGCGGGCGGCCACCTCCCCGGCTGGCTGCGCGCGCTGGGAATCGAGGCTGACCTGCGAGCCACGTTCTATGCAAGCGCGATATTCGTCGCCGCGGCGGCGTTTGTGTCCCGCTGCATAACCGAACCCGGCAGCCGCACAACATCCGAACTCGTCTCCAACCTGCCCGGCCACATCAGACGACCCGCGACGCTGACCGCCGACGATCGGCAGCCCGGCGATCAAGTGCCGTAGGCAGAAACGTTCTGCCAAACTCGCGTTCGGCGAGTCGGTTCGCGTGCGGCCGAATGTTAACCGCTCACTTCAGGCTGTCTCAGAGAACCTAGGCAACGCTCGGATATGGCCGGCGTGCAGCGCGACGTGCGGGGGCGGCAGTCACCGCTCGTCAAAGGGCACGTGCCCGGCGCCGCTCTTCGACACGGCAGACAACCCGCGCCCACCCCGGGCTAACGGGATCGAGACCCCTACAGACCTGCACACGTCCCGTTCAATGTCCCGTTATTACGGGCATACTAGCAGTGTATTACGACTCATCCGCTGCGGAATTTGGAGTACGGTCGATGCAGTCGGAGCGAAAACCGCTTCGTGTCCTGATAGTGGAGGACTCGGAAAACGACACGCTGCTCATGGTCGACGAGCTTGCGCAAGGCGGCTATGATGTCGCCTATCAGCGCGTCGAAACCGCCGACCAGATGAGAACCGCCCTGCGCGAGCAAACCTGGGACCTGATTATCGCCGACCACAGAATGCCTCACTTCAGCGGCCCGGCCGCACTGGACGTCCTGCACGAAAGCGGGCTTGACATTCCGTTCGTATTGGTATCCGGCACCGCCGAGGATCATACCGGCGTCGAGATGATGCGGGCCGGCGCCTGCGATTTCATAATGAAGCACAGCTTGTCGCGTCTCGCGCCTGCCGTAGACCGAGAGATCGCCGATGCCGAGACCCGAAAGCAGCGCAGACTTGCCGAAGAACGCGAGCGCGCGGCGCAGGATCAGAAACGCGAGTTCTATCGACGCACCATACTCGCCGCCACCGGCGGCAAGCTCGTGATCGCCGAACCCGACGAAATCGAGCAAATAGCCGGCCCGCCGCTCCAATCCTGGGACATATCCGAACTCGACGATCTGCGCAAAGTGCGCAGCGAAATCCAACGGCTGGCGGCCGAACATGGGATGGCGGAGGCTAACGTCTTTGCGTTCGTCGCCTGCGCCGGCGAGGCGATGGCCAACGCCTACAAGCACGCGGGCGGCGGGCGCGTGAGCCTGCACAAGTTGTCCGACAGCCTCGTGGCGGTGGTGTCGGACGCCGGGCCGGGTATCGATGCGCTTTCACTGCCCGACGTCGCTCTTACAAAGGGATACAGCACTGCCGCCTCGCTGGGCATGGGCTACAAGGTGATGATTGAGTTTGCCGACAGGCTCTACCTTGCCACCGGGCCCGAAGGAACCACGGTGGCCATCGAAAAGGGCCTGCACGAAAAAGACTCGACCAAAGACGCGGCACTGGAGACGTTCACGGGATGGTAGTCCGCCCCAACAACACGGCCGCGGGCGGCAGCGACTCGCTTTGGGCGCGCAGACCCAGGTGGATCGACTACGTCATCACCGTCGCCGCACAACTTCTAACCTTGCTCGTCCTGGAGGCAATGCGGCCGCTTCTTCCTCTGGCGGAACACCCGATGCTTTTCGTGCTGGTCACAATGTTCGCCGCCTATATCTTCGGGTCGGGCCCTGCGATCGCGGCTGCCCTGGTCGGATTTCTGCTCTACGACTACGAGGCGCTCGCGCCGGCGGGCGCGCTGTTGCGCGTTCCTACCGACAAGCAGGGCTGGACAAAGATCTTGGTGTTTCTGCTCGGTCATGCGGTCGTTATCATCGCGATGGTTCAGGCCAGAAAAGCCCAGCGCCGCATCCAGCGTCTTGCCGACGAAGCAACGGCGCTGAACCTGAGCTTGCGGCAGGAAATGGCCGAGCGCGAGCGCGCGGAAGCGGCACTCCGCGAGAGCGAGCAGCGATTTCGAACCCTGTTCGGCTCGCTGCCGGTAGGGGTCGTGGTCATCGATCCCCGCACCCTTAGGTTCGCGACGTTCAATGAATCTGCCGCTCGCAATCTGGGCTTCACCCCGGATGAATTCGCCGAGGTCACGCTGACACAACTGGAAGCTTTGCACGACGAGACCTTGATCAGGGCGAACATGGCCCGCATGGTCGGCGGCGAGCGATTGGAGTTCGAGACCAAGCTGCGTACCAAGGAGGGACAAGCAAGGGACATTCTCGTAATAGGGCAGAGTATTTCGAGCCGCGACGAGCCCAGAGTGCTTGTCATTTGGATGGACATAACCGAACGCAAGCGGGCCGAAGAGGAAGTACGCAGGCTCAATGCCGAACTCGAACAGCGCGTCGCCCAGCGAACCGCCGAGCTCGAGGCAGCAAACAAGGAATTGGAGGCATTCAGCTATTCCGTCTCGCACGACCTTCGTGCTCCGCTGCGCGCCATCGACGGTTTCAGCAACGCACTGCTCAAAAGCTACGCTGACAAGCTCGATGCTAAAGGTCGGGATTATCTGCAGCGCGTTCGAGCCGCCGCTCAGCGCATGGCCCAGCTCATAGATGACATCCTCGGCCTCTCCAGAACGGGGCGCGTGGAGATGCATCTGGAGCGCGTCGATCTCAGCGCGATGGCCGCAGAAATACTCGATGAGCTTCGAAAGTCCGAGCCGCGGCGGCACGTTCAAACGTTTGTCGAGCCGGGTATGATCGTGACCGCCGATCCGCACCTACTCCGAATCGCCCTCGGCAACCTTCTCGACAACGCGTGGAAGTTCAGCGCGCGCCGGGACCCGGCACGCATTGAGGTGGGCTCCGTTGAACACAACGGTGAACGGGTATATTTCGTACGCGACAACGGCGCAGGGTTCGACCCCAGATATGCCGACAGGCTCTTTTCGCCGTTCCAGCGACTGCATACCGAAGCCGAGTTTCCCGGCACCGGAATCGGCCTGGCGCTCGTCCAGAGGGTCATCCGCCGGCACGGCGGGCGGGTTTGGGCCGAAGCCGCCGTAGACCAGGGCGCGACATTCTACTTCACGCTGCCGGAGGTCGAGACGTGAACGATTGCGAGATACTGCTTGTTGAGGACAACCCCGACGATATCGAACTAACGCTGCTGGCGTTCGAGGAGTCGAGGGTTTGTAACGAAATCATGGTCGTCCGCGACGGCCAGGAAGCGCTGGACTACCTGTTCTGCCGAGGCAAATACGCCGGAGAAGAACTCAAAGCGCTGCCGGCGGTTGTTCTGCTCGATCTCAAGCTGCCGAAGGTTGATGGACTGGAGGTGCTGAGGCAGGTTCGAGCCGATCCCGTAACCAAATGCCTGCCCATTATCGTCCTAACGTCCTCCAAGGACGAAGAAGATATTGTGCGCAGCTACAGCCTGGGCGCGAATGCCTACGTTCGAAAACCGGTGGACTATTCCCAGTTCGTTGACGCAGCCAGGACACTCGGCCTGTTCTGGCTGATACTCAACGAGCCGCCGCCCAGGAGGCGTCCATGCCGGTGAAAGCCGACATCCGCCTTCTGATCCTAGAAGATTCGGAGGACGACGCGCTGCTCGCTGTCGAAGAGCTTCGCCGGAACGGCTATAATCCTGAGTTCACGAGGATACAGACGCGCGATGAGTTGGAGGACGCGCTTGCCGAACCCTGGGACGCCATCCTTGCCGACTACAGTTTGCCCAGCTTCAGCGGTCTTGACGCACTCGAAATCGTCCGCAAGCGAGACCCCGACATACCGTTCATAATCGTTTCCGGCCAGATTTCCGAGGAGACGGCGGTCGAGGCAATGCGCCGGGGCGCACAGGACTACGTTCTCAAGGGCAATCTTGCTAGGCTCGCGCCCGCAATCGACCGCGAGCTCCGCGAAGCGGGCGTTCGACGCGCGCGCAGGCAAGCCGAAGCCGAGCTCAAGCAGAGTGAGCAGATACTGCAGTCGATCATAGACAGCTCCAACGCCGCGATCTATCTCAAGGATGTCGACGGCCGCTTCATCCTGGTTAACGAGCGCGGCGCCAGGGTGCTGGGCACCAGCAAACAGAACGTCATCGGCAAGACGGACTACGATTTCCTGCCCCCACCAACAGCCGACCGCCGCCGCAGCCACGAGCGCGAGGTCATCGAGACGTGCTCCAGTCGCAAATACGAAGAGGTGATGGAAACCGAACAGGGCACGCAGACGTTCGTCTCGGCAAAGTTCCCCGTCTATGACCCCGCAGGCACGATCTACGGCGTCGGCGGGGTTTCAACCGACATCAGCGAACTCGTGCAACTGCGCCGCGAGCTTGAGCAAGCCCTCGAGCGCGAGCGCCATTTCTCCCTGCTGCTTCAGCGGGCGCTGCTGCCGACTGCGCCGGAGATGGGGTCGGACTACGACGTGGCGGCGGAATACGTATCGTCGGCCATCGGCGGAGAAATCGGCGGCGACTTCTACGATGTCTTCAAGATCGACCACAACCGCGCAGGAATTCTTGTCGGCGACGTCTCCGGCAAGGGCATAGAAGCAGCGGCAGCCGCCGCTACCACTCGGTCGACGGTACACGCGTTCGTCCATCAGACCGCATCACCGAGTCAAGCCCTTGCCAAAACCAACGAGGTCATGTGCCTGCAGCCCGCGGAGCCGAACACGTTCGTAACCGCATTCCTGGCGCTGGTGAGCCTGCGAACGGGACGGCTCGTCTACGCAAGTGCCGGCCACCCGCCCCCAGTGATGCGTCGAGCCGACGGCTGCTTCGAGATACTGCATCTCGGCCAGACGGCTTTGGCGATCGTCAAGGATCAGCGGTTCGACGAACACTGCGACCGATTCGGCCGCGGCGATATGCTCGTTCTCTACACCGACGGCATCAGCGAGGCGCGCCGAAGCGGACGGCTTTTTGGCATTGGGGGCATCAAGCGAGTCTTGCGCGCATGCTCTGACTGTCCCGCCCGGCAGGTTGCGAAAAGGCTGCTCGACGCCGCAGCCGCTTGGGCCAGAGGCGAACTCAGAGACGATGCGGTGGTGGTTGTCATCCGCCGCAACCCTACCCAGCAGTAGACGCAGGATTCCGAATCAAGTCGGCCACGTCATGCGCCCGGGGTCTTTGGCTGCCGCACGACTCAACAACTGCTCGCTTTCGTCCGCTGTTTTCCATATGCTCTCCGGTGTGCTACAATTGCGCCGTGAAATCTCGCAAGCACAAGCTCTACTACTCCGACATCGACCTCGCCAAGTGGCGAGACTACGACGACATCATCACGGACTCGCTGTGGCTGATGAACTCGCGCAGGTCGGGCAACGGCCATACGCTCGACTACCACGGCAACTTCATTCCTCAAATCCCGAATCAGATGTTCCGCCGCTACACGCGCGAAGGCGAGATAATCGTGGATTGGTTTCTCGGTTCGGGAACATCCGCAATTGAGGCCGTCAATCTCAACCGCCGGTTGATCGGGGTGGAAATCAAAGCCGACCTCATCGAGCACGTCAAGGCGAAGTTGCCCGACGGCGTTGTTGGCGATTCGATAAGGCTGATTCACGGCGATTCGAGGATGGAAGCCACTCGCAAGCGTGTGTTGCGCGAGGCGGGCGCGATGGGCGCATCGAAAGCTCACCTTGCGATCCTGCACCCGCCCTACGCCGACATAATAAAGTTCAGCGACCTTGAGACAGACCTGTCGAACTGCGCTTCGACCGATGAGTTCCTGTCGGGTTTCAGGTGTGTCGCATGTAACGCCTATGAGACGCTTGCACCGGGCAGATTTGCCGTGCTGGTGATCGGGGACAAGTATGCCGACGGCCAACTCGATCCGCTCGGCTTCAAGTGCATGGGCGTGATGAACGATGTCGGGTTCAAGACGAAGTCGATCATCGTAAAGAACATAGAGGGCAACGAAATCGCAAAGGGTAAGTCCAACAACCTGTGGCGCTATCGGGCATTGGCTGGGGGGTTCTACATCTTCAAACACGAGTATGTGGTGGTGTTTTTCAAATGAGTGCAGCCAAGTGGATCGGGTTTTTCTTGGGATTGGGTTTTGTGGCAGGTGCAGCAAGCGGGCTTATAGGCATCGGGGGCGCGACGATCATCATTCCGGCGCTTGTGTTCATCTGTAAGCTCGACCAGCACACTGCGCAGGGCACGACACTTGCGATGATGGTCCCGCCCGTCGGCATACTGGCGGCGTGGGCCTACTACAAGGCGGGCTACGTCGATCTGAGGATAGCGGCCACTCTTGCGGTGGGGTTCGTCGTGGGTGGACTGGTTGGCGCTCGCTATGCCACCCACCTGTCGGGCCAAACACTCCAGCGCGTCTTCGGCGTGGGTCTCCTGCTGATCGCGGTCAAGATGATCGTGGGGAAGTAGGGTTTGCCGCTGCTCAGA
>Ga0272448_1004329_pt1 | contig 16255 bp, 9 predicted proteins | sample YNPCB0191_FD_202220 | JGI IMG/M metagenome (GOLD analysis project Ga0272448, IMG submission 202220) | Hot spring sediment microbial communities from Yellowstone National Park, WY, United States - YNP-CB-019-1 | ecosystem: Environmental > Aquatic > Thermal springs > Hot (42-90C) > Sediment...
TTGTTGGGATTGTCGTACACGCCGAGCAGGGTCGCGCTGTCGTTGTCCTGGGCCGCGATTCCGGGCGCGGTGGAAGCTATCGCCCGGTAGCGCGTCACGGCCGCCTCGGCCTGCAGCCGAGCCTGCGAAAAGGAGAGCCGCAGCTGGTAGCCTTCCGCATGGGCGCCGTGACCCTCGGGATTGGCAAGCAGATACCGATCCTGCCCGAGAGTCTCGGCCTTCTGGTTGAAAACCGTGATGAGCCGATCGTCGCCTCCGGCGCCCAGATCGCCGTCCGGGCCGGGATCGATCACCTCGACCGGCTCGTACGCAGAAAAGGGGACTCCCACGTTGACCAGCGACATCAGGCGATGATCGAAGCGGCGGAAGCCGACGGCCCTGAAGGCGAGTCCGCCGGGACCCTCCTGGGCCAGGCCGAGCGTGATTTCGGCGGTTCGCGGCATGGCCAGGTTCGCAGCGGGCCGGCTGTACCCGGGCCCGTAGACTTTCAGGAGCTTGACATTCTCTCCCGGCCGATACTGCTCGTCCCCGTCGGCGTCGTTCCAGGCGTACAGGCGGAAGCGCAGGCCCTCGGGATTGACCGCCGCCCACGTGCTCGTCAGCGGCTGGTGCAGGATCCGGGCCGCGCCGGCACGCAGCACGAGCGGGTATCGCCGCGTCACCTGACAGGCGATTCCCAGCCTGCCGGAAAGACTCGCCCAGCGCCGCTCGTTCGCACGGCCGCCGGCATGAAGCAGGTTCGCCCCCTGCACGATATCGGCGTAAAGCCCTGCGGCGACTCCCAGGCGCCCGAGCGACCAGTCGTCGCTCGCATGCAGCTCCACCTGCGTCACGCCCTCGCGCGTGCGCGCCGGCGCGTCGAGCAGGCGCACCGAATCCGGCGCTCCCTCGAAAAAAAGCAGATTGACGTTGTCGAGCGCCTCGGCGCTCTGCGCCCGCGTCATGCGCCGCCAGCCGGCCCCTGCCGAGATCCGGTGCGCGGAGCGGCGCACGCCGCCGACGATCGCCGAATAATCGGCGGCGCCCTCCCAGGACACCGCCCGGGAGCTGCCGGCGAGCGGAGCCGCGTCGCGGCGGGTGTTGCTCAGCAACGCCACCATGCCCCAGGGATCGGGTTGGCCTGCGACGCCGAACAGGGCGAATCCCGGGTAGAGGTCCTCGCGGCTCTGCCGGCGCGTGCCGGGCTGGAGCCGCGCGGAAACCGACCCGACTGCCGCGCCCAGGCGCACGTTCAGGAGGGCCGCGGGCGAGACCCTCCGCGTCCATGTTCCCTGAAGAAGCTGATGGCTGCGCCTTTCGTCGAGAGACGCTGCGCGCGTCACCTGCGGGCTCGCCCCGGCCTGGGGATCGCGCAGGCGCTGGCCGGCCCAGTAAATGCCGAGCCTGTCGCCGGCGGAAAACGGTCGCGCCAGGCTGAGCGTTCCCTGCCCGAGCGCGGCGGAAACGGGCAGGGGATGGTTTCGGATGCGCTTTTCCAGGTCGCGCACGGAGAGAGACCCGAAGTATGTCCACCGGCGCCGAAGCGGGCCTCCGAGCTGAAAGCCGCCGTTTATGAAGTGCCTCCAGCGCTCGTCCGATTCCGTGATGCGGAAGAACCGGTGGCGTGCGGTCGGATTGACGTTCTGCAGGGCGCCCGCCTGAACGAACGTATGGGCCTGCCCGTGCAGCGCGCTGCCGCCCGTCTTGGGGATCAGCGTCAGATGGCCTCCCGGTCCCGCATGCCTGGCGGAAGAATCGCCCACGGTGTAGACGATCGCCGCGAGCGCACTCACATCCGGGATCTGAAGAAAGCCCTCGCCCGCGGGATCCGTCACCGTCAGGCCGTTCACTGTTGCCTGATTCTGGCTCCAGGAACTGCCGCGCACGCCGAAAAGAAACTGCCGGTGGCTGTGCATGCCGCCGATGTCGAAGCGATCGGTCACCACCGAAGGCTCGACGTGGTTCAGAAGCGACCAGAGGTGCCCGGTCTCGGGCATCGACTCGATTCGGTCCGCCGTCAGCACGCTTTCGGGCGGAAACGGGGAAGCTTCCCGGCTGCGCGCTTGCACGTGCCAGCAGCCCGCGCTCGACGGATTCGCTCCGCCGCAATCGAGAACGATACGAAGTTCGAGCTCCGGCAGGAGACCCCCGCGGACCTGGTACGTGCCGATCTCGGCCGTCGAGGGATGCTCGAAGCGGAGCGTGCACGCGTCGCTGCGGCTGAAATAGAACGCGAAGCGCCCTGCGGCGTCCGTTTCCTGCGACACGATTTCCCCGTCGCCGGAAGCCTGCACGACCGCGCCGCGGATCGGGCGGCCCGCGGCGGTCTGCACGGTCCCGTAAAGGGCGCGCCTCTCGTATTGCAGCGCCGGAGCGGCAACCGGAAACAGCCACAGGACCACCAGGAGCCGCGCGCGGGAAGGAATTCTCATGACGCTCTCGGAGGCGGGGACAGGCGCCTCAGGTCACCAGATTGATGAAGGTCGTGATGATGATCGCATTGGTGAAGTCGATGAAGAAGGCTCCCACCATCGGCAGTACCAGAAAGGCGCGCGGCGCCGGCCCGAAGCGCTCGGCGAGCGCCTCCATGTTGGCGACGGCGTTGGGCGTGGCGCCCAGCCCGAAGCCGCAATGACCGCCCGCCATGACGGCCGCGTCGTAGTCCTTTCCCATGACGCGGAACGTGATGAAATAGGCGAATGCCGCCATCATCGCGACCTGGACCACCAGGATGATCAGCATCGGGACGGCCAGATCGAGCAGCTCCCAAAGCTTGAGCGACATGAGGGCCATGGACAAGAAAAGCGAAAGGGCGATCATGCCGATCTCGTCCACCATCTCCTGGGAGATGTGGACGATTTTTGTGAAGTCGGCGAGGTTGCGCATCACGGCGGCCACGAGCATGGCGCCGATATAGGCCGGCAGGGTGACATACTGCCCGAGCCACGCGCTCAACAGGGATCCACCCCACATGGCCGTCAGGGTGATGGTGATGACCTTCAGCAGGCGGTAGGCGGTCGAGGATTCCTCGCGCGCGGGGCTTGCGGCGTCGTCGGTCAGGGACTTCTCGGCGAGGGCGATGCCGTCGGCCGGCGCCGCCGGAGCCGGGTCGCCGTGCCGCAGTCTGTATTTGCCGATCAGGCGCGTTCCCACCGGGCCGCCGATCAGGCCGCCGCTCACCAAGCCGAACGTCGCCGCGGCCATGGCCAGCGTCAATCCGCCGGGGAAGCCGTACTGTTCCTCCATGAGCTTGCCGAAGGCGGCGCCCGTGCCGTGCCCCCCGGTCATGGTGATCGAGCCGGCGATCAGCCCGAGAAACGGATGCACGCCCAGGAGCTTCGTCAGCAGGACGCCCACGGCGTCCTGGATCACCGCCAGGATGCTCGCCAGGCCCCAGAACAGGAGCACCTGCAGCCCGCCTATCTTGAGAAGACTGAGGCTCGCGCCCAGGCCGATCGTGGTGAAGAAGGCGATCATGAGGGGCACCTGCAGGGAGGTGTTGAACTCGAACGCGAGAATGTTGTTCAGGCGCAGCACCAGGGCCAGCGCCGCGAAGATGAACCCGCCGACCACCGGTGCCGGGATGTTGTACCGGTCCAGCACGCCGATGCGCCGGCGGATCCCGTAGCCTGCGAAGAGCACGATCGAGGCCAGAGCCAGGGTCTGCACCATGTCCAGCTGGAAGCTCAGCGCCATTTCACCCCCAACGGAGGAATATAGCAGAAGGGGGACGGGCTGCGCTTCAAATTCCGCGCCGGCGAATGGACTTGGAATCTGAAAAGGGGGCTCTATACTGGTGCTTTCCCCGACCCGGGGATTTGCGCGCCCGGCGGAACCGGACATGAAGAGAACTTGGTACCTGGCGGCCAGCCTCGCGCTCACGGTAATCATCGGCTTCCTTGTCTACCGCACGGTGCCGGATTGGGGCGCGGCCTGGCGCGTGATGCTCGGCGGAAGCCCGGCGTGGTTCCTGGCCGCCCTTGCCACCGGCATTCTGCACATGGTGCTGCGCTCCCTGCGCTGGGGAAAACTGCTTTCGCCGGTCAAAGCCGGGATCGCGTTCGGCAATCTTTTTTCGCTGACGCTGGTCAAGTATGTCGTCAATGTCATCCCTCCCCGTGTAGGCGAGGTGGCGGCCTCGGTTGCTCTGGCGCGCAAGGAGAGGATCCCCGCATTCTCGGTCATCGCCGCATCGGTTTTCGAGCGGGTGCTCGATTCCGCCACGGTTCTCGTGCTCTTCGGCATCTACCTGGTGTTCATGGCCGGGCGTCACATGCCCGACTCGGCGCGCGGGCGGGAGATATTCGAAACCATCCGCATGTACTCGCTGGTCGGCATGGCCGTTCTGGCGCTCGTGCTTGCGGCGCTGCTGCTGCTTTTGCGCAGCCGCCGGTGGCACTCCTGGACGCCGGCCGTGATCCGCCGCTATGCCGTATCCTTCGTCGAGGGCTTCCGCGCCTTGCAGAGCCGCGCGGCCATGGCGGAGGTCGCCGCCCTTTCCTTCGCGATCTGGCTGGTGATCGGGCTGCATCTCTGGAGCCTGGTGCGCGCCTATGTGCCGCAGTTCCCCTTTTCCGGATCCCTGCTGATCCTGGCGCTGACCGTGGTGGGCGTGGCGATTCCGACACCGGGCGGCGTGGGCGGCTACCAGCTCTTCATGAGCATCACCCTGGTTTACTTCTTCGGGCAATATCTGTCGCCCCACGACCCCCAGTCGCAGGCGGCCGGCATCAGCAACGGGTGCTACATCGTCTCCATGGGTCCCGTGCTGGCTCTCGGGCTGTTCTTCCTGCACCGCGAGGGCCTGAGTTTCGGGCAGCTGTCGAAGATTTCTTCCGCAGACGAAAGCGCGGGCGGCGACTCGGGGCCGCCCGGCTATTGATCCCGGGACCCGAACCTGCCAGAATCCCACCCGCGCCATGGATACCCGTTTCCGCCGCCTGTGCCGACCGCTGCACCTGCGCGCGGCACTGATTCTCAACTGGGCCCTGTTCGCCGCCGTCGGTTTCTGGCCCTTCAATTTCCGGCAGCGGAATCTCGTCGCAGCGCTGCCGGGCGAGCCCGGCCTGCGGTTCGAAGGCATGGGCATCGCATACAGCGATCGCTTCATCGAACCCGCGCCGGGTGCCGACTTCACGATCGAACTCCTGCTCGAGCCCGAAGCCGAGCCGCGCCGAGGCATCCCCTGCATCCTGAGCATCTATGACGGAAGCCTTCCGGAAAACCTGATGCTCGGCCAGTGGCGCTCCGGTCTCGTGGTCCGCACGGCGATCGCGAGCACCGGCGGCGGGCGCCGCTACCGCGAATCGGGAGCCGAAAGGGTGCTGCGCAAAGGAGAGCGGCACCTCGTCACCATGAGCTCGGGCTCCAACGGGACCACCTATTACCTGGACGGGCGGCCGGTCGCACGCCAGGCCGGCTACCGGCCCGGCCGGGAGGCCCTGCGCGGCCGGCTGGTTCTGGGCAGTTCGGTAACGGGCGGCTTCCCCTGGCACGGGAATCTGCTGGGGGCGGCGATCATCGCGCGCTCTCTCGACGACGCCGAAATCGAGGCGCGCCGCCGGGCATGGTATGCAAGGGACGACCATGCGCTCGCGGCGGCACCGGGTTTGCTGGCCCTCTACCTGATGGAGAGCGGCCGCGAGGGCGTCCTTCGCGACCGTTCGGGCAACGGCATCGACCTGCTGCTGCCCGACCGCTTCGCCGTGTTGCACCGCGTAGCCTTCGCCCCGCCCCACGGCCAGGACCTCAGGGACCTGGTGATCAATGTCCTGGGCTTCGTTCCCTTCGGCTTTCTGCTCGCAGCCTGCCTCGGCGGGCGCCGGCGCGCGCGGCGCCTGCCCGATCTCCTGATCGCGATCGCGGTCGGTGCGCTGACCTCCGCCGGCATAGAAGCCGTTCAGATCTTTCTTCCCACGCGCTCGTCGACGATCATGGATGTCCTGGCCAACAGCCTGGGCACCGCCCTCGGGGCGCTGTCTGCGACGGTCTTTCGGCTGCCGGGTTCGCCGCGCAATCAGCGCGCCCAGGCGTAGGCTTCCGTGCGCGGATCCGCGCCGGCGCTGAGCACGCCGGTCTTGAGATCGATGACGATGGCTGCATTCGACCCCAGCGACCAGGCGCCGGATACCCGGAGCTTGTGGCCCTTGGCCAGCAGCCCCTTGCGCACTTCTTCCGGCACGCGCGCTTCCACCGACATGTCTCCCGGATACATGGTATGCGGGAACGGGGATGCCGGGAAGCTGCGCGTCGACCAGCGCGGCGCCTCGATCGCCCTCTGGACGTCCATGCCGAAGTCCACCATGTTCAGGAAGGTCTGCATGGTGCGCATCACCTGGTCGTCGCCCCCGGGGCTGCCCATGATCATGTGCGGCTGCCCGTCCTTGGTCACGAGCGTGCTCTGCAGCGTGCTGCGCGGCCTCTTGCCGGGCTGGAGCGAGTTGGCTTCTCCCGGGACCAGCGAGTAGTAGTCGCCGCGGCAGTTGAAAATGATCCCGGTGTCGCCCATGACGACGCCGGTGCCGAAGCTGCTGTGCAGGCTCGGCTCGAAGCTGACCATGTTGCGCGCGCCGTCGATGACGGCGATGTAGCTGGTGTCTCCTGCGTGCTCCGCCCGCCCCTCGAGGTTGACGCGCACGGATCCGTTCACGAGCCCGCGCTCGCCGGCGAACTTCTCCGGATTGCCCGGGCGCAGTTCGAACGACGCCCTGTCCGGGTCGATGAGCTTGCGGCGCTCGGCCGCATACTCCTTGGAAAGCAGGCCGGCATAGGGGATGCGTATGAAGTCCATGTCCCCCAGGAACTTTTCGCGGTCGGCCATGGCCAGCTTGATGGCCTCGACGCTCGTGTGCAGGTAGGCGACGCTGTTGTGCCCCATGGCCTTCAGGTCGTAGCCCTCGAGGATATTGAGGGCGAAGAGCTCGGCCGGGCCCTGGCTGGCGGAAGGATTCTTGTACACCCGGTATCCGCGGTAATCGATGGCCACCGGGTCCTCCACCTTGGCGGTATAGTTCGCGAAGTCCTCGTAGCGGAAGAGGCCGCCGTTTTCCTCGGAGAATTTCGCCATCGCGCGGGCGATATCCCCCTTGTAGAACCGGTCGCGCGCCGCGCGCAGCGCTTCGCTCCGCCCCTTGCCGGCAGCGGCCTTCTCGGCCTCGACCATCTTCTTGAGCGTGGCCGCCAGATCCGGGTTGCGGAAGATCTCGCCCGGCTGCGGCGCCCTTCCGCCGGGATAATAGACTCTGACGCTCGACGGATACTTGCGCAGTTTCTTGGAGCTCTCGATCGCCCGGGCGAGCGCGTTGCCGATGGGGAAGCCGTTCTCCGCGAGGTCGATCGCCTGCTCGAGGACCTGGGCGAAGCTCATCGTGCCCCAGCGCTCGAGCAGGATGTACCAGGCATCGACGACCCCGGGGACGGTGCCGGAAAGCAGAGTGTCGTTTTCCGGCAGCTTTCCCCCGTAGTTGCGCTGGTACCATTCGATCGTGGCCAGGCGCGGCGCGGTGCCCTCGGCGTTAATGGAAAAGACCTGCTTCAGCTTCGCATCGTAGACCAGGATCACCGCATCGCTGCCCACGCCGTTCAGGGCCGCATCCACGACGGCGAGCGCCGCCTGTCCAGCGACGGCGGCGTCGAAGCCGTTGCCGCCCGCCTCGAGGATCCTGACGGCGGCGCGCGTCGCCTCGGCTTTCATGGAAGCGACGGCGTATTGCCGGCCGCGTATGACCGGGCGCATCGTGCGCGCGCTTTCACCTTCCTCCTGCGCCCATGCAACTGCCGCCGGCAGCAGCCATGCGAGCGCGATCGCTCCCGCCCATGCTCGAATTCCTGCCATGTTTCCGCCTCCCTCCTGAAAGTATCGCTTTCTCCCGAGCGCCATGCGCGATTTGCACCGTCTCCGCCGGACGACATTTTAGCCCACCTGATCGCGGACATGCTCGCACATTCCCTGCGGCCACGCCCGGCTCGCAAGAAAGAAACCTCGGTCTGCCGGCCCTCCGGGGCTTGCCTGATCGATACGCTCCTTTCCGGGGGTTCGCCTGCGGCTCACCCCCGGCTACCGGCTCAGGGCCCCTGCCGGGGCTGTCGGCTACGTCCGCCACGCCGTGCCCGACCGGAAGGTTTGTCCTGCGCGCCTGCGGAACTAAATACGGGCGTGCCGGAGGCACGCAAGAAAGTAGCTCCGGGCGAGCGCATGCGAGCCCGGAGAAAAGGGACGGCATGCGACAAGCCCCGAAGGGCCGGCAGAAGGACATGTCCGGGGCCCCATGGAAGGTCCGCCGCGCAAGTGGGTCCGCCGCGCCGCGGCGGACCTACCCGCGCACCGGCTGGTAATCGTAAGGTTCGAGCGAGAAGTTGCCGCGGCCCTGGGTCAGCGATCGCAGCTGCGTCGAATACCCGAACATCTCCGCCAGAGGCACGAAAGCACGCACCACGGCGAAACGGTGTTCCAGATCGGTTTCCCGGATCTCGGCCCGGCGCGTCCCCAGGTCGCGCACCACGGCGCCCAGGCAGTCCTCGGGCACGCGCACTTCCAGGTTCATGACCGGCTCGAGCACGAGCGTCCCCGCGGCGGAGAGCGCCTGCCGCATGGCCATGCTCAGGGCCGCGGCCAGCGGGATGGCGGGATCCGGCGGATCGTTGTGTCCGGCTTCCAGCACGCGGATTTTCACGTCGACGATGGGGTAGCCGGCGGCGCCGCCGGAATTGCAGGCGTTGGCGAGCACCGTGCGCATTTCCTCGTGCAGCGCCCGCGCGAGCGTGTGTTCGACCGGAGCGAGATCGATTTCCACCGGCGGCATGGTGCGGTCGCCCGCGGGGCGCGGGCGCGGCATCACCTCGACGAGCGCGTGCCCGGACACGAGCACGTCGCCGATGCGCTTTTCGAACTCGCCCCGGCCACTGCCGGCGCCGGCCACGGTCTCGCGATAGGCGACGCGCGGCCTGCCGAAGCGGGCGGCCACGCGGAACTCGCGCTCCATCCGGTCGCGGGTGATTTCCAGGTGCAGCTCCCCCATTCCGGAGAGAATCATCTGGCCGGTCTCTTCGTCCATGCGCGCCGTCAGCGTCGGGTCCTCGCGCGTGAGCCGCTCGACCACCCCCAGCAGGCGCTCGCGGTCGGCGGCCGTGCGCGCCTCCACGGCCATCGAAACCACGGTCTGGGGGAAGGTGATGGGCTCGAACAGGATCGGGTGCTCCGGGTCGCACAGGGTATCGCCGGTCACGATGTCGCGCAGACCGGGCGCGGCGACGATGTCGCCGCATCCGGCGCGCTCGATCGCCTCGGCCTGGCCTGCGTGAAGGCGCACCAGCCGCCGCAGGCGCATGCGCCGTTTCAGCCGCGGGGCCAGGCAGCGGTCTTCCGTGGTGAGCGAACCCGAGTACACCCTGAGCCAGAAGAGATCCGCAGCCGGGGTGGCGACCACCTTGAAAACCAAGGCGGAGAAGGGCGCATCCGGGGAGGGCGGGCGCTCCACCTGCCGGCCGCTTTCCGGATCGATACCGCGCACCGGGGGCCGATCGAGCGGCGAGGGCAGGTAGTCGCAGACGGCATCCAGAATGGGACCGATCCCCAGGTCGCGCAGTGCGGCGCCGCAAAGCACCGGCACGAGCTTGCGCGCCAGGGTCGCCTCGCGTATCGCCTGCTTCAACTGCGCCCCGGGGATCTCTTCTCCGGCCAGGTACAACTCGGCAAGCCAGTCGACCGACTCGGCGGTCTTTTCGACCAGCCGCTCGCGCGCGCGGCGCGCATCGTCCAGCGCGTCACCGGGGATTTCGGCCGACTCGACCCGGCGGCCGCGCGAGGCCGGGTCGAACAGCAGCAGGCGCGGCTGCACCAGGTCGACGACCCCGGCAAGCCGGTCTTCCACTCCGTACGGCAGGTTGACGAAGGCCGCCGTGGTGCCCAGCCGGTCTTCCATTTGCCGCAACACCCGCACATGATCGGCCCCGGCGCGGTCGAGCTTGTTGATGAACGCCAGGCGCGGCACCTCGTAGCGGTCCGCCTGCCGCCACACGGTCTCGCTCTGGGGTTCCACCCCCTCGACCGCCGAAAAGACGACCACGGCCCCGTCCAGGACGCGCAGGCTCCTTTCGACCTCGGCCGTGAAATCGACATGTCCCGGCGTGTCGATCAGATTGATGCGATGATGGTTCCAGGCCAGCGTGCTCGCCGCCGCCGAGATCGTGATCCCGCGCTCGCGCTCGTCGGGCCGGAAGTCCATCACGGCCTCGCCGTCGTGCACCTCGCCGATCTTGTGGGTCAGCCCGGCATAGTAGAGAAAGCGTTCGGTGACGGTGGTCTTGCCTGCGTCGATGTGGGCGATGATTCCGATGTTGCGTATCCGTTCGAGCGTCATCGTCAGACAGTCTCCCGGGCCGGCGAGAGCTTGCGGCAATGCCCGCGCCCGGCGGTCGCCCGCAGGGCTCCGTTGCCGGAGCTCTGCGGGTTGGTTTCCGGGCCCGCTGCCCTATACAGCTATTGGCTCAGGGAACGATCAGGCCGCGGCGTTTCAGGAGCGGCTCCAGTTTCGGCTCGGCGCCGCGGAAGGCTATGTACTGGGTCATGAGGTCGAGCGTTCCGTATGTCTCCAGAACGTTCTTGCGGAACGACTGCGCCGTCGCCCTGTCGAACAGCCCTTTCTCCTTGAAGGCCTCGTAGGCGTCGGCATCCAGCTGCTCGGCCCAGATGTAGACGTAGTAGCCGGCCGAATAGCCCCCGTTGAATATGTGGTTGAAGTAGGTGCTGCGATAGCGGGGCACGATCTCCGGAATCAGGCCGATCGCGGACATGGCCCGGCTTTCGAACCCGTTGACATCGAGGGCGGGATCGGGTGCGGGGAGCGTGTGCCAGGCCATGTCGAGGATGGCGGCCGCCAGGTATTCCACGGTGGCGAATCCCTGGTTGAAGAGGCTGCTGTTGCGCAGCTTCTTCACCAGATCATCCGGTATCGGGGCATCCGTCCGGTAGTGCCTGGCATAGGCGGCCAGAAGCTCGGGTTCCAGGGCCCAGTTCTCCATGATCTGCGAGGGAAGTTCGACGCCGTCGCGCGGCACGGTGCGCGTGCGATAGCGGCCGTCCGAGAGCAGGGTCGCGAGCGAGTGGCCGAATTCGTGGAAGAAGGTCTCGACCTCGTCCACGCTGAGGAGGGAGGGAGCGTCGGCGGTGGCGCGCGTGAAATTGCAGGTGATGGTCGACAGCGGCGCCACGCGCCGGCCGTCCGCGTAGTACTGCCGCCGCAGGGCACCCGACCAGGCGCCGCCGCGCTTGCCGGGGCGCGGATGAAAATCGAGATAGAGCACGCCCACGTAACGGCCGTCGGCCTCGCGGACCTCGTAGACCTGGACCTCGGGATGGTAGACGGGGATGTCGCGCCGCTCGATGAATTTCAGCCCGTAGAGCTTGTCGCACAGCGTGAAGATCCCCTGGCGCACGTTCTCCAGCCGGAAGTAGGGCCGCAGGGCGGCGTCGTCCAGGGCGTACTTTTCCTGGCGCAGTTTCTCGGCATAGTACCACCAGTCCCAGGGCGCCAGTTTGAAGCCTCCGCCCTCCCGGTCGATGATGGCCTGCATTTCGGCGACTTCCTGGCGGGCGCGGGCCAGGGCCGGCGTCCAGAGTTTCTTGAGGAACGAATCGACCGCCTCGGGCGTGCGCGCCATGTTCATTTCGAGCACGTAGTGCGCGTGCGTGGGATAGCCGAGCAGCTTGGCCCTTTCGCTGCGCAGATTGACGATGCGGCGCACGATTTCCTTGTTGTCGTGCTCGTTGCCGCGATCGCCGCGCATGATATAGGCGCGCAGGAGCTTCTCGCGCAGTTCGCGCTTCGCCGAGTATTGCAGGAAGGGCGTCATGCTCGGCACCTGCACCGTGAAGACCCATTTGCCCGGAAGGTTCAGCTGGCGCGCGGTCGCCTCGGCCATGGCCACCACCGCCGGCGGCAGGCCGGCCAGATCGCCGCGGTTGTCGATGACCAGTTTGAAGTCGTTGGTCTCGGCCAGAAGGTTGTCGCCGAAGCGCAGCGACAGGAGCGCCAGCTCGCGGTTCAATTCCCGCAGCCGCGCCTTCTGCTTTTCGTCCAGCAGCGCCCCGCCGCGCACGAATTCCCGGTAGGTGTTCTCGAGCAGGAAGCGTTCCTCGGGTGTGAGCTTCAGCCGCTCGCGCTGGTCGTAGACCGCCTTGACGCGCGCGAACAGGCGCTCGTCGAGCCGGATGTTGTCCGTGTGGGCCGCCATCAGGGGAGCGCTCTCCTTGGCGATGCTCTGGATCTCGGGATTGGTTTCGGCACCCTGCAATGCGCCGAAGACCGCATTGACCTCCGCGAGGAGAAGGCCGCTGGCATCCAAAGCCGCCAGGGTGTTGGCGAAGGTCGCCGGCTCCGGGTTGTTCGCGATGGCGTCGATCTCGGCCTGCTGGCGCCGGATGCCCTCGCGGATCGCCGGCAGGAAGTGCTCGTTGCGGATCCGGTCGAAGGGCGGAGTATCGAGCGGGGTCTTGTACGGCTGGAAAAACGGATTGTCGCGCACTTCGGGCGGATTCTGGCCGTAAACCGCCGGACACGATGCCGTCATGACCGCCGCCGGCACAAGGAAAAAGAGAAGAAGCTTGCATGAGTCCATGGGATTCTCGGGCGATCGCCCCCTCCTTTCATGCCGGGGATTCTAAAGCGGCCGGCGCCGGGAAACAACCGGGAAACGCAGCCGTTGCGCCGTCGGCCGGGATGGGATAGCATCGCGCGCGCATGGGGCGCCCCGGGCGCTTCGGCACCCCAGTCAGGAGGAGCAATCCCATGAAGACGATCCGATGCCTTCCGATCCTCGTACTGCTGGCCCTTCCGCGGTCCGCATGGCCGCAGCAGGCGGAAGATCCCGCAGCCCGCCTGGACAAGCTGTTCGCGCGCTTCAACTCCCAGGAAACGCCCGGCTGCGCGGTCGCGGTGGCGCGCGACGGCAGGGTCGTTCTCGCGCGCGCCTACGGCATGGCCGACCTCGAGCACGGCGTGCCCAATACGCCGGAGACGATCTTCGAGGCGGGCTCGGTCTCCAAGCAGTTCACCGCCGGGGCCGTCAACCTGCTCGCGCTGCAGGGCAAGCTCGCGCTCGAGGACGACGTGCGCAAGTACATCCCCGAGGTGCCCGATTACGGCACGCCGATCACGATCCGCCATTTGATGACGCACACGAGCGGACTGCGGGACTGGGGCAACGTCGCCGGGATCTCGGGCTGGGGCCGCGGCCTGCGGGTGCACACCCACGCCCACGTGCTCGACATCGTCAGCCGCCAGAGCGCCCTCAATTTCCCGCCGGGGCACGAGTATTCCTACTGCAACACCGGCTTCAACCTGCTCGCCGTCATCGTCGACCGCGTGAGCGGCATGCCCTTCGCCGAGTTCTGCAAGAAGAACATCTTCGACCCCCTGGGCATGCAGCACACGCAATGGCGCGACGATTTCACGCGCATCGTCAAGAACCGCGCCGTGGCCTACCAGGCGCGCGGCGAGCGCGGGTTCGCAATGTCCATGCCCTTCGAAAATATCCACGGCAACGGCGGGCTCCTGACCACGGTCGGCGACCTGCTCGTCTGGACGGAAAATCTGGAGACGGGCAAGCTCGGCGGCCCCGCCTTCATCGAAGCGATGCACCGCCCGGGGCGCCTCAGCGACGGGCGCCCGATAGCCTATGCCGCCGGCCTGCGCACCGGCGACTACCGCGGCGTTCCCGAGATCTCGCACACCGGGTCGACCGCAGGGTACCGCGCCTTCCTGGGCCGCTACCCCAAGCAGCGACTGGCGGTCGCACTGCTGTGCAACGTCGGGAACGTGGATCCCGGCGATCTGGGCCACGAGATCGCGGACATATTCCTGGAGATTCCTCCCGGCGCGAAGCCGGCGACGATAGAGCTGAACCGGGAGACCATGAAAAGCCGGGCCGGCCTGTACCGCAATCCCGTTTCCGGGGAAGCAATCCGGCTGGTCTTCGCCGAAGGTTCGCTGCGGCTCGAGCGCGGCCCCGCGCTCACGCCCGTTTCGAGCACCGAGTTCCGGGCGGGCGGCGAACGCCGGCTGAGCTTCGAACCCATGCCCGGGGGCACTCGGGAAAGGATCCGCGTCGCGCGCGAGTCGATCGAGGACGACCTCTACGAGCCGGTCGAGCCCTTCGCACCGGCGGCGGCGGAACTGGCCGAGTATGCCGGTGACTACTACAGTTCCGACGCCGAGACCGCTCTGACTGCGGCGATCGAAGAGGGGAGGCTCGTGCTGCGCCGGCGGCCGGATTCGCGGATTGCCCTCACGCCGCTGTACAAGGACGCTTTCCAGTCGTCGCTCGGACTGGTGCGCTTCATCCGCGGCATCGGCGGGCGCGTCACCGAACTCAGCCTCCGGCAGGACAGGGTCTACGACATGAGATTCCGCCGCGCGGTGCCGTGACGGCCCGATGCCGGCAGACATGATATCGACACAGGAGGATCCATGAACAGAAACCGGTGTCTCTTGAGCACGGCAATCATCGCCGCCTTTCTGGCGGCGCCTTCATTCGCCCTGCAAGATCCCGAATACGGGCCCAAGAACGGCGCGCTGGTGATCGCAGGCGGCAATCTGAGGGACCAGGCGATCTACGATCGCTTCATAGAGCTGGCCGGGGGGCCCGAGGCCGTCTTCGTCATCGTGCCGACGGCCGGCGGCAACAAGACCAGCGATGGGAATATCCGGGTCTACAAGGAAGACGAGGTCACCGCCCCCTGGAAGAAGCGCGGGCTCAAGAACGTGTTCATGCTCCACACCCACGATCCGAAGGTCGCCGACACCGAGGAGTTCGTCCAGGTGCTCCGGAAGGCGAACGCCGTCTGGTTCAACGGCGGCAGGCAGTGGAACATCGTCGACTCCTATGCCAATACCCTGACCTACAAGGAGTTTCACAAGGTGCTGGAGCGCGGCGGCGTCATCGGCGGTTCTTCCGCGGGCGCCACGATCCAGGGCGCATACCTGGTGCGCGGCGCCGTCGCCGGCCCGGATATCGTCATGGCTCCCGAACCCGAGCATCAGTGGGCGTTCGGCTTCCTGCGGCGCTCGGCGATCGACCAGCATATCAACGCCCGCAATCGCTGGGACGACCTCATCCCGGTCATCAAGAAATATCCGGAGCTGCTCGGCATCGGGATTTCCGAAGACACGGCGATCATCGTCAAAGGAGACACCTTCGAGGTCATGGGAGCCTGGAAGGTCGCCGTGCACGACAACACCCGGCTGTACCAGCCCTGGGAAAAGCCCTATTACGTCCTCTCGCCCGGCGATGTCTACGACATGAAGGCGCGCAGGATCGTCAAGCTCGGCGACGGAACGCGGCGCGGCCCCCCGGGCGCAAAGCCGGAGCAGCCGTAACTACTGTCTACCACATGGTAGACAGTGCCACATTTCGCACGGATCTGCCGCGCAAACAGGGTTGCTGTGCCGCGGCGGATCGGCGGCTTATCCGTGCGTGTTTCGGATCAGCCACAGCGCGCCGGCGTGCCGATGAATATCATTTCGGAGCCGGGCTATCAGGGACACGACCATTCCGCGGTGCCCGAGTTTCGGGGTTGAGTAGCCTGTCACCGAAACTAAAGCCACACGACTTCGGAGAGGATGTGCCGGAACCAACCGGACCGGTCACTCAAGCGCCGGGCTTCTTCGGTGGTGTAAACCAGCAGATCGGCCCCGACCGGCAGGCATGAGGTATCGTAGGCCAGGGGGCGCAAGAACCATGTCGGCTGATCGCAACGGGCCACCAGCAGCAGGACATCGGCGTCGCTTCCGGGGGCGTAATCACCGCGCGCATAGGAGCCGAACAGACCGATGCGCGCGACCTCGGGATGGCGGCGCCGGATATCGGCTGCCCAGGAACGGAGCGCGGAGAGCAGGCGCTCCCGGTCAATCGACCTGAAGATTTTCACACCATCGGATGATTTTATCCGCTCTACGCACCGCATCGGCGGCCTGCTCTTTCGTAAAGAATTCCATGGGCGCTCCCGACTCGAATCCGTTCGGATATCGGGTCGGCACGTAAAACTGGTCGAGGAGTTTGGCGTCGTCGATCAATTCGGACGGCAGGCGTGCAGCGCCGAGATCCAATTCTTCGAGAAGTCTGGCGACCCGGTGCCCCCATGCCTCCGCATGAAGACGCATGTAGACCGCCTTGACGGCCTTTTCCGCCGCCTGCTGGGCTTCGAAACAGGCATGTTCGTAATAGCCGTCCGCGACGTCCTTTGCGGCATGCTCGAGGTCCCGTTTGGCCTGCGCCATCC
>Ga0272448_1004330_pt1 | contig 16252 bp, 18 predicted proteins | sample YNPCB0191_FD_202220 | JGI IMG/M metagenome (GOLD analysis project Ga0272448, IMG submission 202220) | Hot spring sediment microbial communities from Yellowstone National Park, WY, United States - YNP-CB-019-1 | ecosystem: Environmental > Aquatic > Thermal springs > Hot (42-90C) > Sediment...
AAAAAGGTGTAAAAGAAACTACTGTAGAAGAATGTGCTAAAAAGTATCTTGAGGGAATTTTAGGTTCATCAAAAGCAAAAGTAGTTGTATGTTTTGGTAAGATAGCTAATAAAAAAGTTAAAGAAGAATTAAAGATTCCTAAGGATAAAAAGATATGGGCTGTCAAGAACAATAACAACATTCGGTATTACATTTTTCTACCACATCCAAATGCATGGGGAAAAAAGCGTACAATTGACAAACAACTATCTTGTAATGATCTTGAGAAAATAACAACATTTCTTAAAGAAAATAAATGTTATTAGTACTGTTTTGAGCACTATAATTACACATTTTGTTCATAACCCAAAATAACTCGGATTTTTTGTGTTTCAAAAAAGGGAATGGATTTTAGTGCCTCAAAAATTGAGTAATTGACCAACCTTAAAATCAAGTAATTGATCCATCCTTTACTGAATTGGAGATGTTTTTTTTGACATAGAAATTATTTTTTCTATTGGTTTGCATTTGATTAAATTTTTATATATAATAAAAATCTATTAAATGGCCAAAAGCAATCTTAAATCCAAAGTTAGAGTTGAGTTTGGGAATTTATGGGTAAATCCTAACTCAATGTAAAAGTTCAACTATCAGTAGTAAATTCAGTATCTGAAATAAAAACAGAATAAGAAAGTAAAAAAGTAACTTAAAATCCCAAAGTTCAAAAACGAGGATGATGAAAGGAAATTCTGAAATAGAAAATTGAAAGGACGTTTTACAAAAATGAAAAAGATTATTATTTTAATTTTATGTTTTAGTTTTTTAAGTTGCACAAAAAAAAGTATGCAGACAGGTCGTGGTAAAACCATAACAATTAAGGGTTCTGATACAATGGTTATTTTAGGTCAGAGATGGGCAGAATATTATATGAAACTCAATCCTGATATTATTGTTCAAGTAACAGGAGGGGGTTCTGGAACAGGTATTGCTGCTTTAATAAATGCTGCAACAGATATATGCCAGGCATCACGACCAATGACAGATGAAGAAAAAAAACTCATTTTTAAAAAATATAATAAAAATGTTGAAGAAATACCTGTTGCGCTTGATGGAATTGCTGTTTATGTAAATGAAAAAAATCCTGTTAAAACATTAAGTTTAATTCAATTAAGAAAAATCTATAAAGGTGAAATTGATAACTGGTATGAATTTGGATGGGATAAAAAAGAGATTGTTGTTTATGGAAGGGAAAATAACTCCGGAACATATATGTATTTTAAAGAACATGTTCTTGAAGGAGAAGATTTTGTAAATACTGTTCAGGCACTTCCAGGAACAGCAGCAATTGTTAATGCTGTTTCAAAAGATAAATATTCAATTGGTTATGGTGGTATGGCTTATGCAAAAGGTGTTAAAGAAATACTGATAAAAAAAGATGAAACTTCAATTCCACAAAAACCTTCAATAGAAAATATTGTATCCGGGAAATATCCATTGAGTAGGAAATTGTTTTTTTATACTGTTGATAAACCACAGGGTGTTATAAAAAAATTTATTGACTGGGTTTTAAGTCCTGATGGTCAAAAAATCTGTGATGAAGTTGGTTACTGTTCTATTTCACTAAAGTAAAAGCAATTCATTAAAAAACTGTAAAATTACTGTGTATTTATGAAAATATTTAACAAATTAAACTTAATAGAAATATGTATTAAATTAACTGCATTTATTGTTATATCTGCTTTAATTTTAATTTTTATTTTTATTGCAAAAGAATCCCTGCCAATATTTACTTCAAGAGAAATTCATAATGAAACAAATTTATCAAAATTATTTTTACCCCAGGAATATAATCCAAACAAAGGTAAAGAATTCTTATGGCAGCCAGTATCAAAAATTCCAAAATATTCTGTGATTGTATTATTATTGGGAACTTTAAAAGTTACTTTTGTAGCACTTATTTTTGCAGTACCAATTGCAATAATGGCTGCTATATTTACAAGTGAATTTTCTTCAAACTTTATTAAAGAGTTTATTAAACCAATAATAGAAATTCTGGCAGGATTACCTTCTGTTGTTCTTGGATTTTTTGCATTAATGATTCTGGCAACCTGGTTTCAGAATGCTTTTGGTTGGACATTTCGTTTGAATGCAATTACAGCAGGTATTGCTATTGGCTTAGCAGTAATTCCTATTGTTTATACAATTACTGAAGATGCTCTAAATGCTGTTCCAAAAACATATAGAGATGGAGCACTTGCTCTTGGAGCTAATAAATGGCAAACAGCATACAGAATTGTCCTACCGGCAGCATCCCCGGGTATATTTGCTGCCTGTATACTCGGTTTAGGAAGAGCAATAGGAGAAACAATGATTGTTCTCATGGCAAGTGGAAATGCAGCAATTATGACTCTTGATTTTACACAATCAGTTAGAACACTTTCAGCAACTATTGCTGCAGAATTAGCAGAAGTTGTTGTTGGCAGTACTCATTACTGTGTTTTATTTTTTATTGGTGCATTTTTATTTATAATAACTTTTTTTATTAATCTTCTTGGATACTGGTTTGTAAATCGTTTAAGAATAAAATTAGAGGGAAAAGCATGAAATTTTTTTATTTTTTAACAGGTCTTGCATGTTTTATAATAGTAGCAATTGTATTTATAGTTGTTGGTAATATAATATATCTTGGGTCAGGAAATATCACAATGGAATTCCTTACAAAAGCACCTGAACTCGGTATGACAAAAGGTGGTATTTTCCCAGCAATATTTGGCACAGTTGCACTTGTGGTTCTTATGACAATAGCAGTAATTCCAGTCGGAGTGTTAACTGCCATTTATCTAAATGAATACGCACCAAAAAAATCAAAATTACTTAAACTTCTCAGAATTGCATTACATAATTTAGCAGGTGTTCCATCAATTGTGTATGGTCTTTTTGGTTTAGGATTCTTTGTTCATTTTATTGGAACAGGTATAGATAAAATATTTTATGGAGGTAATATTATATTCGGTCAACCAGCAATTATATGGGCATCATTAACAATGGCAATGTTAACTCTGCCAACAGTTGTTGTTACAACAGAAGAAGCATTACAATCTATTCCTGATTCTTACAGAGAAGTTGCATATTCACTTGGAGCAACAAAAATCCAGATGATATTCAAAGTTGTTATTCCAAACTCTATAAGCGGAATATTAACAGGTGGAATTTTAGCAATAAGTCGTGGTGCTGGTGAAGTAGCACCAATAATGTTTACTGGTGCTGCATATTATTTGCCTTATTTACCAACGCGGCTCAATGACCAGTTTATGGAACTTGGTTATCATATATATGTAATGGCAACCCAGTCCCCTGATGTTGAAATAACAAAACCAATATTATACTCAACTGTACTGGTATTGTTTGTTTTAACTCTTTCTCTAAATTTTATAGCAATTTTAATTCGTGCAAATATGCGAGCCAGTATGAGAAGATAAAATCCAACTGACAAAAAGAGAATTAAAATAAATTGAAATGGAAAATAATATAAAAATCAAAGTTAAAAACCTTACAGTTAAATATAACAGTATAATTGCACTGGATAATATTAATTTTAATATATATAAAAACAAAATTCTTGCTATAATTGGTCCTGCAAAAAGTGGTAAAACAACTTTTTTAAGATGTTTAAATCTATTATATAAATTAAATCCTGAAATAAAAGTAAGTGGAGAAATACTCTTCAATAATGTAAATATACTTTCAGATAATACAGAAGTGTATGAGATACGTAGAAAAATAGGTATGGTATTTGCTTTACCAGTACCTTTACCGGGAACAATTTATAATAATCTTGCTTTTGGTCCGAGATTAAAAGGAATAAAAAATAAAAAGGAACTTGATAAAATTATCCAACAGAGTTTAAAAGCATCTTTTTTGTGGGATGAAGTAAAAGATCGTTTAAATGAACCAATATTTAATTTAAGTGGTGGACAACAACAACGACTCTGTTTAGCGAGGGTGCTGGTATTACAGTCAGAAGTACTTTTACTTGATGAACCCTGCTCTGGTCTTGACCCGGTATCAACAGCAAAAATTGAAGAAGCATTACAGGAATTAAAAAAAGAACATACAATTATACTTGTTACAAACAACGTAAAACAGGCAGCACGTGTTTCTGATCTATCAGCATTTTTCTATCTTGGCAAACTTATAGAATATGATAAAACATCAGAAATTTTTGCAAATCCAAAAAATAAACAAACAGAAAATTATATTATGGGGAAATTTGGATAATGAACAGAGAAATAATAATAACAAAAAACCTAAATGCTTATTATAAAAATTTTCATGCACTCATAAATATAAATGTCAGTATCAGGGAAAAAAGAATTACAAGTATAATTGGACCATCAGGATGTGGTAAATCAACACTTCTAAGATGTTTTAATAGAATGAATGATACAATTCCTGGATTTAAATTAACAGGTGAAATATTGGTTAATAACAGAAATATATATAATAATTCAACAGACCTTCATAGTTTAAGGAAATATATTGGAATGGTCTTTCAAAGACCAAATCCTTTTCCTTTAACTGTATTTGAAAATATTGCTTTTGGAGCAAAAATTCATAAATTAACAGATAATTTAGAATATACTGTTCAAAAAAGTTTAGAAGCAACTGGTCTCTGGAATGAACTGAAAAATAAACTTGATACACCAGCACTTTCTCTATCATTAGAACAACAGCAGAGATTGTGTATTTCAAGATTACTTGTGGTTGAACCTGAAATAATTTTACTTGATGAACCCTGCTCTTGTCTTGACCCTATAGCAACATTGAATATTGAAGAACTACTGCAGGGATTAAAACAGAACTATACTATTGTTATAGTAACTCACAATATGCAACAGGCAGCACGTATTTCTGATGAAACTAATTTTATGTTATTGGGTGAACTTATAGAATCCGGTTTAACAAAAAATATTTTTACAAATCCAAAAAATAAAAAAACAGAACAATATATAACAGGACATTTTGGATAGGAGGAAAACAAAATATGCAAAGACATTTTGATGTTCAGTTAGATAAATTAAAAGAAAGCATCATAAAAATGGGAGAATTTGTAGAACAAATGATTTCACTTTCAGTAAAAGGATTTCTTGAATCTGATAAAGAACTTATAAAAGAAGTAAGTAATTATGAAATTGAAGTAAATGATTTACAGATTGAAATAGATGAACGCAGTTTGAGACTTCTTGCTTTAATGCAACCAGTAGCAACTGATTTAAGATTTATTGTTATGGTCTCAAAAATCTGCAGTGAACTTGAAAGAATAGGTGATTTAACAATAAATATATGTCAGAATACACAGTATTTAAAACAAAAAAAACAAGACCAGATTTTATCTGACTTAAAAAAAATGTCAGAAATTAGCCGGCAAATGCTAAAAAATAGTATTAATTCTTTTATCAATAAAGATGAAGAAATTGCAAAAAAAGTTCTTGAATCAGATACTGAACTGGATATTTTAAAAAATAATATTTTCAAACAAGTTAAAACAAAAATATCAGATGATATTTCAAATATTGATGAATATCTATCTTTACTCCTCATTGCTAAGAATCTTGAAAGAATAGGAGACAAAACAACAAATATTGCTGAAGAAGTAATATATCTGGCTTCAGGAAAAGATGTAAGACATCATCACGAAGAAAAAGAAAGAACAGAAAAAATTTGATTTTATTTGTTTTTTTTTATATATTGTAATTATATGGAAAGAAAAATTTCTTATGCTGGATTGTTTCTTGCTTTTATTGTGTTAACATTGCCTGTAAATGCTCAAAAAACAAATATTGGAATAGGTATTATCTTATCAGATGTTCCTGCTGTTTCATCAAAAATCTGGCTGAAAAATAAAAATATGAATGCTTTTGATTTTGCTCTCGGATTTAAAACAAATGATTATTTGTATTTTCATACCACATATATTTTAAAACATAACTATAAACTCATAAACAAAGGTGAAATTACAGGAGATATTCCTTTTTACTATGGACCCGGAATTGTTTTAAAATCAAATACAGCAGGAATAAGATTTGCTTTTGGATTGGAATATATTTTTCAAGAAATGCCTTTAGATATCTTTGCGGAAATTGCTCCTGTTATATTATTTATGAAAAAAACAGGTTTTGAACTTTCTGCTGGAATTGGTGTTAGATATTATGGATTCAATTATTAGTTATATTTTAAAGTGGAGCAATACAATATCTGAAAAATACAGTGTTAATCCATTAATATTTGGAGTAATTTATACTGTTAGTGTTTTTCCTTTCTGGTTTAGTTTGTATAAAATTGTTGAATGTATAAAAAAACATAATGTAAAAAATATTGTTAAATGGTTAATTATCAATGGTATTGCTATTTTATCTCCATTTATATATGTTGCTATTTTTGGTAGAAATTTACCTAATTGGTTTTGGATTATAATTTTGGGTATAATAATATTATCTGTTATCTCATTAATTAAAAATATAAAAAATAAAATATCACAAAAATAAGTTATCCACATATGTGGATAATTCTGTGGATAAATTAAAAATATTCTAAACATTTATGCAAACAACAGAAAATATTTGGAAAAAGATTACTGATTATTTTGAAAAAAATCTATCTGAAGAAACCTTTAACTTATGGATTAAACCAATTAAACCATTGGGTATTAAAGAAAACAGTTTTATTATTGAGGTTCCAAACAAATTTTTCGCTAACTGGATAGAACAAAATCACAAGAAAAATATAGAAAATATAATTTCAGAAATATTTCCTAATAAAATTAATCTTGAATACAAGTATGTCCAAGATTTGGATACTATATTAAAAACAAAAATGGATACAGAACTTCCAGAAGAAATAAATGTAAATGTCCAGACAGAATTTAATCCTAAATATACTTTTGATTCATTTGTAGAAGGTGCTTCTAATAGATTTGCAAAGGCTGCCTGTCTTGCAGCAGCAAATAATCCAGGTAAAGAATACAATCCAATATTCATTTATGGTGGAGTTGGTCTTGGTAAAACACATCTTTTACATGCAATTGGCAATAAAATGATAAGTAATAATCCTAAATTAAGAATATGTTATATTTCAAGTGAAAAATTCATTAATGAATTTATTGAGTCATTAAAGTCAGATACAGCAAAAAATTTCAGAAATAAATTCAGAACTCTTGATTGTTTATTACTTGATGATATACAATTCCTAATTGATAAAGAACGTTCACAAGAAGAATTTTTTTATACTTTTAATGCTCTTTTTGACTCTCAAAAGCAAATAATTATAACTTCTGATAGGCCACCAAAAGAACTTTCAAATATTCAAGAACGACTTATAAATAGATTTGAATGGGGTGTTGTTGCTGATGTGAAAATACCTGAACTTGAAACAAGAATTGCTATTTTAAGAAAGAAAATTGAAACCGAAAAAATATTTGTGCCGGATGATGTTATTTTATTTTTGGCAAGTAGAATAAAAACAAATATTCGTGAATTAGAAGGTTCTTTAATAAGAATTTTTGCTTTCTCAAATTTAACAGGAACTCCATTAACAGTGGATGTTGCAAAAGAAATATTAAATGATATATTAAGAGTTGAAGAACAAAAAAAACCAATTACAATTGAAAGAATACAGGAGATTGTTGCAAAACATTATCATATTGATGTAAAAGAATTAAAATCTAAAAAAAGAAGCGATATGATTGCATTACCAAGACAAATAGCAATGTATTTGGCAAGAACACTAACAGAAATGTCTACAATAAAAATAGGAGAATTTTTTGATGGTAAAGATCATACAACTGTAATGCATGCCTGTAATAAAATAAGAAACAAAATGAATTCAGATACTTTTTTTGTCGCTGAAATAAATAAAATAATTCAAAAAATTCGTTCTTTTAATGATGAAAACAATAGTGGATAAAACTGTTATTTTTCTGTTAATAACTTTTATTTTATGTTAATTGTTCTGTTTGTTTGTTAATAATGTTGATAAAAAAATAAAAACTATAAATTAAAGTATATTTTAATAATTTATAAATTCTTTCAGTAAAATCAATATTTTTTATAAAATTGACTGTGTTATAAAGATTTCCACATATATTACTATGACTATTACTGAAATAATATTATTAATAATTTTTAAAAAATTATAAAATCTGTTTAAATTATAAATAAAATGGAGGAATTATTATGACAAATTTAATTTGTTCTAAAAAAGAATTACTTAAAAGAATGGAAATTATTGAAACAGTTATATCTTCTCATGCAACTATTCCTATATTGAGTAATTTTTTACTTGAAATTGAGAATAAGAAAGTAAAATTAGCAGCAACTGATTTAGAAATAGGAGTAAGATGTTATATTAATAATGCAAAAGTTAATCAGACAAAAGATGTTATTACTTTACCTGCAAAAAGATTTATTGGAATTATCAAAGAACTTCCGGATAAAGAAGATATAGAAATAAAAATAGATACAGAAAAAAACTGTCAAGCAGAAATAAAGTCAGGAAAATCTCATTTTTTAATTTTAGGTACTCCAAAAGAAGATTTTCCTGATTTACCTGAATTCAATGAATCAAAATCAGTAAATGTTAATACTAAAGAATTTGAAGAAATGGTTAAAAAAACAATTTTTTCTATTTCTAAAGATGACACAAGACCTGCTTTAACCGGTATATATTTTGTTATTGAAGACAATCAGATAAATCTTGTATCTACTGATGGACGCAGATTATCTTTTATTTACAGAGATTGTAAAACAGACCATACTTCAATGAAAGGAATTGTTTTACCGAAAGTTATTAATGAATTACTTACTATACTCAATATTGAAAAATCAGAGAATTTTAAAATAAATATAACAGAAAATCAAATTGGATTTAAAGTCAATGATATCATTTTAGTTTCAAGATTAGTTGACGGTAAATTTCCTAATTATGAACAGGTTATACCAAAGAAAAATCCAATTAAGGTTACAATAAACACAGATGAACTTTTAACAGCTGTCAAACAACTTTCTTTACTTACAATGGAAGAAGGTGGTGCTGTAAGATTTTTATTTACAAAAAATAATTTACAACTATCAATAGTTTCTCAGGGAATTGGAAGCGGTGAAGTTGAAATTGATATTGAATTTGAAGGTCCAGATTTAGATGTTGCTTTTAATTCTAAATACATAATTGATATTTTAAAAAATTTAGGTGAAGACCAAGTAATGTTTGAAATGAATGGTCCGGCAGATTCTGTTGTTATAAGGGCAATTAAAGATGAAAAATATTTATGTGTTTGTATGCCTGTAAGAATAGTTTAAAATATATATGCAGACCTGGCTTAAGGCAAAAGATATTATATCAATTATAACTAAAAAATATGATTTAAGTTCAGATAATTTTGTTCTATTTAATATATGGGAAAAAGAATTGGGTAAATTATCAAAAAATATAGTTTTGGTTGGGAAAAAGAATAAAACATTATTGGTTAAAATAAATAACCCTATTTATAAACAGGAACTTATATTAAGAAAAAAAGAGTTTATAAATAAAATAAATCAATATTTCGGTAAAAATGAGTTTGTCAATGAGATAAAAATATGGAGGTAAAACAGAAAAAGTGATTGATAAAAATCATAATAATATTAATGAAGAAAAATACGATGCATCTAAAATTCAAATTTTAGAAGGTCTTGATGCTGTTCGCAAGAGACCTGCAATGTATATTGGTTCAACAGGAATAGACGGTTTACACCATCTTGTTTATGAAATTGTGGATAATTCTATTGATGAAGTTCTTGCTGGTGAATGTAAAAATATTGATGTTATAATATATAAGGATAATTCTGTAAATGTGCTTGATGATGGTAGAGGTATTCCAATAGAGCCATTAAAAGATGTAAATGATCCTAAATATAAAAATAAGTCAGCATTAGAAATAGTTATGACAACCTTACATGCCGGAGGTAAATTTGACAGAAAGGCATACAGGATTTCAGGAGGACTTCATGGAGTTGGAGTTTCTGTTGTAAATGCTTTATCTGAATTTCTTGAAGTAGAAGTTTACAGGAATGGTAAGATTTACAAACAGAGATATTCTTATGGTATTCCTGACTATCCGGTAAAATGTGTAGGTGATACAGATGAAAGAGGAACAAAAATTACATTTAAACCTGACAGAAAAATTTTTAAAACAATAGATTTCTCTTTTGATGTTTTATCCAAACGTTTGAGAGAACTTGCTTTTTTGAATCCTGGAACTAAAATAACCATTATTGATGAAAGAGAAGATAAAGAGCATACCTTTAATTATGATGGTGGAATAGTAAGTTTTGTGAAGTTCTTAAATACAAATAAAGATGTTTTACATCCCGAGCCAATATACTTTTCAAAAAATAAATTAGATGAACAAACAGGTTCTGAAATTTCCTTAGAAATAGCAATTCAATACAATGATGGTTATTCAGAGCAACTTTTTGGTTTTGCAAACAATATAAATACAGTAGAAGGTGGAACACATATCTCTGGTTTTAGGTCTGGTTTGACGAGAGCAATAAATGACTATATTAAAAAAAGAGAACTTTTGAAAACAACTGATTTAAATATTTCAGGTGAGGATACACGAGAAGGATTGAGTGCTGTTATTTCATTGAAACTTCCTGAACCACAATTTGAAGGTCAGACAAAAACAAAATTAGGAAATTCTGAAATAGAAGGTATTGTAAAATCACTTGTTGGTGAGTGTCTTTCAAATTTTTTTGAAGAACATCCTGATATTGCAAATAAAATCTGTGAAAAAATAATAAATGCAGCAGAAGCAAGAGAATCAGCAAGAAAAGCAAGAGAACTAGCTAGAAGGAAAGGTGCTCTTGAATCAACTTCTTTACCAGGTAAATTAGCAGATTGTTCTGAAAGAGATCCATCAAAAACTGAATTATATATTGTTGAAGGTGATTCTGCTGGTGGTTCTGCTAAACAGGCAAGAGATAGAACTTTTCAGGCAATACTACCTATAAAAGGTAAAATAATAAATGTTGAGAAATCACGATTAACTAAAGTTCTAACAAATGAAGAAATAAGAACACTTATTACAGCAGTAGGAACTGGTATAGGAGAAGAAGATTTTGATATTACAAAATTAAGATACAATAAAATAATAATAATGACAGATGCTGATGTTGATGGAGCACATATAAGGACATTATTATTGACATTTTTTTACAGACAGATGAAACCGCTTGTTGAACAGGGTTTTATTTATATTGCTCAACCACCACTTTATAAAGTAAAAAAAGACAAAAAAGAAGTATATATAGAAACAGAAGAACAACTTCAGAAATTTTTACTTGAATTCATTACAGAAAATATTGTTCTGTCACATATTTCTAACTCAAGAAAATATACAAATAAAGATCTTTATTTGATTTTAAAAGACCTAATAGAACTGGATAATTTAGTAAAACGTATTACAAGAAAAGGTGTTTCCTGGAAGAATTATTTTGATTTTTCCAAGGACAATAAAATACCAATATATAGTGTAATAATGCCTGAAGGTATAAAATTTATTTTTACAGAAAAAGAAGCAAGGGAATTCAAAGCAAAAATTACACAGGAGCAATCTTCATTCAGTCTTAAAGATCTGTGGGAATTACAGAGAATTGATATAATAGCAAAAAAATTAAAACAGGAAGATATTGATATTAGGTTTTATGAAGAAATCCCAGAAAAACCAATATATAGAATTCAGACATCAAAAGGTATTATATATGACCTTTACAATATAAAACAGATTGTATCTACAATAGATAAGATTTCTCATGATGAAATTTATATTCAGAGATATAAGGGACTTGGAGAAATGAATCCAGAACAATTATGGGAAACAACAATGAATCCTGATAAAAGAAAATTATTACAGATCAAATTAGAAGATACAGTAGAAGCAGATCTTATATTTACCACACTTATGGGTGATAAAGTCGAGCCAAGAAAACAATTCATTGAAACACATGCCTTGGAAGTAAAAAATCTTGATATATAAATGCTATCAACAGTAGAAAAAGTAATTTTATTAAAAAAAGTTCCAATATTTGAAAATCTGGGTGGAGAAGAACTATTATCTATATCTGATATCACACAGGAAAAGGATTATAAAAAGGGAGAAAATATTTTTTATGAAGGAACATTAGGATATGAACTTTATATATTAATTCAGGGTAGTATTGAAATAAGTAAAAAAATGTCCAATAACACAAAAAAAGTTATTGCAACATTTTATCCGTATGATTATTTTGGTGAAATGTCACTTTTTGAAGATTCCACACATTCTGCCACTGCAATTGCATTAGAGAATGTTAAGTGCCTTGTTATACCCAGAGAAGGGTTTATTGATATCTGTTATGAATATCCTGCTATAACACTGGAGATAATAAAAACATTTTCCAGGAGATTAAGGGAAACAACCCAGAAATTATAAATTTATTCATTCATTTTTATTTATATCTGAAAATTTCTGTTCTAATTCTTTTTTCTTTTTTTCAAAATATTTGTCTATATGAGCATTTATACCTTCCAATGATTCTAATTTTTTTATACGAATTTCTAAATTTTCAATTTCTTTCAATAAAATTTTAAATCCATCTGCAATTGGGTCTGGAAGTTTATTGTGTTCCAATTGTTGCATCTGTTGTTGAGAAAAGCCAAGTCCTATTCTACCAGGGACCCCCACAACAGTTGCATTTTCGGGAATATCATTTAAAACAACACTTCCAGCACCTATTCTAACATTATTACCTATTTTTATTGCTCCAAGCACAATTGCTCCGGCACCTATTACAACATTATTACCTATTGTTGGATGTCTTTTCTCTTTTTTAAAACTTGTTCCACCCAAAACACTACCTTGATACATTAAACAATTATCTCCTATTTCTGCTGTTTCTCCAATAACAACTCCCATACCATGGTCAATAAAAAATCTTTTTCCTATTTTTGCACCTGGATGTATTTCTATTCCTGTGATGTGTCTTGATATTTGAGATATAATTCTTGCTACTGTAAACCATTTTTTTCTGTAAAACCAGTGTGCAATTCTGTGTAACCATACAGCGTGCAGTCCGGGATAACATATTATAACTTCCAATATATTTTTTGCTGCTGGATCTTTTTCAAATATTGTTTTTATATCTTCTTTAAATAAACTTAAAAAATTCATTTTAAATGCTTTATTAATGGAATTTCATTACAATTCGGGAAAAAAGGACACTCAATACATTCCTTCCATATTTTATTTGGCAGTGTATTTTTATCTGTTTCTTTAAAACCGAGTTTTTTAAAAAATTCAGGAATATATGTTAACACAAAAATTTTTTTAACACATATTTTTTTCGCTTCTTCCTCACACAATCTTACAAGTTTTGAGCCGAGTCCTTTATTTTGATGTTCTTCTTTAATTGCAAGTGATTTTATTTCTGCAAGGTCTTCCCAACTGACTGATAAACAGCAGCATCCTATTATTTTTTTTTGTTTTTCTACAACATAAAAACCAAGAATATTTTCATAAATGGAATTGAAAGAACGCGGTAACATTTTATTTTTTTGTGCATAATAATTTATAAGTTTATGTATATGTTTTACATCATAAACATTAGATTTTCTTATTATATAACTCATCTGCCTTTTTAATTCCTTCCTTAAAAGCAATTATATTTAATTCAACTAATTTCTTATTTTTTTCAAAAAAATTTGTAATTGTCTGTATTATATTACTTTCAGTTAAAATTTTTTTGATTCCTATATAAAACCCTAACATAAATATATTTGCACATCTTACATCTCCTAATTTTAAAGATATTTCTGTTGCTGGAATTTCTAATAGTTTTATATTTTTTAATGTTTTTTGATTTATTTCACACAGTGAAGAATTTATTATTAATAAACCATCTTCAGATAATTTATTCAGGAATTTATTCAAAGAAGGAGCATTTAATATTATCATATTTTTAAATTTTTCAATAACTGGAGAAAAAATTTCTGTATCAGAGATAATAACAGTGCAGTTAGTTGTTCCTCCTCTTATTTCAGCACCATAACTTGGATAAAAGATAGCATATTTGTTTTCTTGTATTGCTGTTTGTGCAAGAATTTTCCCGGCAGATAAAACACCCTGTCCTCCAGAACCAGCAATAAAGATTTCTTCTTGTTTCACATTTACATAATAGTAAAAAAAAACCTTTCTGTCAAATATTCTTTTGACATTTTCAAAAAAACTTAATACAATTATATTAAATATAATAAATGATAAAGCAATATGAAAATACTTTATTTTGGTAAACCATTCAGTTTTACTCATATAGTAGCCAAAAAGAGATTTGGACCAAAACATCAATATATATCAAAATTAACAATTATTGATATAATTGATGATTTGATTAAATCCAGATTATACGATACAATAGGTGTTGTTCCAGCAGAAAACACTCAAGCAGGTATGGTTTATGATACAGTGGATATACTGGTTAATGATAAATTTCATAAGAGTAATTTAGCAATACAGGAAGAATTAGAGTTGAGTGTAAAAATTTATTTATTAGGACACAGTAAAAATTTAAATAATGTTAAAAAAGTGTATTCACATGAATATCCAATTAAGTTTTTTTATGACTGGATAAAAACACATTTACCAAACGCAGTAATAATAAAACTTTCAAGTACTTCTGAGGCTGCATATCATATCAGGAATGAAAAAAATTCTGTTGCTTTAGCAAGTAAAGAAGCAGCAGAATACTACAAAATAAAAATTTTAAAAAGAATACAGGAAACAGATAAAAAAAACATAACAAAATTTTATGTGATTTCAAATAAAAATTTTCCAAGAAAAATTTTTAAACAATTACCTGCTGAAAAAACAAGTGTTGTTTTTTCTGTTAAAGACAAACCAGGTGCTTTATGTGATGTTTTAACCATATTGAAAAATAAAGGGATAAATCTATCAAGAATAATTTCAAGACCACACCCAAAAGAAATATGGCAGTATGTATTTTTAATAGAAATTGATGGTGGATTACATAATATAAAGGTAATACAGGCACTTGATGAATTAAAAAAACATACAATGTCAATTTATACTATTGGTTCATATTACACACTGAAATTCTAACTGTTTTTAAGGAGAAAATATGAGGAAGAAAAATTTACTGACTGTTTTGTTTGTTGTTTTTATATGTGTTATTATTATGTTTGGTTGTAAAGAAGAAAAACAAGAAATTAAAGGAGGTGCATTAGAAATGAAAGAAAAAAAGGTTGTTCTGATAATTGCTTCATCTAATTTCAGGGATGAAGAATATTTAAGACCAAAAGAAATACTGACTAAAGCAGGAGTAAAGATTATAACTGCTTCAACTAAATTAGGTGAAATTAAAGGAATGCTTGGAACAAAAGTAAAATCAGATATATTAATAGATAACATAAATGTTAGTGATTATGATGGAATTATTTTTATTGGCGGTTCTGGTGCTGATGAATACTGGAATAATAAAACTGCACATAAAATTGCTAAAGATGCAGTTAGCCAGGACAAAATTTTAGCGGCAATATGTATTGCTCCAGTAACCTTAGCAAATGCTGATGTTATAAATGGTAAAACTGTAACAGGTTTTTATTCAATTAAAGAACAACTGATAAGTAAAGGAGCAAAATATACCGGTAAAAATGTTGAGGTTGACAATAAAATAATTACAGGGTCTGGTCCAGAAGCAGCAGTTTTATTTGGTAAAAAAATTCTTGAATTATTAAATAAGTGAGTATCAAAGTAATTGGTGGAGAATTTAAAAACAGGTCCTTATTATATAAATTACCTTCAAATAAAACAAAAATTGTAAGACCAATATTAGCAAGAGTAAGGAAATCACTTTTTGATATAATCACTCCTTATATTAAAAATTCTATTTTTTTAGACCTGTACTGTGGAACAGGAATAGTTGGGATTGAAGCATTATCTCGTGGTGCTCAAATGTGTGTGTTTGTTGATTCTGATGAATTTATAATTAATTTATTAAAAAAAAATATTGTGAAATTTAATATTTCAGAAAAAACAAAAATTTTTTGTTCTGATGTTTTTTGTTTTTTAAATTTTATAAAACAGAAAACAGATATAAATGAATTTGACATAATTTTTTTAGGTCCACCATATAAAGAAAATTTTGTATTAAAAACACTTGAACTAATTGTAAAACAAAACATA
>Ga0272448_1004331_pt1 | contig 16250 bp, 13 predicted proteins | sample YNPCB0191_FD_202220 | JGI IMG/M metagenome (GOLD analysis project Ga0272448, IMG submission 202220) | Hot spring sediment microbial communities from Yellowstone National Park, WY, United States - YNP-CB-019-1 | ecosystem: Environmental > Aquatic > Thermal springs > Hot (42-90C) > Sediment...
AGTAGGAGTATTTAGCGGCTTTTTGGCTAATTTGCCAAAATCAGGCGTCTGGCAGGAGAGGATAAAAAATACAGGCGGAATTATTTTAATCTGTATGGCTGAATATTTTTTAATAAAGGCAGGAAGCGTTATCTATGATTAGACCAGCGAAGTCTTGGCTAACGTTAATATTATTTTTATTTTTCTTTTTAACCATACAAGTATGCATAGCCTGGCCATTTGATTTCTTATTTAACACAATTAGCGTTGGAGATTTGGCTCCTGATTTTACCCTTGAGGATTTGTCAGGTCAAGAGGTGACTCTAAGCGCGCTTAAAGGCACACCCATAATTCTTTTTTTCTGGACTAGCTGGTGTCCGCATTGTAGGCATCAATTATCACTTCTCGCAAAAGATTATTTAAAAATAAAAAAGAGTAAGATTGAGATTTTAACGATTAATATAAAGGAGAGCAAATATAAAGTATCAGCTTTTTTAAAAAGATATAATTCTAAATTTAAGACTTTGCTAGATAGAACAGGAAGGGTGGCTAATTTGTATGATGTGGAAGGCGTGCCCACATTTTATTTTATATCCAAATCAGGCAAAATTATTTATATTTCCAATTTGTTACCGACTAATTATATAGAGAAATTTGTAGAGGCAAAAGAATGAAAAAATCAAAGAAGTCAAAACTCAACCAGCAACAAAAAAAACTCTACAGGAATACCAGACAACGAATTAAGATATTGCAATTAATAGAATCTTGCCCTATCCATCCTACAGCGTATTGGATTCACAAAAAGCTCAAAAAGAAATTCAAGGGAGTAACCATAGGAAGGGTGTATAGGAACTTAAGGGTTTTAAAAGAAGAGGGTAAGATTTGGGAGTTGGATTTTGGCACAGGGGTTAGTTGTTTTGCCGCCGTAAAACATCCCCATTATCATTTTGTTTGCAATCATTGTCAAAAAATCTATGATATAAAAATTACTCCCTTAAAGGAGATTGAAGACAAGATTGCCCAATTAACCGGCTTTCGAATATTATCTCACCGTTTAGAATTTTTTGGTTTGTGTGATAAGTGTAAGATGAAGAAGGCTGTAAAACAATCAGATGATTTAGCCAAAAAAGAAAATTAGATAAACCATGGCTTGATATTTCTTCTTTACCTCCAAAATACATTAGCGATTAATATTTCGAGGATTTTTTAATTCGACGATAATATTGAATTAATCAGGAAAATAAGATAAAATACTTTAGTTTTTTTACAACAAAAGTTATTAAAAATTAACGCAGAAGTAATCTGTTTTTTATATTAGGAGGTTTGTAATGAAACGCAGAATGGTTCCGCACGATGGTAATAGCGCAGTCGCCCATGTAGCGCACGCTACTAATGAGGTTATTGCTATTTATCCAATTACCCCTTCTTCTCCGATGGGAGAGATCGCTGATGCCAAGTCAGCTCAAAAGCAAAAAAATATCTGGGGAACGGTGCCTGTTGTTGTTGAGATGCAGTCAGAGGCTGGTGCTGCTGGTGCGGTTCACGGCGCCTTAACCACTGGGGCTTTAGCTACGACTTTTACTGCCTCGCAAGGTTTATTATTGATGATTCCAAATATGTACAAGATTGCCGGAGAGTTGTTACCGACAGTGTTTCATATTGCTAGTCGTTCGTTAGCCTGTCAGGCATTATCTATTTTTGGGGATCATTCCGATGTGATGGGAGTGCGTTCAACTGGTTGGGCGATGTTGGGCTCAAGCAGTGTTCAGGAGGCAATGGATTTTGCACTTATCGCTCAACAGGCAACACTACAATCACGAATCCCTTTTTTGCACTTTTTTGAGGGATTTAGGGTTTCACACGAGATTCAAAAGATAGAGGAATTAACATTCGATGATATGCGCGCCCTCATTGATAGCGAATTAGTAAAGGCCCATCGCAGCCGCGCTATGAATCCAGAGAATCCTGTTTTACGCGGAACTTCTCAAAACCCCGATGTCTATTTTCAAGGGCGAGAAACTGTAAATAAATTTTATGCAGATTGCCCTGCCATTGTCCAAAAAACAATGGATAAATTCGCTCAACTAACCGGTAGGAGATATAATCTGTTTGATTATTATGGAGATGCAAAAGCCGAAGATGTTATAGTAATAATTGGCTCAGGAGGTCAGGTTGTTGCTGAGACAATTGATTATTTAAAAAAGAAGAAAGAGAATTTAGGTCTGATACAGGTTCGGCTTTATCGTCCGTTTGATGCAAGGGCATTTGTAGAGACGTTGCCAAAAGATGTAAAGCGCATTGCGGTTTTAGACCGAACGAAAGAACCGGGTAGTTTAGGTGAGCCGCTATATGAGGATGTTCGCACAGCGATTGGCGAGGCAATTCATCACGGGTGGTTAAAAACTAAAAATTATCCCACTATTATTGGCGGTAGATACGGTTTGGGTTCTGCTGAATTTACCCCAGCAATGGTAAAGGCCGTATTCGATAACCTAAAATCATCCAAGCCCAAGAATCATTTTACAGTAGGCATTAACGATGATGTAATGCATACAAGTTTGGATGTAGACTATTCTTTTAATATTGAGTCCAGCGATGTATATCGAGCGTTATTTTATGGTTTAGGTTCTGATGGCACAGTAGGGGCTAACAAAAATTCAATAAAGATTATCGCTGATATGACTGATAACTACACACAAGGCTATTTTGAATACGACTCTAAAAAGGCAGGGGCAGTTACAGTATCGCATCTTCGCTTTGGTAAAAAACCTATTCGTAGCCCTTATCTTATTACTTCAGCCAATTTTCTTGCCTGCCATAATTTCTCTTTTATAGATAAATTTGATATGCTAAAGAATGTTGTCGAAAATGGAATTTTTTTGCTGAACTCTCAATTCAATAAAGATGAAATATGGGAAAAGTTACCGGGTAAGGTGCAAAAACAAATTATTGATAAAAAATTAAGATTTTATGTCATTGATGCCATTAAGATTGCAGAAGATTTAGGTCTCGGCGCCCGCATTAACACCATAATGCAGACAGCCTTCTTTAAGATTTCTAAAGTTATCGATATAGATATTGCAATTAAAGAAATTAAAAAAGCGATTGAAAAGACTTACGGCAAAAAAGGTCAGGATGTAGTCAATATAAATCTTCAAGCAGTAGAAAAGGCCTTGACTAGCATTGAAGAGGTAAAAGTTCCTGATAGGCCAACAAATCCTATTGTAGAGTTTCATTGTATCGCAGAAGAGATAGAAGATGCTCCAGAGATAGTAAAAAAAGTCTCCTGTAAAATTTTGAAGAAAGAAGGAAATTTAGTTAGCGTCTCTGAAATGCCTTGCGACGGCACCTGGCCAACAGCAACTTCACAATACGAAAAACGCAATATCGCTGTCAATATACCATTATGGAATCCCCAGACATGTATTCAATGCGGAAGATGTTCATTAGTATGTCCTCACGCAGCAATTCGAATGAAAATGTATGATGCCGATTTGCTTAAGAGCGCGCCTAAGACTTTTAAGTCCGCTGTACCAAAAGGTAAAGGAATAGAAGACAAAAGATTCACCTTGCAGATTGCGCCTGAGGATTGCACAGGCTGTCGAACTTGCGTAGAGAATTGTCCGGCAAAAGATAAAGAGGCAATTAAGATGGTTCCCCAGTTGCCTATACTCAAGCAAGAGAAAGAAAATTATGATTTCTTCTTAAGTCTTCCGGAAACAGATCCTAAACTTTTTGACCGAAACACCTTAAAGGGCAGTCAGTTTATAAGGCCGCTGTTTGAATATTCTGGTGCCTGCGCTGGCTGTGGTGAGACTGCTTATGTGAAGTTACTGACTCAGTTATTCGGCGACCGACTTATTATTGCCAATGCAACAGGTTGTTCGTCAATTTACGGAGGCAATTTACCAACAACACCTTATGCCAAACGCGCAGATGGTCGGGGACCAACGTGGAATAATTCCCTTTTCGAAGACGCAGCAGAGGTTGCTTTTGGTATGCGTATTACGGTTGATAAACTAACACAGTATGCTTTCGAGTTGGTGGAGCAGTTAATAAATTCATCAGAAATTGCAGATGATTTAAAACAGTTATTAACTGAAATTAAATCAGCCAGACAATCAACACAAGAAGAGATTGAATTGCAACGTAGCCGTGTCGGCCAACTAAAAAAGATGCTTTCTTCTCTGAAACTTTCCTTGTCTTTGGAGCTTCTTTCAGTTGCAGACTACTTAATCAAAAAATCTGTGTGGGGATTGGGTGGAGATGGTTGGGCCTACGATATTGGTTATGGTGGATTAGACCATGTAATTGCTTCAGGAAAAAATGTAAATCTTTTAGTCTTAGATACTGAGGTTTATTCCAATACTGGTGGTCAGGCCTCCAAATCTACTCCTCGTGCTGCAGTAGCCCAATTTGCTATGGGTGGCAAAAGTACTGTTAAAAAAGATTTGGCGCTTATGGCGATAACCTACGGTTCAGCTTATGTAGCAAGGGTATCAATAGGGGCTGACCCAAATCAGTTAATTCGGGCATTTGTGGAGGCGGAAAGCTATGAAGGACCTTCATTGATAATCGCCTATGCCCATTGTATTGCTCACGGCATTGATATGGGCTGTGCCTTATTAAACGATCAAAAAAAGGCAGTTAATTCTGGCGCTTGGCCATTAATAAGATATAATCCAATGTTAAAGAAAGAAGGTAAAAATCCTTTTATTTTAGATAGCAAAGAGCCATCAATTCCTTTTGAAGAATATGCCTATGGCGAAAATCGTTTTAGGGTTTTAAAACAGACTAATCCCCAGCTTGCTGCCGAATTGATGAAGATGGCCGAAGAGGATGTGAAGGAGCGTTTTAGATTGTATAAGCATTTATCCCAATTGGAGTATACTCAATTATAATTTAACTAACAATAATTTCTAGACTTAATCTAATGGAGGTGAACTATGCCAAAAGTAACAGTTGATGCGTCTGTATGCGTAGGTTGTGGTTTATGTGAGACTAACTGCCCGGAAGTTTTTCAGGTAGGTAGCGATGGCGTTGCCCATGTGAAAGACTCCAGCTGCAGTAGTTGTAATTTACAAGAGGTTGCCGAACAGTGTCCAGTAAATTGCATCAAGATAGAGTAGCTTCAAGGTGTAAATAATTTAAAAGATTCTCAAAAATTATTTAAAAAATAATAAAAACAAGAAAGGCAAAAGCCTGTTATTAACCAGAAAATAGAAAATCATCTTGACTTGCAGTAGTGGGGGGATTATAATAACCAGCAATAAAAAAGAAATGGAATTTTATCAAAAATTCCTTTATGAATAAAAAGAAATTATTCTTCTTCATTTTATCTTTTATTTTAATATCCTCTCCAATTTTTCTATTTTTGTGTCAAGCCACTGCCTCTGAATCTGAAAAGGAAGATGCTCAATATCTATCTCAGTTACGCGTAGGAATTAAAGGAACCTACTATGGCAGAAATCTTCCCTTTGCTGATGGCATATTCCCTTTGATAAGCGAGAAAAACGACCTTGTGTTTTTTAATCCCCGCTTTGTCAAGAGTGTTAACGATAAAGGCTGTGAAGGCAACTTTGGTATTGGATTGAGGCATCTTAACCTAAATGAGAATTTATTGTTGGGAATAAATACATACTTTGACCGTCGCAAAAGTCAGAACAATTTTTACTACTCTCAGGTAGGGTTGGGGCTGGAGGCTTTGAGTGAATGGGTAGATTTTCGTTTTAATTACTACTGGCCTACGACGGGCGAGAAGCGTCTGGACTTTGCTCAAACAGGAAAATTTAGCCAAAATCATCTCCTTGTTCAAGGAACCTATGAAGAACCTTTAATGGGGTTTGACACCGAAACTGGTTTTCTGATACCTTTTCTCTCTAATTTATTTGAATCTCGAATTTATTTTGGAGGTTACAACTATTTTTCTAAATTGGATAAGAACATTTGTGGTTTCCAAAGTAGATTTGAAATCAAACCCAGCAAAAATCTTTCCTTCTCCTTGCTTATCAGAGACGATAATGTCTATAAAACAAAAATTTGTGGCACGATGGCTATAACTCTGCCTTTTTCCTTAGATAGACTTATGAAATTTAAAGACCCTTTTAAAGTGGCGTCTTCAGGTTATACTCAAAGAGGAAGGCGCAACCTGCGAGAACGTATGACAGATATGGTTGAGCGCGATATTGATATTGTTGCCCGCAATTCAAAGAAGACAGAATCTTCTTATGATATGATTTATGTAAATAACTTAAATTCTCAAGAAGGTGATGGCAGTCTCTCAAATCCTTATCGGTCTTTGGCAAATGCGCTTTTAGATTCTCGCTACCTTTCTTCTCAATCGCCTTGGATTTATGTTTTTAAAGGCGATGGCGCTTCCAATGGCTATACTGGAAATTTTACTTTGAAAAATGGCGCTACTCTTTGGGGAGAGGGTTATCGTTTTTTAGAATTAGGTGGCACAGGTTATCCTAATATCCAAGGTCCTGACTCTGATTCAGAAAACGGAATCATTACCCTATTAGGCAACAATACTGTTATGGGCGTAAAGATTACTGGCGATGATGATTCAGGAACCTCAGGAATTTTCGCTGAGAGCGCAAATAATCTTTCAATTCATCATAATATTATAACCGGATGCGGCAAAGGAGAGGATTGGGAAGGTTCAACTATTACTGCTGGCATACTGATTGTAAATACCTCTGATTCAGAAAACACTATAAACATTTCCAATAATATTCTTAGTAATAATGGTTTAGCTTCGGCTCCTGATAAGATGAGCGCTGGTATTGCTTGTTTAAATGTGAATAATAGTGGCTCTATAATTGCTGATATCCAGGATAATACCGCAGAGAATAATCCCATTGGTATGTTGGCAGGAAATATGTCCTCGTCGGGTAGATTTACAGCAACATTTTCAGGCAACATTATTAAAGATAATGCACTTGAATATGAAGGTGATGGTTTTGCTGGAGGTTTATTGATAATGAGCGGCGAGGCGGTAAACGATATTATGGATATAACTATAACTAATAACCAATTCTCAAATAATAAAATGCTTGGTCTTGGGATTTTAAATTTTTATAGCTCTGGTTCACAAATCCAAGCCCATATATACAATAATCGTATTTTTGATAATAAGTTAGGAGCAGGTGAGGGGATATTTGCTGGATTGGGTTTAGTTAGCATTTATAGCGAGAACAACCAAATGGATATAACTGTGGAGAATAATGAGATTTATGATAATTATGGTAGTGGAGTATTAGTTCTTTCGACAGAAATGGGAGAGGGGGTTCCTCAAACCCCTTCAAATATGGCTATTACTATCAGCAACAATAATATCCTTAATAATATGAAAGCCACTTCAGCAGATAGAGGGGGAGGTATTGTGGTTTGGGTTTCTGACCCTGGTAATAAAGAAATTACTCTTAGTAATAACAATATTATTAACAATGGGAATAACTCTGAGGGTGGTATAGGTGGGGGTGCAGGAATATTAGGTTCGCTGGGAGGAAATGAGGGCGAAGATAACAAAATTATAAATATTACCGACAACATAATCTCCGGTAATTTCAATAATTCATTCTCTATGTTTGGGGGAGGGGTAATAATGCTTGCAAATGGTGTAGTAGACTCATCCTCTACTATTAATCTTACTGGTAATACTATTACTAACAATGGACAAAAGCAAGAAGGAAGCGAGGCGCTTGGTGCTGGGGTCTTTGTCTGGCTTAATATTTATGAAACAGGTGCAATGAATATGAATCTTTTAGGGTCAAGAAATATCATTAGCGAAAATTATTCTGGCGCTGCATTTAGCAGAGGGGGTAGCGGTGGTATATTAGCAGTTGATTTTGGTGGTGGAAGCTTAGGTTCAAACGGTTATAATTCTATTTATGACAATTCAGCTTTTGATATAATAAGTGAAGGTACTACTGTCTCAGCCCAATATAACTGGTGGGGTAGTCCTAGCCCTGAGCCGGCGAAATTTCACGGTGATGTAGATTATTCCAATCCCCTTACTTCTGATCCCAATCTTTAGTCTTAAATTAGAAAATAAAAAGTTTGTTGCCACTCTAATTTAGTTCAGTATAATATAATTTATCTAAGAAGAAACAAAGTCTATTTATGTATTATGTATGAGGCAATGTTTTATCAAAAACGGCAAGGTCTAAAAACGCAGTGTCTTCTCTGTCCGCATAATTGTGTTATAGCTGATGGGCAGGTTGGTTTTTGTGGAGTTAGAGAGAATAGGAAAGGGATTCTTTATTCTCTGGTTTACGAGCAGACTACCTCAATTGCTTTAGACCCAATTGAGAAAAAGCCACTTTATCATTTTCATCCCGGAGAATTTATTCTATCCTTGGGCACCAAAGGATGTAATTTCAAGTGTCTTTTTTGTCAGAATTGGTCCATCTCTCAAGATTTAGATGTTCCCACACAAAAAATAACTTCAGAATTTGTAATCAGGCGTGCAAAGGAGCTTGGTTCCTTTGGGATTGCCTATACCTATAATGAGCCATTTATCTGGTTTGAATTTGTCTATCAGACAGCTAAACTTGCCAAAGAACAGGGGTTGGAGAATGTTTTAGTGACCAACGGTTTTGTAAATCAACAGCCACTAAAACAGATATTGCCTTATATATCGGCTATGAATATTGACCTAAAGTCAATAAAAGAGGAATTCTACATTAATATCTGTAAAGGTAGTCTTAATCCGGTTCTCCAGACAATTAAATACAGCCATAACTATTGCCATATTGAGCTGACTAATTTGATAATTCCGTCGCTAAATGATAGCGAAGACGATTTTATAAAGTTGGTTGACTGGATTTATGAAAATCTTGGCGATTCGGTGCCGCTACATTTTTCTCGTTATTTTCCTTGTTACAAATTAGACTTTCCGCCGACGCCAATACAGACATTGAAAAAAGCCGAAGCAATTGCCAGAAAGAGATTAAGATACGTTTATTTGGGCAATGTATGAGAAAATAATAGGAGGGATTTAATCAGATTTGGTGGGAAGGTGATGGTTGATAGATTTTAATTTTGTTTTTGTTGCCCAACATAATCAACTAAATTTGCTTGTGTTCTTAGGTTATTGACAAACTCTTCGAATGCCTTGTTCTTTTTTTGTATGAGAAGCTCGTTTTTAAACGCCTCTTTTTCCTCTTCAAATTTTTTTTGTTCAAATTCTTTTAGTTTACTATCGCCTAAAATAAAATAGCCGTTTGGTAATTCAATTATTTGGCTTATCTGGCCTGGTTTTAGCTCAAATGCGACAGTGACAAATTCCGTAGCTAATCCAATTTCTGAAAGATTTGATTCTCGAGTAAAAAAATCAGTCTCTTTTAAAGGGATGTTTACAAATTCGCATATTTGTTTTAGGCTTAATTGGGGATTTTCGGCAATTTTGGCTTGGATTTTTTTATTGATATCTTGGATAGCATTTTTGGCATATTCTTTCGATTTGTTATCTTTTAGTTTATTTATAATTTCTTCCTTTGCCTCTTCTAATGTTGGTATATAATCCTTTCTTTTTTCTTTGAGACCAAAGATATATGATCCACGAGGAGTAAAAATAACATTGCTAAATTGACCGTTTTCTAAACCAAAAATTATATCGGTGCTTTCTTCAAGCCAACCAAAATAAGGTATGGGTTCACCTAAAGAAAAAAAGCCAGTCTCTTGGAATTTTAGATTAAATTTAGATTCTATAGAAGAAATTGATTGTTTGTTATCGAGGTCCTGTTTTATTTGTTGTAGGAGAGCGTCTATCTCTTTCTTTTGTTCCTCTGTGGCGTCTTTTGGATAGTCTCGACCAATAAAAATTAGATTAATTTGAAGCGGCTTTTTAAGGTCTTCTTTGTGAGATTCGTAGTACTCTTTTATTTCATTATCTTGGATGGAGATATCTTTTTTGAAGTCCTCGTTTAAAACAGAAATATAATTTACTTTTATTTGGTTATTTTTTTTGCGATAGGCATCTAATATCTCTTCGTTGCTTATTGAGATATTTTTGGTTACATCTTCAAAGAGTTTATTGAGCATAAGAGATTGTTTAACCTGTTTTTCAAAAATGTGAGCAGGTGTATTTAAAGAATACCTCAGAAACAAATCATATAATTGTTGGTCGAAGGTACCATTTTTCTGTAGGAACTCAAGAGAGGCAATAAAATTGACCAATTCACTATCACTGACTTTTATTTTCCTACGCTGCGCCTCATGTAAGAGGATTATGGTATCCCAGACTACTCTGTTTGGATTAAATATTTTTTCTAAATAAATAGCGTTGTTACCAAATTGCATCTTTAGTCTATTGCGCCAAGCCGATAGAGTAAAAAAGTATTCATTGAAGGATACATTCCTGCCAAAAACTTTTCCCGCAAATCTATTTTCTTGTTTGTCTCTAATTAGGCTCGCTGATCCCCATAGCACAAAGGCGGGGATTATAATCGCAGCTAAGACATAGAAGATTCTCTTGGCTACTTTTTTTCTTCGTAAAAATTTAAGCATAGAATTTACAGACCTATTTGATTTGTCAGATTTATTTTTTCTTTACAACAATTTAATTAGACTGTATAATAACCCCGCAAGTTTTTTATGTCAAGATATTTAAGTTAAGCAAGGAAAAAGAGGAATTTTTGATGAGGACTTTAAAATTAGGTCTTCCGAAAGGAAGCCTGCAAGAGGCAACTGTAAGATTATTTGCTAAGGCCGGTTATGCCGTAAGGATTTCTGAGAGATCGTATCTTCCGTCTATTAATGATCCAGAGATAGAGCCCATTTTGTTAAGGGCACAAGAAATTTCTCGTTATGTCCAACAGGGTGCATTAGATTGTGGCATAACGGGCAATGATTGGATTTCTGAGAACAATTCAGACGTAGTAAAGGTAGCACAATTACAATATGCAAAACAGAGCATGAATTCGGTTCGTTGGGTTATTGCGGTACCCCAGAATTCCCCCATTAAAACAATAAAAGATTTGCAAGGAAAGAGAATTGCCACCGAGCTAGTTAATGTCACGAAGGATTTTTTAAAAAAGAATAATGTCAGTGCCAAAGTAGAATATAGTTGGGGTGCTACTGAGGTAAAAGTGAGTATGGGATTTGTAGATGCTATCGTTGAGCTGACTGAAACAGGTAGAAGTCTAAAGGCCCACAGATTGAGAGAATTGGCAGTGGTATGTATTTCAACTACCCAATTAATTGCAAATAAAGTTTCTTTCAAGGATTCTTGGAAGAATAAGAAAATTGAGGCCTTGGCCTTGCTTCTTAAAGGTGCTATTGAGGCAGAGGGGCGAGTTGGCCTTAAAATGAATGTTGCCCAGAAAAATTTAAATAAAGTGTTAAAAATACTCCCAGCCCTAAAAAATCCTACTATATCAAATTTGAGTCAAGATGGGTGGTTGGCTGTAGAAACTATCATTGAAGAGGAGTTGGTGCGGGAGATTATTCCTTTATTAAAAAAAGCAGGGGCAGAGGGTATTATTGAATATCCTCTTAACAAATTGATTTATTAATTCAAAAAAACAAGGTAAATTCTAAAGGAGATGGGTTATGCCTTGTGGACGAAAAAGAAAAAGAAGAAAAATAAAAACCCACAAGAGAAAAAAGATGCGTCGCAAATTAAGGCATCTTAAGAAACGTCCTTGGGGATAATTCAAGTTAATTAGAGATAAGAAGAGTAATGGTTCTGCCTCGCTACGTGGTAGTTGGAAGTGTTGGGGTGTGTTTTTTTATTCTTTTGTTGCCACTACATGTTTTAGCTGCAAGCAAAGAAAAAACATCCGAATCTTATTATCATTATCTTATTGGTCTTCTAAAAGATAAGGAAGATGACTACGAGCAAGCCTTGCTTGCTTATAAAAAAGCCCTTCGGAGTGATTCTGGCTCTTGGGAGATTCATTTTCGATTGGCTATTGATCTTTTGAGGGCAAATAAATTTAAAGAGGCAGAAGAAGAATTAAATAAGGTTGTAAAGCTACGGCCATATCATGAAAGGGCTAGATATCTTTTGGCATTAGTTTACAGTTATTTGTCACAAAATAATAAGGCGATTAAAGAATTTGATTTTCTTTTAAAGAAACCACTCTTAGAGCTTAATGAAGAAGAGGTTCGTTATACCCTACTACAGCTTTATGTAAAAAATAATCTTTTAGATGAAGCCTTGGAACAATGTAGACTTATTCTTGAAAAGTCTCCGGATGATTCTTTAGCGCAATTTTATGTTGGTTATATCTACTCTGAACAAAAAAAGATTAAAGAGGCTATAGAGGCTTTTATTACCGCAATAGAAAAAAATCCAGATAATGCTTTAGCCCTTAATTCCTTAAGCTATCTTTATGCCGAAGAAGGAATAAATTTAGATGACGCCCAAAAATTAGTTGAGAAGGCTTTGAAATTAGAGCCAACAAATGGTGCCTATCTTGATACTTTGGGTTGGGTGTATTTTAAAAAAGGTCAGCTAAAAGAGGCAGAGCGTTATTTAAGCAATGCCTCTATTTTTATGGAAGATTCAGAGATATACGATCATCTCGGCCAAGTTTACTATGAGATGGGTGAATTTGAAAAAGCAAAAACTAATTGGCAGAAGGCGTTAAAGCTAGAGCCAAAAAGAATAATTGTTAAACAGAGATTACAGAAATTAATTAGGCAACTTAAACAAAAAAATAGAAAAGATGGTAGCTAAAAAAGTAAATGAATTGAAAGAAAAAGCAAAACAGATGCGTCGATTAATCATCGAGATGTTAGCTAAGGCTGGCTCTGGCCATCCCGGAGGCTCATTATCTAGCACTGACATCATCGCGACCCTGTACTTTCATGTCTTGCGCCATAGACCTAAGGAACCTAATTGGCCAGATAGGGATAGGTTTCATCTCTCTAAGGGGCATTGTTGTCCAGCATTGTATGCGGCACTGGCCTTGAGCGGATATTTTGATATTAAGGAACTATTTACTTTAAGGCAGTTTGGGTCTTTATTGCAGGGTCATCCAGATAGACGGACGCCTGGGGTGGAAGTAGCCAGCGGTTCTTTAGGGCAGGGTTTATCTGTTGCCTTAGGTATGAGTTTGGCAGGTAAGCTTGACGAAAAGGATTACCGTGTATATTGTCTTTTGGGTGATGGAGAGTGTCAGGAAGGCAATATTTGGGAAGCGGCTATGGCAGCTGCCCATTTTCAGTGTGATAATCTTTGTGCGATATTAGACTATAACGAGGTCCAGATTGATGGAAGAGTTTCTGAGATTATGGATTTAGAACCCTTGAGAGAAAAGTGGGTTTCCTTCGGGTGGTATGTTATTCAGACAGATGGCCATAATTTTGAGAAGCTCATTAATGCCTTTGAAGAAGCCAAAACAGTAAAGATTAAACCAACAATTATTATTGCCAAAACTGTAAAAGGCAAAGGGGTTTCTTTTATGGAAAATGTAGTAGATTTTCATGGTAGGGCACCGAACGAAAATGAGAGGAAAAAGGCCTTAGAGGAATTGAAATAGGAAGGATTTTTTATGGCAGAAATGGTTTATCAGCGAGACATATATGGGCAAACACTTGTTGAATTAGGCAGACAAAACAAAAATGTTGTAGTGTTAGATGCGGATCTATCCTGCTCGACAAAAACAAAGTTGTTTGGCGCTGAATTTCCTGAGAGATTTTTTAATTTTGGTGTAGCTGAGCAAAATATGATGGCAGCTGCTGCTGGTTTGGCAAGTTGTGGTAAGGTTGTATTCGTCTCAACTTTTGCTATGTTTGCAAGTGGCAGGGCCTGGGATCAAGTCAGGAATACCATTTGTTATAATAATTTTGATGTTAAGATTGTCGCAACCCATGCAGGTATCACAGTAGGCGAAGATGGGGCAAGTCATCAGGCGATTGAGGATTTGGCTCTTATGCGTTGTATCCCCAACATGAAAGTTGTAGTCCCCTGCGACGGTCCAGAGACCAGAGAGGTTATAATTACTGCTTTCAATACCCCGGGTCCATTTTATATTAGATTAGGACGTTCAAAGTTTCCCACTGTTACAGACAGGCCACCTTTTAAATTAGGCAAGGCATCAATTTTAACACAGGGAACAGAGGTAACGATAATAGCATGTGGAATTTTAGTGAGCGAAGCTTTGAAGGCATATGAGGATTTAAAAAAACAGAATATTTCAGCACAGGTTATAAATATGCATACTCTAAGACCGTTAGATAGCCAAACAATTATCCAATCCGCTCGAAATACTAAAGGTATAGTTGTCTGTGAGGAACACGCTGCAGTTGGAGGCCTGGCCTGTGCCGTTGATGAGATTGTATGCGAGAATCATCCAACGAAGGTGTATAGGGTTAATATAAAAGATAAGTTTGGCCAGTCAGGGAGCGCTGAGCGCCTTCTAGAGGAGTATCATTTAAGAAGCTCTGATATAGTTGCTGCAGCAAAGTCAATTGTTGGTCAATGAAGAAAATAAGACTCGATTGCCCTGCCAAGATTAATCTCCTTCTAAATATTCTCAATAAGAGGAACGATGGTTTCCACAATATCCACACAATATTTGAGAAGATTTCATTTTTTGACAGGATTCAAATAGAAGAGCTATCCAACAAAGACACAATTTTGATTACTAGTAATAAGAGAGGACTTCCTCGGGGTAAAGATAATTTATGTTATAAAGCAGCTACCATTTTTAAGACTAGATTTAAGATTAGAACTGGCCTTAAAATACATATTGAAAAAAATATTCCTCAAGCAGCAGGTTTAGGAGGAGGCTCAAGCAATGCGGCTGGTATAATAAAGGGATTAAACTTATTGTGGAATATTGGGTTAGGAAGAAAAGAATTAGAAGATATAGCTGGACGAATTGGTAGCGATGTGCCGCTCTTTATATCTAAATATAGTTTTATTTTAGGGCAAAAACGAGGAGAGGATTTAGTTGATTTAAAACAGTTAGAAGATATTAAAATTTGGCATATTTTGATTTGTCCTTCGCTAGAGATTTCATCAAAATTTGCTTACAATCTATACGATAGATATTTCAAGGGAGACTTTAAAAAAAGTTTTATAAATTTTAATAATCAGCCAAAATTGAAGTTGACAATGAAAGATTATGATGTTAATATTATAATTCATTGTTTGTTGAAGAAAGATATTTTTCTCTTAGATTGTTATAGCTACAATGATTTTAGCTACCCTATTTTTAAGCGATTTAAACAATTATCTACTTTAAAACAAAAGATTGAGAGGATAGTAGATAGTTTTGTTCATTTGTCAGGGAGCGGTTCGACTTTATTTACTTTTCATAAGGAGAGAAAGGAGGCAGAGGATTTAGCTAAAATTTTGGAAAAAAAGGTAAATAAATGTCGGTTTTTTGTAGTAAGCACTTACAAAAATAAGGAGGAGGTCTAGCAATGGAGATTACAGAGGTTCGTATTTTCTTGAGAGAGAGTCCAGATAAAAAATTGAAGGCATATGCAACAGTTACATTCGATAATGCCTTTGTGGTAAGGAATATCAAAGTTATTGAAGGGGGCTCTGGTTTATTTATAGCAATGCCTTCGAGAAAATTAAAAAGCTCATGTCCGAAATGCGGCTTTAGGAATGAAATTAGAAGCAAATATTGCAATCAGTGTGGCGCACAGTTACCTAGCGTTAGTATGCCGACCGGAAATTATAATGCTCAATCCGAGCATCGCGATATAGCCCATCCCATTACCCAAAACTTCAGAGATTATCTTCAAAAGAAGGTTCTAGAAGCTTATAATGTAGAAAAAGAAAAAGGCGCTTCGCCAAAAGAGGCCTCGGAGCAAGTTGAAGATATGGAGGATATGTAGTTTTGCTTTTGATGGGTTAAAGGTTGATTCCATTCCGTTTAAAAAAATAATATGCCCGGTAGTGTAATTGGTAACACAGCAGAATTTGGATCTGCTTTTCCAGGTTCGAGCCCTGGCTGGGCAGTAAATAGAGAGTAAAATAATTAAAAAGATAGTTATGAAAGATTTTATAGCTTTAATTTTGGCAGGTGGTCTTGGGGTTAGGATGAGGTCAGATATTACCAAGGTCCTACATCCTATATGCGGCAGGCCTATGATCGATTTTGTTTTAGATGCAGTAATTAGCAATAAACCAGAGAAGACTTTTGTTATAGCAGGAGAACACAATAAGAAACAATTAGTGGATTACTTTAAGTTTACTAAGAGAAATTCAGTAGATGTTATTCTTCAAAAAAAACCACTTGGAACAGCTGATGCTGTGAAATCAACAAAGGCGAGACTGAAAGGTTTAAGGGGTCAGG
>Ga0272448_1004332_pt1 | contig 16244 bp, 9 predicted proteins | sample YNPCB0191_FD_202220 | JGI IMG/M metagenome (GOLD analysis project Ga0272448, IMG submission 202220) | Hot spring sediment microbial communities from Yellowstone National Park, WY, United States - YNP-CB-019-1 | ecosystem: Environmental > Aquatic > Thermal springs > Hot (42-90C) > Sediment...
GTGGTAACCTATGCCTCGAAAGACCCGATTAGCCGGACGCTGAAAAGTTTTGCCGTGGATCTGACCACCAATCCCACGTTGGGACAACTGCTCAGCCAACTGCGCGGCGAAAAGGTGCGGCTGGAAGCCCCCAATGAGATCGTGGGTACCATCTTGGGCGTGGAAGTTCGTGAGGTGCAAGTCGGCAAAGACCAGGTCCAGAAGGTGGAGTTTTTGAACCTGGTAACCGACGGCGGCATCCGCTCGGTCGCCCTGGAGAAGATCAGCGCCATCAAACTGGTCAACGAGAAGATCGACAGCGAACTGAACAAGGCGTTGGCGGTGCTGGCCAGTGCCCGGGATGTGGATAAAAAGACGGTTGTCATCCGGTTTACCGGAGAGGGCAAACGGCAAGGCCGGGTAGGTTATATTTTGGAGACGCCGGTGTGGAAGACCAGTTATCGGCTGGTATTGGAGGAGGGTAAACCGGCCATTTTGCAAGGTTGGGCGATTGTGGAGAACACCACGGAGGAGGACTGGAACGAGGTGAGCCTGGCCCTGATGAGCGGTCGGCCGATTTCGTTCCAGATGGACCTGTATCAGCCGTTGTATTTGCCGCGGCCTTGGGAGAAGCTGGAGTTGTATGCATCGCTTCGGCCCAGGGTGTATGAGCAGGATTTGAGCCAGCGGGAGAAGGAATTCCTGGCCCGTGCAGAGGGCAAAGGAGGTGGGGCGGCTTCAGGTGCGGTGGAGGCGGAGGAAGCGGATGCGGAGGCGGTGGCGGTCAACCGGGCCGCAGAGCGGCGTGCCCGTGCTTTGGCAGTCCCGGCTTTGGCCGGTGCTCCTGCTCCCGGAGGAGCTCCGATGGAGCAGGCCAAGGCCCTGAAAGCCGACGGCGGCTTTGCCTTCCGGCGGGATGTGCCTTCGGCGGCCACCGCCACCCAGCTTGGCGAAGCCTTCCAGTACGACATCCAAGCGCCGGTGAGCCTGCCCCGACAGCAGTCGGCCATGTTGCCCATCGTAACCGCAGAAGTCCAGGCGGAAAAAGTCTCTATCTATAACCCTTCGGTCCATGCGAAACATCCGCTTCTCGGCCTCCGGATGACCAACACGAGCAAATCCTACCTGATGCAAGGGCCAATGACCATCTTTGATCAGGGGGCTTATGCCGGGGACGCCAAAATCCAGGACATTCCGCCCGGCAGCCAACGGCTACTGAGTTATGCGATGGACCTGAAAGTGGAAGTGGCCCCGGAAAGCAAAGGCAAACCGGAGGAGCTGGTCAGCGTCCAACTGGTCAAAGGTGTGGCCTATATCAGCCGAAAATACGCCCGCAGCCAACTCTACACCGTGAAAAACTCCGCTGACAAGGTCCGCAAACTGCTGATCGAGTACCCTTACGATCCGCAGTGGACGCTGGTCAATCCGAAGGAACCGGCCGAGAAGACACGGGACATGTACCGGTTCCTGGTCGAGGCCAAGCCGGGCGAACCGACGACCTTAACCGTTGACGAGGAGCGGATCGAGCGGCAGCAGGTGGCCATCACCAACCTGGACGACGGGACGATTGCCATCTTCCTGCAGGCCAAGGTGGTAAGCGACCAGGTCAAGGCGGCCCTGAAGCAGACGGTGGCGTTGAAGGCGGAGTGGCAGGCCTTGCAGCTTAAACGCCAGCAACTGGAAGAGCAGATTCACATTATCGAGCAGGAGCAGAACCGGATTCGGCAGAACATGGCTCAGTTGGACCGCACGAGCGACCTGTACAAGCGGTATGTGCAGAAGTTTGCCGAGCAGGAGGACCAGAACGACAAGATTCGGGCGGAGATCAAGGCGGTTACCGACCAGCTCAACGCCGCCAAAAAGAAACTGGACGATTACCTGATGAGCCTGGAAATCAAGTAAAACAAAGGACCAGCAGACGACGAACAAGCCGACCGTTAGGCCGTGGGAGTGAACCTGCCATTTACCCGGTGTGGGCAAATCAGGGAGAAAGAGAGGGGTTTATTGATCTTCGCAAATGATAGAGACCTAAACTCCCCCGTTTTCAGCCGCGTTTGTGTCTGGTGGTTTTGCGAAGGATGATAGGTTTCGGGACGGAGGTCTTCTGCGGACTTCCGTCCCGGCTTGTTTTTTGATTGTCGGTTCCCAGAATGAGGCAGGGGAACTTTCCCGCCGGCTTTGGCGTCTAAAAGCTAGAATTGTGGTAACATTTTAGCCGAATGAAGCAACTCGCCTCTGCCCTGGCCGTCGAGAGGCCGGCTGAGGGGTTGTCATTCCCGCGAAAGTGGGAATCCAGCGAGTATCTCAGAGTTCCCGCTTGCCCAGCAGGAACACAGGAGAAGGCACAAAGGAGCCTGGATTCCTGCCTACGCAGGAATGACATATTGTGCCCCCATTCGGCCAAGATGTTACTGTAGATTGCATCCCTTGTTCGAGGGATGTCCGGTTGAGTCTTGTCTTTTTTAGAGGAGGAGATGGTATGAAGCGTCTGTTTTGGTCCAGAGGGCTCTTAGCCAGCTTGGCGGTTTTGGTGGTAGGCACGTTGGCGTGGGGGCAGCAGCCGGGACCGGCGGTTTTGGGGGCGGCGGCGGGCAAACCCGGCTCGGCCAACTTGCCGCTCAAACGCATTGTCCTGTTTAGCTCCGGCGTGGGCTTTTTTGAACATCGGGGGGAATTGGTCGATGACGCCCAGGTGGAACTCCGCTTCCGCACCGAAAACATCAACGACCTGCTGAAAAGCATGGTCGTGATGGACGAAGGCGGCAAAGTCTCCGTGGTAACCTATGCCTCGAAAGACCCGATTAGCCGGACGCTGAAAAGTTTTGCCGTGGATCTGACCACCAATCCCACGTTGGGACAACTGCTCAGCCAACTGCGCGGCGAAAAGGTGCGGCTGGAAGCCCCCAATGAGATCGTGGGTACCATCTTGGGCGTGGAAGTTCGTGAGGTGCAAGTCGGCAAAGACCAGGTCCAGAAGGTGGAGTTTTTGAACCTGGTAACCGACGGCGGCATCCGCTCGGTCGCCCTGGAGAAGATCAGCGCCATCAAACTGGTCAACGAGAAGATCGACAGCGAACTGAACAAGGCGTTGGCGGTGCTGGCCAGTGCCCGGGATGTGGATAAAAAGACGGTTGTCATCCGGTTTACCGGAGAGGGCAAACGGCAAGGCCGGGTAGGTTATATTTTGGAGACGCCGGTGTGGAAGACCAGTTATCGGCTGGTATTGGAGGAGGGTAAACCGGCCATTTTGCAAGGTTGGGCGATTGTGGAGAACACCACGGAGGAGGACTGGAACGAGGTGAGCCTGGCGCTGGTGAGCGGTCGGCCGATTTCGTTCCAAATGGACCTATATCAGCCGTTGTATCTGCCCAGGCCGATGGAGAAACTGGAACTTTATGCGTCGCTTCGGCCCAGGGTGTATGAGCAGGACCTGGCCCGCAAGGATGAGGAATTCCGACGGTTGGCTTTGCGAGAGGCAAAGCCGAATGGGAGACCACTCGCTGATGAGAAAGCAAAAGGAGAGTCCCTACAATCTCGCCTTCAGCGTCAAACCCAACTTGCTCAAAGGGGTGCAGCCCCGGTAGCCGATGCCGCCGCTCCGGAACCTGAGCAGGCTGAAGCCGGTTATGGGGCCGTTCCCACGGCAGCCGAAGCCAGGGAAGTCGGCGAAGCGTTTGAATACCAAATCCAAGCGCCGGTGAGCCTGCCCCGACAGCAGTCGGCCATGTTGCCCATCATCAGCGGTGAGGTCGCCGTGGAGAAACTCTCGATTTACAATCCGGATGCTCATCCGAAACATCCGCTGTTGGGCCTTCGCCTGAAAAACACGACGAAAACCTATCTCATGGAAGGCCCGATCACCGTCTTTGACCAGGGCGCCTATGCCGGCGATAGCAAAACCCGAGGGATTCCGCCCGGCAGCCAACGGCTACTGAGTTATGCGATGGACCTGAAAGTGGAAGTGGCCCCGGAAAGCAAAGGCAAACCGGAAGAGCTGGTCAGCGTGCAACTGATCAAAGGCGTGGCCTATATCAGCCGAAAATACGCCCGCAGCCAACTCTACACCATCAAAAACTCCGCCGACAAGGTCCGCAAACTGCTGATCGAGTACCCTTACGATCCGCAGTGGACGCTGGTCAATCCGAAGGAACCGGCCGAGAAGACCCGGGACATGTACCGGTTCCTGGTCGAGGCCAAGCCGGGCCAGCCCACTACACTGACCGTGGAAGAAGAGCGGACCGAGATGCAGCAGGTGGCCATCACCAACCTGGACGATGGGATGATTGGCATCTTTTTGCAGGCCAAGGTGGTCAGCGACCAGGTCAAGGCGGCCCTGAAGCAGGTGGTGGCGTTGAAGGCGGAGTGGCAGGCCTTGCAGCTTAAACGCCAGCAACTGGAAGAGCAGATTCGCATTATCGAGCAGGAGCAGAACCGGATTCGGCAGAACATGGCTCAGTTGGACCGCACGAGCGACCTGTACAAGCGGTATGTGCAGAAGTTTGCCGAGCAGGAGGACCAGAACGACAAGCTCCGTGCGGAGATCAAGGCGGTTACTGAGCAGCTCAACGCCGCCAAAAAGAAACTGGACGATTACCTGATGAGCCTGGAAGTGAAGTAACCGGAAGCGGCGTTCTGTCCGAAGGGATTCCCAAGGCAGGGGCGTGAGTGTGTGGATATTTTTGCACTTTGATAATCCGGCCCCTCGCGGAGGGGGCGAATCGGACAGACGTCGGATTATGTGTGAGCGCCTAAGAGCCAGGCGAGTAAGCCCTTTTGCAAGTGCATTCGGTTAGCCGCCTGCTGCACGACGACGCTTTGCGGGCCGTCGATCACTTCGTCGGTAACTTCTTCCCCGCGGTGTGCGGGCAGACAGTGCATAAAGACGGCGCCTTTTTGGCTGTGGGCCATCAAGGCGGCGTTGACCTGATAGCGGGCAAAGGCTCGCCGACGTACTGCGGTTTCGGCCTCCTGGCCCATGCTGGTCCAGACATCGGTATAGACGGCCGATGCCTCTCGAACCGCTTCGACCGGATCATCGGTAACCACCAGCTCCAATTGGGGTGTATCTCGACGGAGTTCTTCTAGGAAGGCTTCGTCGAAGCGGTAGGGGGGCGGGGTGGCCATGACCATCCGCATTCCGAGCTTTCCGCATCCTTGGGCGAGGCTTCGGGCCACATTATTGCCGTCGCCGATCCAGGCCAAAGTTCGCCCCGCCAATCGGCCGAAAAGCTCCCGCAAAGTGAACAAATCGGCCAGGGCTTGACAGGGGTGAGCCAAATCGGACAGGCCATTGATCACTGGGCAATCGGCATAGTGGGCCAATTCCTCTACGGTCTGGTGCTGGAAAGTGCGGGCCACAATGACATCGACATATTGACTCAACACGCGGGTGAAATCGGCGACGGATTCCCGTCGTCCGAATCCGGCTTCTTCCCCTAAAAATAGAGAACTCCCGCCCAGATGGCTCATGCCCGCCTCGAAACTGACCCGGGTCCGCAGCGAAGGTTTTTCAAACAGCAAGGCCATCACCCGCCCCGGCAAAAGCGGCTCTCGGATCCCTTTGGTCCATTTGGCCTTTAGGTCCTCGGCGATAGAAAAGATGCGTTCGATTTCCGCGGAACTTAAATCGGCCAAGGTAAGGATATGGCGTGTTTTTTTCACAGTCGAGGCTCCTTGTGGAAGGTCAGCCTTCTTGTCCCCAGAACAGGTTTGCTATTAGTAGTAAATATAAATCTATTTGAACAAATTAACCCCATTTTCCTAAGGTTACCCGGACCGTAAATCGTTCTTGTTTTTTGCAGCCAATTCTTCGATCACTTCTGCCAGGACATCGCAACCATAGTGGGCTTCTGCATCGGTTAACGTCATAGCCGGCAGCAACCGAAGCACGGTATTATGGGTGCAATTGATCAGAACTCGCCGCTGGAGGCACGCTTCGACCGCTGGGGCGCCTTCGACGGCCAATTCGACGCCGATCATCAGACCAGCCACGCGGACCTCCCGAATGATCCCGCATCGTTGTTGGAGTTCCCGTAGTCGGCAGCGGAACAATTCACCCAAAGCCTGGGCGCGGGCCAACAGATTCTCCTGTTCGATCATTTCGATGGCGGCCAGTCCGGCCCGGGCAGCTATGGGATTGCCCCCAAACGTTGCGGCGTGCATGCCAGGCCGAAGGCTAGAGGCGATCTCCGAGCGGGCCAACATCGCTCCCGCAGCCAACCCACCAGACAGCGCCTTGGCCAGGGTCATGATGTCCGGCGTTACACCTTCCCGTTGATAGGCGAACCAATGTCCAGTTCGGCCCAAGCCGGTCTGCACCTCGTCGAAGATCAGAAGCAGTTCATGCTCATCGCATAATTGACGGAGACCTTGGAGGAACCCGGGCGGCGGAATCCGAATGCCGCCCTCGCCCTGGATCGGTTCGATCATGATGGCCGCCGTCTCTTCGTCAATCAGCCGACGGACCGCTTCTAAATCTCCAAACGGAGCATAAACGAAACCAGCCACCAGCGGCCCGAGACCTTCGTGATATTTCGGCTGGGCCGTGGCGGTCAGAGCACCTAATGTCCGGCCATGAAAACTGCCTTCAAAGGTGATCATTTTGTATTTGGGCCGCTTGCTATGGAGGCGAACCAGTTTGATGGCGGCTTCGTTCGCTTCTGCGCCAGAATTGCAGAAAAAGGCCTGCCCGCCGAAACTTCGTTCTGACAGGGCCTTGGCCCAAAGACCTTGAAGTTCGGTATGCCAGGTGTTCGGCACATGGATTAGCGTGGCAACCTGTTCTTGCACCGCCCGAACTACCGGCGGCGGACAATGCCCTAACAGTCCACATCCCCACCCCGGAAACAAATCCAAATACCGATTCCCATCCTGATCCCATACATAGGAGCCTTCGCCTCGGACCAACACTACCGGAAACCGCCGATAGTTGCCGATCACATACCGCTGAAATATTTCGAAAGTTTCTTGAGCAGTCAATGTCGGTAAACTCACCTTTTCGTTTCCTTTCTTCAGGGGGTAGGGTGGGTCAATTTCTCCCCAAGATTGGCCGGACAAATAAAAAATTGTACCACATCGAAAAAATATCCCCGGATAACGCCTTAAACGTTCATGGAACGTCTGAGCGGATTAGCCGCTTGGCACAATTTGCGTTCCGATTCCTTCGGTGGTGTAAATTTCCAGCAGGAGAGAATGGCGGATTCGACCGTCGATGATATGCACTTTACGGACGCCGTGCTGGAGGATTTCCAAACAGGCTTCCACCTTCGGGACCATGCCCGCCTCGATTGCGCCGGTGTGGATCAACTGCCGGGCCTCCTCCGGCGTGAGCGTCGGAATGAGAGAATGGGGATCGTTTTTGTCTCGACGGACGCCGTTGACATCGCTGACGAAGACCAGTTTTTCAGCCTCCAAGGCCCGGGCGACCGCCATAGCGGCCGTATCGGCGTTGACGTTCAGCTTCTCTCCCTGGGCGTCCAAACACATCGAAGGGATGATGGGGATAATGCTCTGTTGGAAGAGTTTTTCCAGGGTGGAACGATCCACCCGGTTGACTACGCCGACAAAGCCCAGATCGATCTGGACGCCATTTTCACCGGGCAGGTTCAGACGTTCGCCGAAAAGGACGTTGGTGGTTCGGAAATTCAGAGCCTGCGATTGGCCGCCTAATTCCTGAATCCGGCCCGCCAGTTGTTCGTTGGTCTGATACGCCAAAACTTTTTCGACAATTTCGAGAGTGGCCTGGTCCGTATAACGTCGGCCTTGGACGAACCGAGGATTCAGGCCGGCTTCCTGCATGGCCCGACTGATGGCCGCTCCCGCCCCATGCACCACCACCGGATGCATTCCCACCGTTTCCATGAACACAATATCCAAAAGGAGGTGGTCCAAAGCCCGGCTGTCGTCCAACAAGCTACCGCCCAGTTTGATGACCGTTACCCGGCCCCGAAACTGCCGAATCCAATGTAACGCTTCCACCAGGACATCGGCTTTCCGAATGGCTTCTTCCACCTTTCCACCTCCGCTCCGTGTTCCCAAACCATGGGAGAAAATGTTTCTCCCTCCAGAGAAGCCTGATGCGCCCGAAACCCCTCCTTTTTATGGGAAAGGCATCGTTTTTCAAGAGGAAAGAAAAAAGTTTATTTTATTTTTCCCTTTTGGAAAGTCAATGATTCAAAAGGTCTATTTATTTTTCCTGTCTTTCCTAAATCGCCCATTCGGGAAATCCTCACTCGCCAAAAAATCAGGGAGACGGAAATTGCTGGCAAAAAGAATCCCTCGGGATGCCGACATTGGAGGGGGGAGATTCCTCTGAAAGAGGGGGTTAGAACCGGAGCTGGGGCGGACGCTGGCCCACCTGGACTCGGAGCTTCAGCGGCCTGCCTTCCCGGATGATCTGGATGGCGGCGCTTTGGCCCAGAGGAGTTCGGGCAATCGCCAAGCTCAGGTCGCTGGGATCGCGGATTTTTTCCTCGTTCCACTGGACGACCACATCGCCCGGTTCCAGCCCGGCTTTTTGAGCCGGCGAACCCGGAAAGACCCGTACAATCAAGGCCCCTTGAGTATTGGGCAGACCGAGGCGGTTGGCCAGGGGTTGGTCCAACGGTTGCATTTCCACCCCCAGCCAACCCCGCTCGACTCGGCCGGTCGTTTTAAGGCGTTCATAGACATCCTTGGCGATTCGGCTTGGAATGGCGAAACCGATCCCTTGGTATCGTTCTCCCAGAATGGCGGTGTTAATTCCGACGACTTCTCCCTTCATATTGACCAACGGCCCCCCGCTATTGCCCGGATTGATGGCCGCATCCGTTTGGAGAAAGTCTTCGTACCGGATTTCCCGGATGATGCCGCGTCGGCCTTTGGCGCTGATAATCCCAGCGGTTACCGTATGGGCTAAGCGAAACGGATTTCCGATTGCCAAGACAGAATCTCCCACTTCAAGGGCATCACTGTCTCCCCAACGAGCGGGAATTAAATCAGGTTCCTCAATTTTCAACACAGCCAGGTCCGAAAGCGGATCCACCCCGATAATCCGGACAGGGGAGATAGTTCGGCCGTCGGCCAACTTCACTCGGACCTGATCTGCTTGGCCAATGACATGATAATTGGTCAGGATGTACCCCTCCTTGTCCATGATCACTCCAGAACCTTCTCCCTCGGCCCGGAAGGGAATAGGCCGTCCCAACAGGAACCCCCATTCATCTTGGGGCGCCGCAGCAACCACAATCCGTTCCGTCTCTACCCCTACCACCGAGGGGGCTATTGCCTTGGCCACCATGGCAAATCGGTTCTGGGGGTCCGGCAATTGGCCGAGAACTTCTAACGCCACTTCCGCCTCGGCCCGCTGTCGGCCTCGAGTGATTGCATATTGAAGCTGTTCCGCCCCATAGGGGAGAAAAAGCAGTAGCACCAACAGAAGTAAAATCCCCAACAGCCAACCCAAATAAAGTCTTCTTGCCCCGTCAGGAGTAACCTCGGCGGCTACGATAAGCGGGGCTGGCTCTACGGAAGAAACAGGCTTCTGCTTCGTCTCTTCCTTGTCGTCCCACAAGGAAAACCCTTCCGCCATGAATGCCTCTTTATGTTATTAGGATGACTGTATCCACCGGGACCAATTGCTCCATTTGTGGAGTCCGAGCGATTTTTAGCCACTACAAGTTGGAGGGGCCTGGCCGGGTAGATACAGTCAAATTGGAAAAACTGGAGGTCTCACCCCTCACCGAGGGAATGAGTTCTCCCATCGGGTTTTTCCTGACTCATACCAATTCAGCCGATGATAGGAAATCCCTTTTGGGTCTCCTTCCCGCACAGCGGAACTCCAGAAATTGGGAAAAATGGAATGGATGGTCCCGGGTATGCCTGCCCTGGTCTCTCCTTTTTGGATTCGTAACATTTTAGCCGAATGAAGCCACGGCCATTTTTGCTAGAACCCCCATTCAGTGTCATTCCCGCGAAAGCGGGAATCCAGAGTTTTCTTCATGGATATTTATATATTTAACTGGATCGTGAGCTTCCGCGGGGATGACAGCAGCGGGCTGTCCATTCGGCTAAAATGTTACTTGGATTCTTGTTTTCGCAGGCATGATCCATTGGGGCCTGGGAGTGCACCTTCGCGATCTGTTTTTCCAACCGGCTGAACTTTTCGGATTTTTTGTGGGCTCACCGGGTTTCTTGTTGAGTGAGTTGGTGGAATCGGGCGATCAAATGTCGGGTGATAGGGCCGGGTTTGCCGTCGCCGATCAGTCGGCTATCCACCTTGACCACCGGGACGACTTCCGCAGCCGTACCGGTGAGGAAACATTCGTCGGCAATATATACATCGTGTTTGGTCAGGGGGGTTTCCAGGACTTGGTATCCATCGGCTTGGGCCAGTTGGATCACCGCCGCGCGGGTGATCCCCTCTAAAATCCCCGCGTCGTTCGGGGGGGTGAGCAATCGGCCTTGGCGAACCAAGAAGATATTGTCTCCCGTACATTCCGCCACCTCCCCTTTATGGTTGAGCATCAAGGCTTCGATGCATCCGGCCTGAAGCCCCTCAATTTTGGCCAGGATATTATTGAGATAATTGAGGGATTTGATTCGGGGGCTCAGCGCAGCCGGATGATTCCGCAGGGTGCTCACCGTTACAATTTCTAACCCGTTTTCATAGTATTCCTTGGGGTATAAGGAGATTTTGTCGGCAATAATGATCACCTGGGGCTGGCTGCACCGGTTAGGGTCCAGGCCTAATGTGCCCACCCCACGGGTTACCACGACCCGGATATATCCATCCCGAATTCCGTTGAGTCGAAGGGCCTCCTGGATGGCTTCGGCCATTTGTTCTTTGTTGATCGGGATTTGCAGCCAAATCGCTTTGGCCGAGTTCCACAACCGATCCAGGTGCTCCTGCAACCGAAACGCTTTTCCGTTATAGCTGCGGATTCCCTCGAACACTCCATCCCCGTACAACAGGCCATGATCAAAAACGCTGATCTTGGCCTCCTGTTGATCGACGAACTGACCGTTGATATAGACTTTCGTCGCCATAAATGAGGTCCACCTTTTTTAGATACCTATCCTAGAGCCTCTTGTTTGGTAGAGTATAAAAGACATTTTCCAGGCAAAGCCAGAGGCCCTCCCGTGAGAAAGGAGGCGACCTTTTCCTCCTAAAAAGACTCTATTTTAGCCTCTCCACGGGGAAATATCTAGACACGGCGGGGCGTGGGCTTTTTTCGCCTAGAAACGAGAAAATGGAGAGGTTCATGGGGGGCTAGGTAACATTGTAGCCGAATGAAGAGACAATTAGAGGGACCTGCTTGTCAGGTCCGATCCCTTGGAGGTATCTGCCTTGGATCGCCGCTTTTGCAGGCACGACCAGCGTGCCCCTCCATTCGGCTAAAATGTTACGGGGCTAGAAATGGGGTTCATCCAAACAGGAGGGGCCTTACACCGACTCCATGCGTCCGTCCACCAGTCGAACCACCCGGTCTGCTTGGGCCGCAATCTCAGGATCATGAGTGACCATGAGGATGGTGAGTCGTTCCTGTTGGTTTAAGGAGCGGAGCAGTTGGAGGATTTCTTGGCCGGTTTGGCGGTCGAGGTTGCCGGTGGGTTCGTCGGCCAGGAGCAATTTCGGCTGGGCGACTAGAGCCCGAGCGATGGCGGCCCGCTGCATTTCGCCGCCGGAAAGTTCTGAGGGTTTATGGTGGAGTCGATCCGCTAAGCCCACTTGCTGGAGGATTTGGAGGGCGGTTTGCCGATATACCCGCCTCCGACGCCAGTATTTCCACCAACCGGCGGCAATCATGGCTGGCATCAGGACATTTTCTACGGTGTCCAATTCCGGTAGGAGATGATAGAACTGGAAAATGACGCCGATAGTACGGTTTCGGAATTGATCTCGCCTTCGGGGAGGTAGGTTATCGATGCGTTGGCCCTCAAACAGGATTTGACCGGCCGTGGGCGTGTCCAACGTCCCTATGAGATGCAGAAGGGTGCTTTTGCCCGAACCGCTTTGCCCCACAATGGCTAAAAATTCTCCTGCCTGAACTGTTAAGTCCACCCCTCGAAGAACCGGGATTTTCAAGGGACCTTTTTGATAGACCTTCTGAAGCTCTTCCACGCTCAGCAGAGGTCCGGTTTTTTTCTGCCCATCGGGTTCCCAAACAGGGCGGGATCGACGTTCCAGGGGAGAACGGATGTCCTTGACCCGGGCGGCGCCCAAGGCCGCTGAAGACGCTCCTGCGGGAGATGCGGTTTTCGGCTCACAAGCCGTCGGACCAGAGCCGGAAAGGGCTGGACTTTTTGCACTAGGCGCGTTCCGAGGGGACAGAGGGATCCCTAGGGATTCCAGCTTCGGCGCTCCATCCAGACAGGGCCCGCCTTGGACTCGTGGGGCGGCTACCAATCGAGGCGTTGGACCGGACGTGCCCGAACAACCCGGTTGGGAGCGAAGGAGAGATTCTAGGGGTTTGTCCATGATTTCTGGCCTCCACCTAGGCTTAGGTACGACATGGTTTTCCGTCTGGGCTATCCGGAGAAATCAGGCGTCTGATAGGAAATCGCCGACCTTTCTGTTATTCATAACGTAAGGCTTCCACGGGATGGAGGATGGCGGCCCGTAGGGCGGGCAACACGCTGGCCAACACAGCAATCGTTACCGCGCCCAGCACAATCCAACCGACGGTGCCCGGCTGCACCACCGTCGGAATCTTATAAAAATAGTAAATCTGGGGATCAAAAAGTGGCCGACCCGTGAGTTTGCCCAGCCAGTCGGCAATCTGGTTGATATAACGGACAAACAGAAGCCCCAAGATCAATCCCGCCGCCGACCCGCTCAATCCCAACAGCAAGCCGTAACTCAGGAAAATCCCCATCACTCCCTGGCCCGAAGCGCCCAGCGATTTCAAAATTCCAATGTCCCGCGTCTTCTCCACCACGATCATAAAGAAAATCGCCAAAATCCCGAAACCGGACACACAAATAATCAAAAACAGCAGGACGTTCAGAATAGCCGTTTCCATATGGACAGCGGCCAAGAGCGGCCCTTGTTTGTCCCGCCAGGTGAATACCGCGTACAATTCCGGCCGAAATTTCGCCCGTAACAAATCCCGGACCATGTTGCCGTCTGCGCCGGGTTTCAGCTTGATCTGAATGGAACTGACTAGGCGAGCGCCTGTCGCCGGGTCGATCATCCCACGCAATTCCTGCAATTTTTCAATCGGCACAAACACAAACTGCGAGTCGTATTCGCTCATCTTGCTTTCATACAGATCGACGATGGTGAACGTATCGCTGATGGCCTTCGGCGGGGTGCCGGCCGTCGGGAACGTCAGTTTCACATCGTCGCCCGGCAGAAGCACAAACCGATCGTCGCCCTCGGTGTCCCGGAAACTGATGAGCCCCATGCCTAACACTGCTCCTGTGTGCTGTTGGCGGGTCGGATCAAAGGTTTCCGCCTGGACGCGGCCGGAAAATGGGTCTTCCAGCTCCGCTGCATGGGCCGACACGGCCGAACGGGTCGAATCCGAACGCCCCACCCCATCGCCTTGTTCCTGCGTCTGACGATCCGGCGACTCCGTGTTCCTACGGCGGACGGCAATCTCCTCAGACTCTGTGGTTTGCCGAGATCGCAAGGGTGAGGGCAACTTCAAACTCGACGCCCCACTGTTAGACTCTCTGCCAGAAGGTTCCGATTCCTCCGGAGGACTCTGAAACCTCGCAGACGCCGAATCCGAAAGATTCTTCTCGTGCAAAAGGCGGATGGGATTGCCAGGAGACTGCTCCGGGGCCGATGAAGATCGGTTCGTTCCGCCGAACGATGGGACCGGGCGATGGTCGGAGGCGTTGGATTCTGTCTGCGAAGAAACGCCGGAGGGCGGATTCTGCTTGGGCCGGAGCATTTCTTCGTACCGAGCACGTCGGATGCGATGCAACCAGCCGGCCCCTGCCATCTGAGGCCGCTCCCGCGCCTCCGGCCCCCCTTGGTGGTCCCGAATGTCGTAACCTTCCTGTCGAAGGTCCCAACTGAGTTGTCTGCGATTTTCCGGATGTTGTAAGTATTGACTAAAATCACTTACTTGCCCTTGGCTGGCGGCGTCAATGCCGATCACATGCACCGGTCGAGTGATCCATTTGCCGCCTCCATACGGCGTCTGAAAACTCAGCATCGCCGGAACGACCACGGTGGGCGTCATGGCTTCGATCCATTCACCGGCGGCAGCCCGAATCTGCTCCATGTGCCACTGGGCGTCCGGCATACCCTCCAGAGTGGTGGCCTCCAGCACCACATCCGAAAGAATCCCATGAATGCGGTTTTCCATTTCTGCGGTGAACCCGGCCATCACACTGTTGACCACGATCATCGTCGCCACACCCAACGTAACACTAATGATCGAGGCCAGCGCAATATATCGGGTCCGCAGATACCGCCAACAGAGCAAGAACTTGTACATCGTTGAGGCTTCCTTACCTCGAACCTCGTTCCTCTACCCCAATTCCATGGAAGCGTCTGTCTTTTTCCAAACACCCCCAGGGTTCATTCCGCCTCGGGCCGCAACAGCGGGAAAAGGATGACCTCCCGAATCGTCTGCGCATTGGTCAGCAGCATCACCAGCCGATCGATTCCAATCCCCAATCCGCCTGCCGGCGGCATCCCATGGCGCAACGCACGGATAAAATCCCGGTCCATTCGGGCCATCGACTCTTCTTCCGGCAAACCTGCCAATTGGGTTCGGAAAAGCTCTTCCTGCAAATCGGGATCGTTCAGTTCGGTATAGGCGTTGGCCACCTCCATACCTTGGACAAACAGTTCAAACCGTTCGGCCAGATGCGGGGCGTCAGCTTTCCGTTTGGTCAACGGACAGATGGCGGCCGGGTAATCGAGCACAAAGACCGGACCTGTCAACCGATCCGTAACCACCGTTTCAAACAGCTCATTTTTGAGGACATCCGGGTGTTTGCCAGCGGTTTCCAGCCCCGCTTGCCGGGCCGCTGCCAACACCGAAGCCGGATTCGTAGGATCCACCTGGGCATACTCGGCCAAAAGCTCGTCATAGGTTCGACGGGCAAACGGGGGCGTAAAATCGATCTGGTTCTCGCCCCAAGGAAGTCGAAGCTCCTGACCGGTCGCCCGGATCGCCTCCACAATGAGCTTCTCGGTTAAATCCATCATGGTGTGATAATCGCCATAGGCCTGGTAAGCTTCCAGCATGGTGAACTCCGGGTTGTGGCGGGTGCTGATCCCCTCATTCCGATAGACCCGCCCCAACTCATACACCCGTTCCATGCCCCCGACCAAAAGCCTTTTCAAGTGCAATTCCAGGGCGATTCGCAGATAAAGGTCGATGTCCAGGGCGTTGTGGTGGGTGATGAAAGGTCGAGCCGCTGCCCCCCCGGCAATCGCATGTAATGTAGGGCCTTCCACCTCCACAAAACCCTCGCCGGCCAAAGTCCGCCGGATGGACTCCATGATCTTGGTCCGCCGCAAAAACCGCTCCAAAACCCCTTCGTTGTAGGCTAGGTCCAAATACCGCATCCGTTGCCGAAGTTCCGGGTCCCGAAGCCCCTTGAACTTCGCTGGCGGCGGTTCCAAGGATTTGCATAAAAAGTGCAGGTCCTCGGCGAAGATGCTCAATTCACCGGTTTTAGTATGTCTCAATTCCCCATCGACGCCGATCAGATCGCCTAAGTCGAGGCACTTGGCCAAGGCCCAGTTCCGTTCTCCTACTTGTCGCTGGCCGATCAAAACCTGAATCTGGCCCGTCCAATCCCGAATATTCAGAAACAGGAGTTTTCCGGACGGACGTTGGAGGATAATCCGACCGGCAGCCCGAACCCGAGGCCCTTGTTCTTCAGGAGGATGACCAATTTGGCAATCCCCAGGATGGACGAGGCGGATTTGTTTTTCTCGTTGACGGATTTGGGCGATCGGCTCGTGGGCGTCAAACCGCCGTCCCCAGGGATCAAAGCCCAATTGGCGGATTTTTTCCAATTTTTCTCGCCGGGCCGCCTCCAGGGCCTCGTTGCCGACCGGACCTGTATCTCTCGGTTGCGAATCCATAGATCAAGACCAACCTTTTCCCACGGAAGTAAAATACTTTCCCAAGGGAATGAAATTACGAGAGAAATCCTAGAACCGGCATGAACCGGTCCTACCAATGGAATCTCTCCTAGGACCGGTATCAGCCAAATTACAGAGGAAAAACCATCGTAACCCGGCTGATAGCCAGTCTTTCCCAAAAATCCAGAATCAGGGCATTTTAGCTTTGGGGAAAATTGGGTCAATG
>Ga0272448_1004333_pt1 | contig 16243 bp, 15 predicted proteins | sample YNPCB0191_FD_202220 | JGI IMG/M metagenome (GOLD analysis project Ga0272448, IMG submission 202220) | Hot spring sediment microbial communities from Yellowstone National Park, WY, United States - YNP-CB-019-1 | ecosystem: Environmental > Aquatic > Thermal springs > Hot (42-90C) > Sediment...
GTTGAAGAAGGTTTAATAATCAAAACCGATACTGAGCGTGTTATACGAAACCGTAAAATGCTTCTGAGCTTATTATTGACACGTTGTTCAGAAAACAGGGTAATAAAAGATCTGGCGGCCGAATACAGCATTGAAAGGCCACCTTTTAGAGAAAAATACTGGGAGAAAAATGACTGTATTGTTTGTGGTTTGTGTGTGCGTGCATGCGAGCAGATAGTCGGAGTAAGCGCTATAAGTCTGGTTAATCGTGGAATATCCAAGGAACCGGCTCCTCCCTTTCTCGAAAAAGCGAAGGCCTGCATAGGTTGCGGTTCATGTTATTATGTCTGTCCTACCAACGCCATAAAAATGGAAGATAGAAACGGTATACGTCGTATATATAACTGGAAAGTAGAGTTTAAACTTAAGAGATGTTCCAAGTGCGGCATCCCCTGGGCTCCCGAGGCTCAGCTTAATTACATAATTAAAAAATGGGATTTGCCGGATAACATTTTTGATCTGTGTCCCAACTGCAGATAAAATCGCTAATAAGCGCTCTTTCATTATTAACACCTGTTGTTATTTTTAATTTTTACTATACTGCTTGACAATTTATAATTAAATGTTGTACACTTGTTCTTAATACAAATGTGCAACGTTACGGATGTTATATGAGAAAACCTGGTGTAAATCAAACACGACAGCGTATTATAGAATATATAAGAGATTTTTATGATGAACGGGGTTATGCGCCCACAGTTCGAGATATTATGAGGGGCTGCGATTTGAGTTCTACTGCTGTTGTGCAGCATCATTTGAAAGTTCTGGAAAACGAGCATCAGATAGAACGTGATTCGAAAGTATTTAGAAGCATCCAACTACCCGATAGAAAAAATACAATACGTGTACCTATCCTGGGTAAAATTGCTGCCGGTTTGCCGATACCGGTTCTATCATCTGAATCTTGGCGCAATGACGCGACAGATACTCTCGAATTGTCCTCTGAAATTACGAAGGGGAAAGAGGTATTTGCTCTGAAAGTGAGTGGCCAGTCGATGATTGATGCTCTTATTGATGATGGTGATATAGTATTAATGGAGCAGGTTAAGGATGTAAATAATGGCGATATGGTTGCGGCGTGGTTGAAACGCGAAGAAGAAGTGACGCTAAAAAGATTTTATTATGAGGGTAGTCGCATACGTCTTCAACCTGCTAACAGCCAGATGAAACCTATATTTACAACTTCAGACAATATAGAAATTCAGGGCAGGGTTGTTGCGGTAATAAGAACTCTATGAGTATTTGAAAGAGTTCCTAAACTTTTTCCCAGTATGAGCTCAAATTTGATAGGGCTCTTATCGCCCTTAACATTGAAGGTACCACATATATTCCTGCATGCAATAATTTATCTCTGACCTGTCTTCTTGATATTTCTATCCCAATGCGATTCTGTCCGTATGCCAAATCCTCAAGTACAACGATTACCGGTTTGGTATTAGATCTTTGTTTGAATTCTATTATTGTATCCACTCTCTTATTCTGTTCGGGCACATCTTCATTCATTAATTCTTTCATCCCGTAAAAGAACATGCGGTTTACGATAATGGCATCTATGTTATCCCATTTACAGGCGATTTCGAGCACGTTTCTTAATATGCTTGAAGGAGCGGAGGGTGCGCCTATATCAAAAGGATTCTTATTACTTGTGCCCTGCTGTGGCAAGAACTCTGAAATTTCTTTTTGAATGGAATCGGTAGCATGAGGGATCTTCATGCCGTATTTTTCACAAATGTCGCTGGCGGATACTCCTACACCACCACCACCAATTATCGCCAGCTTCCTGTAATTTGCCGGCGGAATGTATTTAAAAATAGCGATAGTATCAAGCAGCTCTTCAAAATCGTGTACTTTTACGGCACCTGATTGTTTGAAAAAAGCTTCCCACACTTCTTTGTTACCTGCTATTGAACCTGTATGGCTGCTAACCGCACGTTTTCCTGTCTCTGAAAGGCCTCCTTTCCAGATTATAACCGGTTTTTTACCCAACAGGCTTCTCACAATTTTTATAAAAAGTCTTCCGTCTTTTACACCTTCCAGATACGCTCCAATAATATCGGTTTCAGAATCATATTTGAAGTACTCCATTAATGAAATCTCATCTACGTCAATTCCGTTCCCATAACTGACCACTTTACTGAAAAAGATGTTGAAAGCGTCAGAGCTCCAGATAAGATCGGTTACCCAGCCGCCACTTTGAGATATGATTCCTATATTTCCACTTTTTTTAGGGTACGTTGCTCCGGGTAACAGTGTAAGACCCCCTTTAGGTGAGTACACGCCAAAGCAATTAGGTCCTACGATTCGGATTTTTCCTTTTGCAATTTTAATTATAGCTTCCTCCAATTTACGACCAGCATCGCCTACCTCGCGGAAACCCGCTGAAAATATCTCCGCAGCAGGAATACCTTTTTCGACGCAATCAGAGATGATCTGGGGAACCGTATGAGCAGGAGCAGAGATGATTGCCATGTCAACGGTATCAGGTATGGCCTTAACGTTGGGAAATGCTTTTAAACCGCATATTTCATTAGCAGTTGGATGCACAGGATAAATTTTTCCATCATACCCAAATATTTGAAATACGCGTAAGAACTGGTTTCCAGCGCTGTTACTTCTTTGTGAAACACCGAAAAAAGCAATTGATCTGGGATAGAATAGCGGTTTGAATTCCTCAAGAAGATTATTTGACATTACCATCTCCTAGATGTGCGTATAAATTGACTAAATATTATAAGATAAAGCTTGTCAAATAGATAATAAATTGCATGATTATTGGCTTTTTCATTCTTATTTTAAATATCCGCACCAACAAACAAGAGCTGTATAGATCAAAATTGTGAGCCTGATGGCTTGACAATTTGAGCCAATAGGCTCATACTAAAAACAATAGTACTAAAGTACTGGTACTTATTTGCTATTGCATATGAATGGTTCATATATAATGAAAGGTTTGTTGGTATGGCTGGGGTTTATGGCATTATCCGCCATTATTTTGGTGGGAATGTCGATGGCAATACCTTCAATAATTAATGCGGACAGCTCACAATCAATTACTGCATCCTCTGACTTTATTAAATCGTATTATCAGGCCTTAACAAATCCACTAAATAAAGCCGCTTCCGAAGTTAAAGATCCTGAAATCGGGCAATTTTCCAGGAAACTGATTAATTCATATAACCTCGAAAGTATAAGCACGACTGATCCAGATAAAGCCGAACTTTATAATCTGGTGCCCGATATTGCGGCAATACAGAAGAATGCTTTACGAACAACACTCACAGAAGCCGGGAAAACCTTAAAAGATAAAGATCTGTCCGAATTTTACCAGCGTTTTCTATCCAATAGCGGTTTAGATAAATAATAATATCTTCTGAACTTATTATTGACATCCACTAGCCCGGCGGTTCTAATATAATTCTGTTGACCTTAATAATATCTTAGATTTATTATTTGTTTATTCTGAAAATGGCCTGTCGATATTTTATTTTATCTATTATTATAATCCTGCCATTAATGATTGCGGGTTGTAATTGCAATTCAACAATCCATCAGAAGCAATCAGGTATACAGTACGATTTACAGAAACACACAAGACCTATCAATACTGTTACTTACAGCGGTAACCGGCCTGCTGTCATTTACGTAATAAATGAAATACAGGAAAATAAATTTAAGGATATTATCGATAGAATAATAAGAGTTTTTGCTGAGAGTGGTGTACCTGTAGATGTCGCTCTTCATCCATATTATATCCTTAAAAATGAATCAGGTTACAATTTTCTTATTCCATATTCTGATTCGGGGCTCATCGATATAAGTCTGGACGGCAATGATATCAACTGGCTGGATATTGATGCACCAAATGAAAGTGCTGCTTATAATACATTGAAAGAATTTATTGAAAATTATTCTAATTTTATCAATCAATACTTTGGCTATCGCCCAGTTTCATGTATTTTTCCGTACGAATTATTTAATGAATATAACTATAAATTATTGCAGGAGACCGGTTTTAAAATTATCTCCTGCAAACAATCTGCTGTTTTTGTACCATCGAGAAAGCCGTTAAATTGGGCTGGCAAAGTGGATCAAGAGGGTTTATACAGGCTCCCTATAATCAGTGCAGCAAACTATCCAGCAACTAACCCTCTTGAAATTTCAGCGACAACGACCAATAGAGATGTTAATGAAAATATTTTGAATGATATAAATATTGGTTTAAACATCATTGGCGTTGCGGTTATATCTATCGAACCGGACGATTTTGTTGACAGCGAAGGCAAAATTAATATCATAAAGATTCAACAACTTGCAGATCTTGTCAATAGAAGTAAAAATTACGGTGAAATCGTAACATTCAGCGGCTGGAGCCGTTATTCATCAAAATATATTGGTATAACTCAAAATAAATCGAGGGTACTGCCTGCATATAACGGCGGCCCTGCTGTTATTTTCAGACTTGATGATGTGTGTAAAAACTGGTATGAGGACATCGACAAAGCTCTGATCGAAATGTTTAAAGAAAACGGAGTACCTGTGGATTGTGGAGTTATATCAAATGCAAATGGAATCGATTCCTACGAATTACCCTGGCTGAAAAAGTATTTTGAAGAAGGAGCAGTTGGCATTAGCCTTCATGGTTTCGATTGGACTTACTATCAATTGGATACTACAAAATCAAATCTTACTTTTGAGGAAATCAAATCTAAATTACTAAGATCTCGTGACAGTTTTCTTGCATACTATGGTGTAGAGCCAGTTGCCATTACTGTTCCAACGGATTTTTATGATAAGTCTGGGTATCAGGCAGTAGTGGAAACTGGATTTAAGATATTTTCAACGCAGGTTGCAATCGAACCTCACCCGTCAAACGTGATGGTTGACTATGAAGGTAAAAAAACGCCTTTCGGTTTGTACAGGCTCCCAACTGCCTCTGATGTTTGTGCCTGGGACAATATCACTCAAAGATTTACAGAACCTTTTGATATAAGCAAATTAACCAAGGTCAATAATTATTGCAATTATTACAATGCTCTTTCTACCACAATAACCGATGACACATTTGGTTATATGCTGTGCAGCGAACTTTCTTCACTTGGTGTAGCCGTGGTGAGTCTGCATCCCACAGCTTTCGTAGATACGAGTGGTAATCCCGATTATGCCAAATTACAAAAAATTGATGCTATTATCAAGTGGGTTAAATCATTTGCCTCAATAACAACATTCGAGCAATGGCATAATTTTTATGCATTGACCAAGTAGTATATTTCTTGACCTGAACTATACACAAGTCGGGGTGAGTGGATTTGAACCACCGACCTCATGGTCCCAAACCATGCGCGCTAACCGCTGCGCTACACCCCGGTGATCAAAAGTATAGAATTCTACAGGATATAACGTCAAGAATATTTAAATGCCTTTATTGTTAACATCTATATACGAATTTGCAATTGATACCCCGATATATCGTTGGAAGTTTTTCACTATAAAACACTATAAAAATGAGGGCTGACTAAAAATATTGGGCAGCATATTAATATCAGATATTGACAGCTTTGCTATAATTCAACTTGTATGAATTTTTGTTTTCTATTTATATGTCCGAAGATTTACCGGTAAAATCAGATAATTAATTTTAATTGTGAGGGGTAAGTTGCAGGAATATCGGATATACAGGTACAGGTGGGTGGTTCTTGTTATTTATATGTCTTTAGCCGCTCTAACACAGCTTTACTGGCTCAATTTCGCTGCTATTGAAACTTATATGGAGAAACACCTTCAGATAACCGCCGGTGATGTAATGTGGTTTACATTGATATTTCCTGTTATTCAAGTATTGCTAACAATACCTGCAGGGATGCTTATAGATAAGAAGGGGTTTAAATATGGAATAGGTATAGGTGCAATATTCACCGGGTTTTTCGCCCTTATAAGATTGATTAATCCCGTGTCCTACTGGGTTTTGCTACTTTCGCAGATAGGAATTTCGATAGGTCAGCCATTTGTTTTAAATGGCGTGACAAAATTAGCGATAACTTGGTTTTCACCGAAAGAAGAAGCTACAGCAGTGGGTCTTGGTTCACTTGCCCTATTTATAGGAATGATGATTGCATTAGGATTAACACCGTTTCTGGTACAAAGTATTGGATATGAGCTTATGCTGCTTATTTATGGGCTCTTAGGAGCGTCCATTGCACTGGCATTTATTATGTTTGTAAAGCCCTATCCTCCCACGCCAACCAGGAAATACGATGAGGCCGCCACAATTTTAAGCTGGGGATGCCTCAAACATATATTAAAAATCAGGGATTTTGTAATCCTTGGTTTTATAGCAATGGCTGGAATAGGGGTCTTTAATGGTCTTGCTACGTGGCTTGAGAAGATCCTTTATGAACTACATAAAATATCCATGACTGACGCAGGTACCATATCAGGTTTATTGATATTAAGTGGCATGGCAGGTTGTATTGCCATACCGGTTATTTCAGATAGGATAAAAAGAAGAAAGCCATTTATTATAACAGCATCCTTTGTAGGCGCAATATGTATACTATTGCTAATATTCGCTCAAAGCTATTATGCCAACCTCGTAAATGGTTTATTCCTCGGTTTCTTTCTCATTGCAGCTCTTCCGATAATGCTAACCATGTCGGCTGAAATAACGGGTCCGGAATATGCGGGCATATCAGTTGGATATCTCCAATTATTGGGAAACGTAGCCGCTGTTCTTTTGGTTGTGGGTATGGAAGAATTGAGGGCTGTCACAGGTCAATTTACAGCTTCCTTATTATTACTGGTCTGTCTGCTTTCGCTTTCACTAATACTTTCGATCGTAATTAAAGATACGAGACCTCAAAGCTAAAGAGACATTGTCCTGCATATTTAATTTTATAGCCTGTTTGTCCAATACAGCTTTAAGAAATTAATTATCGATTTCTATGGCAGTTCCTTTTAACGCCCATGGAGTTGCGGACTCAACCCGTACAGTAACCAGTTTACCCGTGATATCTCCATCAAATGGAAAGAATACGATTTTATCGTTATACGTTCTGCCGAACCAGTTGTGATCCTTTTTACCTTCTACCAGCACTTCAAGATCCTTACCAATCAGATTTGTGTTAATTTCAAGGAGAATTTCATATTGAAGCGCTTCTATTGCATGAAGCCTTTGTCTTTTAACACTTTCATCGATATCATCGGTAAACTCAATGCTGGCTCGGGTACCTGGACGTGTTGAATAACTTGCAACATGCACAGCATCGAATCTAAGTTCCTTCAGAGCATGATAGGTGTTAAAAAACTCGCCATCTGTTTCACCCGGAAAACCCACAATAACATCTGTGCTGATTGCAATATCCGGAACAACAGTTCTAATATCATAGATAAGTGATTTATATTCTGAATATGAATATGACCTGTTCATCAAATACAAAATATGATCATCTCCTGATTGGAGTGGCAAACATAAATGATGGCATACCTTGTTCAGGGAAGCAATTGCCTCAATCAGGTCAGATTTCATGTCCTTTGGGTGATTAGTTAGAAATCTTATACGTTTCAAGCCATCAATTCCATTTAATTGAGTAAGTAATTTACTTAGATCCGGTTTTTCTTCTATATCTTTTCCATAGGCATTAACATTCTGACCAACGAGCACTATTTCCCGCGCCCCGGCTCCGACTAACCTTTCCGCCTGTTCCAGTATTTCCGATAATTTCCTGCTTCTCTCTCGTCCTCTTCTGTAAGGAACTATACAATAAGAGCAAAAATTATTGCACCCCTGAATAATCGGCAAATAAACGCTAACAGGAACATTTTTCGGTTGAATATCGTTGATTTCCCCAGGGTGTGCAACGTATTCACTGAACAACCATTCCTTTAATTTATCGATTTCCCCCGGTTTGAAAAATAGATCGATATGAGGAAACAATTTTTTTAATAGTGCCATTTCGTCATGTACAAAACAGCCGGTTACGATGATCCGCATAACCGGATTATCTTTCTTTACACCCTTAAGGTAGCCGAGCATTCCCAGAACTTTATTTTCTGCATGTTGGCGCACAACACAGGTATTTAAAACAACAACATCAGCCATATTTATTCTATTAATACGGCTCATTTTCAAAGTCTTAAAGCAATTTTCAATGTCAGATGATTCTGCTTTATTCATCTGGCATCCCATCGTCCAGATGTAATAATTCATAATAGTACCTGGTTTATTTTCATTTTTTGTGACCGTCGATGAACAAATGTAATATGTGAAAAGGTATGGTAAAAAGCAAATATTCAGTGTAAATGAATTTATTCATGGCGGAGGGAAAGGGATTCGAACCCTTGACCCCAGTTTCCCGGGGCAACCGCTTAGCAGGCGGCCGCACTAGACCACTATGCGATCCCTCCACAAAATATCGAAATAACCAAACTTTCCCCGCATGAAATATAGCATAGTATTTACGCTTCTTTCAAGCAAATTGCTGCCGTTACGGGCAATAAACCGTAGCTACAAAGTACCAGCAGGAAAAGTACCAAAGGGTGATATTAAGTTGTGTGTATCTATATTATTATCGGGGTGTAGGAGTATGAAGGCTAATTGACGGTTTTTGTTGGAGGAGAAAACAATGATAGATTTAACTAAACAAATCAACAGAGACATAGGAGAAATAATAAAAATACGTGAGCATATACTGCGGCTTGAGGGAACTGAACAAATTGAAAATATAGCTAAATCTAATTTTGATAATAACTATCAAAAGAAATTATCCTGCAAACACATAAATGAGCATATATTTTTATGTACATGTCAGGGCAGTCTCATTGATGGTAATCAAACACTACTCGATATACTGGGATATACTATTGAAGAATTTTTCGGCATGAATATCACAGATTTATGTGTAAATCCTCTGGATGGAATCCAATTTCTTGACGCAATAGGTAAAAAAGGTTATATCATAGCCTATAGAATTAAATTTAAGAGACACTCAGGCAAAGAGATTGATTTTATGCTTACCGGCACTATCCGCTGGTATAATGAGGATAATTTCCCGGATAATAGACCTCTATTTAAAGTATGGGCCAGGACAATTAAGTAATCTGGAAGCACCGCAATTTACAAAGTTGGAGCGGGTGAAGGGATTCGAACCCTCGACGTTTTGCTTGGGAAGCAAACACTCTGCCGCTGAGTTACACCCGCAGTAAAATTATATTAATTATTATGATGGATTAATGTCAAGCTGTTGTAGGTAAATAATCTACCTTGTACACACCCAATCTGGCACTTTAGCGCTGCGGTCAATATCCTTAATAGGAATATAACATTTAATATCCAAGATAGGTGTACCATTTATAGCATCAAGACCTTTTACCGTAATTATATTCTTATCCCGCTTTAAAAGTTGTACCACGGTAACCCCAACAGGATTTGGACGTAATGGGCTATGCGTAGCAAAAACGCCTGTAAGGGGATTAGAAGGGTTACCTTTTGGATGAACTTTAAGCACTCTTCGATCCTCATCTTTTACACGGTCAAGCCAGAAAATTATCATTAGATGAGAAAATTCCTCGATGCCATCGAGAGCCTCATTATATTTATTATCAATAATAATACGAGAAACGACATTTTCCGCTTGAAATTTATCAGAGATATTTATCTTATTTTCAACCCGACCGATAATATTTATTTTTAATTTTAAAACCATATGAATTAGTATAAATGATTACATTATAAAGTATCAATAGAATAGCTATAAGCTTGATTTGTATTGGGCGGCATTATAAAATCAACAAATTTACAGCCTGAATAACAAGGAGGCATTTATGACTGCATCGGTACTTGACTATATATTTAATCCGAGATCGATAGCCATAGCCGGCGTATCTCCTGATTTAGCAAGGCCTAACATTGCACAGGCTTTTGTTAACAGTCTCAAGGACTTCGGTTATAAAGGCGACATTTACCCGCTGCATCCTGCTGGAGGCGAGATTTTCGGCTTAAAAGTTTATAAAAATATAAAAGATATTCCGAATAATGTGGATTATGTTGTATCGGCTATCCCCGCCAGATATACCCCCCAGTTGATAACAGACTGTGTGGTTAAAAAAGTAAAAATTGTCCATCTATTTACCTCTGGTTATAGTGAGATAGAGGATCATATAGGGCTTGAGCTGGAAAATGAAATTGTAAAGATTGCTCGCAGTGGTGGTGTGCGTTTAATTGGACCAAATTGCATGGGAACATATTGTCCGGCTACAGGAATGACATTTGCCGCAGAATATCCTGATCAGAAGGGATTCCCGAAGACATCCGGACAACTGGGGCTTGTTTCACAAAGCGGTGGAAACACGATATATGCAATCCGGCAATGTGCAGAAAGGGGTGTATATTTCAGTAAGGCTATAAGCTACGGAAATGCAACTGATCTAAATGAGAGCGACTATCTTGAGTATTTTGCAGATGATGATGAAACCAGATTGGTGGCAATGTACATCGAAGGGCTTAAGGAGGGACAGCGCTTCAAATATGCTGTTAAGAAAGCACTCAAGACTAAACCAGTCATAATCAACAAAGGAGGCAATACGGAAACTGGGGCTAGGACATGTACTTCACATACAAGTGCTATGGCGGGATCAGCAAAAATCTGGCGAAGTTTTATTAAACAAACGGGTGCCATTCTTGTTGAAGGTATGGACGAGCTGGTTGATGTAATTGTTGCCTTTACAAAAATGCCGGTCCCCCATGGAAGAAATGCAGTAGTTATTGGCACCGGTGGCGGAGTAGGCGTGCAGGCAGCCGATGATATTACAAATGCCGGCCTGTTTTTGCCAATGTTAAATCCGGAAGTTCGAAAACAGCTTAATTCCATATATGGGACTGAAGCTGGCAGTATGTTTAGAAATCCCGTAGACTCGCCACCATTCGGGGGAGTAAAAAATCATATTCGTGCTATTAAAGCAATCGCGGACTCGAATGATATCGATATAATCATTCTGCATTTTGGATTCGATATATGGGCCATGGTTAGCAGAACTATTCCATTACAGCCTTTTGTTGAAACAGTATCGGAATTAGTAGATATAATTAAAAAGCCATTGGCTATTGTATTACACTATTGTACTGATCCAAAATCACGAGTCCTGGAAGATGAGGTGGCACATAAATTTGTTAATATGGGGCTTCCTGTTTATCCGTCTATTTCACGTGCAGCAAATGCTATATCCAAATATATAACCTATCATGAATATCGTCTTAAAAACTTGAAAGATCGAGATTAGTCATGCTTTAATATATCGTTCAATTATCCTCTTCACTGTTAAACCTATTTCTGAAGGGTTTTTAACGATAAAAGCGCCGCTTTGGGATAAAGCTGAAACTTTATTCTCAGCTGTCCCCGAACTACCGCTAATAATTGCCCCCGCATGACCCATGCGTTTTCCAGGTGGAGCTTCTCTACCCGCAATAAAAGCAATTATGGGTTTATTAACGTTGGTTTTAATAAAAGCAGCAGCCTCCTGCTCTATTGTTCCACCTATCTCTCCTATTAGCACAATAGCAGCGGTTTCTTCATCCTGCTGAAATAATTTCAATATATCTGCAAAAGTTGTGCCTGGCAACGGATCACCGCCTATACCAACGCATGTAGATTGACCGATGCCCAGGGCTGTAAGCTGTGATACAGCCTCATAGGTAAGTGTACCACTTCGAGAAACAACTCCTATAGAGCCCGGTATGTGGATTTCACCTGCCATAATACCAGCCTTACATTTTCCCGGAGATATCACACCGGGGCAGTTTGGTCCTATAAGACGTGTTGATTTCTCCCTCAAGTAGCGATGCACCAGAATCATGTCTTTTACAGGGATTCCTTCGGTAATACATATTATCAGTGGAATATTGGTTTCAGCCGCCTCCAGTATAGAATCGGCTGCTGCAGCAGGTGGAACAAAGATAATGCTTGTATTGGCGCCTGTTTCAGAAACGGCAGTGTCCATAGTATTAAATACAGGTATTCCATCAACTTTCATCCCGCCTTTTCCTGGAGTTACGCCTGCAACAACATTTGTTCCATACTCAATGCAGCGTCTAGTATGAAAACTTCCTTCAGCACCGGTAATTCCCTGAACTATTAATCTGGTATTCTCATCAATTAAAATGCTCAAGTTGATCTCCCCAGCGTCATTATCTTATCTTTCCTCAGTTATTTGCAGCAGATACAGCTTTAATCGCAGCATCGTAAAAATCCGTAGCATCGATATAATTTATACCCGCTTGCATGAGCATTTGTTTACCTTCCAAAGCATTTGTACCCGCCAGCCTAATAACTACCGGAACTTTTATATCAATCTGCTTGTAGGCATCGATGATGCCACGAGCGATGATGTCTGCGCGAGCCATGCCACCAAAAATATTTATCAGAATAGACTTTACATTTGGGTCTGACATAAAGATTTTAAATGCGTTTATCAGTATCTGTGGATTATTTACAGTTCCGATATCGAGAAAGTTAGCGGCTCTGCCTCCTGCATATTTGATCATATCAAGGGCAGCCATAGCCAGGCCAGCACCATTAACAGCGCAGCCGATATTCCCATCTAATTTGACATAATTTTTAATTCCAAGTTCTGAGGCAATTTTTTCAAACTGGTCATCTTGTTCGGGATCGTGCAAATTACGGATGCTATCGTGTCTAAATAGGGCATTGTCGTCAAAATTTAGCTTGGCATCAAGTGCGATTAGTCTCCCATCTTTTGTAACAGCCAAGGGGTTAATCTCAGCCAGCGAGCAGTCGTTTTCCATGAATAATTTGAATAAAGCCGCAATGATAGCACCAAACTCTTTTATCAGATCTCCACTTAAACCTATCCCATAAGCCAATTTACGACCGATATACGGCTGAAAACCAACTGCAGGATCTACATATGCCATGATTATCTTTTCGGGTGAATTTTCGGCTATATCTTCAATATCCATTCCGCCTGCTGAGCTTGTCATTATTACCGGCAAACGCTTGCTTGTATCAATGACAATACTTATATAAATTTCACCTACTATTGGTACAGCTTCTTCTATCAATACTTTTCTAACTATTGTGCCCGCAGAAGATGTCTGGTGCGTAATAAGCGTTCTATCAAGCATAGAAGTTGCGATTTTTACAGCATCGACTGGGCTGCTGGCAAATTTAATGCCTCCCGCTTTACCTCTTCCTCCAGCATAAACCTGCGCTTTAATCACAACCGGCTTGCCAATCTCTTCGGCAATTCGTCGTACGTCGTCAATTGTTTGAGCCAATCTGCCAGTAGGCGTCGGGATATTATACGAAGCCAGAATAGACTTGGCCTGATATTCGTGAATTTTCATGCAATTCTCCGGTACATTGCCTTGCCTTCTTGATAAAGATCTCCACCGTAAATATCATTTATTACAGTAACGGGGAAATCTGCCACTTCCAGAAGACGAATAGCCTCAGCTCCCAAATCGTCGTAAGCAATTACCTCGGCTTTTTTAATGCATTTAGAAATAAGTGCACCTGCACCACCTATAGCAGCAAAATAAACAGTCTTATATTTTTTAATGGCATCCTTGACTATTTCACTTCGATCACCTTTCCCAATCATTCCCTTCATCCCTTCTGCCATTAACCGAGGTGAATATACATCCATCCTCCCACTGGTGGTTGGGCCTGCGGCTCCTATTACATAGCCCGGTTTGGCCGGTGATGGCCCCATGTAATAAATTATCTGGTTTCTTATATCAAAAGGCAGTTTTTCTCCTTTATCCAGAGCCTCTACCATCCTTTTATGCGCGGCATCCCTGGCTGTGTATATAACGCCGGTAATATACACCTGGTCTCCAGCTTTTAATTTTTCAACAACCTCATCTGATAGTGGAGTATTAATTTTTATAATTTCCATAGTCAACTACACCTTTATAATGTTTTATTTAGCAGTATACTGAGGAACTTCTATTTTCCCCTTTACCGTATCGGGTTTATCCGCAAATTTGGTTCTCTGGGTTTGTATTCCAAGATGCATACTGTACATTAGCAACCTGCGTCTGAGTAACTGTATAGCAAATGCGGGATCTACTCCTTTAGGACAGGCCTCTGAACACGCAGACGCAAAGTGACAATTCCATATGCCGTGATCTTTTTCGACTATGCTGAGCCGTTCCTCCAGACCTTCGTCTCTATTATCAGCACAATATCGATAAACCTGGCTGAGTGCCTGAGGCCCCAAAAATTTAATATCGCTAGCTGCTGTAGGGCAGGCAGCAACACAAATACCGCATTTTATGCAATAAGAAAATTGAAGAAACGCAGATAGTTCTTCGGGCTTTTGTAGAAACTCTCCTTGTCGTTCTTCAATCTCTACGGAATCATGTCTGATAATATAGGGATGAACTTCTTTATGCTTTTCAAAAAATTCACTCAACGACGGTACAAGATCTTTTATGATTTTGTGATTCGGTAGGGGTTTAATTACTAATTTTCCTGAATGGAATTCTTCAACCTGTGTATGGCATGCAAGATGTGGATAACCATTGATATACATTGCACATGAACCGCAAATACCCATCCGGCACGAAGTACGAAAAGCCAGGCTACTGTCAATATTTTCCCTGATATAGAGTAGGCCTTCCAGCACAGTAGTCCCTCTTTTGACAGGGACTTGGAATGATTGGAAATAGGAATTCTTATCTTTCTCAGGATTAAATCTCTGGACAGTAAATATTACAGTCTTAATATCATTATCACCCATATGGAATCTCTCCTTACTTCATAAACAAAGTTATTGGAGTATAAGCACCTAGAATAAAAAATATCAATCCAACTAATATAATAAAAATGATTGATAAACGAAGAGATGTCCGGCTTAAATTCATCTCGACTGATATTTTATAAAGGCCATTGGAAGCATGTAACATGGCAAAAAACAACAGCATGATATACAATGTAACCCAGCTAATTTGTTTCGCTCTTTCGATCATTGAATTGAACGATAGAGTATTACTTACATATATTCCAAGAAATCCCAGTATAACATCCAGTCTTTGGACACCTATGTGAACCGCTAATAATAAGCCGGCAAGTATTCCACTTATCATTTGAACAAGCTGTAAATATGTGTTTTTCATTTCCAGCCTCCCAATACAGAGTTTGTGATGAAGGCTACTATCATCAACATTGCAATTACCATCAATATTAAAGTAAGAGCCCGGTTCCTGCGTATTGCATCAGTATATGGGTAAATGGGAGGTACCGGTTTTCCTAAGGCAAAACCTATCTCATGTATAATAAGCCGCAATCCATTTAATGCATGAAATGAAAATGCTATTAGAACAAGGAATTCGCCGATTTTAAATATGGGGTTATCAAGAAAGCTCATAGCAGAGTCCCATACGTTTTTACCCTGGATTCTAAAAACAGTAGTTACGGTTAAATGAAATATACCGAAAAGAATCAGACCGAGACCGGTAATTCGATGTAAAGTATAAAGATATCTTTCCAGCCTATAGTTCCCAGCCCAGAGCCAGCCGAATATGCCCAGATTATTCTCACGGAATCTTTTCATCTGCATTGAGCTCTCCTAATATTTCCTCTCTACTGGTTTCCAGAAATTGATTGCAACGGGTAAATATTCAAATTTGGGCCCAGCATCCGAATAAAAGGCCAGTGTATGTTTTAACCAGTGAGCATCGTCACGTTCTTTGTAATCCCGCCTTGCATGAGCGCCCCTTGACTCTTTTCGTCTGAGAGCCCCTCCAACAACTATCTCCGATAAATCAAGCAGGTTCTGTATCTCGAACACATTTAATAATTCTGTATTATATATCCGACTATGATCGTTTATCTTTACATGCAGCAGCTTTTCTTTTAACTCGTGTATTTTATCCAGCGCATCTTTAAGCCCCTTTTCATCACGAAATACACCGACTTTTTTATCCATAGTTTGGTTGAGTTCAATACGAATTACATATGCATTTTCATTCCCTTTGTTATCAATTCTTCCTTGCACTTCTGACTCAACCTCTTTAATGCTGCCAGGATCGACTTCAATAAATGATCTGCGTTTTAAAACGTAAGTAGCAGCCTGCTGACCAGTTATTTTACCCCACACCAGACATTCGGCAGTTGAGTTTGAACCCAGTCTGTTTGCGCCATGAAGTGATACGCAGGCCGCTTCCCCGGCCGCCCAAATATTTTCCACG
>Ga0272448_1004335_pt1 | contig 16229 bp, 14 predicted proteins | sample YNPCB0191_FD_202220 | JGI IMG/M metagenome (GOLD analysis project Ga0272448, IMG submission 202220) | Hot spring sediment microbial communities from Yellowstone National Park, WY, United States - YNP-CB-019-1 | ecosystem: Environmental > Aquatic > Thermal springs > Hot (42-90C) > Sediment...
AAGGGTAAGAGAGGACAATTTAACTTCCAAATAACAAATATAATTAATAAGTCTTTACAGAATATGTCGTTTTATCATTCTATGCCTAATACACAAGCTATATTAATCAAACCTCAAATTACAGTTTGATGTATGTTACCTATATTAATTAAACCAGTGGTGAATTTAAATTTAGATGAATTATTTAATGATAAATGTATAGGAAGAATTAGAAAAGGTCCATATGATTTCAATTGTGATCAATTTGCCGGATTTTATCAAGATGGTAATCCTAATTTTATTAATTTATCTAAACAAGTATCTTTGTTAAGGTATAGATTGGATTTAGTAAAATTTCAAGATCAAGCTGATTATCGTTATGTTAAGATAAATAGACAATTTAAGAATGATAACAAAGAGAGACTTAAGCAAATATTAACACTAATAGGTAAAAAAGTAATAGAAAATAATTAATACTAAACGTATAAGTGATTATTGTCCAATGATAATAATCATTTTATCAAATTAAATTGAACATTTGAAATAAAATTATCTTTATATAAATCATTTTCATTAATACTATTAGATATAGTATCCTATTATTGATCTGTGTCACATTACATATATAATATAATGTGATATTATAAATTACTTTCACATATGAACTATCTTCATTAACAAAACATTATTATATTGGGAGCTAATTAATAAAAATATCTGTTATCTATCAATAATAAGCAACAGATATTTTTACTCTTAAATAATATATCATCTTTCTTTTTTAATATTGTTCGAAATAGAATTCACCTTGATATAAATTTATAGATAATTAATAGACGAGTGTTTAAAAGTAAGTTCTAAATATTCTTTTGATCATTAATTTATAGATAATTAATAGACGAGTGTTTAAAAGTAAGTTCTAAATATTCTTTTGATCATTAATATAATTAATAATTAAGTATATTAATTAGTATTTTATTGATTAAACATTGGCCCTTCATTTGATCATAAGGATATTAAAAATAGTTATTTGATACATTCAATGAACATATAATAACTAATTGATGATGATAAGTATATTTTATTTAGCCAGTAATATGGACAATAAGATATTTATTAAACACACATTATTTACGGGTCTATATTATATATTTTGCTGTTATGCAAGAATATGATAATATAATGAAGAGATAAATTTGTTATGACTATAAATTACAAAAAAGGTAACGAATTAATGGTTTTAAGTAGATCATTGATCTTACGACGATAAAAAGTAGTATTGATTTTATCAACTTTAGGTCTCCATTTATCGAAAAGACGTGGACCTTTAACTGTTTGGATATATTTAATATTAACCCAAGTTTGAATAGATTTATCATATTGAGTAGCTAATTTATATTTAGCCGAATTGCGATCATAATGTGATTTATCTTTAAGTTTAGTAGTAATGATTAAACTGTCAATAGGAGGAGTTGTAGGAATAGCAATAGGATTTACATCACCATTAAATTTGGCTCTCAATTGTTGAATAATAAGTTGACGTGCTAAATCAAAAGGAGGACGACAAACTTGACTTGGACCCTGGAAAGTAAGCGAATCATCATCATTATGTAAGATAAAACTAGCTTTAGAAATGACAACATAATGGAGTAAAGTATTAACAGGGATTAACCAGGATTCAGTTAGAGGAGAAGTAACTTTCAATTCAAATGGTCCAATTTCAATAACAGAAGTGAAGGAGGATAAAATTGAATTAAACAAGGGCATAATAAAATTACGATCAACATAACGTGAGAAGAAAGTATTGTAAATTAAATTACTAGGAGCATTCATATTACGTAAACGTAAACCAATTTCGCGATTAAGGGGAATATTAGATTCAATTAATAATTGTAAATATAAATTGGCATAATCATAAATAAAAACATTGGAATAAATACCAGGTTGAGCAATTAAAAGGTGAGTAGGTTCAATAGAAAACCCAATTTTGAAAGTTGAACTTGGATCAATATTATAAGCTAAAGATTCAACCAGTTTATCAAAACTTGAATTAATAACTTCATCAATTAGAATACCACTAGAGTTAGCTATTAATTCAAGACGTTGTTCAATTTTGGCTTCTTGCCAATCACGATATAATAATAAAGAATCTTTGACAGAATATTCAGCTACAATACGCATACGTTCAGGATCTAAGGATTTAACATGTTGAATCATAGTTTCAATATCAAGGCCAGTTTTACCTTCACCGATTAGATATTGAGAAAAAGTTTCAAGTTTATGATTAGGTAAGGAAGGATAAAAACGTCTAGCAAATGGTAATAGATCAAGTTGTTCAATACCTGGCAAAATTAAACTTTTGGCAAATTCAATACCAAATGGGGTGGCAATTCTTTTATCAACGAATTGAGGTCGATAATTGACAAATTTCGAGATAGGTGGAATTATAATATTATGAAGACGACAACGTTTAGCAATATATGGCATATCAAATAGATCTCCGTTATAACTAATCATACGATCAGGTTGTTCTCTACCAATAATATCAAAAAACCCAGTTAATAAATCTTTTTCATTATTATATTGAATAAAACTAATATTGATGGGGGTATCAAAGGTTGCAATATTACCTAACAATAATAAATAACCATATACTCTATCACCAAATGAAATAATAAGACTAATCATAAAAATAATATGATTGGGGTTATCAGCACTTGGAAATTGATCGACATCGGGGTTTAAGACTTCAATATCCCAAAATAATAATTTACGACTATTAGAGACACTTAGATTAAGATTGGCATGTATTAATGAAGTTTCATTCATTATAACTTCAAGATCACAAATGGTTGTTTTAGTAGTCAGTATTTCGTAATTATTAATTATTAACCAATCATATGGTTTAATACCTGATGATTGCCAAAATGAGGCCAAAAGTCCCTGAGGATCTTTTTCACTATTTATCCAGGTAGAAGTACTGTTATCGGAGGTATCTAAACTAGGATTATGAACCATTATTACTCTTGGATCTAGTGGACTTTCTCTAATCCAATCAGCATTCAAACTATCATTTAATTCATCAATAACCTCCGAATCAATTGGATCTGAATATCTCATAATATAAGTTGATCCAGCTGGAAACTTGATATTAACTGATCTATTATCGGTTGTATATCCAAATAATTGAATAGTTGGCTGTGTTTGCGCATTAGCATCAGCAGAACCAGGTTGATTATAAATCCAAGATATTGGTCTTACATACATAATTTTTATATCTCATTAAAAGTTTTTTCAACTTTTCTTTATTCAATTATTGATTGTAGATATTTTATTACTTCTTGACTTCCAGCTACTTTTATAGCGCTTTCCAAATATTCTTTGGTTGGAAGTGGTATTAATGGATTTATTCTATTTAAATGGTATAAAAAAGATAATAAATATTTAGCTAACTCTAAATACCCATATCTAACTGCATCCTCAAAAGAGATTTTAAAATCATTAAATTCTGGCAATTGTACTGATGGATATTGTGTTTTTATTTTATTTCTATTGCTAATTATATAAATTACTACGTCTAATTGTTCATTTAAGTTAGCATTATCAAAGGCATCTCTTAAATCAGTAGCAGTCGCGCACAAGACGCTACCTTTAGCTATTAAATAATTAATCATCTCAATTTTACCATTGCTGGCAGCATGCACTAAGGCTGAATTTAAATCATTAGCTCCCCGTTTAATGAAAAAATCAACTAATTGTTGATTACCGCTTTCTGCTGCGGCTGAAAGAAACTCATTTATACTATCTTGCTGCCATTTTTCTAAATTAAATAAATATTCAGTTAATTCAAGATAACCTTCTGAAGCACTAATATTAATGGCTTTAGAGAGTTTATCAGCAACGCGCGCAAGTCGCTTCCCTTCAAATAATAAAGTCATAGTTAATTCTTTATTGTTATTCTTAACAGCTTCAAATAAAGAATTATTTAAGGTCTCAAAATATTTTATTCTCCTCTGTCCTATAAAATATTTAAGTAGGTTTATATCATTTTGTATACTAGCTAAATAAATACATCTGTTTAGATCAACAATATTTTCAGAACCTTTTACACATCTATTACCATGAGATGCTAAATATTGCAGATAGCGTTGTTGAGGATTTAATTTAGTTTGATTAAATTCATAACGTTGAATGCCGAAGTCTAAAAAAGCTTTAGTGGATCGCGCACAAGACGCTACCAAAAATTTTCATCATTGCAAATTATCATATATTGTTTATTAGTTAAACATAAATTAATGATATCTTCATATGATAGAGGTAACATAATATTAAATAATGTTTCAATAGCGAGGTTCTCCATTGAACTTTTTAAAATATTATATTAATAAAAAATGATATTTTTTATCTATTTTGATTTAGATTAAATGTTATCTGATCGTTTAAGAGGAGCTTTTTTGGGATTAGCCTTAGGAGATGCGTTAGGTGCACCTTACGAATTTAAATATAGTTTTCCGTTAACTCAATATAATGGTACTATTTATCAACCAATTAAATGGAGGGCTAGATTTAAACCCATGCAATATTCAGCTATAGGCCAAGTAACTGACGACACAACAATGACAATCGCATTATTATATAGTATAGTAAAGAATAAGAATTGGATAAAAAATGATGTAATACAAAGTTATGTTGAATGGGCTAATTGTGGAATTAAATTTATTGGTAAAAACACACGTTCTTTATTTTATGGTATTAAAACCCTCAAAGGATATAAAGATAGATATCAACGTCTTGATCTAACTAAAATGGAATCAAATGGTTCATTAATGAGAGCTTTCCCATTACTTTTACTCTTTTATTATTTACCTGAAGAGGAGGCTTATCAACAAGCTTTAAATGACACTAATTTAACTAATCCTACAACAATTAATCAAGATGCTACTCTTATTTATTTAACTGCTTTAAGATTGATATTAAATAATACCTCTGTAGATGAAGCTCTGCCTCAACTAATGAATATTGCTCAGACTAGTGAAATACGCGAAGCTATTATTCAAGCTGATCAAGATTTACCTCGTAATATTACTCATAATAAGGGATGGGTTGTTCATACACTTTATTGTGCTATTTATGCTTGGATTAAAGCTGATCGACAACATCAATCATTTAGTCAAATCATTGATCAATCATTTAGTCAAATCATTGATCAAATAATTTTAAAAGGGGGTGACACTGATACTAATGCATCTGTGTCAATGGCTCTTGTAGGATTGATAAAAGGAGAAAATAATATGTATCAAGAATCTATAACTTCGCAAAACCTAAATATAATCTTATCAGCTGACACCAATCAAGGAAATTTTCCTTTAGATATTAAATATCATCCTGCTAGTGCTATTAACTTGTTAAATGTTTATCAATAATTATTAAATGATTTATGTTGTAACCTGAAATTAGACATTAACAGATATATATATTTAGAATGTAACCAATTATATATAGCAGAGAGATCAAAGATAATAGTGTAATTATCCATGGTATTATTTTGATAATTGTAAGCATAATTTGGTGGTGCTGTAGATTAACGATGAATAATTATCCCGATTATCACTCATTTATTGAGTAATAATTTAACTAGAAGACTAAGTTCTTAATACTTGACATAAATAAACCTTTCATTATCTGTCTAATTGAAAGATTACTGCATAAGACAATAAGTACTAGTTTCTTGGATAATAGGTGATTGTATCGGGGTATTATGAGCTGTCTGTATAAACATTTTGTTGATATTTATATTATGGATGATACTAGTAGTGATAATTTTATCAGAATCCATAGTAAATAAATCCTTAATTTTATTTACTGTTTGTTCTAATTCATGATTACTAAATAAGTCACTTTTATTTAAACAAATCATTACTATCTTATCTTTAATTTGATGATAACGTTGAATTAAATAATCCATACTTAATTTCGTATTATCAATAACCATAATAATACCTTGAGCGTTGTCCTTATAGACATTATCTGAAAAATGTGGGAAATCCCAAAATGAGCACCTTATATCATCAATAAGTTGTGTATAGATATTAGTTGTGGATGAGTGTTGATCAATATTTGTATTATCTTCTGAATTTTGAAATTTATATAATAATGAAGTTTTTCCTGTACCATTAGCACCAATAATAATAATCTTTTTTGAAAGTGGTGGTAAAGTTTGTTGATTCATTTATATTGAGTTTAGTTGATATTTAAGTAGATTATCAAATTTAAAATAAATTTGATAATCATAATAATTATTTTCCATAACGGGTTTTAACTTCTTTTTTGTATTGGAATATTTTATCTCTATCTATATTATAACATCTCTCAGAACAAAAAGGTTCCCATTTATATTTATTTTGAAAATATAAATCAGGTGGGAAAATAGCTACAGTTTTTGATTTACTAAGATAAATTCTTTTACAGTTGTTACACACAACACCATATTTATCTTTTAATGATGATATCCATTCATTTAGAATTATAAAATTTATTTTTAACACTATTTGTTATTACAACAAAATAAGATATTATAATTATCCCATAACTGTCGAAGATATCAAAGATCGTATTAATGAAAAAATTAATGAACATAATAAATATCACGATCAATATAACATTCAAATTGTATATTGTGGTAAACGCTTTAAATGGGTTATGATTGATAATTATTGGTCATGGTTAAAAATTAAAAATCTACAAGAAAAATACTTATCTAAGAATTATTTTGATGAATTATTTGATTTGATGTTAGAAGAACAAAACTTAACTATCGAATTGATTCCTTCAGACACCCTTAATTCAAAAGATATCGTGAATACAAAAAGAAGCTGGAAACTTTACTCAAATCAGAAAAATGTTATTTCTTCAATAATAATCCAACTATTGATTCAGTTCTTTTAGATCAATATACTAGCAATATAGAAAACGGTATTAACACTATTGAAGATTTTTTAGCCGTAGAAAAATGGTATTTTTTGGCTCTTTTTGATCATACTCATCATGATAAAATAATTGGTAATGATTTTGTTGAGTTAGGAAATAAAAAAGAACAATTGAGAAATGCTTTGATTGAAAAAACACTAAGTGTTAAAGAGATCGCTTTCTCTGATATTAAAACAGCTGATTTTAGCATTCACGATGTATTATTAAATGATGAAGAACCTCGTTTTGAAATGAATAAAGATCCACATTATTTAAAATATTATTTTATTACTGAGATTTGTGAGAAATTGGGAGTAAAAAATACATTAGATAGGGATACCATTATTGATGAAACTATAATTATAGATAATCTTGACTTCTTTAAAAGTAGATTCTATAGTTATTTGGCTGTTTTTGATTTAAGCATTAAAATATCTTTAACTAAAAAGCGGTGTTAGGTATGTTAAATAGTATATTATCGAGATGGTCTAATTGTAATATTGATAGTCAATCTAAAAGAAAACACAGAGGACCTAGAATATACACTTATAAACTAAAACCTATCTATGAAAATTTTGATGAACTTATTAATTATATGAAACCTATAACCTTATTTAAAAATAAGGAGACAATTCAACTTGACAATTATAATTATCAAAATATATTAGAAACATATGAACAGTTTCAATAAAGTACAAATATTCGACTTAACCTTTATATAAAGTCTTAAAAATATTATTTGATAATGTTAAATTATACATTTAATTTTTTATATGAATAAAAAATTAAATACATAATAACTGGTTATTAATATAAAACGCTCCACATCTATATGAGTTTAATAGTTATATATATATTTTAATGAGATGTGGAGCGCTTAAATGCTTATAGGTATATATAATATATAAATAGTTATTTAATTTTTTTTTCACTTTCTATATGTTAATATCATTATTTTACTATATTTTGAAAGATAACATTTATTTGATATATAACTATCAAACTTATATAGATATGGAGTGTTTTGTATTAATAACCAATTATTTTAAATAATTTAATATTAAATTATAAGAGAATATATATTTTGTTTTTAAATATTATTAGACTATAAGAGTCTAATAATAAGATAATATGTATTACCGATAATATATTATGTTAAAATAATTATGTGTATGATGGATAAGAAAATTAACTATATTTTATTTTAATTTTCTTAATAATAAATAATCGTTATAGACAAATTTTTTAATGATCGCTCCACATCTCATTAAAATATATATATAACTATTAAACTCATATAGATGAGGAGCGTTTTATATTGATCATTGGTTGTTATTATTTACGATAATTTATAATATATTAAATTAAACATAAAGTTTTTGATCGTCAATAATTATACGAAGTCTAGGCTTAGAAGAATATGACATATAATGTTCTCGATACATATATGATGGAATTGAGGTTAACCGTAAATACATTAATAAAGAAGCTAAGGGTATAATATCAACTTTAACTATTATCAGATATTGACTAAAAAAGTTCTTAATTGAGTCCAAATTAAAAGGTAATGACCAAAAGTCATTCCATTGTTGTTTATCAAAAATCAATTTATTACCTTCACACTTTAATTGTAGTTGATCAGACAGAGGTGGTAAATACATAATTTGATTATAACTACAATCAAGATAATCTAATAAAGAGAGGTGATTAATTGAAGGGAGATGAGTTAGATTGTTAAATGAACAAGATAAAAAAGAAAGTTTAGCTGGTAAATATTCTTGTAGAGAAGTTAATCGATTATGATCACAGACTAATCGGGTTAAAGTTCTTGGTAATTGCGGTAAGTTAATTAATTGATTATAATCACAAGTTAAATCAATTAACAATCTCGATAATGAGGGTAAATCAAGTAATTGATTACCACTACATTTTAGAGTATTTAAAGTATTGGGTAACAAAGGTAGAGTAGACAAATTATTAAATTCACATTGTAATATTTGGAGTGTTGATGGTAATTGTTTAATAGAAGTTAGTTGATTATTTTCACAATTAAGATAAATAAGTGAAGAAGGTAATAAATCGAGTTCTATTAAATAATTATCATAAATAGATATACGTTTAATATTATTAGTTAAGGGTGGTAAAGATGATAATAGATTGGAGTTACAACTTAAATCAGTTAGGGTACACGGAAAAGAGGGTAAAGAAATTAAAAGATTGGAATCACAATGTAAACTTTCAAGCTGTTGATTCAAATTAGATAATAAGGTTAAACAATTATTATCGCAATTTAGATATTTTAAATTATCAGAAACTAACGATAATGAAGATAGTCGATTATAACTACAGTCTAATCTAGTTAATTGTGAAGGTAACAAGGGTACCGAATCTAATAAATTATTTTCACAATATAAAGATGATATGGATAAAGGCAAAGGAGGTATAGAAGTTAATTGATTATCATTACAAAGTAAAATTTTAAGATTAGGAGATAATAAAGATAATGATTGAAGTTGATTTCGACCACAATCTAAAAAAGTTAATGAGTTAGATAATGAAGATAATATAGTTAATTGATTATTTGAACAATTAAGTTTTTCTAAAGAACAAGGTAATAAAGGTAAGGTCTGAATTAAATTATAACAACAATTTAATATCTTTAAATTATCAGGTAACTGAGGTAAAGAACGGATTTGGTTGAATTTACAAAATAAAATTTTTAAATGTTTGGGTAAGGTAGGTAATAATATTAAATTATTTAGTTGACAATTTAAAGTTAATAAAGATGAAGGTAATAGTGGTAACATTACTAATTTATTATTAGCGCAATCAAGAGATTTTAAAGATGAAGGTAAAAGTGGTAAAGAATTAAGATAATTAAAAGAACAGTTAAGATATCTAAGATGTTCGGATAACGATGATGATAATGAAGTTAAGTGATTATTAGAACAATCTAATTGTTGTAAATTTGAGAGTAATCCTAAAGAAGTAATCAAATTATTAGAACAATTTAAGATAATTAAATTATCAGGTAATTGATTTAAAACAGTAAGATAATTATAATGACATTTTAATTCAATTAAGGATGATGGTAAGTATTTAAGTGAATGAATTAAATTATAAGAACAATCTAACTTAAGTAAATTAGGGGTATTAACATTAGTTACATCAACTAAACCTTTGGCTGAAATATTAAAATAAGACATTTATTTTAAACAAGATATGTATTTAAAGATGAAGTACTTTGTCTCAATAAGATAAAGTACTTGTTAATTAATAAACTATTTAAAGATGAAATACTTTGCCTCAATAAGATAAAGTACTTGTTAATTAATAAACTATTTAAAGATGAAGTACTTTGTCTCAATAAGATAAAGTACTTGTTAATTAATAAACTATTTAGAGATAAAGTAGTTGTTGATCGATTTTAATTCTTAATCGAGGCCTCTGTGAATAACAATGATAGGATTCATTATACATAAATGATTTAATTTTATCCGAATATATAAACATCAATAAATTAGTTAATGGTATTATTTCAACCTTAGCGACTATTTGTTTAGCTTTAAAAAATTTAGCTACTGTCCTAACATTGACATTTAAATTCCAAAATATTCTCCAATCATTAGCTAACATCAGTAATTTATTAAATTTACATTTTACACGTTTGATACTAGTTACGGGTGGTATGTAGACAATATTATTAAATTGACAATCTAAATAATTTAGAGCACTAGGTAAAGGTGGAAGGGAATTTAATTTATTATGCTGACAATCTAGACGTACCAGCATAGAGGGCAAACATGGAAGTGAAACTAATTCATTATTTCCACATAATAAATATGCAAGTTGATTTGATAATTCAGGTAAAGTATTCAAATGGTTATTACTACAATCCAAAACAGTTAAAGTGGAGGGTAAATAATCAATTACTGTTAAATGATTAGTACCACAGGTTAGAGTCTGCAGTTTATCAGGTAAACAGGGTAATTCGGCTAATGAATTATGATCACAATATAAATGTGCAAGAGTAGAGGGTAAAATGGGTATTGTTCTTAATAAAGTATTAACACATTCTAAATATGATAAATGGGATGGTAATTCCTTGATTTCTGATAATTGATTATAGCCACAACCTAATTTTAATAGTGATTCAGGTAAATATGGTAAAGTTACTAATTGGTTTTGCCGACATTTCAATACTTGAAGGCTATGATTTAATGTTGGTAAGGATCTTAATTGATTTCTCATACAGTATAATTCAGTTAAATTAATAGGTAAATCAGGTAATGAATTTAATAAATTCCTAGAACAATCTAAAAATTTTAACTTTGGAGGCAAAGATGGTAAAAATGTTAATAGATTATTATAACAAATAATCTTTTCTAAAGTTGGTGGTAATGTGGGTAAATTATTTAATTGATTAGTATGACATCTAAGTATCGTTAATTTTAATGGTAAGTCAAGTAACCATGTTAAAAAATTTCTACTACAATCTAATGTAGTTAAATCTGAAGGTAATTCAGGTAATATAGTTAACATATTGGACCTACAAAATAATTTCTTTAATTTGCTGGGTAACTTATTGATAGTTACAAGTTGATTACGATCACATATTAACTGTTCCAAATTAATCGGTAATAAAGGTAAAGATTGTAATTGATTATTACTACATTGTAAATATTTAATATTAACAGATAAATTAGGAAGTGATATCAATTGATTTCTAGAACAATCGAGGTATTCTAAATTATCAGGTAAATTAGGTAAAGTTATTAACTGATTAATTTGACAATGTAATACTCTCAAAGTATCGGGTAAAATATTAATATTATTTATTTTATTTCTCCCGCAATTTAAATAAATGAGATCTAATGGTAACTTAGGTAAATCTACTAAATTATTATGTTGACATAATAATCTTGTAAGAGTTTTGGGTAAAACAGGTAAACTCAATAATTGATTGACTGAACAATCTAAATAAATAAGTTGATCAGATAATTCTGGTAATGAAGTTAAGCTATTATGGAAACAAACTAATTGTTGTAAACTATCAGGTAAAGATAAGGAAGTAATTAAATTATGAGAGCAATCCAACTTAATTAAGGTAGATGGTAAATTATCTAGACTCTTAATTTGATTATAAGAACAATTCAATGTTTTTAATTTAGGGTCTAAATTAAATAAATCTAAGATCTGTTGGTTAGAACAATTTAATTCAATTAACTCATTTTTGGCAAATTTGGGTAAATCTAATCTTAAAATACCATACATTATTTAGATAATCAATAAATAATTATATAATCATTTTTTATTTAATCAGGTGTAAAATTTAAGTTTATGGTCATTAAAGTAATGATCATCTTAAATTCTTAATATTTGATGAACTTAAATCAAATTATTAACTTTCTTATGACTAGTTAGAATAAGAACTAATATTAACTCTGATGACAAATATTATTTGTCATCAGGTAAATGGGTCAAAATGTTAAAGAACTATCTATATTTTAGATAACAAATACTATCGTTAAAAATTATTTTAATCTTAAGATTAAGATAATAAAGAGAGTTAACCAATATTAATATAAAAATTGAATAAATTAACAATAAATCATTTAAAATCAAATGGAACAGTTACAAGGATTAATTTTATATAATGATGTTATCTCTAAAGATGATAAAAATAAAATAATTGAATATCTTGATAATAAAACTTGGTCTAATGTCTTAAAACGTAGAACACAACATTATGGATATGAATATAATTATAAGTCAAAAAATCCTAAACCAACACAACCATTAGCTGGACCATTGCTAGAAATTGCCAATTTATTAAAAGATCAAAATATAATTGATGCTAATCAATGTATAGTTAATGAATATACTAGAGATCAAGGGATTTCACGACATATTGATGTACCTATCTTTGGACCCATTATTGTGTCATTATCATTATTAGAACCAACCACCATGGTATTTTCTAATAATGACGAATCACATAATGTAACATTATTACCACGTAGTTTATTAGTAATGAAGGATAATATTAGATATAAATGGTTTCATTCGATACCAATTACTAAGAAAGTATTATTAAATGATGATACTATATATTATAAACCTAATAATTATCGTCGTATTAGTCTAACTTATCGAGTAGTTATTTAATTTTCCAGTCAAAGATATAGCCATCATAGGTACCACTCAATATTTTATTATTTAGTGATTGAAAACATAATACATAACTGTAATGAGGGAGTGAAACTAATTCTTTAGCTGCAACTAAAGACCAAATTTTAATATTGCAATCCCAACTACCAGAAATAATGTGATTATTATCAAATTGCAAATATCTAATACAGTCAGTATGACCAGACAATGATCCCATACATTTATTATTGCGTGTATCCCAGATTTTAATAATACTATCTTCACCTCCACTAATTAATAAATTATCGTGATAAATTACAGAATGAACCCTAGATGAGTGATATATTTTATTGGTTAGAGTTTTTAAATCTCGATCCCATATTCTAATAAATCCATCATCGCCTCCAGAAATAATATTATTATCCATAGTATCTAACCATCTCACTTGATTAGATGTATCATATCTCCTTAATTTTTGACAGGTATTAATGTCCCACATGATAATGTTTTTATCAAAAGAACCACTAACTAAATGATACTGATCATTTAGATTTTTCAAACAAACAACACTCTTATTATGACCGGTTAAAGTTTCAATATTAGTGGCCACCGGTAAATTCCAAATTTTAATTGTACTATCACGTGAACAACTAATTAGTTTATTATCCATAATTTGTAAACCAATTACCGAATCTGTATGACCATTCAAGGTAGAAGTTACTTTTCCTTTTTCATAGTTCATTATTTTAATAGAATGATCATAACTAGCAGTTATTAAGGTTGAATCTTGTTGGTTATACAACAAATATCTGACAATATCTGTATGTAATTTAATTTCTTTTTTCTTGTGGATTCTTAACCCCACTTTTAGGTTCTTATAGACTGATTTCCAATTAATATCGCTATCAGGTTTAATAGCAATATGATATTTATCTGAACATAATTGATACCACATACCATATAGTTCAACCGCATAATTTAACTCACTGCAAGTTTCTGAGATTCTACAAATATCAGAATCTACTAAATAATTAAAAATAGATAATAATAATTCAATAGGTAGAGTCAATAAATTAAACATTTATTAATTTGACAATTGATTTTTAAATAAATCATTTTATATTTAATAATAAATGAGTGATCAAAAGTGGCAAGATTGGACGCCTGTCAGTATTATCAATCCTACTGCACCTAAAATCAAAACTAGAACGGGTCTAGTTATCAAAAAACAAAATAGTGGTAATAATCAACATCATAATTCAGTCTGCACACCTTATAAAGTTGAAAAAATTGTAGATGATGAAGACAAATCAATGGTTGTTCCTAAAATTAATTTATCAATGGCTCAAAAGATTCAACAAGGCCGTGTAGCTAAAAATTGGACCCAAAAAGAATTGGCCATCAAAGTTAATGAGCGTGCTAATATTATCAATGACTATGAATCAGGAAATGCTATTCCTACTCCTTCAATTATTTCTAAACTTGAACGAGCACTCAATGTTAAATTACGTGGATAAATACATAATTATTAGTTTTAAAAAACTAGTAATTGTTAAGTTATTGACTCTTTGATCATCTTTTTAATATCTACTATTGGTAACAGTAAGTTAACATTAATAATTTACAATTTACAGATAAATTAACATCTAAAATATAGATTATGGTTTTAAAATAAATTGTAGTAGTTTGTATTAACTTTTGATACCCACCTAATGTTGTTCGTGGTAGTGGTTTACATTGATTGGAGTCAATTCGAAAATTAATGTTATATATATAATAAATTATTACAAATAATATCACCAATAGTTAAATAAATATATATCAGAGGTTCATGTATTTTATAGTTACTAAAATGATAATTATTAAAAGTAATGATAGGTAATTAAAAATTACAAGGGTATTATTAGTCTTCTAGCATTAAAAGATATTAATAACACAAAATAAACTTATTAATTATTGTGTAAGATTAATAATCATCCTTATTATTATAATCTTGCTAAATCAAGATTATAACCTTGATATTTATTACTTACTATGATTCATCAAAGGATAGTTAAACTCTAATTATAATAATAAAGAACTAGTATTAATTATCAATATAAAGTTTAAACCTTATTTGGTCTTTAATCTTAATTAATTATCTCTTGACAATTAACAGAGAGATAAAGAATTAATAAACCATTAAATCGATACTTGAATATCAAAACAATAATTAATATCTTTTAAACATAATCATAACAATAGTTATTAATCTTAATTAACAATTAATGATATAATGGAATTAAATATCTTATCAATAATTGATACACCCTAATTATTAATTAAGATTAACACTTCACTGAATAATTAATCAAGAATCCTCTTGATGATTTATTTTCTTAATAATTGTTATTATAATCTTGTTGATAAATTATTATGTTATTAATAAAGTTCGCTCTTGATTATTTATTATCCTTTTGTGGAATTATCATAATAATTTTTTAAATGATAAACAATACTCTTGATGATAATTTATCTTCTTGATACCCCCTTAATGATAAATAATACTATTAATAATAAATTATTTTCTTGATAAACATCCTTTTATTGATAATTAATTAAGAGTTATCATCTTATTAATCTTTAATTATTTTCTTGATCATTAATTATCTTCTTTCTCATTAATTAAGATTTGTAGTCCTCTTAATCATTGATTATCTCCTTTCTCATTAATCAAGATTTAATTAAGATTTATTGTCCTCTTGATAATTAAGTATCCTCTAAATGATTAATTATTCACTTGATGATTAATTATCCTCTTAATGATAAATATCCTTTTATTGATAAAATATTCTCTTAATGATTAATCATCCTCTTAATGATTAATCATACTCTTATTGATGGAATATTCTCTAAATGATAAAGTATCATCTTGATGATTAATTATCATCTTAATGATAAAATATTGTCTTAATAATAATTTATCATTTTGATGATAAATTATCCATTTAATGATAAATAGTCCTTTTATTGATAAAATATCCTCTTAATAATAAATTAACCTCTTGATGATTTATCAACCTCTTAATAATAAATTAACCTCTTGATGATTTATCAACCTCTTAATAATAAATTAACCTCTTGATGATTTATCA
>Ga0272448_1004336_pt1 | contig 16228 bp, 13 predicted proteins | sample YNPCB0191_FD_202220 | JGI IMG/M metagenome (GOLD analysis project Ga0272448, IMG submission 202220) | Hot spring sediment microbial communities from Yellowstone National Park, WY, United States - YNP-CB-019-1 | ecosystem: Environmental > Aquatic > Thermal springs > Hot (42-90C) > Sediment...
TGAAGGACTTCCTTTCCTTCGTTGAGATGTTTGACGAAGGCGCGGAGGCCGTCATCGTATCGGAAGACCTCTTTTTTGCGGATGCGGTCGTCCTGGAATGTGATTGTCAGGCCTGCGTTGAGATAAGCGATTTCACGGATGCGCTTCAGCAGCGTGTCATGATTAAATTCGATGTCACCGAAAATTTCTTCGTCAGGCATAAATGAAATTTTGGTGCCTCTTTTTTCTGTCGGGCCGATTTCCTTGACGGGACCTACCGGCTGTCCTCTTTGGCATTCGAAATGATAGTGTTTGCCCCCGCGGTAAACGTCCGCTTCGAGCCATTCGGAAAGTGCGTTTACGACGCTAACACCGACACCGTGCAGACCACCCGCCATTTTGTAACTTTCATTGTCGAATTTTCCACCAGCGTGAAGCGTTGTTAGAACGACATCGAGGGCGCTTTTCTTAGCTTCCTTATGCATTTCGACGGGAATACCGCGGCCGTTATCTTCGACGGAGCAACTTCCATCTGCCTCAATGTGCACGATGATGTTGTCGCAGGCGCCGGCGAGGGCTTCGTCGATGGAATTATCGAGGACTTCGTAAACGAGATGATGCAGGCCGTTTACTCCCCGGTCCCCGATGTACATATCGGGTCTTTTTCGGACGGCTTCGAGGCCGCCTAAGATTTTTATATTACTTGCATCGTATTTATGTGTTTCTACCATATTTTTGCCGCCGTAAGCGGCGGATTTTAACCCATTGTAACTTTAATTTTCGTAATTCTCGCAGCTGGGCAGTGCTGTTGCAGCAACCTCAAAAGCTCGCTGCTGCACAACTGCAGCTCATACACATACGCCGATGAATCAGCAGTAATCTTCAACCTGCCTGCGGAGAAATCCGCAAGCCTGCAATGTTTTTTCAGTTCTGCGGGCAGAAGCTGGTTCCAAGCATCCACCAGTTGGCCGTATTTGGCCTGCTGGGGCGAAATACGGTTTTGCAAAAGCTGTGTGACCACATCACCGAGTTTTATCGCGCCTTGCGGCCTTGTCCGTGAACCTATGTCGCGCAATTGCACGTTCTCATCCATGAGTCCAAAGTTCCCCAAGCTATTTTCAACCGAGATTAATCGGCATAAGGATATACAGAAAATTAGTGCCGCTTTTTATGACAGCGGGTCTATCCGGCTGACCGAGTTCCATCTCGAACTGCGGGGTTTTAATTACCCGCAGTGCATCAATCAGAAACAGCGGATTGAACCCGATTTCAATAGGCGCACCTTTATAATCTATCGTCATTTCAACGACAGCATCACCAGCTTCTGGTGCCCGGCCCGAAAACACAATCGAATCTTTGTCGATGGTAAGTTTTATTCCTCTGGATTCTTCGGTAGTCAAAAGCGACGCACGCCGCACAGCGCTAAGGACCGCTTCTGTCGAAAGGATAAGCTTCTTGTCTGCGTCTGTCGGAACAATGTCCTCGTATTTCGGGAATGTCCCTTCGACAAGATTGGAACTGACGACAATATTCGCACAACTGAAGACTACGCGGTTATCGACTATCTTGACGGCGACGACATCTTTTTCATTATTGCCGATTTTCTGCAGCAGCGCCATAGTTTTGGCCGGAACAATAATTCGCGCAGAAGACATTTTGTCATTCGGCGCAGATGCGAGATTGACCTTGCAGCGTACAAGGCGTCTGCCATCGGTGGCGACGAACGCAAGCTTCTTTCCCTTTATCTCCCATAGCACACCGTTAAGAGCGTAACGTGTGCTTTCCTTAGCGGTAGCAAACAGGCACTGCTCGATACCTTCCTGCAGGTTAGCCAGGCTTATTTCGAGGTCTGCCGGCCCATCGAAAGCAGGTACCTGCGGAAACTGGCTCGATTCCTGCCCGTAAATTGTGAAATGGCTGTCCGCACCTTTTATTTTGCATAACCCCTCTTCAGCCTCGAGCGAAAGTACCTCATCGAGGCTTTCGCGGACGATAGCCGTAAGGCGGTCGGCGGGAACGACAACATCTCCGGGCTTACTGACCTGTACCTCAGAAACCAGCATGTTAATTCCGACTTCGAGGTCGGTTGCACAGATGCGAACATCCTTTTTGTCTGCGGCGATTTTTACGCAGCGAAGAATCGGCTTCGGCGTCCTGCTCGGTACCACAGAGGACAATAACGTTAATGCGTCAGCCAAGGCGGCCCTGTTAAAATCTATCTTCATAGCTCCCTCTGAATTTAAGTTCCAAAACTCCTGTTAAACAGCCTTACAAACCGAAAATATAATCCCCTAATTTACACCAAAAAGGATTTTTGTCCATAACCTTTTTGCCAAAAAATGCCTTAGTTTTTGATAAAATTCGGACCTGCGAAAATCTCTTGTATTTATACGTTGAAAAAGCTAAAAAGATTGTAAAAAGTTTTGGTACTGGGCCTTATAGAAGGGCCATTTTTGGAAGGGATTTTGCGATGAAAAAAGTCCTTGCGGTCATAGGGTTGCTGACAATTTTTGCGGTTTGTTTATTGGCGGCACAGCAGAAGGAATCGCTGATGCCCTCGCTGGGTATTACTGACAGTAATCTTACAACTGAGCAGCGATTATTGCTGACTGTACATTCGATATCGAGCAACAAGCTGTATGATTACGTGGCAGAATTGGCTTCGGAAAAATACGCAGGAAGATTAACGGGAACACCGGAATATGACGCTTGTGCAGAGTGGGTGGCAAAGAAGTTCGAGCAGTTCGGATTAAAAGGAGGGGGTGATAACAGCAGTTTCTACCAATCATTCGCCAATCCATACACTCTTGTTTTTGCCGGTTGTGAGTTATATATGCACACGCAGAACGGCGGCAGAAAGCAATATGAATATCCGGAAGACTTTATTCCTGGTTCAACTTCGGGGTCAGGCGAAGTTACGGCGGAGGTTGTTTACGTCGGATACGGGATTACAGCGCCGGAATTGAATTATGACGATTACGCTGGGGTCGATGTAAAGGGCAAGATTATCCTTTGCGAGCGGGAAATTCCCGTTGCGGAGGAGGCAGACCCGAATGTATTTTTGAAATGGCGGCCATATTCATTTCATCAATACAAAATCGAAAATGCCGTTGCACACGGCGCAGCCGGAATGCTGTACAACTATGGGCCGATAGCAAATCCGAATAATGCGTATGTAAAAGGGTTTATCTATAGCCATATCGGGTCAACGGTGATAACGGATATCTTTCTCAATACCGGCAAATCATACGCTGAAACAATAAAGACAATTAAGGCGGATTTGAAACCTTGCTCGTTTGCGACTGGCAGGATAGTTACTATGAAAAATATGACGGAGCATCATCCGGAAGGTATTGCGAAGAATGTAATTGGTATTTTCGAAGGTTGCGACCCGAATTTGAAAAATGAGGTTTTGGTTGTAAGCGCACACCTCGACCATTTGGGTAAATGCTATACACTGATGCCAGGAGCAAACGATAATGCTTCTGGTGTAGCATCGCTGCTTGGTGCGGTGGAGGCGTTGAGTAAATCACCGATTAAGCCGCGGCGTTCGGTGATGTTTATATGTTTCGGTGCGGAAGAACAGGGAGTTGCAGGTTCGAAGTATTTTGTCAAACATCCAACAATTCCCCTCAATCAAATAATCGGCTTGATGAATATGGATAGCGTTGGAGCAGGCGACAAACTTGCGGTTCGCGGGGCGAAGAATTATCCGGCGTTCTGGGAGATTGTGGAAAAAAATAATCAAAAGTATATTCACGCAATTATTGAGCCGGGACTTTTTGTGAATCTGGCAAGACCGAGGAATGATTCTTCGTGGTTTATGTGGAAGGGAATTCCGTCGCTTACATTTAAATCATATGGAGGGTCAGAGGTTTACCACGTTCCAGCAGATAACCTATCGATTATTAATCCGGAAATTATCGAGGCGATGTCGCAGCTGCTTTTTCTTAGTATCACAGATATTACAACTGCAACGACTGAGGATTTGGTTGCTTTCAAACAGCAAGGGTCTAAACCGTTTTTCGTACCTCCAGATTTATAATCATCTGTTCGAGATAAGGCCGATTCGCGGGTAACTATCCCCAAAAGTTTGGTCTGGAGTTTATTCACTGCCGATGTAGTATGTATAGGTAGGGAGTTTTTAGATGAATTTTACTTGACATTATCGGACAATCAGGTAAATTATAACAATATAAGAACGAGGAGGAAGGCTGGATTGCCTTTTGATTTGCGTTGTTGGCTGCGAGGAGCTCGTGTCAATTTCCACTGTGAGTGTTTGCCAGAGACAGAAGGCCTTTCTGTGATTGAGGATTTTCGGTATGGTGGAGAAAAAAGTTCATGCGAGTTTAATTATTAAAGTTAAGGGGGTATTCTGTCATTTTTCGTCAATAGTCAAAAATTTTGAGGAGGAAAATCATGCGCAAGGTAATTAGTCTGGTTATGGTGTTGGCAATGGCAGGGATAGCGTCGGCGGCTACACTCGAATGGATTGGGCCGAACGGAACGCCATCACCCTGGGAAACTGCCAGCAACTGGTATGATTTGGCAAACGGTTCTCATCCGGTGCCAACCAACGTTGATACTGTGAGGCTTTATAATGCCCTTGGTGGTTACGGTTTTACTGATTCCAATGTAACGGTCAGCAGCACCGGTGCGGTATGTCAGAAACTTCAGATGAAGTATCTTGTAACGAAGCTGACGATACTGAGTGGCGGCAAGCTGATGACAACAGGGTCGGTGGAGATGTATCAGGGTACGTCGGGCCAGATAGATATTCAAGCTGGTGCGACGCTGGACGCGTGTACAAAGGCCAATACCGCTACAGCAACGTTTAAGCTGGCGAATGATTCCGCTACTACCGCCACTGATACCGTCAATGTCTGGGGCACATTGAACGTAGTGAGTCAGAATCCCAGCAACGGGACATCGCTTTTGGAGATTTGCAACGTATCGGGCGGTTCTGGTACAGGAACTTTGAATATTTACAGCACCGGCGTGGTGAATGTTGATGCATATACAATTGGCACGTACGGTACCGGTCGCATCTATATTACTATTGGTGGGACAATGACCGTTAAAGGCGACGTGACGGCGCAGGTAAGCGCGGACGTAAGCGCCGGTAAGATAGCTGGTGCAAGCGGCGCGACTATTGCGTACGTTTATAATAGCGGCGATGGTAAAACATACATTACCGCTTCGTCAGGAGGGACAAACCCACCAGAGCCGCCGGCTTCGATTACTTATCCGACGAGCAGCAACACGGGAAACTATACTGTCAGTTGGGCTACTTCAGCTGGCGCGACATCGTATCAGTTGGAGCGTTCGAACAACGGCGGAAGCAGTTGGAATCAGATTTATTCCGGCGCGGGCACTTCCTTCGCGGAAGCGATTTCGAACGGCAGTTATCGTTATAGAGTAAAAGCGACAAATAGTTACGGAACAAGTGCATGGACAACAGGGACATTCGACTGCGTTGTTTTTATACCTCCACCGGCAAGCGCCTCATTTGAAGCTGGCACGACCGCAGGCTGGAATTTAGGATTGCTTGAAAAGGACATTGCACAAAACAATATCATTGACTGGAACGACCTTAATGTTATCGCGACAAATTGGCTGGCCAGCGGCTGCAGTGATTTGAACCAGTGGTGTGCCGGAGCGGATATTGACAATAGCAGCAGCGTTGACCTTGTTGATTATGCTCTAATGGCTTCAGATTGGCAGTTGCAGGCGGGTAAAAATATTCTGCTGCAAACTATTTATGGAACGAATCAGGATGCCGACGGAAATATCCTTTATCCGAATGCTTATCACGCATTGAGCGCGGGTAAGGAATGCGCGATGGTTTTTGCTGTTCCGCAAGCGACGGCTTTGGATAAAGGCTGGTTCAAACTTACAGGTTTCAAGGCCGATTACACCTTTAGAGTTCGACTTTACAATGTTACAGGACAAGGTTTGTTGCTTAGAGGCAAAACAATCCCTAAAACCAGCCTTGATACGTGGAGTCCTCTTGTTGATGTAACACTGCCTACCGGCAATCCGGTTCCGAGTCATGTTGAGGGAACACAAAATATAACCGACTTCATAGTTAATTTCGGTCCCCTCGAAATACCTGCCGGTGAATATCTGATTGCTTTTAATAATGTTGCTGGTGGATTTACTATAGGCAGTATTGTTAGAGGTTCAGGTGCAGCCGTAGCGGATCTTATGGGCAGGGATGGCGCCGGCGGTCCACCACTGCCGAAGCGAGCGACGGTTACCACAACAGCGGCTGTGGGCAATACCTATTTTTATTATCTCGAGGCCACAAGTTCGACAAGCTATTCTGGTGCAAGCAATCTGCTGGCATTTCAGATAACGACGACGGTAGTCAATCATCCGCCTCAGGTTAGCGCGGGTTCAGACCAAACCATTGCGCATCCCGTTAATACCGTGTATCTCGATGGTACGGTGACCGATGATGGTAATCCCGACCCACCTGGGAAGGTGACAACATTGTGGTCTAAGGTAAGCGGGCCTGGGACAGTAACGTTCGGTGATGCAAATGCGGTTGATACGACGGCGACGTTCTCGACACTCGGGACATATGTATTGCGTTTGGTTGCTTCCGACGGTGAAATGGCAGCTTTTAGTGAAGTGACCATAATATATACGACAAATCAGGCACCGAATGTTAACGCTGGAGTTGACCAGACCGTTGGTATCGTTGATGTAACTATGCTTAATGGTACGGTAACGGATGACGGTCTGCCTGCGCCGCCGGCGATAACGACACTGTGGACACAAGTAGATGGGCCAGGTACAGCCACATTCGGTAATGCAAGCTCGCTTAGTACGACGGTCAGTTTCCCTGTTATAGGCACTTATGTGTTCCGGTTGACCGCCAATGACGGTGAGCTTGAAGGCTATGATGAAGTAACCATTGAAGTTGTGGAAGGCTCCGTAAATCAAACTCCAGTCGTTAACGCAGGTCCGGACAAGACAATATATATCGGCGGTACCGTTACCCTTTCGGGGACAGCCACTGATGACGGCAAACCGAACCCACCTGGGACTATAACGGTACTGTGGACAAAGGTAAGCGGGCCTGGAACGGTTACATTCGGCAGTCCGACTGCCCTTACTACGACGGCTGATTTCTCGTCAGCAGGCGTTTACGTATTGAGGCTGACGGCTGATGACGGTGCAGCACAGGGATATGACGAAGTAACGGTTACGGTAAAAGAATATACCTATGAAGGCTATACATTGACGTCAGGCGGCGCTGGCGGCTCAGTAGTATGGGTTACCAACACAGCTTCTTCTGGCGCGGGCAGCTTTGCCGCTGCTGTTGCGGGTCTGACAGGTGCACCGACGATTATCAAGTTTGCAGTCGCAGGCTCAATCAACCTTAATGGTGAAGTACAGATTAACAAGAACAATGTGACTGTCGCGGGCGAGACGGCGCCGGCACCGGGCATTACCTTTACCGGCGGCAGGCTCGGCATAAAAGCCAATGATGTGATAGTAAGGCACATCCGAAGCAGAAATGCCCCGCTCGAAGGTATTCAAATCTGGAGCGGCAACAGAATCATTATTGACCACTGCTCAATAAGCGGCTGCGGTGATGGGGCTATTGATATAAACCCGTCATCTGACGTGGTGGTCAGCAGGTGTCTGATTGCAAACTGCACAGAAGTGCACAAAGCTCACGGCACACGCGTAGCAGTGCATCATAATTACTACACCACCAACAACCGCAGACAGCCGAGAGTTTATGAAGGTGGTCCATACTGGGATTTCCGCAACAACGTTGTGGAGTACTGGACTAACAGCGGTGGCAACATATTGAGTTCTACTGGTGTTAATATTATTAACAATATCTTTGGTCCGCCAGCACCGGGTGAAGCTTGGAACTTAGCTTTGGTCTTCAGCGGAACTACTGACCCCAATACTATTTATACTCGCGGCAATTACTGCGAAGGTAAAGATATTGACGCGATGGGCCTTGCTCCTGTTCCAAACCTTGAGCCTGATGTTGTTACGACGGATGTATTGGCAGACCCGGTGGCTTTCCGTGATGGTATTCGTCGGGACTGCGGCGCATTGCCTCGCGATTCGATAGACCAAAGCTGGGCAGGCCCAGCCGGTCCGTAATTACGAGGCTTAAATTGATTTGCTATAAGGATATAAAAAGGTCTGTGTAAAAAGCAGGCCTTTTTATTTGGCATTTTCACAAAAATGGCGTTTTCAACATTAAAAAGCGGTATATTTTCGGGAAAAAAGTGTTGCATAGCAGAGGTTAATCGTATAAACTATCGCAACTTAATAAATAAAATGAAGCTCTGTCGCACGGGGCCGAAAGAAATTGAGAAATATCGATTTCAGAGGGGTCGGCGGTTCACGGCTTAAGCTGGCTCAAGCCTCCGACAGGGCCAAACCGGGCCAACAATAGAGCGGCTCCCGTGACAACGCGGATTGATTTGCGATTTTCAGTAGCTGATTGCGGATTGTAAAAAATTGGCAATCGAGAATTAGCGGAAGTCATTATTTTTTACCCGGTGGTGTAATTGGTAACACAGGAGGTTTTGGTCCTCCTATTCATGGTTCGAGTCCATGCCGGGTAGGTGGAAGACGAAAAACAGAAAAGGTGTTAAACAAGGTTAGAAGACAGAAAAAATGGCAAAAAGAGTTTCGATAATATTAGCGGCAGGTGTCAGCAGCAGGATGAATACGCAGTTACCGAAGGTTCTGCACGAGGTTTGCGGCAGGCCGATGCTGGCGTATGTGCTGGATGCGTGCCGAGAAGTCGGAATTGAGAAAAATTACATTGTCGTCGGTTTCGGCGCGGAACAGATTATGTCGGAGTTTGGGGGTTCCGAAGACATTGCGTGGGTTCGCCAGATGGAGCAAAAAGGGACAGCTCACGCGGTACTGTGTTGCAAAGAATATCTCAAAGATTTCGACGGCGAAACAATGGTTTTGTGTGGCGATGGGCCGCTGATTCAGGCTGAGACACTGAAAACTCTAATAGAAAAACACGAAAGTGAAAAATCTGCAGCGACATTGGCGACGGCAGTTCTGGAAGACCCGACTGGTTATGGTAGAATCTGGAGGGACGCATACGGCAATATTCAGGGAATTGTCGAAGAAAGCGACTGTACGGCGGAGCAGAAAAAGATAAAGGAAGTCAATCCGAGTTATTATCTTTTCAATAATAAAATACTTTTCGAGGCGGTTGAAAAGGTCAAGCCCGACAACGTCAAGGGAGAATATTATCTGACAGATGCTTTGGCATTGATTATCGCCGGCGGACACAAAGTTGTAGCGGTAACAGCTGTAAAACCCGAGGCTGCGATGGGAGTCAACAGCAGAGAACAATTATCCGCGGCCAGCAAGATTATGCAAAGGCGAATTCAGCAAAAGCTTATGGAAAATGGGGTAACGATAGTTGACCCGGATAATACCTGGATTGATTCGCGTGCCCAAATTGGACGAGACACACAAATTGAACCGTTTACATATATTCACGGTGAGGTAAAAATCGGGAACAACTGCCGGATAGGGCCTTTTGCGTTTGTTAGAACTGGAACAGTAATAAAGGACAACGTTGTGTTTGGTGTTTTTGCGGAAGTCAAGCACGCTATCATCGGTGAGGGTTCGCGAGTCAGGCACCACAGTTATATAGGCGACGCGGTGATAGGCCGAAACGTCAACATCGGAGCGGGTTCCATAACGGCGAATTTTGACGGTGTTCATGTCAATCAAACCACAATAGGCGATGATTGCTATATTGGTTCTGGTGCGATACTGGTAGCGCCTTTGGAACTGAAAAAAGGTTCACATATACACGCAGGAACAATCGTCAAACAGGAAGATGTGGATAAGTTCGGGATAAAGGGATGAAGAAATGTGGCTGGACCAGGGTTTAAAAATATTTTCAGGGACGAGTAACGAAGCGCTGGCGATCGCGATATGCCATTATCTTGATATACCATTGGGCGGCGCAAGGATAAATAGATTTCCGGACAGTGAAAAGGTAATCCGGATAGAAGACGACGTACGCGGCAGGGATTGTTTCGTGGTGCAGTCAACGTGCAACCCTGTTGATGAGAACTTGATGGAGCTTTTGATATATCTTGATTGCCTGCGGCGAGCAAGCGCATATCGTATAACAGCAGTGATACCGTATTTTGGATATGCCCGTCAGGACCGCAAGGATGAGGGCAGGGTTCCGATAACCGCCAAACTTGTTGCGAATCTTCTGACGACGGCGGGTGCAAGCCGGATACTTGCGATAGATTTGCATGCTCATCAGCTTCAGGGTTTTTTCGATATACCGGTGGACCATCTGACAGGAGAGCTTGTGCTGAGTGATTATTTCCGCAACAAGAAGATTCAAAAGCTGACGGTGGTTTCTCCTGATGTTGGGAATATTAAAATTGCCTCGAGATATGCGTCTCATCTTGGCGGTGAACTTGCGATAGTTCATAAAAAGCGCGTCAGCGGGAGCGAAGCCAAGGCGATGGAAATCATCGGAGAAGTCGAAGGCCGCAATATACTTATGTGCGACGATATTATCGCGACAGCAGGGACGGTATGCAGCGCAGCCAAGCTGCTGAAAGAGCGCGGGGTGGAAAAAATATACGTTGGTGTTACGCATGGAGTGCTCACACCTGAGGCGATGGAGCGCCTTGCAGATGCGCCGATAGATGAGTTAGTGATAACGGACACAATACCGCTTGGCGAAAAGAGCAAGAAATTAAAAAACGTCAAAGTATTAAGTGTTGCGGCGATGCTGGGGGAGGCGATAAAAAGGATTCACAGAAACGAATCCGTAAGCAGTTTGTTTAATAATTTGTAGAAATACCGGGAAACGAGTGAGGAATGTATGGTAAAAGATTTGTTGTTAAAAGCACAGAAACGAGACAAGAGCGGCACAAAACAGGCGGCTAAGCTGCGTAGCGAAGGCAAGATTCCCGCGATTGTATATGGACACAAAAAAGCCCCTGTGGCGATAGCGCTGGACAAGCACGAATTTGTGGAAGGTCTTCATCACGGACATCGTCTGATGGAACTGCAGATTGACGGGGAAAATGAAACGATACTTGTAAAGGATGTTCAGTACGATCACCTCAGCAGGGACATTATCCATGCAGACCTTATGCGTGTAAGCGCAACCCAGACGGTTACTGTCAAAGTGCCTATAGAGGTCAAGGGTAAAGCCAAGGGAGCGGCTGAAGGCGGTGTGATTACCGTGCATGCCAGCAGCATTGAGATTGAGTGCAGGGTAACGGAGATACCGGAAAGCCTGCCCGTATCGGTCAAGGAAATGGCGGTTGGCGATACGATACACGCGAAAGATGTTGCTCTGCCTGCTGGTGCCAAGCTTGTCAGTGACCCTGAAATGCTTGTGGTAAGCTGCAGTGTTGTTGCCGAAGCGGTAACGGTAGAAGAAGCTGAAGCGGCAGCACCTACAGCGCCGGAAGTTATAACGGAAAAGAAGGTTGAGGAAGAGGCACCGGAAGAGGCTGAAGGTGCGGTTAAATCTGAAAAGAAGGCTGAAAAAGAGAAGAAGACTGAGTAGCAGCGAATTTGCCGAAAGTGCAAGTCGATGTCTGAAATAAAAATGGTAGTCGGGCTGGGTAATCCCGGCGAGGAATATGCTAAGACGCGGCACAACGCAGGTTTCTGGGTAATAGATTCGGTTGGTGATTTTCTAAAGCGAGACAGAGACTGCGATATTGCGAAGCTGGGAACCTTGACGGACGTGCGAAGAAAAAAATTTGGCGGCCTTATCGGTGAAGGTGAGTTCGCAAATAAAAAGTTAATATTTTTAAAGCCGATGGAGTTTATGAATAACAGCGGTCAGGCGGTTGCAGCGGCGGTAAACTTTTATAAGCTGTCGCCGGACGACCTGCTTGTGATAAGCGACGATTTGGCGCTTGAACCGGGAGTAATAAGGCTTCGTGCCAAAGGTTCTTCCGGCGGACACAACGGACTGGCGGATATTATAGAAAAGCTCGGTACTGAAAATTTCAGCAGGCTGCGGATTGGCATCGGGAAAAATGAATTTGAACCCTCCGAGGTTTATGTGCTTAAAAAGCCGACGGGCGAACAGCAGGTTAAGCTCGAGGCTGCAGTTAAAAAAGCCTGTGAGGCGGTTATATGGTGGATTAAAAACGGTATTGAATCTGCGATGAATAGATTCAATGAAAAAATAGAAGCAGAAAAGTAGAAAGGTAAATTTTAGCTGGAGATAATTGTGAAAACGATTGAGAAGAAATTGTACGAAGGGATGTTTCTGGTAGATTCTCTGGAAGCCTCGTCCGACTGGGATGGTATTACCGGATTAATAAAGAATATTATACAGCGGGCGGAGGGCGAGATAGTAACGCTGAAGAAGTGGGACGACCGGCGGCTGATGTATCCGATTAAAGGTAAGGAGCGAGGAACATATATACTTTGTTATTTCAAGGCGCCTGGGCCTCGCATAACGGAGATAGAAAAGGATGTGCAGTTATCTGAACGGATTATGCGAGCATTGATTTTGTCCGCAGAGGCAATGAGCGAAGCAGATATTAATAAAGAAACGCCTTTAGAGCTGGCTGAAAAGATGGGCAGACCAACTCAAGCGGAAGTTCCAGCTGATGTTGAACTGGAGGCAGCGGAAGAAATGACAGTTCCCGAGGAAATTGAGGTACCAGAAGACTTGGTCTCTTCGGCAGACTTAGAACTGGATGAGGAAGAAAATACAGAACAAGACGAAGAAGAAAAGTAATCCGGTTTCGGTTTTATCTGCGACGGGACAGAAAGGGGAAAATATGGCGAGTTTGAATAAAGTGTTCCTGATGGGTAACCTGACACGTGACCCACAGTTGTCTTATCTGCCGAGCCAGACGCCTGTAGTGGATTTCGGATTGGCGGTTAACAGACGATGGACAGACAAGGATGGTCAGTTAAAAGAAAGTGTGTGCTTTGTGGATTGCCGAGCATTTGGCAAGCAGGCGGAAAATATCAACAAGTATCTGACCAAGGGCAGACCTTTGTTTGTGGAAGGCAGGCTGGAATTCGACCAATGGACAGGCGCTGATGGCGTAAAGCGCAGCAAGCATCGGGTGACGGTTGAAAGTTTTCAGTTTATTGGCGGACCTGCGGGAGGAGCAGAGGACAGAGGACAGAGGATTGAAGACAGCGGTTCTGCCCCCGTAAATAACATCGAGGAAGAGCCGCAGATAGAAAATAATAAGCGGGATGATATACCGTTTTAGAAAGTAAAAATTGAAGGTAAAAAGTAAAAAAGGAAGAAAGATGTTAAAGACAAACGGTGACAACAAAAGAAGAAAAACGGTGGTAACAGGTGTGCCGGGGCCGACGCAATGCCGGTTCTGCAGACGCGGTACGGATTATATTGATTATAAAGACGTAGAGACGCTGTCTAAGCTTTTGACACATCGCGGCAAGATTTATTCACGAAAGCGCAGCGGTAATTGCGCGAGCTGTCAGAGGAAAGTAAAGCGTGCGATTAAACGCGCTCGGTTTATGGCGTTATTGCCGTACGTCAGTTAGAAAATAGGATACAGAATTCAGAAGACAGAATAATGAAGGAAAGAAGCTATGAAGGTTTTGCTTATAAGTGATGTGAAGAAATTAGGCTGGCTGGGTGACGTTGTTGAGGTCAGTGAGGGTTATGCGAGAAATTATCTTTTACCACAGAGACTGGCGGTGATGCCGACGGACGCGAATTTGAAGTCGATAGTTAAAAAGAAGGCGGCTCATGCAGAGAAGCGTGCGATGGAGCGTAAGCGGCTGGAGGCTGTAGCTAAGGCGGTCGATGGAGCGGAGGTTGTGATAAGCGCCAGGGCCAACGAGCTTGGGCATTTATTCGGGTCTGTGACGGAAGCGGACATCGCGGCGAATTTGCGTTCGCAGGGTTTCGAGGTCGCGGATGATTTTGTGGATATGGGTGTTCATATAAAGCAGGTGGGAACGAGCGAAGTTAAACTGATATTCGACAAGGAGTTAAGTGCTACGGTCAAGGTGGTTGTTGTAGCAGAGCAGGCTCTTCGACAAGCTCAAGATGAGTCTGCTGGTGACAAGCGAGTCTCGTCTGAAGGTAAAACAGGGAAATCCGCTGCGCAGGAGCCCTTAGACGCCGTTCAGAACAAGGGGACTGAAAGTGGAGCGGCTGACCAGAACAGCTAAAAAGGTTCGCGGCTTGGATAGTGCCGAAGCTGGTGCGCGCAGAGCGCTGTCGGAAGATGTATTAGGTCAAGTTCGTGCGATGCCGGAGGACTTGGCATCGGAGGCGGCGGTATTGGGGTCGATGCTACTGGACCCGGTGTGCATAAGCGAGGTGATAGAAAAGCTCAAGGTTGAGGATTTTTACCGACAGGAGCATCGGATAATATTCGAGGCGATAGTTTCACTGTATGAGAAGAACCGTGGAACTGGAGTTGACGGGTTACTTTTGCGCACTGAGCTTGGGAATTATAAGAAGCTCGATGAGGCGGGCGGCGTAGAATATCTTGCTAAGCTGATGAACACAGTGCCATCGAGTGCCAATGTGATGTATTACGCAGGCATTGTCAAGGATAAGGCACTATTGCGAGAGATGATTGCTGTTGCAGGTGAGATTCTGGATGATGCTTTTAATGGAGTGGGAGAAATTGCGGAAAAATTAGACCGGGCGGAGCAGCGAATTTTCGAGGTTACAGATAAAAAAATCAGCTCGAACGCGATGGCGATTAAAGACCTTGTGATGCGGACTTACGAGCTGATAGAGAAACGCGACGGCAAAGGCGTTACTGGCATCGCGACGGGCTATCATGAGCTTGACCAGCTGCTGTGCGGATTGCAGAACGGTGAAATGATAATTGTGGCAGGCAGGCCCAGTATGGGCAAGACAAGTTTTGCATTGAACATCGCCGAGCATATCGGAGTGGTTGAGAAGATTCCGGTTGCAATATTTTCATTAGAGATGAGTAAGCAGCAGTTGGCAGAGCGTTTTTTGTGCAGCAGAGCTGAAGTAGATGCACAATTAGTGCGAAAGGGTATGCTTGACACCGAGCATCATCAGATGCTGATAAAGGGGTGCGGAGAATTGTCGGAAGCGCCGATTTATATAGATGATTCACCGGGTCTGTCACCTTTGGAGCTGCGTGCCAAGGCAAGAAGGCTTAAAAGTCAGCACGATATACGATGTGTAATGGTGGATTATCTGCAGCTGATGAGTTGCGGTGACGGACGGATTGAGTCGCGGCAGCAGGAAATAACTTTGATATCGAGGTATCTGAAGGCGCTTGCCCGTGAGCTTGATATGCCGGTGGTGGTATTAAGTCAGCTTAACCGCGCGCCCGAAGGCAGAGAGGACCACAGGCCGCGAATGAGCGATTTGCGCGAGAGCGGCAGTATCGAGCAGGACGCGGACGTTGTGATGCTGCTTCATCGCGAGGATTATTATCATCAGGGCGAACCGAATTATGTTAAGACTAATACGGCCGAATTGATAATTGCCAAGCAGCGTAACGGACCGACGGGAAATATCAGCCTTGTATTCAGGGACAAATTTACCCGTTTTGAGAACGCTTCTCATATTGAAGAACCGTTCTAAATTTATGATTTATCTGCCTGCTTGAGGCGGGTGAAATTTAAGAAGACAAGTTCTTTGACATTGTCAGATGGAACCGTGTGCCGTAAAAATTTTAAGGATGAAAAAGGATGAAAAAAGCGTATGGAAGTTTTTTGGCAGCGGGAATTATTGTGCTTTTCGTATTGCAGAATCTAAGTCCGGCGGCGGAAGGAGTGTCTGTTTTGCCCGCAGCACCGGGCGAGCAGACGCAGCAGTCACTGCCAATCAGCAGTATCACAGTGACGGGAAACCGCAATATAACCAGTTCCGAAGTTTTGTCGAAGGTCCGCAGCCGGGTGGGACAACCGTTCGAGGCTGCAAAAGCTGCCGAGGATGCCCGAAGGGTAGCGGAATTATCAGGGGTGGCGTACTGTTATTACAGCGTCAATATTGTCAACGACAAAGTGGAACTGACGTTTGCGGTAGTGGAAAAAAATGTGGTTAGTTCAATAACATTTGAGGGCAACCGTGCATACAATGACAAGAAGTTAGCGGGCAAACTATCATTCAAAGTCGGTGAATATCTTGACCCGGTGATGGCCTCGGTAGGCGTAAGGACGCTTACGGAGTTTTATAAAAACGAGGGGTTCGCTTTTGCAAAAGTGGAGCTTGACAGCAGTGGTCTGTCGAGCGGCAAGG
>Ga0272448_1004337_pt1 | contig 16226 bp, 10 predicted proteins | sample YNPCB0191_FD_202220 | JGI IMG/M metagenome (GOLD analysis project Ga0272448, IMG submission 202220) | Hot spring sediment microbial communities from Yellowstone National Park, WY, United States - YNP-CB-019-1 | ecosystem: Environmental > Aquatic > Thermal springs > Hot (42-90C) > Sediment...
CAGCCGGGAATCCTTTCACCCCGAACGCTGCCGCAGCGGAGCGCACCCGGTCTACAGCAATGGGGAAGGTGAGCCCCTGCGTCTTCGCAAGAGCGCGGGCCTGCTGTTCGAGTCCCGCGAGCTCGCTCTCGGACAGACCTGGTGGTGGTTCGAGTGCGACAAGGACTTCGATATTGTATCGGTTCCCGAGCTCGTACGTCTCCTGCAACGCTCGGAGGAACGCGACCGTATCGCCGCCCCACTCCGGTCTGAGGAAACCGATCAACGACCGCCCGATAGGCGATGGCTCGAACCTGGCCTTACGTCCGTCGAGACACGTCAACTCTACCCTCGCTCGCCGTGCTCTCGGCTTATTCGACAACACCACCAAGGCGATCCCTATGCCGCCGAGAATCAGAAGAGCTATCGCAGCGAATCTCCGCATCGTTTCGTGCTCCGTTGCTCAGCGCGCTACCGGCGCGAACCGAGCGTCCGACTTTCGTCCCACCCAAATCATACCCGTGCACTTGTTCTCGATCCCACGTAGGCGCCCGCTGGGCAGCGGGGAATAGGAGGATCGCCAAGCGTATAGTATCGTCGAGAGCGCAATCCGCGGCAACGGCGTTGCCGCGAACGCAAAGTAGGGGTATAATACCGTGCGGAGATGAGATGACCATGGAGCAGTCAGTCGCTCTCGCGACGCAATTGATCTTGGCCCGGTCGGCGGGGGACGGGACTGACCAGAGCCGGTCTTGGACCTATCCGTCTTTCCGTCCTGACCGTCAGGTGGCATGAGGGCGCCGTCGAGGATGGGCAAGGGAGCGAGTGCGGCCTGCGCTGCCGGTTCTGCCTGTACTTATCCCCAGGTCGCGGTTAGCGACCACCTACCTCTCCACGGGGGCACGGGACGAAGGGTGATCGCAAGGTTCTCCTGCCCTACGGCCCGGATGTGTTCTTGCCTTCTCGTGACTTTGCTCGTAGCGCAAACGGGCTCGGCCATCGAGTCACCCACGTCCTATGGGGCTGCAGCGGTCGTGGATGCGGCAACCGTACGCGTCCCGATGACGGAAAAGAAGCCGACTATTGACGGTGTGATGGACGTCGGCGAGTGGGAGGACGCAGCTGCCTTCTCCGGGTTCTGGTACGCTCATGGCTCCGAGTTCCGCTGGATCGCTCCGGCTCAAACGCAGCAGAAAGTCTACCTGATGTACGACAAGGAGAACCTGTATATCGCAGTGATCTATCCGATCTATCCGCCGGGTACTTGGCTCCAGGCCAACGGGCGGTTTCCGGACGTACTCATGCACCCGCAGTATGGCGTGTTGTGGGACGACCATATCGAGATCGAGATCCGGCCCTATCACGATATGGCCAAGGGCTTCAAGATGGGTTTGCTCCGTTGGGATGTCAACTCGATCAATACCGTCTGCGACTGGACGTGGTCGCAAAGGCGTGGAACGTATAACATGGCCTGGCAGTCGAACGCGGTGATCCGATCCAAAGTTGACGAGAAGAATTGGGTCGTGGAGTACGCGATCCCGTTCGCTTGTTTCCTGTGGGAGGACTACAAGGGCAAGGACGAGGATGGGACGCCTCTTGTGACTATCCCCCCTCCCGATGGGACAAAGTACCGCTTCTGGGTGCACTGCGGGATCGGAGGCAACGGCCCGCCGCTGACCCATGTGTTCGACCAGCATATGTGGAACACGACGAAGGGCCAGTTGGTGTTCGATTCCCAGGCTTGCGCGTTCCAGATCAACGACCTCGGGCCGTTCATGGAGGACATGATAGATGTGCACCTCACCGTCAAGAACCACAGCCCGCGATCGGAGACCATAAGGATCGGATTCTTTGTCGAGAACGCCGAGGGACTCATCTACTCGAGTTATGACGCCCCGGACCTGAAAGAGGGGATGTTGGAGTTGCGCCCCGGAGAGCTGCGTAATCTCCGCCTCAAGAAAGCCATGCCGGGCATCTCCACAGAGGGGAACGTGCTCTGGTTCGACGTGCGCAGCGCTGGGACGCCGGCAAAGGTGCTCTTCCGCGCGCGCCTGATGCGATTCCACTCCATGGAGGGTGGCAATGACTCCGAGTACGTGGAGGTGCGAGACCCTGTCACAAAGGAGCCTGTCCTCGATCCGGTCACGAAGATGCCGCTCGTCACGACGAGGACGGTCTCCTACGCGGACGCTTACTTGGGCGAAGGGCTGCGAAGAGCGCGGGCAGCCCGGACGGACTTCTCCGTACGGATGATGTACTCGCCGTACGACAAGCGCATTTACGCGGTCCTGGACCGCGGCGGCCCTGCCGCCACCGACGCAGCCAAGAGTGCCAAGGAGGCCAAACTCACCCTCGTGAAGAACGATCCCGACGAAACCGTGATCAAGGAAGTCACGATCCCGTTCGCTGGGGACTTTGGCTTCTTTCTCTTCGACGCTCCGGACATAGTCGCCGGGGAGAGCTACAAGGCGACGGTCCTGCTCTTCGACGCGAACAAGCGAATCGTCGGCGAGAAGGATCTCCCTCCGTTCACGCACAAGGAGGGGCCGTGGATGAACACCAAGCTCGGTCTGGACGACGTCGTCTGGGAGGGGTTCGAGCCGATACGGGCGAGTGCCAATGGATTGGAAACGGCCAAGCATAAGATCGCTCTGTCTCCCCTTGGTCTGCCTGCGCAGATCGTCATCAAGCCCGACGTCCGCGAGCTGCCGTTGGAAAAGCGAGCCGCGGGGGCCGGGCTGACCGACGCAGAGTTGCTGGAGTTGGGCCGTGGGCCACAGTTGCGCGGTCCGCTTCAGTTGGAGGCCGTCGTGAACGGGAAGCGGTTTACCGCCACGCCAAGCCGATCGGCGAAGCTGACGCGGACAGGGAAGAGCGAGGTGGAGTATTCCTCGGCCGCGAAAGTCGGGCAGCTGAGTGTGGCCTTCAGGATCCGTTATGACTGCGATGGAGCCATGCACTGCCGGCTCGAATACGGCGCGGCTCAGCCCCAGACGATTGACCGCCTCGAGATGATCATGCCGGTGGACGGCCTCGTGGACATTGCGTTTTCGGAGACCGGGAAGGGAGGTATGACTGCGGCCGACGTATGGGAGTGTTCATTGCCTGAGCGGGAGGGCATCGTGTGGGATTGCTCCGCCGCAGGTCGCGAACTGGCGTACGGCCGTTTCATACCGTGGTTCTGGTTCGGGAGTGGGGACCGCGGCTGGACTTGGTTCTGCGACAGTTCGGAGGGCTGGATCATGGACGCCACGGGCAACACGATGCAACTGGAGCGGGACAAGGCCGGCAAGGTCACCTGGCGCGTGATGTTCGTCAACCACACGGCGGAGATCAAAGGCAAGCGTGTCATCAGCTTCACACTGCTTACGCACCCCGCCAAGCCTAAGCCCCGGAACTTCCGCTCGGCCGCGTGGCACTACACGCTCGGACCGGCCTGGTGCGCCGGCTACTGGGTCGAGCCATACGACCTTACCGAGGAGTACTTGAAACAGCAGTGGCGCACGGCCGCCTCGGCCCCGAAGGATATGCCGTACGAGAAGGCAACCACCTGGCGTAAGGACGAGCCGCCATTCTTCCGTTATGGCAAGTGGCGCAACGCACAGGCAGGCTTCAGCTCCGAGGCCCCGGCCCTCGACCGCATGTGGGAGGACAAGGCAACCTACCTCTTCGAGCGTCAAATCCGTGTCGGGCGGCGCGTCGGCTGGCATATGGACGAGTACTTCCCCATCTCCTTCGGCAGCTCGGACAACATGGCCATGGGGGACGGGTACTTCCGCGATCCCGCGACCGTAACGGCCACCTCGCCGCTTCCCTGGGAGACGGGATACCTCACCGGCCACATGCGCGACCACTACAAGCGGCTCGCCCGTATCTCGCAAGTGAACAACGTCCCGCAACGACATCAGAGCTGGTCCAACAACGAGGCCACCATGCTCGAGTCCTTCTGGTGGAGCTCCTTCCTCGTCGAGGAGTGCGGCGCGGCCCACAGGTCCTACGAGGTGGACGTCGTCACACAGTATCCCAACTCTATCTACAGGTATCTGGCACATAACTGGTCCGGCCTCGCCACGGCTATCATGGCAGATGCCACCGAAGCAGAGTACGGCGACGACAAGCGCCTCGATCGCCAGCTCATGGGACGCGCACTGCTGAACGACATCGGCCTGACGCCCTCCGGCGCTCACGGAATCATATACCACAAGGAAGACGTCGTGCGGCTCCTCAAAGCACTGACCGACTTCGGCTTCTTCGACGACCAGAACATCGAGAAGATCCCCTTCTGGCGGAACGCACAATACGTGCGCATTGGCGAGAAGCCCTCTACCGAAAGCGAGGTATACGTCACCGTGTATCGCCGACCTCTGAACCGAGGAAACGGATATCAGGCGCTCTTCGTCGTGATGAACGAGAGCTTCAAGCCACAAGAGCTTCTGCTCAAGCTGGCGAACTCCCGGCGCCTCCTCGGCGGCCCCAATACCCTTACGATCCGAGACATCCGGAACCGTACCGAGGTCCCCGAGTCCCTCAAGAAATGGTGGGACACCGTGAAGGATCGAGATGGTACCGTACTGGCCCTCATGGACGTAGAGACCGGGGAAGTCGTGCCCTCACAGCCGGGTTCGACCGACACCTACGGCCCGGTGTATCTGCCCTACCATGATTTCCGCGTCTTCCTTGCTGAGCACGAGGAACATTGATGAGTAACTGCCGTGTGCTTTGTATCGCCGCGTCCGTGCTGCTGGGGCCGCTGATCGCAGCAGGCACGGGCGCCGCGGCTCTGAAGATAGATGGGAATCAGGTACAGGTCGGGCGGCTCGTGTTCACCGTCGGGGCGAATGCTTTGCCGGAGCAGGTCGTTATCCGGCCAGATCCCTGGGACCTGCCATTGGAAAGCCGCAAAGCCGACGCCAAGTTGACGGATGACGATCTGGTCTCCATAGGCCGCGGGCCGCAACTCCGCACCCCGATGCGGATCGAGGCGAGCGTCGCAGGCAATCCGATCGTCCTGGCTGCGGTCGAACCCGCCGCATTGGAACTGAAAAACGAAGCGGTCACATGCAGAGCGCGCCTGTCCAGCGGCGGCGTGAACGCCACCGTAGAATCGGTCTATACGCGAGATGGAGCTTTGGATGTCAAACTGACCTACGGCGGCGGCGCTAAAGTGGATTCGCTATGCGTCGTCATGGAGCTGAGCGGGCTGGTAGACACCGTCGTCAGCGGTGCTGCGCCTTTCAAGGCGGCCGACTACAGTCTGGGCACGGACGAGGGGATAGCCTGGGGAAATGCCGCTCCTGCCCCCGGTGGCGCCGCTACCCCCGCCAATCGGGGCGCGCCCGGCGTCCCCGCTCACCTGTTCTACGGCAGCGGCGACCGGGGCTTCACATGGCTCTGCGAGAGCACGGACGGCTGGACGATCGTCCCCTCCGCACCGACGCTGACGCTGACGCGCGGCAAGGGCGGCTCCGTCGCCTGGCGTGCGTGGCTCGTCAACCACCCGTCTGAACTCCGGGGCGACAAGACGGTAGCCTTCGAGCTACTGGTGCACCCCGCCGTTTCGAAGGATGCCGCTCACCGCAAGTTCTGCTGGCTGGACTGGCCGTTCCCTGACAGGGCGGCACAGACTCCGCCACTGGCTCCCAGGGGGAGGCAGACACCCGCCGGGCTCCTGCGGGCTGACGTCGCGACGGTGTACGAGTCATCGGCGAGCGCCGCCTCGCTGGAGGGTCCGGGCGGAGGCAACGCTGACTCGCCGGCCCGCACGCTTGCCGATACCTACCCGCTCGCTCTGTTTCGCTACCTGTCGGTACACCACACCGGCCTCCCAGCTCGGCTGCTGGCGAACTCGCCCAAGCTGATCCGCTCCGGCATGGACCCCGCCTGTGACCGCTCGGCTCTCGGGCGCGCGCTCCTGCACGACATTGGCGTAGCTCCCGCGGGCGTCGCACACCTCGCTATGTTAGCACGCCTGGTGACGGCCCTCGCCGAGTTCGGCTTCTTCGAGCCGGACGGCAACACCGAGTTCATCCCCTACTGGCGCAGCCAGCGCTATGTGCGCTACGGAGAGAGTTTCGACAAGGACAGCGCCTTCGAGGAGACCACCACGAACCCAATGGAACGGATCTATGTCTCCATCTGGCGCCGTCCGGTCACGGAGAGAGAAACCCGGGCACTGATGGTGATCGTCAACGAGGGCGATCGGCCGGTCCGCGAACAGCTCTATGTCCTCGATCCGGGCCGCCTCTTCGGCGGTCCCAACGGATTGACGCGCGAGGATGTGGTCAGACAGTGGGATACGTCCCGCATTCCCGAGGACAGCGATTGGGCGGGCAGCAAGCTCCTGCGTGAGAAGCCACAGGCGACGGACCCTAATCTGAAGAGGGGCGGATGTTTCCTCCTGGACGTCGAGGACCTCGGTGGCGTGCCGCAGACCGCCGCCAAGGACGGTATCGAGGTGTACGGACGCACCTTCGTCCCGGCGAAAGGATTTCGCCTCCTGTTGGGCAGTGCGGCAGTGCCGAAGGCCAGGGCCAAGTAGAATGAGAACGAAGCTCAGAATGACTACTCTTGCGATCTTTGTGATACTCGGCCTCGCACGAGCAGCGGAGCTCTGCTGGGACGAGGAGACTTCCGGCTCGACCGGCACGGAGAATTACATAGTCGTCACGTCCCCGGAGGACGTTACTGCACTTGGTGTTGCCAACCAAGGGGCCGGGGAGGTCAAGGCGGCGATCGCTGCCGCTCTCGCCGGAAAGCCGCCCGGCACCAAGGTACGCATACTCCTCGGCAAGATCACCGAAGGGTCCTCTCGCTGGCAGTTCCACTACCTTCGCTCCATCGTCCTCTTGGATTCCGAGGGCCGTCCCGATGGCGTCGAGAGACTCGTCCTCCACCAAAGCCTCACCAGCATCGAGTCGTACCGGATCATCCCCTGGCGCAACGGCGTCAAAGACGGGGTCGAAAAAACCTTTCAGTCCGACCCGCGCAACGAACGCGCCGTTATCCTCCGCGAGGAAGTGCCCTGGAAGGATGGGAAGATGGATGGTTGGCGGAGGACATATTTCACCGACGGCAAAGTCGCCGCCGAAACATTGTATGTAAACGGCGTCGCCAACGGCCCCACGCGGGTCTACGGCCCAGACGGCAACCTGCTGCGCGAGGGCATGATGAAAAACGGCAAGCGCGACGGTGTCATGACCGAATATTGGGAATCGTCCAAGACTCCCAAACGCGTCGTCCGATACCGAGATGGCAGCGTGGATGGCCCGGTGACAGAGTACTACCAAAGCGGTAAGATCAAGCGCAAGGTCTCGATAAAGAACGAGGCATATCACGGAGAGGAGAGGCTCTATAACGAGGACGGCAAAGTGGTGCAGACCCGCTACTGGATCGACGGCAAGGTGGTGACAGAGGAAGAGTTCAAGAAGCGGGAGAAATGAACGGAACCGATTACACCATGGCGAGCGGAGAATCTCGAATCGCACGGATAGCCAGCGAAGCTGGAGAAACGAGACTGGTCAGCGTGGGTAGCACACGTACAACGTGGCTCGCCCGGTGCGAGTTGCTGACAGCCAAGGCCGTGATTGCGCTCATCCTTTGCACCGCTGGCGTGGAGGCTGCGGCCTGGAGGCACGTCACGGAGGCCGAGGGCCTCGCGGGCCGGCAGATTCAGTTCATCAAGCGCTGCGGAGATGACATCTGGGTGGGAACACTCCAGGGGCTTACGGTGTTCCGGAACGGGAAGCCGACCTCGGTGCTCAAGGGCGATGCAACCTGGGACGTCCTGCCGCTGGCAAATGACGACGTCTGGATCGGGACCGGGAATGGAGTCGTCCGCCAGACGAGGGGGGCGAGCAAACGTAGTCTCCCTGGAGAGTCCGTCGGCCGTATCTTGCCCTTCGGGGCAAAGACTGTATGGGCACTCTGCACGAAGGAAGATCGCTCGCGGGTCATGGAGTTCTCAGCCGGGACGTGGCAGCCCGTACCCGCCTTCAAGAAGGCGACGGTGACGAATATGCACCCGACTCGGAATGGCAACATTTGGGTGGTTCTCAAAGCCGATGGGATCGTCGAGGCCAATCCCGCTCAGGAACCTGCCAAATGGATTCACCATCAACGAGGCTTCAATATCACGGCGTTCTACGAGGACGAAGAGCAACGTGTCTGGTGCGGCACGTGGGCTCGCGGAATCCTGATGCACGAAGGGGACACATGGACGCGGACGCTCCAGCAAGAGGACGGAGCTGTCACAGCCATACGGAAAGACGGCAAGGGCAATGTCTGGGCTGCCACCAACGATCGCGGCCTCTGGCAGTACGACGGAACCAAGTGGATCAACCATCTCAAAGAGGAAGGTACGATCAATATGCTCGAAGTCGCGACCGGCGGCCGCGTGCTCGTCAGCAGCCAATCAGTATGCAGCCTGCGCCAGTGGAATGGCAAGGGTTGGGACGTCCTCGTGGACGTCCCGACCATGTTCCTCACAACGGTGTACGACTCGAATGGCAAGGTCTGGGCCGGCAACATCCTCGATGGCCTTTACATCGAGCCTTGATGTGTCGGGGCCTCGTACCTCGTCTATCCTGTCAGCCCTCGCCACACCGTCCAGAACGGCGGCAACCTTCTGAGCAGCGGCCTCGCCGCAAACCGCGATCCGCATTGCGGTTGAATGTGGGATGGACTATAATGCCGTAGGTGGTCGCGTCCGCCCACGGCAGGTAGGAAATGGAAACAATTGTGGACAAGCTCTTCCCCGCTATCAAGCAGTTTGGCCCGATCCTCTACAAGTTCCTTTCCGCCATCGAGGATGCACCATTCATTGTACAGATGGAGCCGACCTCGCAATGCAATCTGAGTTGCGTGATGTGTACCAGGACGCTCTCGCCGAAGCCGGCACGGGACATGAGTTTCGAGGAGTTCGAACGGGTAGCGTATGCCGTGATCAATTCGCACAGTTGGATCGTACGCCGTCTGTTTCCGCAAGTGCTGATCTTTGACCTGACGGGCATAGGGGAGGCACTCCTGAACACTCGCTTCCTCGACATGGTCGAGGCACTCAAGCGGCGGCGAGTGACTGTAACGCTCGCCGACAACTTCACCCTGATGGACGACACTGCCGCCGAGCGGATCATCCGAGCGGGTGTGGATGTCCTTTTCATCTCCCTCGACGCGAGCAGCAAGCAGACCTACGAAAAGTTGAGAAGAGGCGCGGTCTTCGCAAAGACCCTTGGGAACATAGAGCGTTTCGTCAAGGTGCAAAAGAGGATAGGGGCTCTGAAACCCAGGCTGATCATCCGGTGTCTGGTGATGAGCGAAAACGTCGGGGAACTTCCCCAGATGGTACGGCTCGCACGCACCTGTGGAGTTGGCAGCGTGAGCTTCGACCATCTCAACCCAAGCCCCGCGACGCAGCATCTCAAGGTGAGCCGTTCGGCCTACGAGAGAGCCAAGAGGCAAGCACTGCAACTCGGCGAGGAACTCGGCATTACTGTCCTATGTGCTCCCTACCCCAAGCAGTCTCACGCTCGATGCACTCGTCCATTCAACTCCGTCAATGTAACGGTGGAGGGGCATGTACTGCCGTGCTGCTTCTCGAACGAGCGCAAGCACTATTCCGAGTTGGCGCCGTTCAGCATGGGAAATGCGTTCGAACAAAACGTTGTGGAGATCTGGCGGTCGGCACGATTCCGGCAGTTTCGTAGTATGCTCTCGCAGCGACGTGCGCCGCCGTTTTGCGGCGACTGCTATCTCTACAGGCTGGATTCCGCGCGGGACCGGGAGGACGGTGCCGGCCCCTCGGAGGAGCCGCCCAGGAGGGAGACGCAGACATAGCGAGTTCCGGCCGAGCGGAAGCCGCGAGAGCTCGCCGGAGCCCGATAGCGAGGACAAGGTCTTGGCCGTTGAACACCGAACCGGAAGGCCGACAAACGCTTCGGTCCCCCGTTCGTTCGCCGCGTCCGCGGGCGGAAGCCGCTTTGGGTGATATGAGGCCGCAACTGTCCGTCATCCTCCCCATCCACAATGAGGAAGAGTCGATCGAGGATGTGCTCGCGAGACTCACGAGCACGATCCGTGCGATCCCGGTCGAGGCGGAAATCATCTGCGTTGACGACGGATCCACGGACCGAAGCCCGGAACTGCTTGCAGGAACGAGCGGGGTGCAGGTCGTCACTCTGCCTCGGAACTGCGGTTACGGAGCGACACTGAAGGCGGGTTTCGAGGCGAGCCGCGGCAACATCCTGGCGACGCTCGACGCCGACCGGACATATCCACCTGAGGAGCTCCCCAGGCTGTTGGAGGCGCTCGGCGACGGAGTTGACATGGTGGTTGGCAACAGGTTCGGTCGCGCGGGCAACGAAATGGAAATGCTCCGCTGCCTCGGGAACAGATTCTATGCGTGGGTCGTTCGTATGCTCTTCTGCCGGCATGTTTTGGATGTGTGCAGCGGGATGCGCGTGATGCGGCGCGATTTCCTGGAGAGAGCGAACTACCGCAGCTGCTCGGATGACCTCGACTTCGCTCTGCACTTGAGCCTGAGGGCAATCCGGCTCCGTGCCCGGGTTCATGAAGTGCCGATCGGATACGACCGGCGAGCTGGACGCTCCAAGCTTCACATCCTCCCTCACGGGATCCGATTCCTCTTGCGCATTTTCCGCGAGCGGTTGGGCGGCAGTGAGTGGAGGCCGCAGGGATGAGAAGGTCAGAGACTCAGCGGCCGCGACCCCAGCCGTCTGCTCCGGTTCTGCTGCCGCGCTCGAGTCCGGATTTTTCGTTGTTGCGTCTGCCGCCCTCATACCTGGTTTTCGGCACCCGGCTATGTTAGTACTGCTCGTTCGCCCCGATCGACCGGATGTGGAGTCCGAGCGCAAGAGGGTGGGGCTCCGGCATCAGCCTCTGGGCTTATTGTATCTCGCGACTGCAGCGCACGGGGCGGGCTTCGACGTCGAGATCGTGGACGAAGTCCTGGGGGAAAATGCCGAGCGCAGGATCGAACAACTCAGACCGGATTGGGTCGGGATCACCGTCGCGAGCCGGCTCTTCCGACGGAGCTGCGAGATCGCGCGCTTTGCGAAGGCTCGCGGGGCAAGGGTCGTGCTCGGCGGTCCCCATCCGACGGCGTTGCCTGAACACAGCCTTGTCGAGAGCGGCGCGGACGTTGTGGTGATCGGCGAAGGGGAGCAGACTTTTGTCGAGCTCCTGACGACATGCCAGTGGGATCGCGTCCGGGGCTTGTGCTTCAACAGAGACGGCAGAGTCGTGAAGACGGAATCGAGGCCCCCGATCGAGGATCTCGACAGGCTGCCGATCCCGAACCGGCAGCTACTCAGGCTCCAACGCTACAGATCCGACAGCGAGCTCGGACACTATGTGCCCCGTGGCGACCGGCTGATCCGTCTCATGGCAACGCGCGGGTGCCCGTATCGCTGTACGTTCTGCGCGGGTCACGCTGTCTTTGGCCGCAGGGTACGATTCAGAAGCACTGAGAGCGTCGTCGAAGAAATCCGACAGTGCGTCGCTGACTTCGATGCCCACCACTTCTCTTTCATTGACGACACGCTGACCGTCCAGCCGGACTATGCGACAGAGCTCTGCGAACGGCTGATCCGCTCCCGCTTGCGGGTACGGTGGAGTTGCCTCTCGCGGGTAGGGTTGGACGACAGGATGCTGGGACTGATGCGGCGGGCAGGCTGCGTAATGCTCGGCTTCGGAATCGAGAGCGGTAGCCGTACCGTACTCGAGTGGATTCGGAAGGAGATTGATCCCGCCGTGGCTATGGACACTATTCGTCGAGCAAGACGGCACGGCCTCGTGACCAAAACATTCTGGATCGTCGGGCTCCCCAAGGAGGGTGAACGCGAATACCGGGAGAGTCTGCTACTCGCAAAGAGGCTCGGTTCGGACTTCGCGATTCCGAGCGTTTTCCTTCCGCTGCCCGGATCTGAGGAGTTCGACCGAATGCAACGAGCCGGTCTCGAGACCGATCCGAATCGTATTATCAGTGTGTCCAGCGACGAAGGCGAGTCGCGCAGGCGCCAGAGGCGGTTCCTACGGGAATTCTACCTACGCCCGGCATATCTCTACAGCGTGTTGCGTCACCTCTGTGGCGCCTCGATCCGTCAGCACCTTGCTCTGCTCTGGGCTTTTCTGAAGGAGGGGGCGGGCCTCGGGTGATGCCACGACGCCCCTGCGAGGGGAGGATGTGCGAACTCGTCTTCTGCGTCGGACCGCTGACTTGGACCCTGGTGTACCCGTCCGGCGAGTGAGCGACCGACGGTTCGCCTGCGCGCCCACCCGCGTTACGTGTAAGATTGAGAGCAGGATATTCCACATGCGCCAGTGCAGCAGGGTAGGAGAGAGTTGGGCGTGAGAGTGCTCCTGGTACATCCTCACAAGTACGAGAAAACCATCTTCAAGGGGGTTGGAGAACTGTACCATCCGCTTGGACTTCTTTACATTGCAAGCACGCTTCGGGAGCGGGGTCACATGGTCCGACTTCACGACGAGTATGTGGACTCTGGCTTCGGTCGGACAATGCAGGAGTTTCGGCCCGATGTGGTCGGGATCGGAGTTACGAGCCCGCTCATGGATCGCGCCGCGTTGCTGACCCGGATCGCAAAGGGAGCCGGTGCGAAAGTGATCATCGGCGGACCGCATGTTACCGCGCTACCCGCGGAGTCGCTCGAAGCGGCCGAAGCGGACGCAGCGGTCGTCGGTGAGGGAGAGCTCGTTTTGCCCGACTTGCTCGATAAGAACTGGGATGGGATACAAGGTCTCGCGTACCGGAAGGATCATCAAGTCATCCAGACAGGCCGTGCGCCGCACATCGAGGACCTCGACTCGCTCCCATTTCCTGCGCGAGACCTCTGCGATCCGCGGAAGTACCGCGGGACGGGCGAGTTCGGCTTCCCGATCCCCATAGGCGAACGTTGGCTCAGTATCATCGGCTCGCGCGGCTGTCCGCACCGATGCAGTTTCTGCGCGAGTCCGGTCGTCCACGGACATGCTGTCCGACAGCGGAGTGTTTCGAACATCGTCGCTGAGATGGTAGAGTGCCGGGAGCGCTGGGGAACCAGGAACTTCAGTTTCCTCGACGACACGTTCACACTCGACGAACAGCGTGTGTGTGAGCTTTCGGAGGCTCTTCGGCGCACAGGGGTCAAGTTCCGCTGGGCCTGTTTCACGCGAGTCGGGGTATCGCGTCGCACCCTGATAGCGATGAAAAAGGGTGGCTGCGTCCTCGTGAGTTACGGAGTCGAGGGCGGAGCAGAGATTCGTCGGCAGGTCGGTAAGGGCATTACGCGCGAGGCGATCGTGGAGACCTTCCGCATCACACGCGAAGTCGGGCTACGTTCGAAGGCGTACTTCATGGTTGGCCTGCCTGGCGAGACGGAAGCGGATTACGAGGAGGGGCTTCGCTTAGCCAAGGAGATCGAGCCGGATTACCTCTGGGTTGCCATGTTCTATCCGCTTGCGGGTACGCCGCTCTACGAGGAATTGAGAGCAGAGGACCGGGGGCTCCACACCGCGAACCCCGGCTCCTTCTTCCTCACGACGAACCGAGACCTGATGAGGAAGCATCGCCGATTCCTGCGCCAGTTCTATGTTTCGCCGCGCTACGCCCATAGCGTGCTTCGCAGGGCGTCTCTCGGGGAATGGCTGTACATTGGCAAGGCGGCGCGCGCGTTCCTGATGATGCGCCTTTTCGCGGCCCCTGTGCGTAGCGAAGAGCGGGGAGTTTGATGCGCGACCGGACGGAAAAGGCCGGACATGAGCTCGCGGCGAGTCGTCTCTTTGCTCTGCGCACTGCTGTAGCCACGGGCCGTAGGGTGTCCTCCGGGTGATGGGATGAAGACGGCTTTGGTTTATCCACGACTCAGGCACCAGTGTTTCAGCTTCCTCCCGCCGCTCGGACTGATCTCGCTCGCTACCGTCGCGAAGCGAGCCGGCTTTCAAGTGAGGCTCTTCGACAGTTCGTTCGATCGCGGCTTCTCGAAGCTGGAGAACGAACTGCGCCGGTACGAGCCCGATGTGGTCGGCTTTTCGGTAACGAGCGACCTGTACCCGAATGCCCGAAGGCTGGTGGCGTTTGCCAAGAGCCTCGGAGCCGTCACGCTCATGGGCGGTCCGCATCCGACTATCGAACCGAGGCAGGTACTCGAGGAATGCCCCGCTCTCGACATCGTTGTTAGGGGAGAGGCGGAGGTGACAATTGTCGAACTGCTCCGTGCGCTCGGGTCCCGTTCCTCGCTTGCGGGGTTGGAGGGGATCGCGTACAAGTCCGGGAGCGAAATCATAGAGAATGCGCCGCGCGGCTGGATCGAGGACCTGGACACGATTCCGCTCCCCGATCGCGACCTTCTGCCGACCTATCGGCGCTACTCAGCCTCGGGCTATACGGGTCTCGTGCTGACGCGCGGTTGCCCGTTCGACTGCCGATTCTGCCAGCCTGCGCTCCGGACCGTTGCAGGCCGCTTCCGCTCTCGCAGCCCTCGCCGCGTGGCGGACGAAATCGAACAGCTCTATCATCGCTACCGGAACCGCGTATTCCACGTGGACGACGATCTGCTGGTGCTGAGACGGGAGTGGCTGCGCGAGGTTTCCGGCGAATTGCACGAGCGTGGGCTCCGGGGCCGGCTCAAGTTCGTCGTCCTCAGCCGGGTCGACGTCTTCGACGAAGAACTTGCCGAGATTCTCCGCGAATTGGGCGTTTGGTATGTGCTTTTCGGCGTGGAGTCCGGCTCGCAGGAGGTGCTCGATTCTCTGAAGAAGAAGATCACCCTCGACAAGACGCGGGCCGCGTTCGCACGCGCAAAGCGATACGGCTTCCGCACGCACGCCTTCGTTATACTCGGCTCGCCGGCGGAGACGCGCGAATCGCTCCGAGAAACGGAGGAGTTGATTGCCGAGCTTGACCCGACGAGCGTCTTTCTCTCGCTTTTCGTCCCCAATCCCGGAACGCACCTGCGGGACGAGTTGGAGCAAGCGCACCTCGTATTGCCACTCGACCATCGCCAAGTCAACTACTACAGTTGGGAAGGGGACCGCCTCGGCTATCGCTCCGAGCATATCAGTTTCGGAGACGTGGTACGGACGCGCGACCGCATACTGGCTCGGCGGCGGCTGAGCTTCCTTCTGCGCAACGCCTGGATCGCTGTGGAGACGCTCGTGGCAAGCCGTGCGCCGCTGCAACCCCTGATGCTGCTCGACTTCTACCGGAAGAAAAAGCACTTCAATGGATGAGCCTTTCGTCTCGATCATAATAGCCGCGCGGAACGCCGAACATACGATCGTTCCTTGCCTGCGCTCGCTCAGGGCGCTCGACTACCCGGCAGATCGTATGGAGATCATCGTCGTGGACGACGGATCGAGCGACCGGACGGCCGAGCTCGCGGAGTCCGAGGGAGTGCGGTTGATTCGGGCAGTACAGCGCGGCCCCGGAGCGGCACGGAACCGCGGCGTCGCGGAGGCGCGCGGCGAGTTCGTCGCCTTCACTGACGCGGACTGCCTTGTCGGGGAGGACTGGCTTAGACAACTTCTGGCGGTCTTCGAGGAAGATGTCGCGGCTGTCGGCGGCGCCCAGGGACTGGCAAACGCCGGCTATGTTCCACGCTCCGTTCACAGCTTCCTGAGGTTGATGGGCTTCTGGGGCGGCTACACGAAGACGGCCGAGACACCCCGACCCGTGGGCCACAACCCAGCCTGCAACGTCCTCTACCGGAAAGCAGCCTTCGAACGGGTGGGGGGCTTCAATCCGGACCTCTTCCCCGGCGAAGACGTGGAACTTGACGCGCGTCTGAGAAGGTTAGGTTCTCGCCTGCTCTACAACCCAAGGGCCGTTGTGCTCCATTATCGAGGCGGCCTGCGGGCCTTCGCCCGGATGATGTTCCGCTACGGTCGTTCGGGCGGATGTCTCCTCGCACGCTTCGGGCTGTTCCGTCCGCTCTATCTTACTCCATTCCTCACCCTCGCTGCGGGTGCCGTGGTCGTCGCGCTGTGTGTGGTCCTCCGCTCGCTCTTGCCGTTGCCGATAGCGCTCTCGCTTCCCGCGCTTGTCTTCTTGGTGGTTGACACGCCCCACGCTCTGCCCCTGACGTTGCTCTTCTGGATCACGATGGTTTGTTGGAACGTAGGCTTCCTGGTAGGGTTATTGACGAGGACTTGTGCTCCACGATGAGAGTTGTGTTCGTCTACGGCGGCTACGACAGTTTGGGCCTCGAATACCTCAGTGCGGTCCTCAAGAAAGCGGG
>Ga0272448_1004338_pt1 | contig 16223 bp, 7 predicted proteins | sample YNPCB0191_FD_202220 | JGI IMG/M metagenome (GOLD analysis project Ga0272448, IMG submission 202220) | Hot spring sediment microbial communities from Yellowstone National Park, WY, United States - YNP-CB-019-1 | ecosystem: Environmental > Aquatic > Thermal springs > Hot (42-90C) > Sediment...
TAAGTTCCTTTTCCAATTTCTCTACTTCGTACTCGTATGCGGCTCCAACCAACTTGAGGTCTGATAAAGAGGCCACAGAACCAGGTCCGATTTCGACGATTATCCGAACTCTGTTGCCTTGCGCCATGCAATCGGGAACCTCCTGGGCGGCAACAAGCAATGAATCACCTGAACAATTGACCAGAAAACTAGCGGAGTCACCAGACTGCGCAACACCGTTGACAATTCCTTTTACCTCGAAAGCCTTGCCAATGTAAGCGGAAGGGTTACTCTTGGCGGCTGCCAGTAAAGCCGAGGTCGCGCCCAGTGACTTTCGAAGGGCAAGATATTGATTCGCCGTTAGAGAAGCCCCAAGACATACCTGCAGTATGGCGCCAAAAGCACCACACATAGCGATCAACCGGGTTAGCATTTACGCTCTCTTCCCCCCTGTTGGCAGTTAAAAGCCATCCCCTATCCTATTAGATTGTCGGGATGAGGGCAAGGTTCCTAAACCAAAAACCGTCGGTAGAATTACCAGTTTAGCGGCGCCAACTATTCAAAGCAGACAAAAATGGCGGAGAGACCGGGATTCGAACCCGGGGTGGAGTCTTAACAACCCCACAACCGCTTAGCAGGCGGCCGCTTTCGTCCACTCAGCCATCTCTCCGCATAGCCGACGTCGGTATTGTACCACAGAATCCAGACATTTGCAACACACACTCTACAAAACCTGGCATTCTTACCAGGCACAATCACAAAAAGGGCAGAGCCTAGCACGCCGCCCTGAAAACACAAACACACACCAAAAGTTCCAAACCATCGAAAACAAATCCGTTCACGCCACCAACCTAAAATCGCTACCTCACCTCGACTGTACCTACATTCATTCTTTCAACCACTCGATAACCCCCCATCATCCTTTTCTTGCAGTCTAAATATGCACCATAACCATTGATGATGGAGTCTCTCCCAGGAGTAACTCCACAGCCCGGAACCGGATTGCCAGGACTATTTACCATCCTTCTTTAAGCCTATAGTATGATGCGCACCAGCAGATACTGCCACAAAGCCACCTTTCGTCGATGGCACCTTGCACCGACCGTACTTGCTCCACCCCTAGCATAATACACAGCCATCTGCCTTTAAACCTACGGCATGACCAAAACCTCCGGCTATTTTCAGAAACGGTCAAGAAAGGTCAGCAAAAAACGTACCATCCCCATCCGACAATCGAACCAGAAGCACCCACGCTCGGTAAAAAGGCGAAAGCGGAAGCGACAACCAGAAGCACTACAAAAAGTACCTTCTTCATTTCAAACTCCCCCTTCTTCCCGCTCAGGCCCACCCCTGCGAAGATACCAAACCCAAACCCGAGGAAATTTCTAAGAGACGGATTTAACCGCCGATTTAATCGAAAGGAAAGTAAACCTCAGCTTCTTTTCCATAGGTTATAAGGCACTTCTCGTATCCTGCCGATAGTAGGCTCCGAAATCTGCGGTCGAGCCCAGAGGGCTGGCGGGAGTGATTACTGCGAATTAGGTCCCACCCATATGAAGTGGTACTCACGGAGGAAGCACGTCGTAGGACATAGTGAAGTAAAGAACGCTGGGCTGAACAGGATTGCAAACATTAGAAACAGATTCGGCTGGTGGGCGATCGGCGGGGAATGGAGCAGCAAGGATAATGACGCCACAGTGCCTGCAATCCATCGAGCATCGGACCTAGGCATAGATCCCATGGACACAGCGTCTGGATATGGCGACGGGCATAGCGAAATGCTGATTGCTCGCGCCATTCGAGAGCGCGCCCAAAGATGCGATGTCGCATCAGAGGTCGGAAGAGGTTACGATGAACCCAGAAGAAGTTGAGTGCCTGATGTCACATGCATGGGTACATGGCTACGAGCGCCCCTGGGCGGCTGACAGAAAGGGCTGATCTGTGGCGCTTTGGCTTCTTAGACAAGAATACGGTCGCGGGAAATCTCACGCAACAACTCAGACCATGCTCCATGTCGAAGGTGCGGATGGAACGAAAGCCTGCCTCTTTCAACGTGCGCTTGATGACATTATCAGGATAGCATTTCTGGTAAAGTGTCAAGTCTGCGCGTTTCCACTGCATAGCCTTCCGAAAAGTCGTTATCTCAAACTTAGCTAAGGCTTCCGGCTGATTATACTCCGCCCTGATAAAAAAGACGTCATCAGGGTGCACAACCCCAGCGGTCGTGCCATCCCGCATCTTATAAGCCTCTTCGCGGTTCATGTCAAAAAAGAAGAGTCCTCCGCCATCAAGCACCTGGTAAACGTTGTCGAAGACACTGCGGAGTTCGCTCAGGTTCAGAATGTGATTCAAACTGTCGGAAGTGCAGATGACCGCATGATACTGCTCAGGAAGCGTGAACCAGCGGGCATCTGCGACGATGAAACGCGCCCCTGGAGCATTCATGCGTGCGTAACGGATCATTTCGGCGGAGCCGTCAATCCCAGTAACCTTATATCCGCGATCCACCAACTCCCTCGCGACCTGCCCAGTACCACAGCATAGGTCCAGAATGTGCGCTCTCGGCGGTATCGCTGAAAGAACCATTTGCTCGACTATGGGAAATATCTGCTCACAACAACGTGTGCCCCAATATTGATTGTAGAACCATGCAAAGTCATCGTAGTCCGTATAGCGGGCTACAGCATGCATTCGGTCTTCTCCTTCGTGTATAACAAACAAAATGCCTTACGTAACAATTATTGGCTGGGTATGTAAAGGTTTTCATACCAATCAAGCGCCGAATAGGAAATAGTTGAATAATTATAGCCCTGTATTGCTAGCAGTCGTAACGCCAATTGAGACTTCGCCCCTTGCAACACTCTCTTTGCCGTACGTTTCACCCCTGGTGCGACTATGTCGTAACGCCAATTGAGACTTCGCCCCTTGCAACACCCCCACCGTACTCGGCAACCACCGTTCCGTCGGGACGACTCAGCATAAACATGATGGCGCGCTGTGCAGGAATGGATACTTTGAGTGTCCGGTGCGTCAGGTTATCCGTAAGGTCGAAGTCGAGGTCGCAGTCTGTTTCAGAAACCACGCAGTAGAGAATACCTCGAGCGAAGATGAGCGGTCGAATCAATACCTCTGGGACCGCACTGCTAACAGAGTAAACGGGGGATATGCCTGCCTGCCGAAGAGCGTACGCGTAAAGTGCTACCAATGGTTCGATGTTGTCCGCATGCTCAAAAGGAAGATTAGCCCATATGAGTTTGCCCTTCCCAACCTGCTCCGACTTGACGAGATTTGGCACTCCACATACCACTGCCTTGTCTACTCGATGTATCTTGTCACCGCCGAAGGTAAGTCTGTACTCCGAGCCAAATATTATCACGCGCTCCTCTCGAGTAACCGGGCGTACCTCCGCATCAATACCAATCTCAATCAACCTAGGCGCCGGGCGCCGGTATTCGTCCCAATCTATTGGCCCAGTCGCCAAAAGTGTCGCGCCCTCCCGCACAGCCTTAAGCAAGGTTTCCCAGGCTCCTTGGCTCAGCACACGAGGCGAAGGCAATACTATAAGCCTTGGCGTGCCAAGATTCTCTAGTGTGTATTCGCCCACCACACGCATCGGCGTATTGCAGTGGTAATGCATAGCACGCGTTGCGACCCGAACTGGCGCCGAAGCCGTGTCACGTGGTCCAAACATGCCCGAATATGGAATGACCATTACAACGTCTTCGGGCTGGCGATCCTCCATGTAAGACCGGGCCTCTGTCATGAACGCCCTGATGGCAAATAGCGGTTCTGCCTCGGGTTTTGCGGTCAGATCAGCCCTGTGAAGACCGATCGCTGCCTCATTGTCGTCAGGCATGTACAAGTTTGTGTTCCAGATCCACTGGATAGCGCCGCTCCCCCCAGACGCAAACGCCATCACCAACTTGCGTTCAAGGAGATTTCGGCAGTCTTCCTCCGTACGGCGAGCAGTCCGACCCGGCTCTTCCACATGCATGATGCCTGTCTCTCCGACAAGGGCAGGCTTCTCCGGCGTTTTGCAAGCCAGTCCTGACCAGAGCAGGTCGTCATTCAGCCACCATGTATGCGTGCACGTAAAGTCTACATCCTTCCAGTGGAATTGAGGATTCGGGCGTTCGCCTTGTCCGCCCTCGTCTTGCCCTACAGTGATAAGTTGCCTAGGATTACCGTTTGCACGAATCGCACTGCGAATCTCTCGCACCCATCGCCCGAATACCTCCTGCACAAACAGGCGGAAGTCAAGCACCCGAAGATGACCTTCGCCTTGAAAAACGTACCTATCCTCGAAATGCTCGTTGTCAGGTAAATCGAGTGGTTTGCCCGGCGTGATTCGCCACTTCTCTGTCACATCATCCGATGCGTGCCGTCGCTTAATCCACTCATCCCACGCCGCGCGCTCATACTGGTCATAGTTGGGACGCGACCGCCAGAATCTTCCGTCGCCTGGGTACGAAGGCTCATTCACCAGATCCCACATGAGGTTATTGAATTCTGCACCACGACTCGCCAGTGCAAATACAAACTCTTTCTGTGCCTGGAGACTCCTTGGGTCAAGATACCAATTCTCCCCCTCAAACAACTCGGGGGCAAACGCAAACAGATTGAAAATCACCGGCATTTCGTACTTTGCCGCCGTCAGCATGAAGGCAGTAAATGCTCTCATGACATCTTCTCTCGGTCTTCCAGGCTCAAGCATCACGTGGCGAAATGCGGTCCAAAAGCCGGTCCTTATTATGTTGATGCCTGCTCCCTTCATCTCGGCAAAGTCACGTTCCCAGACCGCAACGTTAGGTTCAAACAAGAATCTTCGGTGGACGTCCGATGCCATATAGGTAGTCCCAACGAGGGGCACAACCTTTTCGCCACGCATGAAGTAGTCTTTGCCAACAGTCAGAGGCTGGGTAGTCTTCGCCACAGACTGGTCATAGCACCAGAAGCCCGCGAGATAGTGGTCCGCAAACTTGTCGCTGAGTTGAGGATCCCCTGTAGACAACCTCGCTAGTACAGTATACACGCCAGGGCTGAGCGGTATCTTCAGAGGGATTGATCGCATATAAGGCAATCGAAAATCTGTGATGTCAATGTTTTCCTGTAGTACTGTGACATTGTCTTTCCGAATGGCAATATAGAGTGAAACAAATCCTTTTTCGTCAGAAGGCATCCTAAAACGATTTGCGCGGATGACAAGCGCGGCACGCTCATCGGGATAATAGCACGCAAACGAAGGGCTAACCCAAAACTCTCTCGCACCTACAGCGGCGAATGCGGCAAGACGAGTTATGATTTCCTTCCTAGGCAGGGTACCGCTCTTGAAATTAGCCAGAACCCAGCGACCGCCTGCAAATCTTCCGTAAATCCTGTCCAAAGCAACCACTGGCGCCACAATCCGTCGCCCGTTTGAGTCGAGTCCATACAAGAGAGGTCGCAGAATCGCTTCGCGAGAGCCCGAACTCCCAATCTCGTTTGGGTGATCCGGCGTTGAAGTCAGCCGCACCTGCAGTTCGTAGACGCAATCACACCCAAACTCTTCGATGAGCCCGGAAAGCAGAGGTTCCGTCTCAGTCGTCTGGTATTTCTTAACCTTATCCGTGGACACTGCATAGACCTGATTAATGCCCAACTCTCGGTGGTAAGCCGTTTGGCGAATTTCCGGACGCCACTGTCCGCCGTCTTTGCAAACAGGGACGCTGAAAGGAGCACCACCCAGATTGAGTAGGCAGCCACCTTGCTCTAAGTAGGCAAGAATCTCCGGCCAAGCACTCTTCGGAAATGCAGAACCGTAGGGATTGATAAGCAGGTCCACCCGCCCACCCGAGAGTTCCTTGATAAGTTCGGATACGCCTGCGGTTTTGACCGAGTCTACTGGAGGCAAGGCGTCAATTAGCCACTTTGAATCAATCTCGAGAGTGTCAACAAACGGAAAGTGCTTTTCCCAGAAGATGATCACGCGTGCATTCATGTGAAGGTTATCTCCTCCGTTGCTCCATATCCTGGCGTGCAGACAGTTTGCCTCATTCTAGTTATCGGCTGGCGAATACTGAAGGTAGAGTTTACAAGCCTTGTTAATTTGAGAAACCGACCAAGAATTACTCTCGCCCAGCAAGCGAGCGTTCTTCTTCACGCCTAGCATCACGCTCAGCAATGGCCTGCCTCTTGTCATACAGTTTCTTCCCCCGACCGACTCCAAGTTCAACTTTTGCGAACCCTTTCTCGAAGTAGATCTGAAGTGGGATTAGAGTGAGACCTTTCTGCTGAGTTTTCCCAGCCAGCCTGCTGATCTCCTGCCGGTGAAGAAGCAACTTCCGAGGACGCCTAGGATCGAGGTTAAACCGAGAGCCATGCTCGTAAGGAGCAATGTACATATTATGCAGCCATACCTCGCCGTTTTCCACGCGAGCAAATGCATCCTGAATGCTCACCTTGCCCGCACGGATGCTCTTGACCTCTGTCCCCACAAGGACTATCCCTGCGTCGTATGTCTCCTCAATATGATATTCATGCCGTGCCTTGCGGTTTACAGCGATGACTTTCCGACCTTGCTGTGCCATTATCGTGCTCCTTACAGCCACTCGGATTATACCAGATAAGCAACCGCCAGTCGAAGCCAATTTACTCCTTGACCGGTGCTCTCGATACGCATAAAATAATAGAAGCACATGGTGGCTTGGGGAGTTAGGGTGCAAAGGCAGTCTGCGAGACTCCCATTACTCTGCGCAAAGAAGACTGGCGAGGCTATGCAGACAAAGCAATCTGAGAGCACACTTTGCGCAGGTTTTTGCCAGCAAGATGAAGAATGGTGACTAGTAGGGCGAAGGAGGGCTTCCACGTAGACATCCACTGCACTGCTCAAATTGCCCGCCGTGAAGCACTCATTGAAATCACATTGACACGAGGGTGGTAATTGATGGCGAAGCAAGAGGGAAAAAGATCGAAACGAGCAATCGAATCCTATGAGCATCGGGATAAAGAGCGACTGAATAACCCGCCTGTGGGGCTGGTGACGCCGGGAACCGACCCAGACACCGGCCAGAGGAAAAAGACTTACGCCTACGACCCACACCTTGACCCGCAACTGGTTTGGGCGGGCAAGGCAGAGCACACGTCCTTCGAAGTACCCACGGTTTCGCTCCACGTCCATGAACGCATCGAGCCGCGCACCATCATCGAGGCGGTGCGGAAGCCACCCACATTTTCCCCGCAGGCGGGGGGAGGCAGGGAGGCTGGTTTCCAACTCCCGCTATTCGAAATTGAACGCAAGGAGCCGCTCCGCCAGGCCATTGAGTTCTACCAGCACAAACACGGCTGGACAAACCGCCTCATCGCCGGCGATAGTCTTTTGGTGATGAACTCGCTGCTGGAAAAGGAAGGCATGGCGGGCAAGGTGCAGATGATTTACATTGACCCGCCCTATGGCATCAAGTACGGCTCGAACTTCCAGCCATTTGTGAACAAGCGCGATGTGAAGGACGGCAAGGACGAAGACCTGACCGCCGAGCCGGAGCAAATCCGCGCCTTCCGCGACACCTGGGAACTGGGCATTCACTCCTACCTCACGTATCTCCGCGACCGGCTGCTCCTGGCCCGCGAACTCCTGACCGAGAGCGGCAGCGTCTTCGTGCAGATCAGCGACGAGAACGTCCACCACGTGCGCGAGTTGATGGATGAGGTGTTTGGGGCGGGGAATTTTGTAAGACTGATCACATTCGCCAAGACCGGTAGCATGGTTTCTAATGAGTTGGGCCGGACGAGTGATTATCTGCTTTGGTATGCCAGAGACAAGGAATACCTGAAATATCGCCAGTTGTATTTTGAAAAGATGCCCGATGCCTTCTACAGTAACGTAGAGCTGCCCGACGGAACTGTGCGAAAGATCACGCGGGCCGAAATGGTCGACCCCTCGCTTCTGCCATCAGGGGCGCGAGTCTTCCGACTCGTGAGTTTGGAGAGTTCGGGGCCGCCGGGGGAGGATACGCCGCTCGAATTCGAGGGAGAGATTTTTCGGCCAAACAAGAATCGCCACTGGAGTTTGACCTACCCCGATGGTATGGAGGAGCTAAAAAGAACAGGGCGGATGGTCAAGGACGGCAGTAAACTACGGTGGAAGTATTACATCGGCGATTATCCGCTCAAGGTTCTGTCGGAAGTTTGGAGCGATACGGCTGGATTTAACCCTGACCAGCGATACGTCGTCGAAACGCGCACTAAAGTTGTAGAGCGCTGCCTCCTGATGACCACCGACCCGGGCGACCTGGTCTTCGACCCGACGTGTGTGCGGAAGGGGACGAGGGTGTGGGTGTGCAGCCCCTCCCCGACCCTTCCCGCACACGGGGAGGAGGCACTATTTCCCCCGCGCATGCGGGAAGATGAAACCGCAAATACATCCCCCCGTGTGCAGGGGGATGAAAGGGGGGCTACCTCCCCCTGCGTGCGGAGGGATGAGACGGGGGCTACCTCCCCCCGTGTGCGGGGGGATGAAAGGGGGGCTACCCTCACCCCCATCGAAACCATCCAACCCGGCGCCTACGTGCTTGCTCACGATGGTCTGCCACACCGCGTAGAGCGCTGCATCCGACGGACCTACAAGGGCATTATGGTCGGTATCCGCCACGACCTCTCCGACCAGATGTTATGGCTCACAGCCGATCATAAAGTCTTGGCGCACCGGCGCCCACATAGTCTGGGAGGAAAGTCCGACTGGTCTGGTATCCCGAAATCGCTGTGCGGCCGCAGCAAAGAGTTACGCCGAAACTTGACGCCCCCGGAACGCAAATTGTGGAATACACTGCGGGGTAATGGCACCGGCTTCGCATTCAGGCGCCAGCACCCCATCGGACCTTATATAGCCGACTTTTACTGCCGCGAGACGGCTTTAGTTGTAGAGGTGGACGGTGCAATTGCCCATGGTGAGCCGGCCGCAATCGAACACGACCGCATTCGGGATGAATTCATGCGTGCTCTGAACCTGAGGGTATTGCGTTTTCCTGCAGCAGACGTGGAACACAATCTTGAAGGGGTGTACGCGGGTATTGAACAGGCCTGCCAGGAACAACTTTCGCCCGAACATGCCGAATGGGTGGGGGCAGAGCAAATAGCAAAAGGAGATATTCTGTTCTATGGCCCCAACCTTACGCCGGCTCGCGTAACGGAGGTGGTGACAGCCGCTTCCGAGGAAGAAGTCTATGACCTGGAAATTGAGGGCGCCCACTCCTTTATCACCGAGGTCTGTGCAGTGCACAATTGCGGCTCCGGCACCACCGCCTACGTCGCCGAGCAATGGGGCCGGCGTTGGATCACCTGCGACACCTCGCGCGTGGCGCTCACCATCGCCCGACAGCGCCTGATGACCGCCGTCTTCGACTACTATGAACTTGCGCACCCCGAAGAGGGCGTCGGCTCCGGCTTCAAGTACAAGACTGTACCACATGTCACGCTGAAATCTATCGCCAACAACCCAGAGATAGACGGCATCTATGCGCGCATGCATCCAGAAATTGAAAAGGCTCTCGCTGATCTCAACGCTGCGCTGAAGGGCAAAAGTATTCGATTCAAAGTAATCACTGGCGGTCGAGCTAACCACTTCGTGGACTTTGCCGCGCCTGATGAACAAACCTTTACAATGCCCAGCGGACAGTTGGTGCCGGCAAATCAACTGGTGGAGTGGGAGGTGCCCTCCGAGTTCCCTCCAGATTGGCCCGAGACTGCCCGCGCCCCGTTTGAGCGATTCCATCAGGCTCGTCGCACCATGCAAAAAACCATAGACGCCGCTATCGCCCGCCATACGGATCAGGAAACGCTCTACGATCAACCATTCGTGGATCGCAAGAAGGTGCGCGTCACCGGACCGTTCACTGTCGAGGCCGTCCCGGCGCCGACGGTCAAATCCCCGGACGAAATTCTAGAACAAAAGCCTCAGCCGGCAGATTCATCCATCGCCCGCTCTGGCGAGACCTTGCGGCAGGCAGAATGGCGCGATGAACTGCTCAAAACTGGCATTCGTGGGAAGGCAGGGCAGCGCATCCGCTTCAGCCGGCTTGAGCCGCTGCCCGGATGCCATTGGCTGCACGCCGACGGCGAGACACGCCCCAGCGACGAAGGGGCTGATTCCGTGCGCGAGCGCGGTCCGGCTTATGAGCCGATGCGCGCCGTCGTTTCCTTCGGCCCCGAAGACGCGCCGCTGGAACAGCGACAAGTTGCCAACGCAATCGAGGAAGCACAGACGCTCGTGCCCAAGCCCAAGATCATCGTCTTCGCCGCCTTCCAATTTGACCCAGAGGCATCCAAGGATATTGATGAGACAAACTGGCCAGGAGTGACCTTGCTCAAGGTGCAGATGAACCACGACCTGCTGACCGACGATCTGAAGAAGAAGCGCACCAGCAATGAGTCCTTCTGGCTAATGGGTCAACCAGATGTGGAAGTGCGCCGTACCGAGGAAGGTCTATTCGTGGTCGAAGTGCATGGTTTCGACTACTACAACACGAAAACCGGCGGCGTCGAATCCGGAGGCAAGGATAAGATCGCCCTGTGGATGCTGGACACCGACTACGACGGGCGTAGCCTTTACCCGCGACAGGTCTTTTTCCCGATGGCTGGCGATAACGAAGGCTGGGCGAAACTAGCTCGAAGCCTCAAAGCCGAGATTGACGAGGACCTCATCGAGTCCTACCGTGGCACGGTCTCTCTGCCTTTTGATGCAGGCGAGCATCGGCGCATCGCGGTGAAGATTGTGGATGATCGAGGAATAGATAGTTTGAAAGTGATGGAGTTGGCATGACCGGCAAAACGACCATTGATCGTCTTATCATCAACTCACCGTTTGAAGAGCCGAAGCATTATTGGCGGTACAATCGAGAAAAGCGGCTCTTTGAATTAGTTGAAGGACGCCGCCCGGCAGGATACTTGGTGGCGAGCCCTGGGTCAAAGTCTTTCGACGATCCCGGCATCTTTATTGAGATTCCCCTAGTCAACCAGATTCGTCAACGCGTAAAACGCTGGCGCGAGGCAGGCTATCCGGGCGTCACCAGCACCACCAAACGCTTACTAGAGCACTGGCAAGACCCCGAAAACTTTAGTCGGCGGCGCTTTTTCTTTTGTCAATTAGAAGCCGTGGAGACTCTCATTTGGCTGACAGAAGCTCCTGCGGCCGAGCGGGTTGGCATCGAAATTCCTGGCGACGGCGGTGATTTTCTCCGTCAGTGTTGCAAGATGGCCACGGGCTCCGGCAAGACCATCGTGATGGCTATGGTCATCGCCTGGCAGATCCTGAATAAGGTCACTAACCCACAGGACGCACGTTTTTCCAAAAACGTGTTGGTCATCGCCCCGGGATTGACCATAAAAAAACGCCTGGAGGTGCTTTATCCCAGGACTCCAAGCAACTACTATGAAGCATTCGACATTGTTCCGCCAGCGCTGCTAGATAAACTCCGCCAGGGGCACGTGCTCGTGCGCAACTGGCATGCACTTGCCTGGGAGAGCGAAGAGCAAATCAGAAAGCGTAAGAGCGTGGATAAACGTGGTGTCAAAAGCGACGAAGCCTACACCCGCGAGGTTCTTGATGAGATGGCGAATGCCCGCAACATTCTGGTCATCAACGACGAGGCGCACCACGCCTGGCGCGTTAACTGGGAGGCGGACGGCAAGTACCTACGCCAACGCGACCTAAAAGAAAGTGCCGAAGAAGCCACAGTCTGGGTCGGCGGGCTGGATCGCTTGCACCGCTCGCGCGGCATCCTTAAATGCTACGATTTCTCTGCTACACCATTTACTCCTTCTGGAAAGAAGAGTACAGAGGAGCGGCTATTCGGCTGGATTGTCAGCGACTTCGGTCTGAATGACGCCATCGAATCAGGACTCGTCAAGACGCCACGCGTGGTCGTGCGCGACGACGCCGTACCGGATGCCAAAACCTACAAATCGCGTTTCTACCACATTTATAACGATCCTGAAGTTAAAGACGACCTGAACCGTCCCGCCGAACCACACGAGCCGTTGCCCGATCTTGTGCTGAACGCCTACTACCTTCTTGGGTACGATTGGCGCGAGACGCTCAAGGCTTGGCAGGCCGCCGGGCACCCTACGCCGCCTGTGATGATCACTGTCTGCAACCGCACGGAGACCGCCGCCCGTGTCAAGCACGCCTTTGACACCCGCCGGATCCACATTGATGAGTTGTGCGACCCGCAACGCATTTTGCACATCGACTCCAAGGTACTAGCAGAGGCCGAAGCCCGTGAGGAAGCCACCGCATACGTGGAGAGACCAGACGAAGATAAGCCAGAAGCAGCAAGCGAAGCCTCACTCGAGCGCAGATTGACCAAGAATGAACAGGCAGAACTTCTTCGGAGCATGGTGGACACGGTGGGCAAACCTGGTCAGCCCGGCGAGAAAATGCAAAACGTCATCTCAGTTGGGATGCTCTCCGAAGGGTGGGATGCAAAGACCGTAACTCACATCATGGGTATACGCGCCTTCACCAGTCAGTTGCTCTGCGAGCAGGTGGTCGGCCGCGGATTGAGGCGCACCTCCTACGAGGTCAATCCTGCAACCGGTTTATTCGACCCGGAATACGTCAACATTTTCGGCGTGCCCTTCACCTTCTTGCCGCACGAAAGTACTGAGGGCGGTCCACCTGCACCGCCGACTCCTAAAACACTCGTCGAGCCGGACCCTGCCAAAGCACAATTTGAGATTCGCTGGCCGAACGTGTTACGCATCGAGCGCATCCTTCGGCACATCCTGACCGTGGACTGGTCGCGGGTGCCACTCCTCGAACTGGACGCTACCCAAACTGCTCAGGTAGCAGAACTAGCGCCCATCTTAGAGGGAAAGCCAGACGTAACCAAAATTGACCGCATTGAACTAGAGCGATTAGCACAAGAATTTCGCACCCAGCGCATCATTTTCGAGACGACTCGAGATGTATTCGACCAGATACAAAACACATGGAAAGGTAGGCGCGAAATCTTGCTAGCGCAGTTGGTGCGCATTGTCGAGCAACTCATCCGGTCCGACCGCATATACATAAGTCCAACGCTGTTCAACGAAGACGAACTGCGCCGACGCCTCATTATCACCCTGAACATGTCACGCGTGGTGCAGCACGTCTTCGACGCTGTCCGCCAAGAAAACACCGAACGGCTGGAGCCAGTTTTCGACCGCGAACATCCCATCCGCTCAACAGGCGACATGCGCCCCTGGTATACCGGCAAGCCCTGCGAGCACACAAAAAAATCGCACATCAATGTATGCGTTTTCGACAGTACCTGGGAAGAGTCTGATGCCTTCATCCTAGATGACAGCGACGCAGTCGCCGCCTGGGTAAAAAACGACCATCTCGGCTTTGAAATTCCCTACCTTTATCAGGGCGTCGTCCGCAAGCATCGACCCGACTTCCTGGTACGCCTGACCAACGGCGAAATGCTTATTCTGGAAACAAAGGGACAGGAAACCGAACAAGACAGGGTGAAGCACCGTTACCTACAAGAATGGGTACAGGCTGTAAACACATTTGGGGGTTTTGGTCATTGGCATGCGGAAACAACGTATGGTCCCGGCGAGATACGGGACATTCTTCTCAAACTAAGCAAGTCATGACGACGTCAGATATGCACCATGCGTTCCAAACTTCCCACGTCTGCCCATTTGTGCTAAAATGGGTATGGAACTTGCAGTGACGGGGGCTTGAGATGAGGGTAAAAGAAGGCGACTACGTGAGGATCGTGCCGAGGGAATGTACTGCGGCGGACCTCAAAGCAGGCACTTTTTATCGCTATTTTTGCGGGTTGTGCGGCATCGTGGATCACATATACGATGACAAGGAAATCTGCGTCAGAGTGGACCTTGATACACTGCCAGACGAAATTCGCCAACGCCACATCGAGATTCAGGAGTCCATAAAGAAAAAGTGGCTGAACAGCCTCTCTGCAGAAGGAAGAAATCGGCTCTCCCCTGAGGAAAAGCGCTTCGAACTGTCATACACGATTCTTGTTCAATCTGCCGACCTCGAGAAGGTAAAGAAGAGTGAAGAGTCGCATACCGAAGCACCGCGCCCAGTAGCAATAAAAAGCGCGAAGCCCTTAAACGCAGTAGAACAAACCGCAGGCAAGGTCGCCGTCAAAAAAGGAACTACTGCTACCACTCAAGAACCTCAAGCGACGGCGGCAATCACCAAGACTCGTGCCACTGCTCCAAAGACGAAAGAGAAAACGACCACAAAAGGCGACAGTACTGCCACTGAAAAGGTCAAGACACGGGCCAAAAAACCTGACGACCTCAACGACCTCACCCCCGCTGAACTTGCCTTCCTGCGCGAGCGTGAGAAGGTCATGAAGCGCAAGAAGTAACCCGGAAACTCTGCCTTGTTTTGGCGCCATTCCAGGTTTTCAGACGGGGATTGCGGGTGTTCAAACAAGGATCCACTCAAAGACAAGGCGTCAATTGTCCGCGTTACCTGTCGCATCACAGTCTTCGCAGTACCCGTTCCACATGGTATCTGTTTCGCCACATCATGATTGCGGGTATCCAAAGAATCGGGACGCGGCTCTTCAACTGAAGGAATTGCCGCGTGCGAAACGAAAACATTACTTGACTACCTGGAGACTTCATAATGACAGCGAAAGCAGAATTGCGGCTGCACGACGCAATACTTTACGACAAACTGCCGGACAATCGAGTAAAATGCAACGTGTGCCAGCGTCGGTGCAACATTCCCGAGGGGCGGCTGGGGTTTTGCATGACCCGCATAAATAAAGACGGCAATCTGTATTCCACGATATACGGCGTCGTTTCCTCGCTGCACGCCGACCCAATTGAGAAAAAGCCGGTCTACCATTACCTTCCTGGAAGCAAAAGTTTATCATTGGGCAGTTTCGGATGCAATTTCAGGTGTGCATTCTGCCAAAACTGGGAGATTGCATACGCAGACGGCAGTAGAATCCCTGCAGTGGCAGGTAGATATGTATCGCCAGAGGAGGCAGTCTCGCTTGCAAAACAGTACGCTTGCCGCTCAATCTCCTGGACCTACAATGAACCCGCAATATGGATCGAATACGCATTGGACTGCGCCAAACTTGCAAAGGAACACGGCTTCCACACAATTTACGTCACGAACGGTTACTGCACGCAGGAGCATCTCGATCTCATCGGTCCGTACCTTGATGTCTATCGAGTGGATATAAAGAGTTTTGACGATGAGTTTTACCAGAAACTGATCAACGTACCATCGGCAGTCGGTATTAGAGAGGTTGCAAAACTTGCGAAACACAAGTGGAAAATGCACGTAGAAGCAGTAACCAACGTCATACCGACATGGAATGATGACGAAAGCAACTTGCGCCAGATTGCACGCTGGATTGTGGACAATCTTGGGGAACTCACACCATGGCACGTAACACGCTTCTTCCCGTGCGCCGAACTGACCGATGTGCCGCCAACGCCGCTCCAGACCCTCGAGTACGCTGCAAAGATTGGTTTCGAAGAGGGGCTCAAGTTTGTATACATCGGGAATGTGGCGGCGGACCAGGACACACGTTGTCCCCAATGCCAAACCACTGCCGTCTCGCGAATAGGGTACTATGCGAGCGTGCGTAGCGTAACCCCTGATGGGAAGTGCGCGAATTGCGGCGCAGACCTGGGAATCGTGATGGAATGACACTGCGTTCTCTGCCTTGGCAGAGACGTATTTTGTTTTAATGGCTGTTCAAGATATTATTTCGTGCCACCCGGCCATGATGGCAAAGGAAAAGGAGTTTACGGAGGGGAGATGCTATTCGAAGATCGGGTTGACGCAGGCAAACGGCTCGCCGCAGAATTAGAAAGATACCGTGGGAAAGACGTGCTTGTCCTAGGCATTCCGCGGGGCGGCGTCGTTGTTGCCTACCAAGTTGCCAGTGCACTCGATGCAGATTTGGATGTGATCATTCCTCGCAAGATTGGCGCTCCTGGACAACCTGAACTTGCAATAGGTGCGATTGCCTCGCACAATGATGTTGTATTCCTAGACCCACAGACCATATCTTATCTTGGGGTTTCGGACTCATATATAAAAGAGGAGATTGCACGGCAGAAGGAAGAGATTGCGCGTCGCGAAAGAATGTACCGCGGCGACCGACCATTTCCCAAAATAGAGGGGAGGACTGTCATCCTCGTAGATGACGGCATCGCCACGGGCGCCACTACAATCGCAGCAGCGCGTTCCATAAAACACCACAATCCAAGCCGGCTGG